>ENA-OQVM01000297-OQVM01000297.1-marine-metagenome-genome-assembly--contig:-NODE-297-length-81143-cov-8.357375_pt1 | contig 81143 bp, 71 predicted proteins | sample MGYA00237776_ERZ505498 | MGnify/ENA primary metagenome ERZ505498 (study PRJEB26159, sample SAMN06265151) | marine metagenome | isolation source: Helgoland LTER site | place: Germany:Helgoland, sampling... | reverse complement strand
CATGCTTTTGTTGCCTCTCCAGAATTAACTGCAGCTATTGCAATTGCAGGTCGTTTAGACTTCAATCCGCTTACAGACTCATTGATCAATTCAAATGGGGAAGAGGTAATGTTTGATGAACCAACTGGTTGGGAATTGCCGCCAAAAGGGTTTGAGGTAAAAGATAATGGATACCTAGCTCCAGAAGAAGATGGTAGTCATGTTGAGGTAGTAGTAAGCACTGTGTCCGAACGTTTACAATTATTAACTCCATTTACTCCTATAGGAAGTGAAATTAAAGGAGCTAAATTATTAATAAAAGCGTTTAGTAAATGTACTACAGATCATATTTCTATGGCAGGACCATGGTTGCGTTTTAGAGGTCATTTAGATAATATTTCGAACAATACCTTAATTGGAGCTGTTAATGCTTTTGGAAAGAAAACCAACTTTGTAAAGAATCAATTAACCGGAGAATTTGCAGGTGTGCCAGATGTTCAACGTTCATACAAAAAGGCAGGTGTTCATTCTATTGTTATAGGAGATCATAATTATGGAGAGGGTTCTTCTAGAGAACATGCAGCAATGCAGCCACGTCATCTAGGTGTTGTTGCAGTGATTGTTAAATCTTTTGCCAGAATTCATGAAACTAATCTAAAAAAACAAGGAATGTTAGGCTTAACTTTTGCTAATGAAGCAGATTATGACCTAATTCAGGAAGACGATATCTTTAATTTTGTAGACTTACATGAGTTTTCTCCAGGAAAATCGTTAATACTAGAAGCAGTTCATGCAGATGGAAGTAAGGATCTAATAGAAACCAATCATACTTACAATACCGGACAAATAGAATGGTATCATGAAGGTTCTGCGTTAAATTTAATTAAAAAACAAAATGCGTAAGGTTCTGTAAGTATTTATAGTATAAAACTCCTGAAGAAATTCAGGAGTTTTTTTATAAAAAGAAGTCATCTCTCTCATTAATAATAGTCTAATTTTAGTAAAGTACTTTTTAGAATTATATGACATTTAAAAAATCACATATTTCCAATTTACTCTTTGTAATTGTTATTACTTTAATGATAATTCCTCAAACTAGAAAGCCAATTCAAGTAGGACTTCACTCTATTGTAGCATTATTTAGTCCTTTAGCCATTGATAAAGAAGATCAATTATTGTTGTCTAATTATGATTGGCAGCTATTAGATTCAAATAGTACAATTTTTACTTTAGAAAAAGCCAAGGGAAAGGTTCTTTTTGTGAACCTTTGGGCTACCTGGTGTCCTCCCTGCATTGCAGAAATGCCAAGCATGCAAAAGATATATGATGCTTACGGTGATCGGGTGGTTTTTTTATTTATTTCTAATGAAAACCAAGAAAAAGTGACTGCTTTTTTAAAGAGAAAAAACCGATCAATTCCAAGTTATTACCCATTAAGTTCCTCTCCAAAAGACATTGCAAGTAATAGTATACCTGCTACTTATATCATAGATAAAAAAGGTTTTATAGTTGTTGAAAAGATAGGAGCCGCTAATTGGAATAGTACTTCTGTTAGAAAATTATTAGACAACTTACTTTTGGAAGAATAAAGGAATAATATCTTAAAATATTATATTGTAACTAAGAGAGCTCGTCTAGAATTTCCAGTAAGATTTTACAGCCCTTACTAATTTCTTTTTTTGAAATAGTTAGCGGAGGTGTAATTCTAATTGCTCTTCCTTCAAAAAGAAGAAAGAATAAAATTAATCCATTAGCTAAGCATCTGTGAATAATTTTTGCAGCGATCTCTGGAGATTCAACAAGGGCAGCTAACATTAATCCTTTTCCTCTAATTTCTTTGACGAGTGGATGCTTTAAAAGGCTTCTAATTAATTGTTCTTTCTCCAAAGTGTCCTCAATTAATGTTGAGTTCTGAATGGTATTTACAGTTGCAACACCAGCAGATGCAATTACAGGATGTCCGCCAAAAGTGGTAATATGACCTAATGTAGGGTGCTCTTTTAAAACATCCATTACATGTTTTTGAGCTATGAATGCACCTATTGGCATACCACCTCCCAGTCCTTTTCCTGAAATAATAATATCTGGTATAATTTTAAAGTGTTCAAAACCCCAAAACTTTCCAGTTCTTCCAATTCCAGTTTGAATTTCATCTACAATTAATAAAGCACCTACTTCTTCACACCGTTGTTTTACTTTTTTTAAATACCCATCTTTTGGGACAATAAATCCAGCACCGCCTTGTATGGTCTCTAGAATAACAGCGGCTGTCTTTTTAGTAATTTTTTTTAAATCAGAGACTAAGTTGTAATGAATAAATTTAGTTCCTGGTACCAAGGGTCTAAAAGCTCTGTTTTGCACTTCTGCACCTGAAACACTCATAGAGCCTTGTGTATTTCCATGATACGAGTGATGAGCGGCAATAATCTCGTGCCTTTTAGTAAATCGTTTCGCAAGTTTTAAAGCACCTTCACAAGCTTCTGTTCCGGAGTTTGTTAGATAAACGCTGAAGGTATTAGGTAGGGTTTGAGATAGAAGTTTACATAACTGCAGAGGTTGTTCCTGAATAAACTCACCATAAACCATTACATGAGTATAGCTGTTTAATTGTTTTTTAATTGCCTTTGTAACTTTTGGGTGCTGATGTCCTAGGCTATTGGCAGAAACTCCAGCAACAAAATCTAGGTATTTCTTCCCTTTGTTATCGTAGATGTAACATCCTTTAGCTTTTCTTATCTCAATTGATAACGGATATGGACTTGTTTGCGCTTGGTATGTTAAAAAATCATCTTTCACCAATTAAATTTAAAATATTTATTTAATTTCTTTCTTATCAGATTTTTCTTTTACGGTAAACTGATTAATTGATATATTTTGATCAACTTTTTTTTCTTTTTTAAAAATATCTTCTTTCTTTTTTGGTTGTTCAGATTCTCGCCAAAGAAAACCTTTTAATCGTTTGTCGTTTTCTGGATACATAGAAGGAGGATAAGTTTTTCCATCAGACATTTTTAAACATTTGATTTGATTTATTTCACTATCTGTTAATTCAAACTCTATGTTGCTACAGAACTGTTTTGTGATAGTTTCTAGAACTCCTTCATCGTTTCTATTAAAATTAACAGCTTCTCCATTTCCTTTTACCAGTAATGTTTTAAGTTGATTTTTAATAAACTTACCAAACATATTTCTACCTTTAATTTGATTGAAAATTTCTGAATCTATAGAGTCTTTTTGGATGATAAATGAGTTGCCAAGTATTTTTAGAGAATCTAGTTTTTCTGTCTCTTTATTGCTTAATAATTTGATGCTATCTCCAGTAATCTGACTTTGATCTGACCAAAGAATAGGATTTACATACATCTTAGTTATACCAGTAGATTGGTCTGTATATAATGAATCACATTTTCCCTGAAGATCTATTTTGAAAATTTTCACATTATTGTAAGAACGAATTACCCGATGATTTTTTTTCCCAGTAACAAGTAAAGTATCTCCATGAATAAAGGTAGAGTCGTTTTCCACTACTGAAATAGCAACTGCTCTTTTAATCATAAAAATAGAATCTTTTTTTTGAAAATATTCAGCATAATCTCCTTTTGCTAAAAAGTTTTCAGCCGTGTCAATCACTTTAATGTTATTAGTTGCCGAAGCAAAACCACGTATCTTATCATAATACAAACTATCTCCTTCTATAGTCCGTTCATCTAAAAATAGCTTAGCATTCTTTACAAAGTGTGAAATATCAGTTTTAGTATTATAAAATCCTCTTTCAGAATATATTTTGTTGTTGTCTTTTTGATTGGTAATTGTAGAGGGACCATATAGAAAAGCATGTCCAGAATTTGTATAATAATCTAAATGATCTGATTCTATTAAGTTGTCTGGATTGGTAATAGTCACTTTTGTTGTGGCTGTAAACTTCTTTTGTTCCAAATAATAGTTTCCGTTCTTACTCTTTAAAACATTTGTTTCATCTTTTATAATTGCATGATCTTTGTAAAACAATAACTGACTTCCTCTATTAAAGTATAAAGTATCTGTAGTTAATGTCATGGAAGGATCTTTTAATATAACATTTCCCCATGAAATTGTTTTTTTTGAGTTCGCATCATAATCTACGTAATCACTAGTTTGAGTTATTGTATCCCCTTGATTGATAATAACATCACCAATAGCTTTAAAAAAATTTGTTTCCTTGTAGTAAAAAGCTTTCTTTGAAGTTAATTCAGCCCCCGCATGTATCATAGTTACTTTCCCAATAAGAACAGTTGCTCCAGGGTATTTTTCTTCATCTGAAAATTGAATTTCTGCATCAAATTTTATTTTTTTCTGCTGTGAGAAACAAACATTTGAAACAACGAATAATAGTATTATAACCTGAATTTTTTTCAAACCTATTATCTAATTTTTGGCTAAAATACTGAAATGAAAATGCTAAACTTCTTAATATTACTATAAAACTATCGAAGAATCGTTTGCTTTCTATCAGGACCTACAGAAACAATTTTAATTGGAACCCCTGTTTCTTTTTCAACAAATGCTACATAATCCAATAAATTTTGAGGCAATTGATCTGCCGAAGTCATCTTTGTTAAATCTTCATCCCAGCCTTTAAATTCAGAATAATTGACAGAAACATTTTTTGGCTCTATATTATAAGGTAAATGAGTAATTTTCTTTCCTTTATAATTGTAAGACGTACATACTTTTAATGTGTCAAAACCAGATAATACATCTCCTTTCATCATCATTAATTGTGTAACACCATTTATATCTACAGCATATTTTAATGCTATCAAATCTAACCATCCACATCGTCTTGGTCTGCCAGTTGTAGCTCCAAATTCATGACCTACTTTAGCCATTGTAGCTCCGTCTTCATCAAATAATTCTGTAGGAAAAGGACCAGAACCAACACGAGTGGTGTAGGCTTTAAAAATACCAAATACTTCACCAATTCTGTTAGGCGCAACACCCAACCCTGTACAAGCACCAGCAGCTGTAGTATTTGAAGAGGTTACATACGGATAGGTTCCAAAGTCAATATCTAATAAAGAACCTTGAGCTCCTTCTGCTAGAATGGTTTTCTTTTCTTTAACAGCATTGTTTAAAAACTCTTCACTATCTATAAATTGTAACCTTCTTAATTTATCAACTCCTCTAGAGAATTCTTCTTCCAATTCTTTAAGATCATATTGAATATCTACATTAAAGAAGTCCAGCATTTTAATATGTTTGGTTGTTAATGCTTGATATTTATCTTTCCAGTTTTCTAGCTCTAGATCTCCAACTCGCATTCCGTTTCTTCCTGTTTTATCCATATATGTTGGACCAATACCTTTAAGAGTAGAGCCAATTTTAGCTTTCCCTTTTGAGGTTTCTGATGCCGCGTCTAACAATCTATGTGTAGGTAAAATTAAATGTGCTTTTCTAGAGATTAATAATTTAGATTCGTAATCAATGTCATGCTTATCAAGATTTTCTAATTCTTTCTTAAAAATAACAGGATCTATTACAACACCATTTCCTACAACATTTAGTGCTGTTTTATGAAAAATTCCGGAAGGAATTGTATGTAAAACATGTTTATGTCCATCAAAAATTAGTGTGTGTCCTGCATTAGGTCCTCCTTGAAATCTAGCTATAATATCATAGTTTTTCGTAAGAACATCTACAATTTTCCCTTTTCCTTCATCTCCCCATTGAAGTCCTAGTAATAAATCTACCGCCATGTAATATAATTCTATTAATTATTTGATTGTTTTTTTGTTCCGTAAAAGTAAAGTGAATGATTGTGAATATCTATGTCAAAAACTTCTTCTATTGTTTTTTTAATGACTTGAATTCTAGGATCACAAAATTCTTTAACTTCTCCAGTATCGGTAAGTATGACATGATCGTGTTGTTTATCAAAATAACTTTTTTCATATCGAGCCATAGATTGACCATCAAATTGATGTTTTCTAACCAAGCCACAATCTAATAGTAAATCTATTGTGTTGTATAAAGTAGCTCTGCTTACACGATAGTTTTTGTTTTTCATTTTGATATATAAAGATTCAATATCAAAGTGCTCATCTAAATCGTATATTTCTTGTAGAATAGCAAACCTCTCTGGAGTTTTTCTGTGCTTGTTCTCTTCTAAAAAGGTAGTAAATACTCTTTTTACAACTTCTTGATTGTTTTTTGAGACCATATAATAAATTTATAACTATCAACAAATTTAATGTTATTATTGATATAAAGTAGAGTTTTTTTTTAAGGTTATTTACATGGTATTAACACGGTCTACTTTTTTAACACCTTCTACTTTTTTTATGCTTTCAATTAGTTTGTTTAATTGTGTTCTGTTCTTAACACTAATAGATAATTTACCACCAAATATACCTTCGTTACCAGCGATATTTATACTGTGAATAAATACATCCATATTATTAGAAATAATTTTAGTTAGGTTGTTTACAATACCTCTATTATCCTCACCGCTTACTTCTAATATGGCTTTAAACTCTTGGTTAGAATCTATCCATTTTGCTTTAATAATTCTGTAGGCATAGTTAGATTGTAATGAAATTGCATTTGGACAATCTTTCTTATGAATCTTAATTCCTTCATTTATAGTTATAAATCCAAATACTTTGTCTCCAGGAATTGGTTTACAACATTTAGAGGAGGTATAGTCTAACTTTTCTTCTTCTTGTCCAAAAACAAGGTCATCATATTTTGTTGAAACTTCTTCTTTATTAATTAATTCTTTTGATGGTGTTCTTGATAATCGCTTCTTAAAGAAGTTCATAATCATATTATTACGTTGACTTACAAAGTTTTTAAGTTGAGTGTTATCAATTGCACCATTCCCAATTTTAAAGAATAAATCAAAACTGGTTTTTAGTTTAAAAAAGACAACTAGTTCGTTAATGGATTTTTCATTAAAATTAATTTTTAAATGTCGTAATTTTCTGGCCAGAATAACCTTTCCTTCTTCCGCAATTTTCTTTTCATCATCTTTGAGAGCAGTTTTGATTTTGGTTCTAGCTCTGGCAGTTATTACAAAGTCTAACCAACGAAAATTGGGCTTATTATTTGAAGTTGTATATACTTCTATTTGATCTCCACTTGCTAATTCGTAACTTAATGGAACTAATTTTCCATTCACTTTTACTCCTCTACATTTTAAACCAACATCTGTATGAATTGAAAAAGCAAAATCCAATGCTGATGCTCCTTTAGGTAATGATTTTAAGTCTCCTTTTGGAGTAAACACATAAATTTCTTTCGCATATAAATTTAACTTAAAATCTTCAACAAAATCCACTGCATTAATACTTTGGTTTTCTAAAGTCTCTTTTAAACGATTTAACCAACCATCTAAACCATTATCATTTTCTATACCTTGTTTATATTTAAAATGGGCCGCGTATCCTTTTTCTGCAATTTCATCCATTCTGTTGGAACGAATCTGTACTTCAACCCATTTTGATTCTGGTCCTACTACAGTGATATGCAATGCTTCATAGCCTGTTGATTTTGGTTGAGAAATCCAATCGCGCAATCGAGAAGGATTTGGTTTAAAATAATCGGTAACTATGGAATAGATTTTCCAAGCATCAAATTTTTCATCTTCTGATGTTGGTTCATAAATAATTCTGATTGCAAATTTGTCATAAACTTCATCAAAAGAAACATTTTGCTTGCGCATCTTTCTTAGAATAGAAAAGATTGATTTAAATCTTCCTCTAATTTGGTACTTGAAACTTTCTTTACTTAAACCACTATTTAAAGTTTTTTCAAATGATTTTATATAGTTTTCTTGTTCTTCTTTACTATCACTTATTTTACTTATAATGTCATTGTATACTTCTGGTTCTGTATATTTTAATCCTAAATCTTCTAATTCAGTTTTTATATTATACAATCCTAAACGATGGGCGAGTGGTGCATAGATGTATAAAGTTTCAGAAGCAATTTTAACTTGTTTATGTGCAGGCATTGCATCCATTGTTTGCATATTATGCAAACGATCAGCAACCTTAATTAAAATTACACGAACATCATCATGTAAAGTAAGTAACATTTTTCTGAAATTTTCAGCTTGTATTGAATGATCTTTATCTTTCTTTAAACTAGAGATTTTTGTCAAGCCACTTACAATTCTGGCGACAGTTTCTCCAAATAACTGTTCTATATCATCTACAGTGTACTTTGTGTCTTCAACAACATCATGTAATAGTGCAGCGGCAATAGATGTAGCACCTAATCCAATTTCATTTGCTACAATTTTAGCCACAGATATTGGATGAAAAATATAAGGTTCACCAGTTTTTCTTCTTTGAGTAGAATGAGCATCAACAGACAAGTTAAATGCTTTCCGTATCATTAATTTATCTGATCTTGATAATGTTTGATAGGTTTCTTTTAAGAGGTTTTTATAGCGTTTAGCTATCTCTTTATTTTCTTCTTCTATGGTTGCTTTATATTCCAATTGTTAGATATAAACTATGCGTATTTTAAAAAATATTGAGTAGATAATTATTGAACATTTATACTCATTTTAATAAAAATCAATTTAGAACAAAAAATGTGTCTAAGCAAATTTTTTAAGCTGAGTTTATTGCTTTAAATTTTTAACTCTGTCAAATAATGTTGGATGTGAGTAATGGATAAATACGTATAGAAAATGTGGTGTAAGATTACTTAAACTATTTTTAGATAATTTTTTTAATGAGCTAATTAACGGCTCACTGGCAAATGTTTCTTTTGCATAATTATCTGCCTGATATTCAAATTTTCTAGACATATAATTCATAAACATCCCTGTAATTTCAGATAATGGCGAATATAAAATACTAAATGCAATTAGGCCAATATGAAAACTTGGCACTGAAACCCCTAAAGCTGATGATAATATTGGCGTATGAATAAATAATGATAAAAGAAATAGAGTAACACCAGTAAGCATAATGGAGGCAATTAAATTAAAAACAATATGTTTTCTTTTGTAATGACCAACTTCATGGGCTAACACAGCAACTATTTCATCGATGGTTAGATCGTTTATAAGGGTGTCATATAAAGTTATTCGTTTTTGATTGCCAAAGCCAGAAAAATAGGCGTTAGCTTTTGTAGAACGTTTAGAGCCATTGATTACAAAAATATTATTTAGTGTAAACCCAACAGAGTTGGCATATTTTGTAATAGCGTCTTTGAGGTCTCCCTTTTCTAAGGCTGTTTGTTTATTAAATAGTGAAACTATAATTTTAGAATAAAACATATTCATAAACAAAGAGAAAATAGTGACTAGACCCCATGTATAGAGCCAAAAAAAGGCTCCTGTGAATTCATAAAACCACGTAATTAATGCTAAAATAAAGCCACCAATTAATGCAGAAATTAATAGACCTTTTAGTTTATCCATAAAAAAAGTTTTTTTACTAGTTTTATTAAAGCCAAATTTTTCTTCAATAACAAAGGTTTTATAGTATGAAAAAGGGGTGTTTAAAAAATCACTACCAATGATAATAAAACCAAAGAAAATTAAAGTTATCATAATACTATTTTCTGAATAAGCTCTGGCAAAATTATCAACCAAATAAAATCCGTCTAAAAAGAAAAAACAAAGTGTTAATAGTATAGAAAATAGAGAAGTTATGATACCAAAATGATGGTTTGTTTTTTTATAGACCTGAGATTTTTTATATTCTTTACTATCATACACATCAGATACCTCCTCAGGGACTTCATCCTCAAAGTGAGAAGCATTCAGAGAGTCTAATAGTTGATCAACTAAAAATTTTAGCACCAAAACAGCAATGAAAATATAAAACAAAGTAGTTGATTGCATTATTCGTTTAGTTTTTTTCTTGCATACATGGCCGCTCCAATAATGCCAGCATTATTCTTAAATTTTGCAATTTTTATCTTAACATCTGTTGTTAAGTATTGTTTAAATTCATCGTGTTTTTTACTGATGCCACCACCTAAAATAATAAGATTTGGAGAAAATACAGTTTTAACTTGATGCAATAATATATCTAAACGTAAAGACCATTCTTTTAAGGTTAGTTTATCTTTTTTCCTGATAGAATCTGCACAAAAAAACTCTATTATTTTTCCATCTACATGTAACAACTTCCCAATCTCTAAATTAGGAATCAATTTACCATTATAAAATAAACCTGAGCCAATTCCTGTACCAATAGTAACTACAATTACCAATCCTTTTTTCCCTTTTCCTGCGCCTAAGTTTACTTCAGCTATTCCTGCCAAATCTGCATCATTACTAACATAAAATGGGATATTACAGCTGGTTTTAAAAAAATCATCAACTTGAATATTTTTCCATAATGGACTTAAATTTCCAGAATGGATACATTTTCCTTCTATAATTGTAGTTGGGAAGCTACAACCTATTGCTTTTTTCCAATTAAAATGTTCAACTATTTCCTGAACTACTTTAGCAATAGCATCTGGTGTTGCAGGTTTTGGTGTGGCTATCCTATACCTTTCAGAAATTAACTCTCCAGATTTTGTATCTACAATTGCAGCTTTAATTCCAGAGCCACCAATATCCATACCTAATACTTTCATGTAAAATGTTATTTAAATTTTCGTTGTCTTTTTGCTTCAAAAAGTAATATAGCTGCAGCTGCAGAAACATTCATAGAATCTATTTCCCCTTGCATAGGGATATTGATATTTTTAGTCGCATTGTCTCTCCAAATTTGCGACAAGCCAGTAGCTTCTGTTCCTACAATGATAGCTGAAGATTCTTTGTAATTTTGTTCTGTATATGAGTTTGAGTTTTGTAATGTTGAAGCAAATATTTTAATATTTTGCTCTTTTAAGTAAGCAATAATATCTTCTGAGGAGGCAACTACTATTTGATTCGTAAAAACACAACCAACACTAGATCTAATTACATTTGGATTGTAAATATCAGTTTTAGCATCTGCCAAAATAATGGCATCAATACTTGCAGCATCAGCAGTTCGAAGCATGGCACCAATATTTCCTGGTTTTTCAATGCCTTCAATTACCAATAGTAATGGGCTTTTATTTTTAAAGTGCAGCGATTTTAAATTTATGTTTTTTGATTCAGCAATTGCTACAACACCTTCTGAAGATTCTCTGTAGGCAATTTTTTTATAAACTTCCTGAGAGATTTCAATAAGTTCAATTTCTTTAAATTGTGCAATAAATTCAGGTGAAACTTTATGGGAAACAAATAGGAGTGAAGTAATAAAGTAACCTCCTTTGATAGCTAATTCTATTTCTCTCTTTCCTTCTATTACAAACAAGCCTTGCTTTCTTCGTTCGCGAGATTTTTCTTGAAGTTTAAGAATATTTTTAATCTGAATATTTTGAAGGCTTTGAATTTGTTTCATCAAAGCAAAAGTAGGAAATTTTGAGATCATTAAAGGCAAGTCAAAAAACAATAAAATGATCTAGTTAAAAAGTTCTAATTTTGTTAATTAGAATTAAAAAAGCGCCGAATTGGCGCTTTTTTAAGATTATTTCTTTCCATTTATTTTTGAATCATATCTTTTCCATAGCGAAGTTTGATGTGATTCTAAGCTTATTTTTCTTCCTTGAATAAAGGCATGATTTAGAATATTCCCTCTCATATCTAAAGCATCCCCCTGAGATATAAACAATGTTGCATCTTTGCCAACCTCTAAAGTTCCTACAGTTTTTTCTATACCTAATATTTTAGCAGCATTGCCAGAAATCATTGCAACAGCTTCTTCTTTTTCTACACCATGTGCGGCATAAGTTCCTGCATAAAATGGTAAGTTTCGCGTGTTCATACGCTCCATTTGCCCCTCCATACCAATAGCTACTGTAAGTCCAGCATCTATCAAAATTGCAGCATTTCTGTATGATAAATCATAATCATCATCTTCATTTTCTGGAATTCGATGAGCTCTTTCTACAACAACAGGAATATTGTGTTTAATTAATAAACTGGCTACTTTTTCAGCTCCATCTCCATGAACTACTACCATGTCTGTTATTCCTAGATCTTTAAACATGTTTACTGCATCTGTAATTTCTTTATGACCACTGACATGAATAAATATTTTTTGAGATCCATTAAACAATCCTTTTGTTGCTTCGTAAGTTAAATTTATTTTTTCATTTTTTTCAGTTATATAACGTTTTGCAGCAGCAAAATAATCTTGTATACTCTGCGTATTTTTAGAGTATTTTTTGTCTAGCTTTAAACCTGAATCCTCACCCAGCCACCATCTACCTCTAGTAAATGTTTCTGGCCAATTAATATGTATAGCATCGTCAACTTTTACCGCAGCATCTTCCCAATTCCATGCATCTAGTTGCATTATTGAAGAAGTTCCAGAAATAACACCACCTCTTGGTGTAATTTGTGCCATTAAAACCCCATTTGGCCTCATAGATTCAACCACTTTACTTTCTGCATTGTAAGCTATTAAACTTCTAATATGAGGTAACATAAGACCAATTTCATCTGTATCTACAGATGCTTTTACTGCATCAACTTCTGCTAATCCTAAAGAGGCATTAACAGCTATAAAACCCGGGTAAATATGCTTGCCCTTTGCATTTACGACAGTCCCTTGTCTAGCAATTTTTGCTAAGGTGCTACCAACAAAAGTAATTTTTCCGTTGTTGAACATTATCAAAGAGTTTTCTATGACTTCTCCGTTGCCTAAATGAGCAGTTGCTCCTTCTATAGAAAAGGCACTTACTTGTTTAGAAGCAGGTGTTTGTTGTGCGATGCTAGATCCTGCTAAGAAGCAGAATACCATACTAAATATTATGTATTTTTTCATGTCTCTCATTGTTAAATTATTCTGTTTCACAGGTAAAGTTTTTTAAGATTTTTTTACTAGGAGCTTGTGTTTTAGTACCTTTCATTTTCTCTTGTAACATCATGCTAATTAGCTTGCTTTTTTCTTTTTTGATTGCTATGCGTTTTTTCTTATCTTCATCAATATCAAAGAAAACTTTTCCTTCAATAATTGTTTTCTCAGCAATGGCATATATAGAAAGAGGATTGTGACTCCATAATACAACATCAGCATCTTTTCCAACTTTAATACTTCCAACTTTTTCTTCTATATGAAGAAGTTTTGCAGGATTGATAGTCACCATATTCCAGGCATCTAGTTCTGTCATTCCTCCATATTTTATTGTTTTTGCAGCTTCTTGGTTTAGCCTTCTAGACATCTCTCTATCATCAGAATTAATAGCAACAGTAACCCCAGCATTATGCATAATTGCAGCATTGTATGGAATAGCATCATTTACTTCGTATTTATATCCCCACCAATCTGAGAATGTAGAACCTCCAACTCCATGCTCTTTCATCTTATCTGCTACTTTATAGCCTTCTAAAATATGTGTGAATGTGTTGATAGTAAAATTGAATTTTTCAGCAACCTTAATTAACATATTAATTTCACTTTGTACATAAGAATGACAAGAAATAAAACGTTCTTTATTTAAGATTTCTGCTAAAGTTTCTAGCTCTAAATCTTTACGATAGGCTTTTCCACTTTTCTTTAATGCATCGTATTCTTTAGCTCTTTGAAAATAATCTACAAAAACTTGTTCAACTCCCATACGTGTTTGCGGAAATCTATAGCTAGAATTAGAACGAGATTGTTTTACATTTTCACCCAGAGCAAATTTGATAAATTTAGGAGTATTTTCATAAATCAAGTTTTTTGCATTCTCTCCCCATTTTAATTTTATAATTGCAGAACGACCCCCAATAGGGTTTGCAGAACCATGAAGAATTTGAATAGAAGTTACTCCGCCTGCTAAATTTCTATAAATATTAATATCATTTGGGTTTATAACATCTTCTATAGTAACTTCTGCAGTAGAGTTATGACCACCTTCATTTATGGCTGATGCTCCTATATGAGAATGCTCATCAATTATTCCTGCAGTTAAATGCTTCCCTGTTCCGTCTATAACTTTAGCTCTTTTATCTGAAAGGCTCTTGCCAATCTGAGTAATTTTTCCATTTTTAAGGAGTACATCGGTGTTTTTTAAAACACCTGTTGCTTCACTAGTCCAAACGGTCGTATTTTTAATTAAAATAGTCTGTTGTGTTGGTTGAGAGAAGTTTCCTAAACCAATATTAGGATAACTTACAGAGAGTAAGGTAGGAGTGTTAGAAGTCTTTTCTTTCCTGTCTTTTTTCTTTCCGTCTTTTGTTTCTTCACTTTCTTTGATGGCAGACCATAAAGACTCAGTTCCATCTATACTAAAATACGTACCACTTAATCCAGTTGATGAAGGTTGGGCCAATATTCTAGAAAAATCACCATTGTTGTTCATTGTCATGGAAACCCATCCGTCAGAAAAAGAAAATTTAGAAGTTATCTTTTTATCATCAGAAGTTATACTTCCACTTTGTTTAGCCTCCTTTCCAGAAACTTTTAATTGAAAAGATGCTCCTTCAATAGAAAAACTATATTTTCCAATAATATCTTTGATATTCATGTCATTAATAACATGTTGATCTCCTTGAACCCAGTTTTCATAAATAGTTGTTCCTTTATCAAAGACATCTCCATTGGTGATGATAAAATTAGCCTGACTCCCTGAGTTTAAATTCCCAATATCAGATTTTCCAATCATACTAGCTGGAATTATTGTGAGAGCTTCTAATGCTTTAGTTTTATCAAAACCATAGCTAATTGCTTTTTGTAGGTTTTTATGAAAAGATTTTACAGATTTTAAATTATGTGTGGTAAGAGCAAAGATAATGTTATTGTCTGCTAACACTGCCAAATTAGAAGGTTCTTGATTCCAACTTCTCATATCATGAAGAGAAATTTTATTTGCAATTAGCGGATTACTTACATCATATGGTTTTCTGAAATTAATAGGGATAATCATGTTTGCTCCCGTTGCTTTAATATCATTTATTTTTTCAAATTCATCTCCACCACCAACTATGGTGTATTGAATACCAAACTCGTCTCCAACTTTGTCTGCTCTAAAAACATCCAATTGATTTCCAGCATTAAATATTTGAACCAGATTTTTATTGTTGTTTAATGAAGTTAAAGAAGCATCTGTATTTTTTGTGTTTCCACTAGCATACCAGTCTGCATCTAAATACATTTGACGTAATAAAGCCATGGCTCCCATTCTAGAGGTGGGATAGTTTTGTGTAGATAATAGACTTTTTGAAAATGATAGATACTGAGCAGATTTTTTATCTAAAATTCTATATCCATCAGATGATTTGGTATTTAGCGCAACTAACGTTCCATTACCTCTTACAATACCATCTTGCATATGTGTATTTACAACACCAAAACCAGCATTCACCAATTCTTTTGCTTTTTTATCATCAAAAGAAAACAGTTGAGATGCATCTATTTCTGGTCTAATATGATCATTCCAATAATGCCCAGTTCTGGTGGCATCATACTGAGGTGTTCTACTTCTACCTCCTTTTCTTTTTGGCTTTTCAATACCAAAATCTGAATATATATCAATAAAAGACGGATATATTATTTTTCCTTTTAAATCTATTGTTTTTGCTCCAATTGGAATTGAAACAGATTTCCCAACACTTAGAACCTTTCCATCTTTAACGAGCAGTGTTCCTTTTTTGATAATTGAAGTGGGTGTAGTATAAATTTTTGCATTAATAAAAGCAACTGTTGTGTTTTTAGTAGTTTTTACACTAGTGTTGATTGGAAAGTAGTCTTGCGCTTGTGAAAAGGATATAGACAAAAGCATGAGTACTAGAAATAGTTTTTTCATTATAATGGTTGTTTGATTTGTTATAAATTTATTGAGAACTAAACACACAGAGAGTTTTTTTATTTTTTTTAACAAAACTTTATGAGGGCAAGATTTCTTTAGTTTTCTTTTTTATAATCTTTAAAATTTTCAACAAAAGAAAAAAACATCTTACTATTCATCTGCGGATTCTCTAAAGTAACTAATTAATAAATCAACCACGTAATTATAGGAGTCTACTCCTTTTTGTTGTTTATTAGATTTAAGATATGCATTATATCCTTTTTTTACAATAGGCTCAAAAGGGTTCTTATAGGCATTCCAAAAGTCAGAAGATGCAGTAAAGTCTTTAATAATACCTTTATGTATAGTTTTGTAAAGCACCCAGTATTGTACTGGGTCTCTTTTGTACAATTCAAAAAGCATATACCTTGTAGCCATTCTGTATGCCCCGTACTTAAAATAGAGGTCATCATTTGATAAAGCTGCGAGAAACCCCACAAAATTTGCCTCATTTTCTGCTGCAAAACCAATTTGATGTGCCATTTCATGACAGGTAGTTGTTGGCAAGCTTGTTGTCGGGATTTTACTATTCACTTGTGCTTCACCAGTAAATGGGTTAAAATATCCCGAAGTACCGTTGTAAGACTGAAAAAGACTCATTAAGGAACTTTTAGCAACACCGTACCTATAGGTAAAATGAGGCATTTCTTTTGCCAGTTCATTGAAACCCTTCTTTGCAAGTGAGAAGATTTCTTGATGAGAATAGGGAACCTTTATTATTATAGAATCAGATTTTGTAATCACAAAATGGGCATTGTTTAGTTTAGAAATTAAATACTTAGAGACATCAATTAACTCCTTATTACTATAAGAAGTAGTTTGAAATCCTAAATTTTTAGATAAAGGCTCTCTGTAATAGTTTAATCCCCACAAGAAATAAAAGAAGAAATAAATAACAGAGATAAAAGAAGTAATTTCTAAAAGTTTGGAAAATATATTTTTAAATCGTGTCGCTACTAGTTTATAGATAAAGTATATGCTGTAAAAAACAACAAAGAAAATGAAAAGATCTCCAATAGAAATAGATATCCATCCAAATAAAATTCGAAGAAGAGAGCTAATGTAGGGATATATACCCATAGAATAATAGACCTCTACAAAAGAAGGATTGTGTTCTATCCATTTCATCAATAGCACTTGAATTCCTAGAAAAAGTGTGAGATAAAGATTTTTTTTTTGTACTTTCATTGTTGTAAAAATACACAAGAATTTCACAACTTTGTACTTTGTTAACATGATAATAACAATTTGGTTAACAAATCTTGTGTACAAATAAATAGTGTTAAGAGAATCTTCAATCCCAAGTAAAAATATACATTTGTTATTATGGAGAAAACACAATCATTTACTAGTAAAAAGATAGATAATTCCAAAATTATTAGTTTAGAAAAGGGGAAGATTCCGCCTCAAGCAGTTGATTTAGAGGAAGCTGTGTTGGGGGCAATGATGATTGATAAAAAAGGGATTGATGATGTCATAGATATTCTGCATCCTGACGCATTTTACGAAATTAAGCATCAAGAGATTTATAGAGTTATATATGACTTATTCCAAGAGTCTAAGCCAATAGATTTATTGACTGTTTCTAATGCTTTAAGAAAAAACGCTAAATTAGATTTAGTTGGTGGTGATTTCCATTTAATTCGATTAACACAAAAAGTAGCATCGTCTGCACATATTGAATTTCACGCAAGAATTATTCTTCAAAAATACATTCAACGCAGATTGATTAGCATTTCCAGTGATATTATTGAAAATGCGTATGATGAAACTGCTGATGTATTTGATTTATTAGATAATGCTGAAGCAAAATTATTTGAAGTAACACAAGGAAATTTAAAGAAAAGTTCAGAAGGAGCTAGTGAACTTGTAAAACAAGCATTGACTAAAATTCAAGAAATTTCTAATAAAGAAGGAATGAGTGGTTTGGCTACTGGATTTACAAAATTAGATGCCATAACCTCAGGATGGCAGCCTTCTGATTTAATTATTATTGCTGCACGACCTGGTATGGGAAAAACAGCTTTTGTTATTTCCATGGCAAAAAACATGGCTATAGATTTTAATCATGCTGTTGCTGTTTTCTCTTTAGAGATGTCTTCTGTTCAGTTAATTACTCGTATGATTTCCTCTGAAACAGGCTTAACGTCAGAAAAACTTCGAAAAGGAAACCTAGAAGCTCATGAATGGGAGCAGTTAAATGTAAAAGTTAAGCGTTTATCTGATGCCCCTATATTTATAGATGACACACCATCACTGTCTATTTTCGATTTACGTGCGAAAGCTCGTCGTCTAGTATCACAGCATAATGTAAGAATTATCGTGGTTGATTATTTGCAGCTAATGACAGCCGGTAACAATAACAAAGGAGGAGGAAATCGTGAGCAAGAAATCTCTATGATTTCTAGAAATTTAAAAGCGCTGGCAAAAGAACTAGAAGTTCCAGTAATTGCACTTTCTCAATTATCTAGAGCAGTAGAGACAAGAGGTGGTAGTAAGAGACCTTTACTGTCAGATTTACGTGAATCTGGAGCAATTGAACAAGATGCAGATATTGTTTCTTTTATCTTCCGTCCAGAATATTATGGAATGACAGAATGGGATGATGATGACCATACACCATGTGAAGGCCAAGGTGAATTTATTATTGCAAAACACAGAAATGGTGGATTGGATAATATTCGTTTAAAATTTACAGGTCATTTAGCAAAATTCTCAGATTTAGAAGAAGGATTTAGTAGTGAATTCCAGTCTAGTATGAATACAGATTTTGCAGAAGATGTTTTTCCAGATACTCGAATTGAGCCAAAAGACGCTTTCGGAATGGGTGAAGACGATGTGCCTTTTTAGTTTTTACGAATTTTTTTTAAAAAATTCAACAAAAATACTTAGTAAGATAATTGTATCTTATTACTTCATAAATTTTATAATGACATTTTTTATATGAAAAAATATCTATTACTGTTTTGTTTTATATTTCTGTCAAATTCAATTTGGGCCTCTTTTATTTACATCCCTATGAGTTACGACAATCAAAAAAATCACTTAAAAGCTTATGGTATTGTCTATTATTCATTACAATCTGGATTAAAATCAAAATGGTTACTAAACTATGATGGAGGTGCTTTTTTGATAGAAAAAAATACTTTGATAGAAAATGAATGTAAAATTCGAGGAGTTTCTTATTTAGTAATTTCAGATGCGAAAGCACAACTTATTTTACAAGATATATCATCACCTTCCAAAAATCAAGAAGCAGTTACCTTAGAAAAAGCACCTAAAATAGCTGTTTATTCTCCAAAAGATAAAATGCCTTGGGATGACGCAGTTACCATGGTACTTACTTATGCCGAAATTCCGTTTGATCTTATTTATGACGAAGAAGTGTTAAATGATAAACTTGTATTGTATGAGTGGTTGCATCTGCATCATGAAGATTTTACGGGTCAGTATGGGCGTTTTTACGGAGCATTTAGAACCGCTCCTTGGTATGTAGACGGAAAATTAAGAGCCGAGAAATCTGCTAAAAATTTAGGATTTACTAAAGTTTCAGAAGTAAAGTTAGCTGTTAGTAAAAAAATTAGAGATTTTGTAATTGGTGGTGGTTTTATGTTTGCTATGTGCTCTGCAACCGATAGTTTTGATATCGCATTGGCAGCAGAAGGAGTAGATATTGCAGAATCGATGTTTGATGGAGATCCATCAGAATCTAATTATCAATCTAAAATTAATTTCAACAGAACATTAGCGTTTAAAGATTTTAATTTGATTAGGAATCCAACTACCTATGAGTTTTCTTCTATCGACATGACTAGTAAGCGTAAAATTCCAAAAACATCAGATTATTTTTCTTTAATTGAGTTTTCAGCAAAATGGGATCCAGTGCCAACTATGTTAACTCAAAACCACACTCAATTGGTTAAAGGATTTATGGGACAAACAACATCTTTTGATAGAGTTACTATAAAGTCTAATGTATTGGTGATGGGAGAAAACAGAACCAACAGAGAAGCAAGATACATTCACGGAACTAAAGGAAAAGGATTCTTTACCTTTTATGGTGGACACGATCCAGAGGACTATACACACAGAGTAGGGGATCCAAAAACCGAATTGGATTTGCATCCAACTTCTGCAGGATATCGATTAATTTTAAATAATGTTTTATTTCCTGCAGCAAAAAAGAAGAAGCAGAAGACATAGTTGATAACCTTGTTAACTTCACTAACAAATAAACCTTGTCAATTGATATTTAAAAAATTACTTTTGCAAAACAAATAAGAATTCATGGCTACTACACAACAATTACAAGATTTTACACAACAGGTACGAAGAGATATTTTAAGAATGGTTCATGCTGTTAATTCAGGTCATCCAGGAGGTTCATTGGGTTGTGCAGAGTTCTTTACTGTCCTTTATCAAGAAGTCTTAGATTATTCAACAGATTTTTCAATGAATGGAGAGAATGAAAATCTTTTCTTTCTTTCAAATGGTCACATTTCACCTGTATTTTATAGTGTATTAGCTAGAAGCGGTTTCTTTCCTGTGGAAGAACTTGCTACCTTTAGAAAAATAAATACCCGTTTGCAAGGACATCCAACTACTCATGAAGGTTTGCCAGGAATTAGAATTGCATCTGGTTCTCTAGGACAAGGAATGTCTGTAGCAATTGGTGCAGCTGAAGCTAAGAAGTTAAATGGAGATGATAAAATTATCTATACATTACATGGTGATGGTGAATTACAAGAAGGTCAAGTTTGGGAATCTGCAATGTATGCCTCAGGAAAAAAAATAGATAACTTAATTTCTACCATCGATTTAAATGGTAAACAAATAGATGGCTCCACTGATGAAGTATTACCAATGGGAAGTATCAAAGCAAAATTTGAAGCTTTTGGATGGGATGTTCTAGATGTGAAAAAAGGAAATGATATTGAAGCGATTATAGCTGGTCTAGCAGAAGCAAAATCTAGAACTGGAAAAGGAAAACCAGTTTGTATTTTGTTACATACAGAAATGGGTAATGGCATAGATTTTATGATGCATACACATGCTTGGCACGGTAAAGCACCTAACGATGAACAATTGTTAGATGCATTAGAGCAAAATCCAGTTACTCTTGGCGACTATTAAGAAAATTAAATAAATAGCATAAATCCTATTGTTAATTCAATAGGATTTTTTGTTGCTCTTAGCTTTTGTTTTATTAATTGCGTAGTTATGTTTCTAAAATAAGAGGTTTTTTAAGTTTTTATTTAGAATTCAACGCAAGTAAAAAAAGTATCTTTACCTGAATATAATAAAACTTATAAAATGCGAATAGGAATTGTATGTTATCCTACTTATGGTGGTAGTGGTGTAGTAGCTACAGAGTTAGGAATGGCATTGGCTGATAAAGGTCATGAGGTTCATTTTGTGACCTATAATCAACCTGTTCGGTTAGATTTTATATCTCATAATTTACATTTTCATGAAGTTATAATAGAAAAATATCCATTATTTCAATACCAACCTTATGAACTTGCTTTATCTACCAAGTTAGTAGAAGTAGTTACTAAATACAACTTAGAAATTTTACATGTTCATTACGCAATTCCTCATGCTTACGCAGCCTATATGGCAAAGATGATGCTGAAAGAAAAGGGAATTGATATAAAAGTTGTTACCACTCTTCACGGAACAGATATTACTTTGGTTGGAAGCCACCCCAGTTATAAGACAGCAGTAGAGTTTAGTATTAACAATTCTGATGTAGTTACTTCTGTTTCTAAAAGCTTAAAACAAGACACTTTACGATTGTTTTCAATTACCAATCAAATTAAAGTGGTTCATAACTTTATTGATACAGAAAAATATGATCGTGAATTACAAAACGAATGTCAACGTATAGCTGTAGCAAAACCAGAAGAACGGATTTTAACACATATTTCAAATTTTAGGCCTGTAAAGCGAATAGAAGATGTTGTGAAAATATTTTATAATGTTCTAAAAGAAATACCTTCCAAATTATTAATGGTAGGAGATGGTCCAGAAAAAAGGAATGCAGAGTTGTTAGTAAAAAAGTTAGGAATTTCTGATAGTGTAATTTTCTTAGGTAATAGTCATGAAATATCAAAAATATTATGTTACACAGATGTCTTTTTATTACCCTCTAAAAGCGAAAGTTTTGGTTTATCTGCTCTAGAAGCAATGGCAGCTCAAACTGCAATAATATCTACAAATACAGGAGGTTTACCAGAGGTGAACTTTCATGGTTTAACAGGCTATCTAAGTAATTTAGGTGATGTGGAAGATATGGCAAAAAATGCTATAAGTATTTTAAAAGATGATACAACCTTATTACGCTTTAAAGCGAATGCAAAAAAACACACAAAACAATTTTGTTTAGAAAACATTTTGCCTGTTTACGAGGAAATATATAGTTCTGTACTAGAAAAAGTACTTTAAGAGTTATAAAATTCAATACTCTGTACAAGTAATTCATTACTAATTTTGCAATCAAGTTTAAAATCCTCAAAATCATTTAGTAATACGAAGTTTACATGCCCATTACTATTTTTCTTGTCGTGTTTCAATAAATCAAAGATAGCATCATGGTCTATAGTTTTAATAACCACTTTTTCGTATAAGGCATTGATCATATTTTTAACGATCATAACTTTCTCTTTAGGTAGTTGTAAAACTTTATAAGATAGAAAAGATTCACAAACCATTCCTACAGCTATTGCTTCTCCGTGAGTTAAACTATTCTTACTCTTAGATTCTAAAAAATAAGACTCTATTGCATGCCCTAATGTATGACCAAAGTTTAAAACTTTACGCAATCCATTTTCTTTTGGATCTTGTAGTACTATTTCATTTTTTATTTCTATTGATCTGTAAATTAAGTCATTGATTTTATTTTTATTGAATTTTTTTAAATGATCTAAAAGTTTAACATCATATGTTAAACCATATTTAATAATTTCAGCAAGCCCTGAACGTGATTCTCTTTCATTTAATGTTGCTAAATAGTCCTCATCTATGATTACAATTTCAGGATTTACAAACAAACCGATTTGATTTTTTAAAACACCTAAGTCTACTCCAGTTTTTCCACCAACAGAAGCATCAACCATGCTAAGTAAAGTCGTAGGAATATTAACAAAATCAATGCCTCTTTTAAAAGTAGAAGCAACAAAACCTCCTAAATCTGTGATGACTCCACCACCTAAGGTAATTAATAAACTATTTCTATCGGCATTTAGTTCTGTTAGAGCATTCCAAACTCCACTACAAGTATCTAAATTTTTATTAATTTCTCCAGACTCTATTTCTATAATTTCTATCCGTTTATCAGTTTCAAGTAATGGAATAAATGAAGGGTAACAAAGTTCAAGTGTGTTTTCATCAACTAAAATAAAAATTGAAGAATAATCTTTCTTTAGGAGTAAGGCGTTTAATTCTTCATATCCCTTTTGCTTAAAATGGACATAATATGTTACTGCTTTAATAGATTTCATATTCCTTAAATTTCAAATACAAATAAACTACAAAATATTGAATAATTTAAGTCAGCTGACTATCTTTGTTTATATATAAAAAATTAATGAAACTCTTTAATAATACTAAAATAGCGTTCTCACTTAAATCTGATTCTGAGTTAGAAAGAGCTTTTTTCTTATTTAAATTAATCCAAAGCCAGCCAATGGTTAAAATTGGTACTGCGGTTACTAACTTTGCATTAAAGGCTCATTTACCTGTTGAAGGGTTAATACGCTCTACAGTATTTGATCATTTTTGTGGAGGTGTAACAGAGGAAGATTGTATTTCTAACATTGAACAAATGCACACAAATGGAGTTTGTTCTGTTCTTGATTATTCGGTGGAAGGAAAAGAAACCGAAGAACAGTTTGAGTTGGTAAAAGCAAAAACCTTAAAAAACATAGAATTTGCCAAAGAAAAAGAGGCGATACCTTTTGTTGTTTTTAAACCAACAGGAGTGGGTCGCTTTTCATTATATCAAAAAATTACAGAGAAAGAGCAGCTTTCTAATGATGAAAAAAGTGAATGGATTACTGTGGTAAATCGTTTTCACGAAATATGTGATAAAGCTTTAGCCTATGATGTTCCTATTTTAATTGATGCAGAAGAAAGTTGGATGCAAGATGCCGCAGATATGTTGGTTGAAGAGTTGATGGAAAAATACAACACAGAAAAAGCGATTGTATTTAATACATTACAAATGTACCGATATGATAGAATGGATTATTTACGAAAATTACATCACAACGCAGATCAAAAAAAATATCATATTGGATTAAAAATTGTACGTGGTGCCTACATGGAAAAAGAAAGAGATAGGGCTGAAGAAAAAGGCTATCCTTCGCCAATATGTATAGATAAGAAAGCTACTGATGACAACTATAATGAGGCCATAAACTATATGATGAATCATGAAAAAATGGCAGTATTTGCAGGAACTCATAATGAAGAGAGTTCTTATTTGTTACTAGAGTTAGCAAAACAGTACAAAATAGATCCTTCTGATAATAGATTATGGTTTGGGCAACTTTATGGAATGAGTGATCATATAAGTTTCAATTTAGCAAAAGAAGGTTATAATACTGCTAAATATGTGCCTTTTGGGCCAGTTAGAGATGTAATGCCTTATCTTATAAGAAGAGCAGAAGAAAACACTTCCGTAGCAGGCCAAACAAGCAGAGAGCTTAATTTAATTAAAGAAGAGAGGCTTAGAAGAAAATTATAATGAATTCAGTAGACGAAATAAAAGAACTCCTTCAAAAAAACAAAAAGCGCTTAGTTAAAGAACTTCAGCAGAGTAAAGAAGCTGTTTTTTTAATTAAAAAATCTACGCATTCTTCACTCTCTGAAGATGAAAAAGAGAAAGTTAGAATTCAACTATTAGATATTTGTAAAGCTATACCAGCATTTACTGTTTTTATGCTTCCAGGAGGCGCTTTGCTATTACCTCTGTTAATCAAGTTGATACCTGATATTTTACCTAGTGCTTTTAGGGAGGATGATGAACCAATAAATTAATACAAAATCTTCTTTTCTCTTAAAGTAAAACACTACTTTTGCAACTTCAAAAAAAGCAAGTATGCAATCAATAAGAAATATTGCCATTATAGCTCACGTAGATCATGGTAAGACAACGTTAGTAGATAAAATTATAGACCAAGCAAAAATTTTAGACGACCGTAAGGAACGAAAAGATTTATTGCTTGATAATAATGACCTTGAAAGAGAAAGAGGAATTACTATTTTATCTAAAAACGTATCTGTAAACTACAAAGGAGTAAAAATTAATGTAATAGATACTCCTGGTCACGCAGATTTTGGTGGTGAAGTAGAACGTGTATTAAAAATGGCAGATGGTGTATTATTATTGGTAGATGCTTTTGAAGGACCAATGCCACAAACTAGATTTGTATTAGGAAAAGCCTTAGAATTGGGCTTGACTCCTATAGTAGTTGTTAACAAAGTAGACAAAGAAAATTGTACTCCAGACTTAGTTCATGAAAAAGTATTTGATTTAATGTTTGCTTTAGAAGCTACAGAAGATCAATTAGACTTTGCAACTATCTATGGTTCTGCTAAGAATGGTTGGATGAGTACAGACTGGCAAGAACCGAAAGATAATATTTTAGATTTATTAGATGCTGTAATAGAATCAATTCCTGAAGCTCCTTACAGAGAAGGATCTCCTCAAATGCAAATTACTTCTTTAGATTTTTCTTCTTTTACAGGTAGAATTGCTATTGGACGTGTTTTTAGAGGTGATTTAGAAGAGAATAAAGATTATATGTTGTGTAAAAGAGATGGTTCTACTAAAAAAGTTAGAATTAAAGAATTACACGTTTTTGAAGGAATGGGGAAAGCCAAAACTTCAAAAGTAAGAAGTGGAGATATTTGCGCAATAACAGGATTAGAAGGTTTTGAAATTGGAGATACCATTGCAGATATTGAAAACCCTGAAGCATTGCCAAGAATAGAAGTAGATCAACCTACCATGAGTATGTTGTTTACCATTAACAATTCACCATTTTTTGGAAAAGAAGGAAAGTTTGTAACATCTCGTCACTTACGTGATCGTTTGTTTAAAGAGATGGAGAAGAACTTAGCCCTTCGTGTAGATGAAACAGATTCAGAAGATAAGTTTAACGTTTTTGGCCGTGGAATCTTACATTTATCTGTACTGATAGAAACCATGCGAAGAGAAGGCTATGAATTACAAGTGGGTAGACCTCAAGTAATTATTAAAGATATAGATGGTGTAAAATCAGAACCTTATGAAACTTTATCTATAGATGTACCTGAAGAAGTTGCCTCTAAAGCAATTAATTTAGTTTCTTTAAGAAAAGGAGATTTATTAGTGATGGAGCCAAAGGGAGATTTACAACATTTAGAATTTACCATTCCATCTAGAGGATTAATTGGTTTGCGTAATAAAATTTTAACTGCAACAGCAGGTACAGCAATTATTAACCATAGATTTAGTGAATACGGAGCTTATAAAGGTGATTTTTCTGAAGACATTAAAGGAGCTATTGTATCTTCTGCTGCTGGTAAAGCTACAGCATACGCAATAGATAGATTGCAAGATAGAGGACGTTTCTTTATAGATATTAATCAAGAAATTTATATTGGTCAGGTTGTTGGAGAAAACAGCAAAGATTCTGATATGGGTGTCAACTTAATTAAAGGGAAACAACTAACAAACATGAGAAAATCTGGTACAGATGAGGCAATGAAAATTGCTCCTAAAGTAGATTTTTCATTAGAGGAATGTATGGAATACATTAAAGGAGACGAGTATTTAGAAGTAACTCCAGAAAGCTTACGTATGCGTAAAATTACATTTAGACCATAAAATTTAAATTTAAATTATATTACAAAAAGCTCAAGTTTTACTTGAGCTTTTTTATTTTTTTAAGTTCTGAAATGAGTTTAATTAATGTTCTACACAGATATTTGAAATAAACTGACTGTTGCATTCTGGTAGTGTACTGGGAGCTCTGAAGTATGTTGTAATTTTGATAGGCCTATAAAGTCAAAACCACATTTCTTATAGTGAGTTATGAGTCTAATATTTTCTCCAACAGTATCCATTCTAATGTGTTTTTTATTTCTTTCTTGTGCATATTTTTTAGACCATGTTACAATCTCTTTCACTAAATTTTTACCTCTAAAATTAGGGTTTGTAGAGATTCTATGAATATAAATTGAAGGGGCCTCATTTTTAGCTCCCCAAATTTGAGGATCAGAATCAGTAGTTGCCCAAACACAAGCAATTTGTTGATCTATGATAAGTTTCCATTGTCTATTCTCGCTTATCTCTTTTTGAACTAGTTCTCTTTTAAATTTTGGCCAGGCAACCATAGATTTCTTATTTTGAAAATTAGTTGCTATTTCGTAAAGTTCGAATATGCGATCAATATCTTCAATTTGACTATTACAGATATTCATTATTAAGTAGTTTAGAATTTAGAGTTGTTACAATATGTCTTCATTGAGTTATGTGTTAACTGAAGTGTAATAGTTTTTTTAGTTCACTAAAATCTTCAATTATTAGATCAGCATTTTTTAAAGTTTGATCAGCTGAAAATGGGTTCTTGTAACCAATGACAAAAATTCCAGCATCGTTGGCTGCTTTTATTCCATTGTCTGAATCTTCTATTACAATACAGTTTTCTTTAGAAGTGCTTCCTAATATAGCAGCTTTTTCAAAAATTTCTGGATGAGGTTTAGAGGCAGTCAAATCTGCACCACTAATTTTTGCAGTAAAATACTGATGTAAATGAAAGCGAGAAAAAACTCGTTCTATATTAACCATTGCAGAAGAAGAAGCTAAAACCAGGGTTTGTTTTTGCACGTAACAAAACTGAATGAATTCTTCTACCCCAATTACCAAATGTAATGTTGAATCATTTTCAAAAAAATCTACATATCTTTTTCTTTTGTCTAAGACCAAATCTTCAGGAGTTGCCTCTAAATTAAAATGAGCTACTAATTTTTGAAAAGCATTAATAGTAGAAGAGCCAGTAATGGTTTTATATAGTTTGTCTGAAACATCAACACCAATATCATTGAAGGTTTCATAGTATGCTTTTTTATGAATTTCTTCAGAATCTATAATTACTCCGTCCATATCAAAAATAACACATTGTATATTTTTTGGTAGTTTCATTTATTCTAAAAATTTAGCTTTTAGTGATGGTGTAGGAATCATACAATTTTCTTTTCTTCCAAACCATTTGTATCTATTTCTAGCTATATAATCATAAAAAAAATCATTAAAAAAATCAGGTAAAAGTGTACATATTTGAAGGAGCTTCCAGTATCCTGAAAATTCCTTTGCAATCTTTAGAGCAGCAGTAGATTTTGAATAATATGCTTCCTCAGGCACATACAATAGAATAGAATCTAATTTTGAAACATCGATACCTAATTCTTTTGTTATTGTTTTGCCAGTTTTTGATTGAATGGCTGCAAACAAAAAAACATTTTTTTTATCATACTTAATAACTTCTAAGACAGCATTGTTACATAAGTTACAAACACCATCAAATAAAATCAGTTTTTTGTTTTTTGGAATGGTATCTATGTATTTCATCATATCAATCACAAAAATAATACTTAAAAACTTAAAATTAGTGTAACAATTTAATTTTGAAGGCGTCTTATTTAAAGTACTGGTAAAATCTGGTATATAGTATTTTGTTTTAACATAAAATTAGTAGCTGTAAACATAGTCTTTAGCTACTTTTATATATAAATTAACAAGTTGATATGATTCGAATAAATAACCTCCATAAGTCGTACCCAATAGGAAAAGACTCTCTCCATGTTTTAAAAGGAATCGACTTACACATCAAAGAAGGTGAATTTGTTTCAATTATGGGGTCTTCCGGATCAGGAAAATCTACCTTATTAAATATTGTTGGTTTATTAGACGAACATGATGAAGGTGATTATTTTCTAAATGGACAAGAAATAAAAAATTTAAATGAAAAAAAAGGTGCAGTCTTGAGAAATAAATTTTTAGGATTTGTTTTTCAATCCTTCAATCTTATTTCTTATAAAACTGCCTTAGAAAATGTTTCTTTACCATTGTATTACAAAGGCGTGTCTAGAAAAGAGCGTCAAAAAATAGCCTTAGATTATTTAGACAAAGTAGGCCTTAAAGATTGGGCTTCTCATCTACCTAACGAATTATCTGGAGGTCAAAAACAACGTGTAGCTATCGCTAGAGCGTTGGTAACCCAACCCAAAGTAGTCTTAGCCGATGAACCGACAGGAGCTCTAGATTCTACTACAACAGATTCTGTGATGGATTTGTTAAAAGATATTAACAACGAGGGAATGACTGTTTTTGTGATTACTCACGAAGAAGAAGTAGCAGACCAAACCAAACGAATTGTTCGTTTAAAAGATGGTATTATTATCAGTGATACAATCAATGTGCAAAGAAACCCAGTTAAAACTGTTTAACTATGTTCGATTTAGATCGTTGGAGAGAAATTTTTCAGAGTATTAATAAAAATAAGTTACGTTCTATAATGTCTGGCTTTACCGTTGCCTTTGCTATTTTATTATTTACATTATTATTTGGAGTTGTAAGCGGCCTTAAAAATACTTTTGAAGGTGCTTTTGTAGACAATGCAGTAAATTCTATGATCGTAAGAGTTTGGAAGACTTCAAAGCCATTTAAAGGTCTGCAATCTGGTAGAAGAATTCAGTTAAAGAACCCTGATTATAATTATTTGGCTGAAAAATACGATTCTAAAATTGATTTGATGACAGCTAGAATTTTTAAAAATTTTAGCATTTCTTACAAAAATAAACAAGATAACTACAGTATAACTGCTGTTCATCCTGATCATCAATTCTTGGAAAAAACAATAATTACTGAAGGTAGATATATAAATCAATTAGATATTAACGAATCTTCTAAAGTAATTGTAATTGGTAGATTGGTTAAATCCGACTTGTTTGGAGAAAAACCAGCTTTAGGAAAAAGGGTCAATGTAGGTGGTATTTCTTATAAAGTAATAGGTATTTTCTCTGATGATGGAGGAGATAATGAAGAAAGAATTTCTTATATACCTGTTACTACAGCTCAAAAACTATATGGAAACAATGATTATTTAAATCAAATAAGAATAGGGTACAATGAAGATTTAAATTTAGATGAAGCTATTGCTTTTGGAAAACTAGTTGAAAGAGATATGCGCAGTAAATTGGATATTCATCCAGATGACCAGAGCGCCTTGTCTGTGAGAAATATGGCAGAAGTAAGTAAAGGTGTCGATGTTTTTATGATAGCACTCTTTTTTATTGTAATATTTATAGGATCAGGAACTTTAATTGCAGGTATTATTGGAATTAGTAACATCATGATATTTGTTATTAAAGAAAGAACCAAAGAATTTGGAATTCGTAAGGCACTTGGAGCTAAACCTTCTTCTATTGTAGGAATGGTTGTACAAGAATCTGTTTTAATAACCACCATTGCAGGATATTTAGGATTAACCTTAGGCACCTATGTTTTAAGTTTAATTGGAAATAGTTTAGAAAAAGATTATTTTATTAAAGACCCAAGTGTAAGTCAAGGATTGGTAGTTGGAGCAACTTTTGTTTTAATTATATCAGGTTTAATTGCTGCCTTAGTACCTGCTAGAAAAGCGTCACAAATTAAACCAGTAGTAGCCTTAAGAGCAGATTAATATGAAGTTTTTATTTGATTCAGATACTTGGCAAGAAATTTATGGAGGAATCCGTAAAAATAAAACAAGAACTATTATTACTATAATTGGAGTTCTTTGGGGAATCTTCTTACTGGTAACCCTTCTGGGTGCATCAAGAGGATTAGAAAATAATTTTAAAACTATTTTTGGAGACTTTGCTACTAATAGTGTTTTTGTTTGGTCTCAAAGAACAGAATTACCTTTTAAAGGTTTTCAAAAAGGAAGAAGAATTCGTTTAACAACCAACGATGTAGAAATTTTAAAAAGAGAATATAAAGAAATTAAATTTATTGCCCCAAGAAGTCAGACAAACAGTGCCATAACAAGAAGCTTTAAAACAGGTAGTTTCAATGTTTCAGGAGACCTTCCAGTATTAGATAAGGTTCAGAAGAAAGATTTAATTTACGGAAGATTTCTAAATGAAAATGATATTAAGTTAAAGTCTAAAGTTTGTGTAATTGAACAAGAAATATATGAACAATTGTTTGATAAAGACGAACAACCTGTGGGAGAAATGGTTAATATTGGAAATATATCTTATAAAGTAATTGGTGTGTATAAAAACGGCAACATATCTTTTGATGGTGCTGCAGCTTATATTCCTTTTACAACCTTTCAGCAAGTTTATAACAGAGCCAACAGAATTAGTTGGATGATGATTACAGCAAATGAAGGAGTAGACATTCTTCAAATGGAGCAAGATATATTACTAACTTTAAAGAATATTCATAAAGTAGACCCAGAAGATCAAAGAGCTTTTGGTAGTGCAAATTTAGCTGTAGAAATAGGTAAAATAACTGGGTTTTTAACAGGAATGCAATTTCTCACATGGTTTGTAGGCATAGCAACATTAATTGCAGGGGTTTTTGCGATAGGTAATATTCTATTGATAACAGTTAAAGAACGAACGAAAGAAATAGGAATAAGAAGAGCTATTGGTGCAACACCAATAGAAGTAAGAAGACAGGTAGTGTTAGAATCAGTATTTTTAACAACTGTTGCAGGAATGTTAGGAATTATTTTTGGAGGATTTGTTTTATTTCTCTTAGATTATTTTTTAGGTTCTGGTCCAGATCCTACATTAATTAATCCAACTGTAGATATTCCAGTAATATTAGTTGCATTTTTAATTCTAGTAGTGTTAGGAACTTTAATAGGATTAATACCTGCCTATATGGCAACATTAGTAAAACCAATAGACGCATTAAGAGACGAATAAAAATAAATTAATCAAAACTTATATAGATAATTAAGATGAGTAAAAGAGCAAAAATTATATTAGTAATAGTAGTCATTGCATTTGCAGGTGTTCTTCTATGGTTAGGAAGCAAAAACAAACAGGACATCCAAACATTCCAAACAGAAACAGCTTTTAAAGCTACAATTGTAAAGAAAACAGTTGCAACGGGTAAGGTAATTCCTTTAGAAGAAATTGAAATAAAGCCACAGATTACGGGTATTATAGATAAAATTATTTTTCTTGAAGGTACTAAGGTTAAAAAAGGAGATTTATTAGCCACTGTAAGAGTTGTTCCTAACGAGCAATCTTTAATTAGTGCAAAGGGAAGAGTAGACAATATTAAGCTACGAGTTAAGAATGCTAAAATTTCTTTTGATAGAAATAAGCAGTTGTTTGACAAGGGAGTATTAGCTGCTTCTTCATTTGAACAAGTTGAGCTTACCTTTGACCAAGCTAAACAAGATCTAATTAATGCTCAAAATGATTATAAAATTATAAGGAGTGGCTCTTCTGGAGTTGGTGTTGCCAACACAGATATTAGAGCTCAAATTTCTGGAACAATTTTAGAAATCCCTGTAAAAGAAGGAGATCAGGTAATACAAAGTAACAACTTTAACGCTGGTACAACTATTGCTTCAATTGCTGATATGAGTAAAATGATCTTTGAAGGAAAAGTAGATGAATCTGAAGTAAGTAAATTAGTTAAAGGAACAGCAATTGAAATATCTCTAGGTGCTATAGAAGAGAAAAAATTTCCAGCTAAGTTGAATTTTATTGCTCCAAAAGGAACAGAAGAAGGTGGTGCTGTTCAATTTACAATAAAGGCAAATATTACGCTAGATGACAGCTATTTTGTAAGAGCTAATTATAGTGCTAATGCAGAAATTATTCTAGAACAACAAGACAGTGTGTTGGCTATTAAAGAAGCTTTATTACGTTTTGATAAAAAGACTGAAAAACCATATGTTGAGGTTAAAATTGGAGAGAATAAGTTTGAGAAAAGAGAATTAGAGTTAGGAATCTCGGATGGTATTAACATAATGGTGAAGTCAGGAATTATCGCTACAGACGAATTAAAAATTTGGAATAAAGCCGAAAAAGATAATAATAGCGATGAAGATCCTAGAAGAAAATAACTACCATTATTTACTTCATCAATTAAAAAAGGAACTCAAAGTTGAGTTCTTTTTTTAGTTAATAAGTATTCTATATCCCAATTCAAACCCTAAAATATTATAACCACTATTAGGTGTCTGGATGTTAAAATTAGAAACATGGCCAACAGTAGTTCCAATATAAAATTCTGATTTCTTATTTGTATATACTAGCCCTAAAGATACATTTTCGATAAAAGTAAAGCCCTTAGCTAATCGTTCAGACTCCAAATCTATGTAAGCAGCTCCCAAACCTAAAGTTGCCTCAAAAGAGATATTTTTAGTTAAAGATTTCCTCAATTGAAAACCTAGTTCAAATGCATACAAAGAGATATCTTTTTTTTGGGTGAACTTTTCACGTAAAAATTCATAATTAGGTTCGTCTGGAGTTATAAATTGTTCATTTAACAATTGATGTTGTGCCTTTTGAAACTGAGGCTGAACAATGAGGTTTATATCCCAATTAATTCCTGTTCGTAAGGTATAAAACAACTGAAATTTATACACATTGGTCTTGTAATCGTAATCTTTATCAAAAAATAAGATATTATTTTGTTTTGCGCTACTAAAAAGTATTCCAACTTTTTTTAATGAAAGTTGTTGCTCTTTTTTTTCTTGACTAGTAGCTAAAGAACTAAGAAATAATAATAAGATAAGAATAGATTTATTCAAACTGCTTGGCTATTTTTTCAGCTTTTCTACTCTCAGAATAATCATAAAAACCTTCCCCAGATTTCACTCCTAATTTACCAGCTCTTACCATATTTACCAATAGTGGGCATGGTGCATATTTTGGGTTTTTAAAACCGTTATACATCACCTCTAAAATAGACAAACAAACATCCAAACCTATAAAATCAGCTAATTGTAATGGCCCCATTGGGTGAGCCATTCCTAATTTCATAACGGTATCTATTGCTGTAACTCCAGCAACGCCGTTGTAGAGTGTTTCAATAGATTCATTAATCATAGGTAGTAAGATTCTATTAGCTACAAAACCAGGGTAATCATTTACTTCTACAGGTATTTTATGCACTTTCTTTGATAGGTCAACTATAAATTTTGTTACTTCATCAGAAGTATTATAGCCTCTAATTATTTCAACCAATTTCATAATAGGAACTGGATTCATAAAATGCATGCCAATAACTTGGTCTGGTCTGCTTGTTACTGCTGCTATTTGAGTAATAGAAATAGAAGAGGTATTTGTTGCTAAAATGGTGTCTTCTGGACAAACCTCATCTAATTCTTTAAAGATTTTTAATTTTAAATCTAAATTTTCAGTTGCAGCCTCTATCACTAAACTTGCATATTGTGTTCCTTCTTTAATAGAAGTATAGGTAGTAATATTAGCAAGTGTTCTATCTTTATCAGTTAAAATTATTTTCTCCTTAGCAACCATCCTATCTAAGTTTTTGGAGATTTCAGCAATACTTTTGTCAAGAGATTTCTGAGAAATATCAATCAATTGTACATTATAATTATATTGAGCAAAGGTGTGGGCAATTCCATTGCCCATCGTTCCAGCTCCAATTACAGCTATATTTTTCATGTGTATTGTATTTAATATTTTTATTCTTGTATGGGCATTTTAACGGGCTTTTTGTGCCAATCTTTTTACTATTCTTCATAAAAAGGATTTCAACTTCAATCCCTAACACACCTGATTCTAAAATTATAGAAGAAAAACATACTTCTAAAAACAATCAATAATTCGCTGTGCTACTCTTAATGCATTAGTACCTTGTTGTAAAGAAACTACAGGTTTTGTGTTATTTTCAATAGCTGTAGCAAAAGACTCTAATTCATCTAAGATAGCATTGTTGGGAGTTACCTCAGGATTGTCAAAATATATTTGTTTCTTAACACCTTCTGCATTTTGAAGAATCATGGCAAATTCATCTGGTTTTTCTGGAACGTCTTTCATTCTAACAATTTCAGATTTTTTCTCTAAGAAATCTACAGAAATATAGGCATCTTTCTGAAAGAAGCGAGATTTACGCATGTTCTTCATAGATATTCTACTGGCTGTTAAATTGGCTACACATCCGTTCTCAAATTCTATTCTAGCATTTGCAATATCTGGAGTTTCAGAAATAACAGTAACTCCACTTGCATGAATATTCTTTACAGGTGAATCAACCACGCTTAAAATGATATCTATATCATGAATCATTAAATCTAACACTACAGGAACATCCGTTCCTCTGGGATTAAATTCAGCTAATCGATGACATTCTATAAACATAGGAGAGTTAATCATGTCTTTAGCAGCTGTAAAAGCAGGATTAAATCGCTCTACGTGCCCAACCTGACCTTTGACATGTTTTTGACTGGCTAAAGTTCTAATAGCTTCAGCTTCTAAAACAGTTTTGGTAATTGGTTTTTCAATAAAAATATGACAGCCTTTTTCAATAGCTAGTTTGGCACATTCAAAATGAGAAAGAGTAGGTGTAACGATGTCTACGACATCTACTGCATCAATTAATTCTTCAATAGAATTAAAAGAATGGTACCCAAAATCTTGAGCTACTATTTCTGAATTTTCTTTAGAAGGATCATAAAAACCAATTAAATCATAGAGATTTGATTCTTGTAGTAGTTTTAGATGAATTTTTCCTAGATGACCAGCACCTAATACTCCCGCTTTTAGCATAAAATATTTTTTTTGATGTTGTTGATAAACCGATAACAAATATACAATTTTATAGGAATTTAAAATCAATTATTCTACTTTTAGGCTTCTTAATAAAGTTACAAATTGAAAGATACTTCCAAACATCAAGGCCTTCGTAATCAATTAGCAAATGTGCTAAAAAAGAAAGGAATTATAAACGAGAATGTATTAAATGCAGTTAAAAAAATTCCAAGACATTTGTTTATTGATTCTTCTTTTGCAGATCATGCTTATCAAGATAAAGCATTTCCTATAGCAGCAGAACAAACCATTTCTCAACCTTATACAGTTGCTTTTCAATCTCAAATTTTAGCAGTAAGTCCTGGAAATAGTGTCTTAGAAATAGGAACTGGATCTGGTTATCAGACAGCAGTTTTGTTAGAATTAGGAGCTGAAGTTTATACAATTGAACGCCAACACGAATTGTTCAAAAAAACCTCTTTATTTTTACCGAAGCTTGGCTATAATCCTAAGAAATTTATTTTTGGAGATGGTTATAAAGGTTTGAAAGAGAAAGCTCCATTTGATAAAATAATAGTAACAGCGGGGGCTCCTTTTGTTCCTAAACCATTATTAGCTCAACTAAAAGTGGGAGGGATGTTATTAATCCCAGTAGGCGATAAAAAACAAATTATGACATTGTTTCATAGAAAATCTCCAAAAGAATTTGTAAAACAAGAGTTAGGAGATTTTGCCTTTGTTCCTATGCTTCAGAAAAAAGCGTAATAAATAATTTCAAACAATAGTTATTGTTTTGTGGCTCTTTTCCAAATAGCAGTTCTTCCAAACACAGAGAAACCAATATATCCTCTAATTTTTAGAGTATTTTCATCCAATAATTGAATATAACACTTGTATTCTTTTCCATTTTTTGGGTCTAAAATTTTCCCACCAGACCATTCATCACCTTCTTTTTGTAAACCAGTTAGAATATTCATTCCTAAAATAGGTGCGTTTTTTCTTTTACCACTACAATTAATACAAGTAGCACCTTGATTTTCTAAATTTGTAATCTTAGTGATTTTAGCAAAGGCCTGATCATCTTTTTCATAAACTTCAATTACAGATTCTAGTCGATTGGTTTCTTCATCAAAAGAATTCCAAGCACCAAAAATGGTTTGTGAAAAACCTATAGTTGTAAAAAATATACCAAGAATAGTTATTGAAATTTTTTTCATAATTTTAGAAGATTGTATTAAATTTTTTAATAATTTATTTTTTAATTGTATTAGATGCTTAACTTAATCAAAGGTGGCATCAAAATTTGATTCCCATTTTCCTTGTACACGCAAGATTTGTTCAATAATATCTCGCACACAACCTTCCCCTCCTTTTTTATTAGAAATATACTTAGCTATTTGTTGAATCTCTGTTGCAGCATCATTGGGGCAGCAAGCTAAGCCAACCAATTTCATTACTGGGTAATCTGGCACATCGTCTCCCATATACAATATATTTTTAGATTGTAAATTGTACATATCTACCAATTCATGGTATTGTTCTATTTTATCATGTGCTCCCATATACACATCTTTAATTCCTAAATTTTCTAATCTAATTTTCACTCCTTCGTTTTTACCTCCTGTAATAATGCAGACTCTTAACCCAGCATTAACAGCAGCACGAAGTGCATAGCCATCTTTAATATTCATCTGACGAATTAATTCACCATTTGATAGTACGGTAACAATTCCATTAGTTAAAACTCCATCAACATCAAAAATGAGTGTATTAATTTGAGACAGGTATTGTTTATAGCTTTTTTCCATGATCTTGAATAGATTGGGTGATTTTTAAATAAAGTTCTTGTTGTGTTTCAGATAGCAAATTTAGATGATTTTCTATGGTTTCTGTATCATTTCTTTTTGCAGGTCCGGTTTGTGCTTGTTTGGGAGTTAAGTTTTTAATTTTTTGAGATGTTTCTTGAATTAAAGGCTGTAAAATATTAAATGGAACACCATGCTCTTCACAAATATCATGTGCAATTGCATACATATGATTGGTGAAATTATTCACAAAAACAGCTGCAACATGAATTTTTTTTCTTTGAATAGATGATAAATGATAAATATTACCTTGCAACAGAGAAGCTAATTTTTCTAATTTTATGAGGTCGTTTTTATTTTCTGCTTCCAAACAAATAGGAATATTTGTAAAATCGACTTCCTTTTCTTTTGAAAAGGATTGAAGAAGATAAAATACACCTTTGTTTCCTGAATTATTTAAAGCATTCATTTCAAAAGTTCCAGAAGTATGAACAACAAGAGAGTTTTTAATATTGGTTGAAATAGCAGCAATAGCATCATCACTCACAGCAATAATTGTAATATCTGCTTGTTCTAATAATGATAAATCATTTATAGTTGGAACAGTACTTTTTAGGCTAGCTACATCTGTCAAATTTCTTGTATATACTTGTTTTAGATGGATGCTGTCAATCTTTGAAAAAGCATAAATTAAATGTGTGGCAACATTTCCACTCCCTAAAATAATTACTGAAATCATGGTACGAAGATATTGAAATTATTCATTGCTATGATTGATTCTTCTGGTTTAGAAAACCGATCTATAAATATGTTTCTTTTTAGTGGTTTCTTTTGTAAATTCGTTTTTTAATATATTTTAAAATGATAGAATCAAAAAAACTAGGGATTAACTCTATATGTGTTCATATTGGTGAAGTAAAAGATGAACAATTTAAAGGAGCTATTTCTCCGATGTATATGTCTACTTCATACGCATTTGATCAGGTAGATGTTAAACGATATCCCCGTTATTTTAATACTCCTAATCAAGAAGCCTTGCGAAGAAAAATTGCAGCACTAGAACATACTGAAGATGCATTGATTTTTAGTTCTGGAATGGCCGCTATTAGCACAACTTTACTAGCTTTTTTGAAAAAAGGCGACCATGTTGTAATTCAGCAAGTAATATATGGAGGTACCTATAATTTTATTGCTAAAGAGTTTGAAAAATACGGAATAGAATATTCCTATACAGAATCTGATAGGTTTGAAGATTTTGAACCTTTGTTAAAAGAAAACACAAAAATTCTATACATAGAAACTCCATCAAATCCTTTACTAGGAATTACAGATATTAGAGCAATTTCTGGTTTGGCAAAAGAGAAGGGAATTATTACCATGATAGACAATACATTTGCCTCACCAATAAATCAAACTCCTGCCGATTTTGGAATAGATGTTATTATTCATTCTGCAACTAAATACATGGGAGGGCATTCAGACATTTCGGCAGGTGCGGTAGCAGCTTCAAAAGAACATATAGAATTAATTTGGGAAACAGGAATTAACTTAGGAGGAAATTTAAGCGATTTTACTGTATGGATGTTAGAAAGAAGCATGAAAACATTAAATTTAAGGGTAAAAGAGCAAACAAAAAACGCACAGGAATTAGCGGAATATTTAGAAGGAAATTCGTTGATTGAGAAAGTTTATTATCCAGGATTAAAAAGTCATCCAAAACATGCAACAGCTGCCTCACAAATGATTGGCTTTGGAGCAATGATGTCTTTTGAATTAGCAGAAGGTATAGATGCTATGGAATTTCAGAACGCATTACAATTCATAAAGCCATCATTAAGTTTGGCTGGAGTAGAAAGTACAACATTAAGTCCGGCTCAAACAACTCACGCTCTATTAAGTGAAGAAGAAAGACTAGAACGAGGGATAACAGACAGATTAATTCGTTTTTCTGTTGGTATAGAAGAACCTGAAGATTTAATTGCTGATATAGAACAAGCACTTTTACAAACAAATAAAGGAGACTTATGAAATTAGACATATTGGCTTTTGGGGCGCATCCAGATGATGTTGAGTTAGGTGCTGCAGCCACTATAGCTAAAGAAATTTCTTTAGGAAAAAAAGTTGGTATCATAGATTTAACTCAAGGAGAATTGGGTACCAGGGGTTCTAAAGAATTAAGAAAAGTAGAGGCTAGCAATGCAGCTGCAATTTTGGGAGTAACTGTAAGAGAAAATTTAAAATTTGCTGATGGTTTTTTTATAAACGATAAAGAACATCAATTGGAAGTTATAAAATCTATTCGAAAATACAAACCAGAAATAGTATTGTGTAATGCGGTAGATGATAGACATATTGATCATGGAAAAGGAAGTAAGTTAGTTTCTGATGCTTGTTTTTTAAGTGGTTTAGAAAAAATTGAAACTAAACTTGATGGAAAGTTACAAGAAAAGTGGAGACCAAAACTGGTGTATCATTACATGCAATGGAAAAATACTGAGCCAGATTTTGTTGTTGATGTAAGTGGTTTTATGGATGTTAAAATGAATGCTGTTTTAGCGTATAGTTCTCAGTTTTATGATCCTAACAGTAAAGAAGCAGAAACACCTATTACCTCAAAAAACTTCACAGACAGTATACAATACAGAGCAAAAGAATTAGGAAGGCTAATTGGAGTAAACCATGCAGAAGGTTTTACTGTAGAACGCTCTATTGCTATTACGTCTTTAGATAAATTAATATAATTTTTTCTTTTCATAGAGTTAAAAAAAAAATTATATTTGCATCCGCTTAAGTAAAGAAAACATATGTATGTTTACACTATGAAAGCAACATGGTAGTTGTAGCTCAGTTGGTTAGAGCATCGGTTTGTGGTACCGAGGGTCGTGGGTTCGAGCCCCATCTTCTACCCAAAATACAAGGTCTTCTCAGAAATGAGAAGGCTTTTTTTGGTTTTTAGAAGTTTTCTTATTTTTACACAAAGCCTTTCCATGAATAAAAACAACTTAGTAGAAGTTTATAATCGGATAAAACCACACATCCACTTAACTTCATTATCTAGTTCTAGATTATTAAATAATTTGGCTGGTTGTGAAGTATTCTTAAAATGCGAAAACTTTCAAAAAGCAGGAGCTTACAAGATTAGAGGTGCTACTAATGCCATTTTACAATTATCAGAAAAAGAAAGAAGCAAAGGTGTGCTAACTCATTCATCTGGCAATTTTGCTCAAGCAGTATCATTAGCAGCAAAAAACTTAGGAGTTCCGGCTTATATAGTAATGCCTAGTAATGCTCCTAAAATTAAAAAAGAAGGAACTTTAAGTTACGGTGGGTTTGTTACTGAATGTGAGCCAACAATAGAAGCTAGGGAAGGTGCTTCAAAAAGAATTCAAGAAAAGACAGGAGCTACTTTTTTACACCCTTCAAACGATATTCAAGTAATTTATGGACAAGGAACTGCTTGCTTTGAGTTACTCCAACAAGAAGCCAATTTTGATTATATTATTTGTCCTGTTGGTGGGGGAGGGCTCATTGCTGGAACTTGTTTGTTTGCCAATCAATTTTCGCCAAAAACACAAATCATAGGTGCTGAACCTTTTGAAGTTGATGATGCCTATCGTTCATTAATTAGTAAGAAAATTGAAATGAATACCACAACCAATACTATAGCTGACGGATTGAGAACTAATTTAGGGAGTAATAATTTTCCCATTATTTTACATCATGTAACTAAAATTATCCGTGTAACTGAAAAAGAAATAATAGCTGCGATGAAATTTGTTTGGGAACGTATGAAAATTATCATAGAGCCCTCAAGTGCAGTTGCAGTTGCTGCAGTATTAAAAGACAAAAAACTATTTAAAAACAAAAAAGTTGCAGTCATCATTTCAGGAGGAAATGTAGACCTAGAGAATCTTCCTTTTTAAATTGTATGTAATGCTTCCATAACCTCGGTTCGTTTTCTAATAGATACAGGAACTGTACTTTTGTCTTTTAAAACTAAGTAGCCACCATCTGACTTTATAAATTCCTTTATGTACTTACTATTTACCAAATGACTTTGATGAACTCTTAAAAATTGATGTCTTTTTAATAAATTTGAAAATGTTTTTAAAGTTTTTGTGACTAGTATCTTCGTTTTATCGCTAAAAAAAAACTCAGTATAGTTATTGTCAGATTTACATCGAATAATATCATTTAGGTCTACAACAATAATTTTATCTAATGTATGTAATGAAATTTTTTGAGGTCTTTGATTAGGTAAAGAAATAGCGTCTTTCAAAATACGTAACTGTTCTTTATCAGGTTTAATTTTTAGACTTGCTTTTTGTATGGCTAGATGTAAATCCTTATCAGAATAAGGTTTTAAAATATAATCTATTGCTGCAAATTTGAAGGCTTTAATAGCATATTCATCACTGGCGGTAACAAAGATAATATTGGACCGTAAATTTGGAAATATTTCTAGTAAATCAAAACCAGTTCCATCTCCCAACATAATATCTAAAAATAAGATATCTGGTTCCTCTTTCTGTAATAATTTGGCAGCCTCTACAACACTTTTGGCTTGTCCAATAATAGAGATTGATTTATGTTTTTGTTTGATATCTGAGGCTAATAATTGTAAAGCTGTAGGAATATCATCTACTAAGATTGCTGTAAGATTTTTCATAATTAATAGTCAGTTTTTAAAGGAATTGTAAAAGATATTAAGGTACCATTCTCATCTGTTACATGTAAAGTGTTTTTACCAGATAAGCGCTCTATTCTTTCTTTTGTTACTTGCATTGCCATAGATGCATGGTGTTGTTTTTTTTGTTCTTTAGATTTTTTAATTCCAATACCATTGTCTTTTATTTTACACTGTAAAAATTCTCCTTCTACAGAAAAAAAAATAGTTATTTTACCCTTTTTATTTAGTTGATAAAAACCATGTTTAATGCTATTTTCTACGAAAGGTTGAAGTAACATCGGAGGAATTAGTAGTTCCTCAGCGTCTATGTTATTGGTCTTTACATCTATGATATATTCAAATAAATCAACACTCATTTGCTGTTCAAGAGTCATATAATTGCGCAACGTTTTTATTTCATCTGCCAAGGATACCTCATCTAGTTTAGAGCTATTTAAGATGCTTCTTAATAAGGAGGCAAATGTATGTATGGTTTCATTCATTTGTTTAGTTTCCCCTAGAGAACCTAATGCCTTAATGCCATTTAATACATTAAAAATAAAATGAGGATTCATTTGTAATTGTAATGTCTTTTGTTCCAAAGAAAGCAAGTGATTCTCTATCGAAAGCTGTGAAATTTTACGCTTATTTTTTTGTTTTATTCTTTTGAAGGAAAGTAAAACAAAAAATATGACAGTAGAGATGAGTGTACAGGAAACAGCAATAATAAACCATGATTTTTCTAGCAAGGGTTTTTCTATAAAAAAGCTAAATTTAATTAACTCACTTTCAATCCAATCTATATTTCTAGATTGAACAATAAACGAATAGTTTCCACTGTCTAAATTAGCAAAATCTATGTAGTCTCTAGAGCTCCAAGGGCTAAATTCTCCGTTTAACCTCCATCGATATTCAATACCTCTTGGATGATTAATATCTGTAGATTTGTATTGAAATGAAAGATGATTTTCTCGTGGTCTTAATTTTAAGGTTTTTGCATAGGTATTTATGTTAATAGTATCTAAAGTTTTATAAGCGACTTCAATTTCTTCAAAATAGATGTTAGGTTTTACTTTTTTTAGTTGATTGTTTGAAGGAATATATTTAGTTAAACCATTCATAGTACCAAACCACAGATTACCATCAACATCTTTTGAGATAGCGTTTTCACTGGTTTCTATGCCTAAAAAACCATCATTTCTGTCAAAAAAAAAGACATCTAACATAGAGGTATTAGCATCTATAATAATTTTATTTACTCCTTTTTCTGTTCCGACCCATAAATTACCATCTGCATCAAAAATAAGCTGATATATATTTTTTGAATTCAATTTTTTTGTTCCAGATAGCGGTTTAATTTCTCTTGGGTTATTTAAATTAGCAATCCATATTCCATCCCCCATAGTTCCCAGAAAAAGATATTGACCTTTTATGATTAATGAAGAAATAACCACATTTTTACCTAATATTTGATAATAATCTCTTACCTGATTATTTTCAATATACCCTATATTTCCATTTTTAGTAGTATACCAAACTTTATCAGCATTTTGTATATACAAATCGTTTATTTGCAGATCTTTTATTCCTTCTTTTTTCTCAAAATATTGATAATTGTTATCTATGTTATTTTTGAAAGGTATTTTAATAATTCCTGAGCTTGCTGTAGCTACCCATGCAGTATTTCCACCAATATCTATTTCAATATCTTTAATATTATTAGAACCTAAAGATTTTTCAGTAAGAATGGTGTCTATAATTAGATGATAGTTTGAATATCTGTCTTCATTAAATTTATTTTCATTATTTATTTTTGTTGAATCGTCTTTATAATATTTTTTCTTAAAGACTAAAATTCCTTTACCTTGAGTACCAATCCACAGATTATTAAATTCATCAGAGTCTATGGATGTAATTTTTACATCATTTAAATACCCATTGTCTTCTGTTATTTTTGAGTTTCCTGTGTGATCTATTCTTAGAATTCCCTTTTCTGAATTTGAGACCCATACTTCATTATTAATAGTAGTATGTATTGCATAAATCCTATCAACAAGTAATCCTGAATTTTCATCAAAATGTTGAAAATTGTTTTGCGTAAGTTTATACAAACCACCCCCAGAAGTTGCAATCCATATATTATCTTGTGTGTCTTTTAGTATGGATTTTATTTGATTGATCATTAAACCATTATTTTGATTAATAGTTTGTTTTTTTTCAAACTTTTCATTCAATACAATAATTCCATGAGTATCTGTAGTCATCCAATAATGACCGTCTATATAATGAACAGAATTAATTTTTTTGTACTGGGTATATTTTTTCACAAGTGAAGTTCCTTTAAATAGTAGTAGCCCTTTATTAAAGGTTGAAGCAATTAGAAACCCATTATTTTTTGTTAATGAAGTAAAATCACCCTTATAAATTCTAGTTGATGTTGTTGGTTTCTCTAATTGATTAAGAAACCATAATCCTTTTTTTGTGGCTATATAATAGCCATTGTCTAGTTTTTTAATATCAGTTACAGCTGCAAAATCTATTGCTAAAACAGTATAAATAGCATGTAAAGAATCTTTCTTGAACTCAAACACTCCTTTAGTTGTGGCGATAAGTATTTTCTGATCAATTGAAACAATTCTATTTATTCTCGGACTTTCATAGTTCTTTATTTTTCCTTTAACTAGAATTGATAAACCTGATGAAGTACCTATTAGAAGAGAATCTTTCTTTACCAATAATGATTGAACAAAATTTGATTTCAAACCTTTGTCTTCATTATAAACTGTAAAATATTGACCATCAAAACGAGCCAAACCTCCGCCTTGAGTTGCTAACCATAAATACCCAATAGAGTCTTGAACAATATCATTCACTTGAGATTGTGGCAATCCATCTTTGGTCGAATAATTTTGTAATTGACTGTTTTGTGAACACAAAGAAATACTTAATAGAAGATAGAAAAACATAAAAATAGTGTTGAGGATAATTTTGAATTTAGTAGTCAAAATTAATCGTAGTAATATCCTTAAGTTTTTGTTTTTTTTCATTAATTCACATCCTTGAAAAGAGAAATAGCTGTTAATTTTCAACAGATACTTCTCTTTTTAAATCAAATAGCATTCCAAAATTTATTTTATTGCATATAAACGTAGATTATTTGTGTCTGGTTCTACATGTTGTAAATCTCCATAAGGTTTAATAAGAGGCTTAAGAACACATAGAACGGTTGTTTTTCCTTTAATGATTAATTTATTGCCTTTTACTATTGATCTCCATCTGAATTTCTCTATTGGAATATTATAGCTACTAAGTACCTTCACTAATTTTTCATCTTGTTCAATCCAATCCATGATTTCCTCAGGAATTCTAAATGTTGGTATTTCTTCATCTGAGTTTGTGAAATCGAATTCCCAATCCACTGGTATACTAAACCTATACGAGTATGCGTCACCAACATATCTTTCTTGTTCATTGTTTAATGCATCATACCAATCAATTTCTTTTTCTTCTCTGTATTTTCTAGAGATTTCTTTAGATAAATCTATTTTTCCAGGAGAATTTGCATAAGGATGAAAAACATAATAAGGTTTTGCTAAATAATGTTCAGAAAATTCTCCTCCAAAAATTGTATAATATGGAGATGCAAGTACGCTAGGTACTTCATCGCCAACAAATGCATCTTTTAATGTTTTCATTAAATCAGTATTTTCTCCTAAGCCACACGAATGGAATACAACTTTGGTATTTTTAGAAATTCCATATTTTAAAGTTGGTAATTCACCCATTGTAATTGCTTTTCTTAAATGTTCTGTTGTAACCCTTTCTCCATTAATTAATGTTTCCATAGAAAGACCTCTCCATGGGTTTCCATGAGCTACAATGTGAATTTCTCCATAGATATTTCCATCATAATTATTATTCAACCAAGTAAAAACTTCTTGAAGAGAAAAGGTATAATCCACTACCTCATATTTTTTATTTATAAAATATTCTCGTGCATTTTTGTAGAATTTATTGGTTTCCTTATCAATACCAGTAATAAAGACTACTGGTTGTCTAAATACCTCGACTTTAGTTTTCTTAATATTTGTATTTTCAATGTTAGTTGCTGTATTTTCAATTGTAGATATTAATTTGTTGTCACAGCTAGTAAATTGTCCTGTTACAAGTAGTAATCCCATTACTATACTTGCTCTTACGTTTGTTTTTTTCATCTTTATTTATTTTTAGGTTTATATTTTCTCTTTTTTTGGGTACATTATTTTTTTAATGGTTATGATAACTTCATTTTTAATATGTAATTTTTTAGGGACTTTGTTCATTATGTTTATTAGTTTGAAATCTTCAAGCCAGCTACCATTTTCTTCTCTTATGACATGTGTAACATCTCCTTTTTTATTGATGTAAATTTTTATTTTCGGATACTTTTTTAAGTACTCTTTTATAATTTTAGAATAGCTGTTTAATAGCCATTTTTTTAATTTTTTAGGATTCTTTATTTCTGATTTGATAGTGATAGTAAATTCTCTTTGTAAAACAGTTGTTCCTTTTATTTTAGCTTCTATACCTATAGATGAATATTTTACACCTAAAGTCATTGGTAACGGTTGTTTTGTGGTATTTAACGCTCCCTTATTAGAAATAATTTCATTGTCTACAGCAACAAAAGAAGTGTATTTTGATGCAAGATTATAGGCTAACCCTAAGGCGACTACTTGGTCTTTGACATCATCACCAAAATGAGTTCTATAATCATCTAACTGTTCAATTCTTTTTCTAGCCCATAGATATTTTAAAGCTTTATTACTTGAGCTTAAATTACTATTTTTAATCTTTATGGTTTTAGTTACTTTAGTTTTTCCTTGATACCCTGAAAGTTGTATGGATCCTGAAGCCTTACCTTTATATTTTCCATAAATCATTATTGGCCTGTCTGAAAAAACATCTGGTATTGATTTTGGAGTTACTTCATATATTTCAAAATTGTCTTTGTTAAGCTTTATTTGTGTTAATAGAGGTGAAGAGATGTACTTTTTAAATACTTTAGATACTTTGAACGCTTCTTCTTTAGATGTAGCAATAAAAGAGTTGCTTTGCCCTACTTTAGCCAATCCCTCTATTAAAAATCTGTTTACACCATTTCCAATTCCAAAACTAACAACACTAGCATTGTCTAAATTGTTTTCAATTAGCTGGAAGACCTCTTTTTCAACTGTTACATATCCATCGGTAATAACAACCATGGTTCTAGCAGAAGATTTTATTTTTCTTGGAAGTTGATAGGCTTTTTTTAATGCTTCCAAGAGATGAGTCCCTTTTCCATAATTTGAAAATGTACCATTTAAAAATTGAAGTGCTTTTTTAAGATTTTCATCATTAGCATTTACTGAGTTTTTTTGAAACACCTTATTTTCTGCAGAGAATAACAAGATGTTAAAAACATCTGTTTGTTTTAAATCTCCTAATAAATTTCTAAGTAATGATTTTGCAACGTCAATAGGATATCCCATCATAGATCCTGAAACATCAACAATGAAAATATATTCTCTAGGAGGTATTTTTTCTGTGATTACTTTTTTTGGAGGTTCAATCATTAGTGAAAAGAAATTCTCGTCTTTTCCCTCATACAACAACAACCCTGGTTCTATTTCAGCACCTCTCATTGTATAATTTAGTATGAAATCTCTATTCGCAGGATTCACATTATTTTTCGATAAGCTAAGCTCTGCTGATAAGGCATCAGGGTAGTGGACTTTTATATCATGACTACTAGAGTTTACATATTGAATAATGGTTCCAGTTCGAATGTTTACATTAATATCGTAGTCAAAAGTCTCAGAAAAACCAGTAGGAGTGAAGGGAGTAATTGTTATAGGATTGTTCACTTTTTCTTCTCCTGAAAATCTAGGTCCAACCACACCAGGAAAAATAAATTGATATTCTCCTTCTACAGGTGTTAACATTTCAGTGTATAGTAATTCAATTGATACTTCATCATTTGGCTGAATATTACCAAGGTTCATTTGAAATATATTAGGCCTGTGTTGAGCTAGTTTACTGGCTCTTTTTCCTTCTCTTATAGCGTTGTTATAAATTTTTTCAGCAGTATTTTTTTCATATATTTTGGCAGTAGTTGATCTGTTGCCAATTTTCATTTTCATACCATGTACAGCTCCTTTGGTAGATAAAGGAAATACATACTCAGCTTCAATAGCTTTGTTGCTCTTATTATGATAGGTTTGAGTGATTTTTATATACGCTATTTTTCCAACGATTTGTACAACTGCCTTAGTGCTTTTTAGAGGAATAATTGCTTCTTTTGTAAGGACTTTTATATAAGGACTTTCTGTTTTTTGTGCTGATACATTGAAGCTTATCAGTAAAATGAAAATAGGAATTAATACACGCATAGATGCTACATTTATTGTTAGTAATACTTAAATGTAGTTTCTAATAGTTCTTTTATTTGCTGTGTTTTAGAATTCGTAAGATGTGATCTAGAATTCGTAGTTGATTAATCTGAACTAATAGTGCATAATAAAAAAAAAGTGATTTTTAGAGTTTTTCTTTTAAATAGGCAGCTGTGTATGATTTTTTGTTTTTAATTAATTCTTCAGGAGTTCCTTCAAAAATTAATTGTCCGCCTTTTTTACCACCATCCAAACCAAGATCAATTATATAATCTGCACATTTTATCAATTCAATATTATGCTCAATTACTATGATAGAATGCCCTTTATCTATTAAAGCATTAAAAGAGGCTAATAACTTTTTAATATCATGAAAATGAAGTCCTGTAGTAGGTTCGTCAAAAATAAATAGTGCTTTGTCTTTGGTATTTCCTTTTACTAAGAAAGAGGCTAATTTTATTCTTTGAGCTTCACCACCAGATAATGTAGAAGAGGATTGTCCTAATTGAACATAACCCAATCCAACATCTTGAAGCGGTTTTAATTTGTTTGCAATTTTGGTTTGTTGGTGTTTGATAAAAAAGGCAACTGCATCATCGATGGTAGAATTTAGAATATCATCAATATTTTTTCCTTCAAAATTAACTTCAAGAACTTCTTTTTTGAATCGTTTCCCATTACAATTATCGCATTGCAGGTGAACATCAGCCATAAATTGCATTTCAATAGTTACCACGCCTTCACCTTTACAAACCTCACATCTTCCACCATCTACATTGAATGAAAAATGTTTTGGTTTATAATTTCTGATTTTTGAAATTTTCTGTGATGATAGTAATGCCCTAATATCATCATATGCCTTAATGTATGTAACGGGGTTTGATCTAGAAGAACGCCCAATAGGATTTTGATCAATGAATTCTATATGTTTTATTTGATCATAACTACCATTAACTTCTGTGTGTTGACCAATTTTCTCTCCATATCCTGCCATTTTTTTCTGCATAGCAGGATATAAAATTTTCTTAACTAAGGTACTTTTTCCACTACCTGATACTCCGGTAATTACGGTTAAGCTATTTAGAGGAAACTTTGTATTGATATTTTGTAAGTTATTTTCTCTTGCTCCTATAATTTGTATGAAATTTTTAGAATTTCTTCTTGTCTTTGGAACTTCTATCTGAAATTCTTCTGTCAAATATTTTGCAGTTAATGAATCAGATTTCAAAATATCCTCATAGGTACCTTCCGCAACTACATGTCCACCAAAAGTCCCTGCTTCAGGTCCAATATCTATAATATAATCAGCAGCTTTCATAATGTCTTCGTCGTGTTCTACAACGATAACAGTATTTCCTAAATTTCGTAGGTCTTGTAAAACATTTATGAGCCTTTCTGTGTCTTTTGGATGCAAACCAATACTTGGTTCGTCTAAAATATACATGGAACCCACTAGGCTACTACCTAAAGAGGTAGCTAGATTTATACGCTGACTTTCACCACCGGATAAGGTGTTCGAGGTTCTGTTAAGCGTTAAATAATTTAAACCAACATTCTGTAAGAATTCTAAACGATTATTAATCTCTTTCAAGAGGCGATTTCCTATTTTTTCTTCGTACTTATTTAACTTTAGGAGTTTAAAGAAGTTATATAATTCATCTAGAGGCAAGCCCACTAAATCTGAAATAGTTTTTTTTCCAACTAGTACATAATCTGCTTCTTTCCGTAATCTTTTTCCACTGCACTCTTCACAAGTTGTTTTTCCTCTGTATCGAGAAAGCATGACTCTATTTTGAATTTTGTAACTTTTTTCTTCAAGTTTGGTAAAAAAATGGTTAATTCCATAGAATGTTTTGTTGCCTTCCCAAACCAATTTTCTTTGTGCTTCTGTAAGTTCAAACCAAGGTTTGTGAATAGGAATATCAAATTTGTATGCATGTGCTATTAATTCTTCTTTGTAGTGCCTGTAAGAATCTGTTCTAAAAGGGAAAATAGCATCATCATAAATGGAGATTCCAGTATTAGGAATTACTAAATCTTCATCAACTCCAATAACATTTCCATAACCTTCACAAGTAGGACAGGCTCCGTAAGGGTTGTTGAAACTAAAGAAATGTGTATTGGGTTCATAAAACAATACACCATCTAACTCAAATTTGTTATTAAATTCAGTTTTACTATTATCTGTTACATTTTGAATGATACAAACTCCATTACCTTCAAAAAAAGCAGTTTGTATAGCATCAGACAAACGATTGTAAAAATCTTCGTCATCTTTAACTATAACTCTATCAACGACTAGTTTTAAGTCACTATAATTTTTTTTATCAGTAGGTAGATCATCTATTCGGTAGATTTGATCTTCATATTTAACACGAGCATACCCTTGTTGAGATAAAACTTTTAAAACAGTATTAAGATCTCTAGCTTCATTAATGATAACAGGGCATAATAACAGTAGTTTTGTATCTTCTTTAAAACTTTTTACAAAACTTGTTACATCTGTAACAGTATGTTTTTTAACTAATTCACCTGAAATAGGAGAGTAAGTTTTACCAATTCTAGCAAATAATAGTTTTATGTAATCATAAATTTCTGTAGAAGTACCAACAGTCGATCGTGGGTTGGTAGAATTAACTTTTTGTTCTATTGCTATTGCTGGAGAAATTCCTTTAATATAATCTACCTTGGGCTTGTGTAGCTTGCCTAAAAACTGACGAGCATAAGAAGACAAGCTTTCTACATATCTTCGCTGACCTTCAGCGTACAAAGTGTCAAAGGCTAGTGTAGATTTTCCTGAACCAGACAATCCAGTAATAACAACTAACTTATTTCTAGGTATAACAACATCAATATTTTTTAAATTATGGAGTCTAGCCCCTTTAATAATGATGTTTTCTTTTGGACTTACACTTGATAAATCTTTGTTCATATGTTTTAAAAGCAAGCTATAAAATTAATGAATTTTTGACTTTTTTTTTAATTAATTGAATTATAATTTGTTAAAAATTTGTTTTTCAAAGAAATAATTTTTTATATTTGATATATTAATATTCTTAAATTATAAATATATAGCAAAAAATTACTTTTAGTTTAGTTTAAAAATTAACAGAAAAGCTCTCATAGCTTTTCATAAAGTAATATAAAATGTTCAAAAATGCTATACCAGACAGTATCTTAGTAAGCAACTATATCCAAGGCTGTGAGACAAGTTTAGAAACTTTAATAAAAAAACACAAACAACGCCTTTATGGATTTATCTATAGTAAAGTTCAGGATAGGGATATCACAGAAGATGTTTTTCAAGACACTTTTATCAAAGTAATTAGGACTTTAAAGCTTGGAAATTATAATGAAGAGGGTAAGTTTTTACCCTGGGTAATGCGTATTTCTCATAATTTAATTATTGATCATTTTAGAAAATCAAATAGAATGCGTTCTTTTAAGAATACAGACGAATTTGATATTTTCTCTGTAATTAGTGATGGAAGTTTAAATGTTGAAAAACAATTAATTAAAGAGCAAATATTATCTGATGTTAGAGAATTGGTAAAAGAATTACCAAAAGAACAAAAAGAGGTCTTAGTCATGCGTATGTATAAAGATATGAGCTTTAAAGAAATTAGTGAAAATACTGGTGTAAGTATTAATACTGCATTAGGTAGAATGAGATATGCATTGATAAATTTGAGAAAAATTATCGAAAAAAATAAAATAATTTTAATTGATTAACAATAAATTTAATTTGGTTTCGTTATCTAGTTAAATAACAATTATTTACATAACGTATGAAGCAAATTTACTCTGAAAAGTCTTCTCAATTTGAGAAGCAACCTAAACAAGAAACAGTTCAATTTTTGATTAATTTTTCCAAATCAATATCAATTGTAAAAACTAAATCGAATTTTAATATTGAATTGACTTTGAATTAAGAACGGAAAAACCTTGACACGAGTCAAGGTTTTTTTATAATTTCTTATTTTGATAGGTATTCAAAATAGTTTTTCTACCTATTTTATTGGTGATAATATCCTTCTCTAAATCCCACCCTCTAGCGGGTGAATACTCTCTTCCGTACCAAATGATTTGTAAATGAAGATCGTTCCATAGTTCTCTTGGAAATAAACGTTTAGCATCCTTTTCTGTTTGAACTACATTTTTGCCATTAGTTAGATTCCAACGATACATTAAACGATGAATGTGAGTGTCAACTGGAAATGCTGGAATTCCAAATGCCTGACTCATTACAACGCTAGCTGTTTTGTGGCCTACAGCAGGTAACTCTTCAAGTCCCTCAAAAGATTGTGGAACTTGACCATTGTATTTTTCGATTATAATTTTTGATAAGCCATAAATACCTTTCGATTTCATTGGTGACAATCCACAAGGACGTATAATTGCTTTAATTTCTTCAACTGTCATATTTACCATATCAAAAGGATTGTCTGCTTTTGCAAATAATAACGGTGTTATTTTATTAACTCGAACGTCGGTACATTGAGCAGATAATAATACGGCTATTAATAGTGTGTATGGATCTTTATGATCTAGAGGAATTGGAATTTCTGGATAGAGGTATTGAAGTGTGTCAATTATAAATTGAACCTTTTCAGTTTTTGTCATTTTCAGTATCTTTACGAAACAAAAATACAAAATATGAATACATTAAAAGTAGGTGACAAAGCTCCAAATTTTGAAACAAAAGATAATCAAGGAATTGTTCGAAAATTGACTGATTATGTTGGTAAGAAATTAGTAGTTTTCTTTTACCCAAAAGCTAGCACTCCAGGTTGCACGGCTGAAGCATGTAATTTAAGAGACAATTACCAAACATTTCTATCTCAGGGATTTGAGATTTTAGGGGTAAGTGCTGATTCTGAAAAAAGACAACAAAACTTTGTTGCTAAATATGATTTACCTTTTCCCTTATTAGCAGATGAAGCTCGAACTGTGATTAATGGCTTTGGTGTATGGGGTCCTAAGAAATTTATGGGACGAGAATACGATGGAATTCATAGAACTACTTTTGTGATTGATGCTAATGGGATTATTGAAGAAGTTATTTCTAAAGTAAAAACAAAAGATCATGCAGCACAAATACTATAATTTACGAGCCATCTAATTAGTGGGTTTATCCTTACGTAAAAAGATAAATAATTAAGTTAAAATTTCATTCCAATCCTAAAATTCAAGATTCTTCCTGAAAGGTAATTAGGGACACCAAATTGATTTTTAGTTGCCGCATCTCTCACCCAAGTATTGGTAATGGAGTTTTGAATATCAAACATATTGTATAGTTCTATTCCAGCAGTTAATTCTTTAAACTGACTTAAAAAACCAGTTGAATAACTCTTATTAGAATCTGTAAAAACATATAATATACCTAGATCTGCTCGTCTGTAATCTCGTAATCTATTTTGAAAATTATAGGCATCTGCATATGCAGGTGCTCCACCTGGTACACCAGAATTATATACTAAGTTTAAGTAGGCTTTTAAATCAGGTAAATTAGGAACATAATCTTGAAACAGGATTCCCAATTTAAAACGTTGATCGGTAGGTCTAGCAATATATCCTTTATTATCAATATTTTCTTCAGTTTTTAAAATTCCTAAACTAATCCAGCTTTCATTTCCAGGAACAAATTCACCATTTAATCTCACATCTAAACCGGTAGCGTAAGCTACAGCATTGTTATTTGCTTGATATCGAATACGAACATTATCAACATTATACGGATTTACGTTTGTTAAATTTTTATAATAAACTTCTGTGGTTAATTTAAATGGTCTATCCCACATTTTAAAGCTGTAATCATTTCCTAGAACGATATGAACAGATTTTTGTGCTTTTACATTAGGATTTATATTTCCGTCAAAACCTCTTAATTCTTTATAAAAAGGAGGTTGAGAATAGACCCCGCCAGAAAACCTGAATAGCATGTCTTTTTCCCAATCTGGTTTAATTGCAAATTGACCTCTTGGACTAAAAATAAATTGATTTACTACCGAATTTGTATTTGCTTTTACCGACCAAGACTGTCCACGAACACCAATGTTCCACCAGACTTTATGTTCTCCAATTAATCCTTTTTTACTATATTGTAAAAAAGTAGAAAGACGATTAATTCTTAATTCATTTTCAGCTCTTATATTTTGAAAAGGTTCAATAGGTCCTGTAAATGGATTGTATGGCTGATCGTTTATGAGTCCTAAATCTAAAGGACTCACTGAAAACCCTACAGAATCTATGACTTCCCACTCACGAATCCGATCACGAATATCTTCTGTTTGATATTTGATTCCGAAATCTATTTGATCGTTATTTTTTTTATAGGTTCCTTTCACTTGAATATTGCTAATTAGTGCATCCAAATCGTTACGAGAATGATTTATTTGTGACCCAATTCCTTCAGAAAAAGTAACATCGCCAAAACTCTCAGAGCCAATATTAGAATCAACTTCACCTAAATTATAGAATGCAGCAATATCAAAATATTCTTCTTCTTGCGTATTAAAAGTTGAAATTGTAGCCGTTAATTTTAGATCATCGTTTACCTGATAATCTGCACTTAATGCTCCAAAAGCAGTTAAGTATTTGTCTTGTTCTTGGCCGTCATAAAAAACATTTAACTCTAAAGGTTCAGTGACTGTACCGAAGCGAGTTCTTCGAGTTACAGGCTCATAATCATAATTATTTATAGAAAAGTTTCCTAAGAAGTTTAAAGTAAGTTTTTCGTTCTGTTTATAGGATAGAAATCCTTGAACATCTGTAAAACGAGGTCTGAAGTTAGTTTCTATTTGTTTAGAGTTTACAAACAGGCTATTGTCTCTGTATCTAACTCCTACAATAGCACTTAACTTGTTCTCTAAAAATACATCTTCAACTGTAATACTACCACCTAATAAACTTCCATCTATGGTTGCAGCAAACTCAGTTGGTTTTCTATAGGTAATGTCTAAAACTGATGACAGTTTATCTCCATATTTTGCCTGAAATCCACCAGCAGAAAAATTAATATTCTGAACCATTGTAGAATTTACAAAACTCAAACCTTCTTGCTGACCAGATCTAATTAAGAAAGGACGATAAACTTCAATACCATTAACATACACAAGGTTTTCATCAAAATTTCCACCACGCACATTGTATTGAGTACTTAGTTCATTATTGTTACTTACTCCCGGTAATGTCATTAAGAGTGTTTCTATTCCTGCATTTGCTCCTGGGATTCTTTTTGCTTTTTCAGCTTTTATAGTTATTATCCCTTGAGCGTCTTTTGATTCATTTTTGATCACAACTTCTTTTAAAACTTCATTTTCTGATTTTAAAGTAGGAGAAAATCGGACAATAGCTCCTTTTTTTGTAAAAAATTCTTTGAAGAGCTTATTAAAGCCCACATGACTAAATTCTAATGTAATTTTAACATCAACAGGAATTCTTATTTCATAATATCCTTTTTTATCCGTGGTAGTTCCTGTTTTGCCATAGTTTACAGTAACATTTTCTATAGATTTATTTCGAGAATCCTTAACAATCCCTTTGATGACAGATGTTTTTTGGGCCCAAACAAATGCTGGAAACAATAATAAAATGAGTAATTTATTTTTCACGTGGTATTGTCCTTATTTTCTATAAAACGTAGAATTATAGATATTCGTATTTCCAACGTTGTCAGAGACTACAAGTTTAAAGATATGTTTGCTACCCACCAATTTTTTATCACTAAAATCGTAAGATAATTTTTTATTTTTTAAATCATATTCCATTAATACCCATTCATCATCTATATATGCTTTATAAGATTTTATGCCTGATTGTGAATCTGATATTTTGATAGTTAAATATTTTAATCGACTAACCCAATCACCGTTTTTGAAATTAGGATTGTATATTTTTGGTTCTAAATTATCAATTAATAAAGTGTATTTACCTAAGTTTTTAGTTGTAGTAAACAACTTATTACTTCTTTTTCTTGTTTTCTGATAATATGGATATCTCTTGTTATTTATGTTAGCTATATAAATATTATCTATGTCCGAATTTTCATACATGATGCTATCAAAAGTAATAGTAAAATTTTTATCTAAAGGAATATTAGGTTTATGAATTTCTGCAATAGTTCCATTGACAGAAAAATCTATAAAAACATCTTCATAAAATGTATTTTTTGGAAAAGCTACAGTCACGCCATTTTTAGTAAATTTTTGAAATTTTATCTTTGATATTTTATAATTAGTTGTATCATTTTTTTGCTCTAAAATAGATTCACTTTTCAAACCAATCACTGGTATTCTAATAGAGGATGTATTGCCCTTAAAATCTTTGGTAATAATATCTACTTGATAATTAAATCCCTCTTTTACATCTATAATTCCATCATTTATCAACCCTTTGTATATGCTTAGCTTATTCTCTTTTTCCAAAAAAGTTTTTTGAATTCTACTTTTATATGAAGCATAGTGTGGATAATCAATTAGTAAATTAATGTACTTACTTTCTGGAAAAGAAAATGTTTCTAAATCATGGTAATAATGTCGTTTTCCATTAACAAGCATTTCTATACTATAGACACCATTTTTATTTGATTCTTTACCTAAAAAATCATACGCATTGATACCGAAACCAATTTTACCTGAAGCGCTTATTCTACTAGTAATGTAACTATTTAGAGTATCTTTCTTGATAGATAAACTTTGTTTTTTTGTACTTCTGTTAATTCTAGAGTTAGAACCGATAGAATATGCGATAAGTTTGTTTATTCTAGGGGCAATAGAATCTTGAATTTTTAATCCCAATAACATCGGGTTTATAATATGCTCAGTTTTCGTATCTCTAATTTCATAATGCAAATGAGGAGCTACATAGCCACCAGTTCTTCCAGAGTATGCAATTATCTCCCCTTTTTTAACCAAAATTTTATTTTCTTCAGGATACATATTACCTGTTTCATAGCTCTCTTTTTGGTATTGAATATTTTTTACATATTCTTGTATTCCATCTCCAAATTTGCTTAGGTGGGCATAAACAGAAGTATATCCGTTAGGATGAGTTATGTATATAGTCTTTCCGTATCCCCAAAGTGCTACTTTAATTCTTGAAACATATCCGTCTGCAGTTGCATATACTTTTAAACCAGTTCTATGGTTGGTTTTTATATCAATACCAGCATGAAAATGATTATTTCTTAATTCTCCAAAAGTTCCAGAAATTTTTAATGGAATATCTAAAGGACTTCTAAAATAATTATTTGGGTATTTTTTTTGAGCAAATGTTGTGAAACTTGCTAAAAAAAATAAAACGAAAATATATTTTTTCAATTTTAGTAATTTTTTAGCCAAAATAAGAAAACTATTTAAACCAATCTGTTGAGATGATATATAATATTTTATTAAAGACGTAAATAGTTGTTAATTATAAAACAGAGTGCTAACTTTGTAATTATAGTTTTATAAGAAAAGCTTGATGAGTAATACTATTGAAGCAGTTCATTTATTAGAGGATAAGTTAATAAGCTTACTCTCAAATTATGATTTTTTATTAAAAGAAAATGAAATACTACTTCAAAACACATCAACATTACAGCGTCAGCTTTTAGAGAAAGAGCAATTATTAGAACAGCGAGAAAAACAATTTAAACTGTTAAAGATTGCTAAAACTATACAAGGCAGTAACGATAGTACAAGAGATACAAAGTTTAAAATAAATGCTTTAATTCGAGAAATCGATAAATGTATCGTTCAGTTGAACGAGTAATAATTTTTATTATTATTGTGGAAAAATTAAAGATTAATTTAGTAATAGCAGGTAGAACATATCCTTTAAGTGTTAATAATATACTAGAAGAAGAAGGCATGAGAAAAGCTGCAGCAAACATTAATCAACTCATTAGTATGTATGAAAAAAATTATGCAGTGAGTGACAAGCAAGATGTCTTAGCAATGTGTGCATTACAATTTGCTTCAAAATTAGAGATTTCTACTTTAGATATTAATGAAACAAATACAGAAGCATTAGATAAAATAAATGAACTTACTAAGTTAGTAAGCAATCATTTAGAATAAGTTCTCAATTATATAATTTTATACTGCCTACGTTAGTTATTTGTTTGATAAACTCAACACGAATCTATTATGAAGGACGAGTCTTAGTTGCCAAAGCAAGCCTTAGATATTGAATTTATTTCTTTATCAGGAGGATCCTTGATCACCTAGTTAGTTCTATACATGTCATAATGGAGTTTATATAAACCTTGCTAATGTGGGCTTTTTTATACAAATAAATCAAAATTATGAATGAAGTGATATACCCTGTATTAACGGGATTAGTAGGATTAATTTTAGGATTAATAATTGCAAGGTTTTCAGAAAAATCTAAAGCTAATAAAATTTTAAACGCTACGAAAAAAGAGGCTAACGCTCTTATTAAAGAAGCTAAAGTAGAATCAGAAGTACTAAAAAAAGATAAAATATTACAAGCAAAAGAGAAGTTTATTGAACTAAAATCTGAACATGAAAAAGTAATATTAAGTCGGGAAAAGAAAATATCAGACATAGAAAAAAGAACAAGAGATAAAGAGTCTCAAGTGCAATCTGAAGTTGACAAAACAAAAAGATTAAATGCATCTGTTGAACAAAAAGAAAATGATTTTAACCAGAAATTAGAGCACTTAGATAAAAAAGAGGACGAAGTTTCAAAACTACATAAAAGACATGTAGACCTTTTAGAACAGATATCTGGTTTTTCAGCAGATGAAGCAAAAAAAGAATTGGTTAATTCTTTAAAAGATGAGGCAAAGTCTGATGCCATGGGATTTGTTCAAAACACTTTAGAAGAAGCTAAACTTACAGCAGAACAAGAAGCTAGGAAAGTTGTTCTGAGCACTATTCAAAGAGTAGGAGTTGAGCAGGCTGTAGAAAATTGTGTATCAGTTTTTAATTTAGAGTCTGATGATGTAAAAGGACGAATTATAGGGAGAGAAGGTAGAAACATTAGAGCTTTAGAAGCTGCAACAGGAGTAGAAATTATTGTTGACGATACTCCAGAAGCTATTATACTTTCATGTTTTGATCCCGTAAGAAGAGAAGTCGCAAGATTATCTATGCATAAACTGGTTACGGATGGTAGAATTCACCCTGCAAGAATTGAAGAAGTTGTTGCTAAAACAGAAAAGCAAATTACCCAAGAGATTATTGAAGTTGGAAAGCGTACAGTTATTGACCTAGGTATTCATGGATTACACCCAGAACTTATAAAAACTGTTGGTAGAATGAAATATAGATCTTCCTATGGTCAGAACCTTCTTCAACACTCTAGAGAAGTTGCCAATCTTTGTGGAATTATGGCTTCTGAATTAGGTCTAAATCCTAAAATAGCAAAAAGAGCAGGATTACTTCATGATATTGGTAAAGTACCAGACGCAGAAAGTGAATTACCTCATGCATTGTTAGGAATGGAATGGGCTGAAAAATATGGAGAGAAAAAAGATGTTTGTAATGCTATAGGAGCTCACCATGATGAAATAGAAATGAAAACTTTATTTGCTCCAATTGTGCAAGTTTGTGATGCTATTTCTGGAGCTAGACCCGGAGCAAGAAGACAGGTGTTAGATTCATACATACAAAGATTAAAAGATTTAGAAGATATTGCTTTTGGCTTCTCAGGTGTTCAGAAAGCCTATGCTATTCAGGCTGGGCGTGAATTAAGAGTAATGGTTGAAAGTGGTAAAGTAAATGATACAAAAGCAGCCGAGTTATCTTTTAGTATTAGTCAAAAGATACAAAACGACATGACCTATCCAGGTCAAGTAAAAGTGACTGTAATTAGAGAAACTAGAGCTGTGAATGTTGCTAAATAAATAAAAATATATTTAGTAAGCTTTTTTAAAAGAGAGTAGTAGCGAAGATTTTTTATAAAACCTTTATGAACTTCTAGGATGGTACTGTTCCACAACTTTTTTTAAGTATCGAGTATCTAGGTGAACATAAACCTCCGTTGTGGTAATACTTTCATGACCTAACATTTGCTGTATTGATCTTAAATCGGCTCCATTTTTTAGCAAATGAGTTGCAAAGGAATGACGAAACGTATGTGGACTTATTTTTTTGTTAAGATTAATAATCACTGCTAGTTCTTTTAAGAGTATAAAAATCATTTGTCTACTCAAACCTTTACCACGTCTATTTAAAAACAAGATATCTTCAAATTCCTTTACTATAGAAATATGGGATCGAATCGATCCAATGTAAGAATTAATATATTTCTGAGCTTTAAAATGAATTGGCACAAAACGTTCTTTATTTCCTTTTCCAACTACTTTAATAAAACCTTCATCAAAAAAGATATCTGAAATTTTTAAGCTAATTAACTCACTTACTCTAAGACCACAGCTGTACATAGTTTCTAGGATGGCTCTATTTCTTTCGCCTTGAGGTTTACTTAGGTCTATCGAAGCTATTAATAAGTTAATTTCTTCTTCAGTTAAAGTATCAGGCAATTTTCTTCCAATTTTTGGACTTTCTATTAAATCAGTTGGATTTGTCTCTCGGTATTTTTCAAAAATTAAATAATCAAAAAAACTTCTCAAACCAGAAATTATTCGGGCTTGACTTGTAGGATTTACTTTTTTTGCAATCTCATAAATAAATTGTTGGATAATTTCTTCATTTAAATCAGTCGGAGAAATTGAAAGATTATTTTTTTCTAAAAAAAATATCAACTTTTTAATATCTCTATTATAACTATCAATCGTGTTTTTAGACAGCCCTCTTTCTAGTTTTAAATAATGCTTATAATCTTTTGTTGCTTGCTCCCATTTCATAATATGAAGATACTTAAAAACAGAGTACCATTAATATTTTTTTTATTTATGAAATTTTATTATATTTAATGTGTATTAAAATTTTAACACAAATTAAATTATGAAAAATTTTTTATTTTTAGGCTTGTTTTTATTAACATTCCAATTTGCATCAAGTCAAAGTAGTGCAATAAAAGCAAATCCATTAGGTTTAGCCTTTGGTATTGCTAATGTTGGATATGAATTTTCCACAACAGATTCACAATCGATGACTATATCAGGACTATATTTTGATATCTTAGATATTAAGGGAGTTGGTGCTGGTTTAGAATATCGTTTTTATTTTGACAAGGAAGCCATAACAGGTTGGCATGCAGGACCTTCAATAGGGTATTTTAAATTAGAGGATATTTTTGATGTTTCTGCAAGTGTTTTTTCTATTGGTGCAGAAATTGGACATCAATGGGTTTTTGGAGAACATTTTCTTCTAGATATTTTTGGAGGTTATGGTTTTAATTCAGGTGGGGATGATTTATCCGGATTTAATACAACAACAGGCACAGCAGGTTTATCACTAGGTTATGCATGGTAAAATTTATTTTTAAATTTTTATAAAAAAGTGGGCAAATAGCCCACTTTTTTTATGTTTAATAATTGTGTTTTAGCAGCTTGAGAATTATTATTTTTAATGATTTAAATATAAATATACTAGGTAAAAGAGAACCAGAAAAAAATGGTTTTATTCTTATGAAGACTATTTAAAAAATTTAGTAGCTAAATCCTTTACCATAAATTTTTTATACTTTCAATCAAATATAGAAAGAGATTATTGAAAAACTTCATCAAGTTGGTATTAATCATGATGGAAAGTATTTTGAATGCTGCTGCTTATACTCATGATTTTCTTAGTATTAGTGATACTGTAAAAGAAATATAAACCACTTTAATATAGGTATATATCTAAAATTTAAATGCAAGCCAAGAATTTAGACTGCCTAATTTTAGGTACTAAAAAAAAGACTCTAACTCATTTATATACTCTTGTGAGGTTTAGTTTCAAGTGGCAATAACATAAATTCTATTGATTGTTTTTTTTATTTATTTAAACTCCTATTTATTATAAATTTTTTAAGATTCTAACTTGTCTAAATTATAAAATTCTGATTTTAAATATTTAATAATATAATTGATAATTTTTTGTTAAATTTATATTTATTATTTAAAAAATATAATTATGAAAAAAATTTTAACTTTAGGAGTATTTTTACTATTATTTCAATTTGCAACTAGTCAAAGCAGGGCTATTAAGGGAAATCCATTGGGTTTAGCTGTTGGTATTACTAATGTAGGATATGAATTTTCAACAAAATATTCACAATCGATAACTATATCAGGACTGTATTTTAATATCTTAGATATAGAGGGAGTTGGAGTAGGTTTAGAGTATCGTTTTTATTTTGATAAAGAAGCTATAACTGGTTGGCATGCAGGACCCACTATCGGTTATTTTAAACTAGAGGACAAATTTGATGTATCAGCAAGTGTTTTTAATATTGGTGTAGAAATTGGACATCAATGGATTTTTGGAGAACATTTTCTATTAGATGTTTTTGGAGGTTATGGTTTTAATTCAGGTGGAGATGACTTATTTGGTTTTAATACATTATCGGGGACAGCAGGTTTATCACTTGGTTATGCATGGTAGGAAATTTATAATTAATATAAAAAAGTGGGCTAATAGTCCACTTTTTCTATTTAAAATAAATTGTATTTTTGTTCAATGAAAATTATTATTATAAATGGACCTAATTTAAATTTATTAGGAAAAAGAGAACCAAATATTTACGGATCACATTCTTTTGAAGATTACCTCTCTATCTTAAAAACAAAGTTTACTTCCATAGATTTTGCATATTATCAATCAAATATAGAAGGAGATATTATTGATAAACTTCATGAAGTTGGCTTTAATTATGATGGAATTGTTTTGAATGCTGCTGCTTATACTCATACCTCTGTTGGTATTGGAGATGCCGTAAAAGCAATAGAAACACCTGTCATAGAAGTACATATATCAAATGTACACTCTAGAGAAGAATTTAGACATAAAAGTTTTATTGCAGCAAGTGCTAAAGGCGTGATTTCTGGTTTTGGTTTAAAAAGTTATGATCTTGCTGTTGAAAGTTTTTTGTAACCCTTTCAATATTCTTGGAAGAAAAAAAACTACTAATTAGAATATTTAAACTGAGTACTTATCGGTACGCTATATAAAGACTCTAATTCACCTATATTTTTCTTATAAAATTTAGTTTCAGGAGGCAAACTAATACCTTCCCAAAAATTAGCATTATAAGGAACTTTATAAAGTGTCATATCCATCTTCTCTAGGCTTTTAAATGTCTCAAAACTTTTCTTATCCTCTTCTATTTCTAACACAAAAACTTCATGTCTAAAAGCCATAGGTATATAGTCACCAATATTTTTATTTTTTTGAACTAAAAGTTTTTTAATGTTTTTTGGTAGTTTTGCCGTACTTTCCCATTCTCTAGTATGATAGCTTAAGTATAATTTACCGTTTTTATTTTTTTTGTAAATATATATTGCTTTTAAAGAGTCACCTATTCTAGGTGGTTTTCTAACAATTTCAAATTGATAAATTTTAAAACTATCATATCCAATATACAATGTTAGTGTGTTGGCATTTCCATTGGTTCCTTTGACAACTAATACATCTTCGCCATCATAGCTTGAGTTTTTAATTTTTTTCCATTTGTAATCATTAAAAAAAACACCACGCCGAAGGGGATTATTCATTTCCATGTATTCAACTGCATGTCGGTTTTGTAAGTTTTTTATAAACCTGTATTCTGAGGATTTTCTACTTTCTTGAATAGAATACTTTGTAATATAGGAAGAAGGGCCTCTATCTATTATATTCATAAAATGTTCAATATAAAAACGACAAATGTTATCTTCTACAGACCATCGCCTATATAATATTTTTAGTTGATGGTTTTTGTTGATGGTATTTTTTTTTAAGTTTTTAAATGCACTTTTTATGTAGTCCTCAGTTGTTTTTAATGAAATTTCAGAAAGTTCAGTTGTTTTTTCTTTCAGAACGATCTTAGTACTTTTTTGAGATAAAAAATCTGCTACACGAATTTTAAAAGTAATGTAACCCATGGATGAAATTTCTAGAGTATCTTTTACTTCCTTATTAGTAATCACAAAGTAAAAGGTACCTTCTTCTGTAGATGTAGTTCCAATATTTTTATTGATAATACCAACACCAGTATAGGGTATCGGAAAATTTTCTTGATCAATGATAAGTCCTTTTAAAACAATTTTATTTTGAGAAAACAAAATCGATGTCAAAAATATAAAAAATATAAAAAGAAATAATTTTCTCATAATTTATGATAGATATCTATTCATTTAAAACTAATTCCATTTTAATATTACTTCTCTTATAAGGGCTGTTTTCTTCGACAGGAACTTCTGTAAAACCATGCTTTTTATAAATATGAATAGCATTTCTTAATATAGTATTTGAATATAAAATTAATTTATCAAAATTATTTTCTTCAGCAAACTCTATGCAATATTTCATTAAATGTTGACCAATTTTATTTCCTCTTTTTTCAGGAATTATAGCCATTTTAGTGAGTTCAAAACTATTTTTTTTAGTTTTCATAAGTGCCACAGTTCCGATTATTGTTTGATTTTCTAGGACAAAGAATATATGACCTCCTTTGTTGATAATATATTTTTTAGGATTACTTAAAACTTCTCTATCAAAATCTTCTACATAAAAAAACGATTCAAGCCATTCTACATTTAACTTATAAAACTCTTGTGCAAAAATAGTATTATATGAAATAATTTTTTGATTCATTACATCTTAGAATCTATAAATGAGATTATTTCTTGCTCTTTTATAATTGCGTTTTGATAAACACTTTTTGCATCAGAAAGTATTTTTTCAGCAAAGGCTCTATCTTTTATATCTTTTGCATTAATTCGAACATTAAAATAAGCACCTATTACTGCTGTTCTTGCACATAAAGCTCCAACACCTGCATCAGATAAAGAGTTTTGGAGACCTTCTTTAGACATAGATATCATTACCTCCATAGATTGATAGGCAGTTTCCATTACTTTAAATGGAATTTCTGTTGCATATTTTGTAGCATTTTCGATAGCTTCATTTCTTAATCTAATTTCAGTTTCATTAGATTTAGGCATTCGAAACCCATCTATGATCTTATTGAATGCATTGGTATCCTCATCTACCAGAAACAATAATTCATTTTTGTATTTTTGACCTTTTACAGCCCATTTTGAATAGAATTTCCATTGCTCATCCCAACCCGGCTTATGAGCTGATAAATTAGCAACCATAGTTCCTAAGGATACTCCTAAAGCTCCAACATAGGCAGCGATAGATCCTCCACCAGGAGCCATTGATTCAGATGCTGTTTCTTCAGCAAAATCTTTGACAGTAAAATCCACTAATTTTTTATCAGTATTAGCATGCATTACATATTCTATAATTCTCTCTTGAGAATTAAAAGGTTTTAAATCATCTAAACCAAGAGATTTTACTGCAATTTTAATTTTTTCAGCTTCACTAATCCCTAAAGAACGCTCTTGTTTCAATAAAAAATAATCAGCAGCGTCTATCATTGCTTTTAATGGAACCAATCCTACTAATTCAGAGCCAGTAACCCTGATTCCTCTCTTGTCAGCAGCTTTTACAGTTTCATCAAAAGCTTTGTGCATGGATGTGATTGTGATATTGGTTAGATTATATGAAATTTGAGCAATACCATATTCCTCAATATACCAACCAATTCCTTTAACAGCTTTTAGTTTACCTGGAATTCTTACAGGTTCACCATTAGTATCTAATACTTTTTTACCAGTTGCAGGATTTCCTGCTCGTTTTACTCTACCTGCTTCTCGAATATCAAAAGCAATAGCATTGGCACGTCTGGTAGAAGTTGAGTTTAAATTTATATTGTAGGCAACTAAAAAATCTCTAGCTGAGATTGCAGTTACTCCGGCACTTTTTGTTTTTTTGGTATATGAAGTTGGACCATAATCTGGTTTCCAATTAATATCAGAGATTTTATTTTCTAATCCTTCATATTCACCAGAACGAACTGTAGCCAAATTAATTCTGTCTTCCTTAGTGGCTGCGTTTTCATAGAAATAACCAGAAATACCCAATTCTTCACCAACTCTTTTTCCCAAAAGGTGGGCATACTTGACAGTCTCTTCCATTGAAATATTAGCAATAGGGATTAACGGACAAACATCTGTTGCTCCAAACCTAGGATGTTCACCAGTTTGGTTTGTCATGTCAATCAATTCTGAGGCCTTTTTAATTAATAAAAAAGCTGCTTCTATAACTTTATTAGGCTCACCCACAAAAGTTATGACAGTTCTGTTGGTCGCTTTCCCTGGATCAATATCTAATAATTTAACTCCTTCAATCGTTTTTACGACATTAGCAATAGTATTTATTTTTTTAAGGTCGTGCCCTTCACTGATATTAGGAACACATTCAATGATTTGTTCTTTCATTTTGAGGTGTAATTTTATCTATTGTAAAAGTAAAACGATTAAACTAAAAACAATAATCTAGATTAAATTAAATTTTTTAAGTAAAAAACTCTAATAAATAACATCGCAAGAACTGGTAGTATAGCAATAGAAAAGAGTTGAATATCAAAAAGCCACACAATACCAGTAATCGATAGCAATAATAAATATAACTTAGTGTATTTAGATAACCATCTAGGTAATTTATTTTTTAAGAGCACAAAAGCAACAAATAGGTTACATATAAATGCCCATAAAAAATTAAAGTTATTGGGTGTTGTTGAATGGTCGGTCAAAAACCATAAAAAACATATGATTACACCTATTAGTCCGGTGACAAAGAATAATATAAAATCTAACCATTTAGATCTTTTATTTGTTTTTTGATCTCTGTAGGTAACAACTATTGTAAGTAACAATAACAGAGAAAAAATAAAAAAGGGATTGTACCATTTTGGTTGAATTTTCTTTTCTTCAAAATTTAAAATTAATTGTTCTTTTTTCACTAAAGGGAGAGCAATATTATTTTCAATTTTTTGAGCATTTTTAAATCCCTGATATAAATAATCAGGCAGATACATATATTGTTGGGCCGTTATTTCTTGGTCTAAGGTATTACCTAAAGCTAGATTAATTCCAAAATTTCCCCAGGTGTTCCAAGGAATTTCTATGTTCATTAATTGTCTTAGTGTGTGTTTTTTTTCTGAGTATGATGATGGAAACTGTACTTTATTACCTAAAATTTCTTTCGTTACATCTCTTAATTTTGTAGCACAATTATTAAAATAAGGATCGTACAAATAATCTGCATTTTGAGGCAGGGCATTTTCTTCTAATAATTGATACATTTTTTGTTTTTCCAATTGAGATAAATTGAGTACTTGATTCTTCATCCATCTCTTTTGATAGTTATAACCATCAACAAAGTTTTGAAATGGTCTTTTTCCTAATTTATATAATAACTTTCCCTTGGTAAAATTGAGTTTGAAATTTGGTTGATTAAAATCAAATAATCCATAGTTATAAATAGCATCCATTCTTAAAACAGGATCTTTAACTCTGATAGCACTATGACCAAAAGCTTCAAAAAGAAGATTTCCTGGCCCAACAGTAACAATACTTATTTCTGAATATACAGAAAGTTCGTGGCTTTGTGATTGTATGTTTTGAGATATAATAAAAAGTAATACAATATAGAAGTGTATTTTTCTCATGGGTTATCGTCTAAAAAAACTATAATCAATTTTCACTGAAAATATATTTGAAAATAATGCATTTCCAACACTACCTATATTTGTTAGAGCATAATCAATTTGAATGCCATTGTAAACAAATCCAACACCAAAATTAGGCTGTAAAGATAAATTCTTACTTCCGTCAAACTCAGTAGTATTTTGAAAGTTTCCAATCCCTGCTCTCAAAAAAACAAAGTTTTCGTAATCTAATTGAAAGCCTATCGCAGGGTCAATACTAGCAATATCAGTAGAAATTAAATCGTTTGTTTTGGCAAATCTCATATTTAAATCTACTTCTGTTAGTAAATTAAAAAAACGACTTAAGTTAAACGTTCTAGCTATACCAAACTGAATTTTAGGTTTTGTTATTTCAGTAGTTTCAGGCAATTCTTGATTCTGATCTGGAATTGCATCTTGTATGGAATCAAATGCATCTTCATCTATATTCCAGATATTATAGGTAGTAGAGATATCTCTAATCATTAATCCAAATTTCCAATTACCTTTTTCATACTGAATTCCAGCATCTAAACCAACCCCCCAAGAATTTGCAAAATCACCAATGGTCCTCCTTACAACTTTAGCATTTACACCAATATAGAAATCTTTAAAAATTAAATTTCTTGCATAGGATATATTCAATGCATAATCTGCAGCAGAAAATAAACTAATTCTATTGAAATCTATATTTCCTTGATTGTCAATTAGCTCTGTTGTGTTTAAAATATCGTCTACTCCAAATCTAATAATAGAAATACCCAAAGCACTTTGTTTATCTATTGGCATAGCAAAGGCAGCATAATTATAACTTGCAATACCTGCAAAATATGAAGAATACATAAGTGAACCTTGGTAATCTTTAATATTAACTAAACCAGCAGGGTTCCAGTATCCAGCATTTACATCGTTAGTGGTAGCTACAACCGATCTACTCATGCCTAGAGCAGCAGCATCTACACCTATAGTTAAAAATTCATTAGAATAGTTTCGTAATGCTTGCGCATTAATAACAAGTGGAAGTAGGAGGAAAAATAAAAAGTATTTTCTTTTCAAAAGATTGTTTAATTATGCTAACAAATATCTTACTATAATATTGAAATAACTTTACATTTTAATAGATATTGTGTGAATTACCCATTGTCTTTTATAAATTGAAGGATTCTGTTTTCTAACCATCTATTTTTTTTAGGTAAAAAGCTAGAAATAAACCCTACGTGTCCACCATATTTAGTTACTTCTAAATGAAAATAATTAGAATCTTTCGCTTCTTTATAGGGATAACATTCTTTGGCTAAAAACGGGTCATCTAATGAAGAAATTAATAATACTGGTTTTTTTATGGAAGATAAATATGGTTTTGAACTTGCTTTTTTCCAGTAGTCTTCTGGGCCAGAAAACCCAGAAACTGGAGCTGTATAAAGACCATCAAAATCTTTAAATGTTTTTGTTTTCATTAATCTATTGATGTCTAATTTATATGCTGGATGCTTTTGTGATTTTTCAATAACTTTAATTCGTAAAGATTTTAGAAATTTACCCATGTATAATTTATTTTGTGCGGTGCCCATTGCCTTACTTGAGGAAGCTAAATCTACAGGAACAGATACAGCAATACCACAACTAACTTTATCAGAAATTGCTAACGCATGTTCTCCAAAATATTTTAAGGTGATGTTTCCTCCAAGACTATACCCAACAATCATAATTTTTTCATAAGAGTAATTTTCTATTAAATAAGAAATCACAAATTCTAGATCTTCTGTTTTACCACTGTGATAGGTAGATAGTAATAAATTGTCTTCACCACTACAGCCCCTTAAATTAAAAGAAACAGTATCATAGCCTGCTTTGTTTAATTCCGAAGAGGCAGCTAAGATGTATTTAGATTCTGAACCTCCTTCAAGACCATGTATGAGAACAACAAGTTTTGTTGAATTAACCTTTGAGAAATCTAAATCAATGAAATCATGGTCCCAAGTTGTAATTCTTTTTCGTTTATAATTGTGAGTCTCCTTCATAAAAAAAGATCTGTAAATAGTATTAAAATGACCATTTTTAAATGGAAGAGAAGGAGAGAAGTTAGATTTAATGATGGGCATATGATTTTTTTTCAGCAATTAGTTGGCAAATATGCTTAAAAAATAGGGATATTAAAAATCACCCGAAAGGATTTACTATTTTAGCCAAAGAATTAAGAGTTATGAATATTAAAAAACATATTCCAAATTTAGTTACCCTAGGAAATCTTTTATGTGGAACATTGGCAACTATCTTTGCTGTTGACGGTCACTTTGAAGAGACTGCTTTATTTGTAATAATCGGTATATTTTTAGATTTTTTTGATGGTTTTTTTGCAAGAATTTTAAAAGTCTCTGGTGAATTAGGAAAACAATTAGACTCATTAGCAGATATGGTGACTAGTGGTGTAGTTCCAGGAATTGTATTATTTTATTTGTTAGGAAATAAGCAATTGTCAACAAATGAATTTAATGATGAGTTTTTAATAGTATCTTTTGTTCCTTTGATTGGTTTACTAATAACCTTAGCAGCTGGTTATAGACTCGCTAAATTTAATATAGACACCAGACAATCAGAATCTTTTATAGGATTACCCACACCAGCTATGAGTTTGTTTGTAGTTTCTTTACCATTGATTCAAATGCATACAGAAATTGATGTTGTAAAAGATATGATTGGTAACAATTACTTTTTAATTGGAGTCACCATTTTATTTAGTTATTTAATGAATGCAGAACTTCCCTTGTTTTCGTTGAAGTTTAAAAATTATAGCTTAAAAAAGAATCTATTTAAATATATTTTATTAGCTATTTCATTAGTTCTAATAATAACATTACAATATTTGGCAGTTCCCATAATAATTATCAGTTACATCCTTTTATCAATAATTAATAACTTGAAGAGTACTGATCTATAAAATTAAAACTTTTTCCTTTTCAATTCAAAATCTTTTCCAAGATATACCTTACGAACCAATTCGTCTTTTGCTAAATCTTCAGGAACCCCTTCCTTTAAAATACCACCTTGGTACATTAAATAAGTTCTATCTGTAATAGCTAGAGTAGCTTGTACATCATGATCTGTAATTAGGATACCAATATTTCTGTCTTTTAAATGTGCAACAATGCTCTGAATATCTTCTACAGCAATTGGATCTACTCCAGCAAAAGGTTCGTCTAATAAAATGAAGTTTGGATCAGATGCTAAACAACGTGCAATTTCTGTTCTTCTGCGCTCTCCTCCGGATAATAAATCTCCTCTATTTTTGCGAACATGACCAATATTAAATTCTTCAATTAAAGATTCTAATTTAATTTTCTGTTGTTTTTTAGATAAATCTGTAAATTGAAGTACAGACATAATATTATCCTCTACAGATAATTTTCTGAATATAGATGCTTCTTGTGCTAGATAACCAATTCCTTTTTGAGCTCTCTTATACATTGGATAGCTCGTGATTTCTTCATCATTTAAAAATATCTTACCACCATTGGGTTGTATCATTCCAACAATCATATAAAACGAGGTAGTTTTTCCAGCTCCGTTTGGTCCTAATAAGCCGATAATTTCACCTTGTTTTACTTCTAAAGAAATTTCTTTAACCACTTGGCGACCACCATAACTTTTAGCAATGTTTTCAGCTTTTAAAATCATTTTTAAATATATAATTAAGCAATTTCTAAACTTTCTTTATTGAAATAATGTAAAAGTAATAATAAGAATTTTTATAAACCTTAATACGATCATAAATAGTATATAGAAGAAATCACTTAAATGTCATTTTCTAAAGCTTCCCAAAATTCATAAGCTCTTCTCAAGTGAGGAATAACAATTGTTCCACCTACTAGAGTTGCAATTGAGAGTGTTTCCATCACTTCTTCTTTAGAAACACCTTCTTTGTAACATGTCTCTAAATGATATGCAATACAATCATCACATCGTAAAACTGTAGAGGCCACTAACCCTAGTAGTTCTTTTGTCTTAACCGGTAAATGACCCTCTTTAAAAGCATTAGTATCTAAATTAAAAATTCTTTTAATGACTTTATTATCACTGTTTGCTAGTTTATCGTTCATCTTTGAACGGTAGTCATTAAATTCTTGTACCTTATTTTTGGGCATTTTTTTGTTTTTTTATAACTCTTTTAGAAACTTTAATACTAATCTCGTATAAAATTAACACAGGAATAGCAACTATAACTTGACTTGCTACATCCGGAGGGGTTATAATTGCCGCTAATATTAAAACAACAACCAGTGCATGCTTTCTGTATCGTTTTAAAAATTCAGGAGAGATTAAACCAATTTTAGTTAAAAAATAAACAATCACAGGTAATTCAAACATTAAAGAAACACCTAAAAGCATATTTGTGATTAAACCAATATGAGATTCCATTGTGAATTGATTTACTAATTTATCACTTATCTGATACGTGTATAAAAAGTTCACAGATATAGGGGCTATCACATAAAAACTAAATAAAACTCCTATAAAGAAAAGAAATGAGGCTGTAAAAATAAAACCTCTAGATTTTTTTATTTCTGTAATATGTAAACCAGGTGAGATGAATCTCCAAAATTCCCACAATATATAAGGAAAAGCAACAATAGCACCCAAAATAAAAGAAGACCAGATTGAATTCATCAATTGTTGTGTAGGTTTTAAAACTTGTAAAGTGTCTGGATAATCTAGCGTACAAAAATTACTTTCCATTCCTAAAAAAGTAAAGAAATCACAAAATAATCTATAGGTTATAAAATTAGGGTCTATGTGAGCCAGCAGAAACTCATTATAAACATATTCTTGAATGGAAAAAAGAACTATAGAAATTACAAAGATGGCAGCAACACTTCTTACTAAATGCCAACGAAGTTCTTCAAGATGATCCAAAAATGACATTTCTTTTTCCTGAGTCATTAAAAAACTATTTAAGTTACGGTTAAAATATTTTTTTTTGTTAAAGGTTTTTAAAAAAACCTTTAACAATTGATTTAATTTTACTTAAAATAAAAAAAAAGTTATATATTTATTATATAAAAACTTACTACAAATTTACTACAAAAAAATAAGAGACCCCAACAATTTGTAGTAGTATTGTTTCCCTAAATTTAACAGCTTTATAAAGATGAATTATTTATAATGGACATACACTCACCTTTAAAAAAATTTTTTGGCTTTTCTCAATTCAAAGGTTTACAAGAAGATGTAATAAAAAGCATACTTGATAAAAAAAACACATTTGTAATAATGCCAACAGGGGGTGGAAAATCTCTTTGTTATCAGCTACCTGCCTTAATGAATGAAGGTACAGCGATTGTGATTTCTCCATTGATAGCATTGATGAAAAATCAAGTAGATGCTATTCGTGGTATTTCTGAGCATGAAGGAGTAGCGCATGTATTAAACTCTTCTTTAAATAAATCTGAGGTTAGTAAAGTAAAAAGTGACATAGAAAATGGTATTACAAAACTATTATATGTAGCTCCAGAATCTTTAATTAAAGAGGAATATGTTGCATTTTTAAAACAACAAACAATTTCTTTTGTTGCCATTGATGAAGCACATTGTATTTCAGAATGGGGTCATGACTTTAGACCAGAATACAGGAATTTAAAACACATCATAGAACAAATAGATAATGTTCCAATAATAGGATTAACTGCCACAGCTACTGAAAAAGTTCAAGAAGATATTTTAAAAACTTTAGGTATAAGTGATGCTACAACATTTAAGGCGTCTTTTAACAGGCCTAATTTATTTTATGAAGTAAGACCCAAGACAAAAGATGTAGAAAAAGATATCATACGTTTTGTAAAGCAACGTATGGGCAAGTCTGGAATTATATACTGCTTGAGTAGAAAGAAAGTAGAAGAAATTTCTCAAGTATTACAAGTTAATAATATTAAAGCGGTTCCCTATCATGCAGGATTAGATGCAAAAACTAGAGTAAAACATCAAGACATGTTCTTAATGGAAGATTGTGATGTTGTTGTTGCTACCATTGCCTTTGGTATGGGAATAGACAAACCAGATGTTCGTTTTGTTATACATCATGATATTCCAAAAAGTTTAGAAAGCTATTACCAAGAAACAGGGAGGGCAGGTAGAGATGATGGAGAAGGATATTGTTTAGCTTTTTATGCATATAAAGATATTGAGAAGTTAGAGAAATTTATGGCTAGTAAGCCTATCGCAGAACAAGAAATTGGTCATGCATTACTTCAAGAAGTTGTTGGTTATGCTGAAACATCAATGTCTAGAAGAAAATATTTATTACATTATTTTGGAGAAGAATTTGATGAAATAAACGGTGCTGGAGCATCCATGGATGACAATACCAAAAATCCAAAGAAAAAACATGAGGCAAAAGAAGATGTAATTAAACTCCTATCGGTAGTTAGAGACACCAGAGACAAATATAAATCTAAAGACATTGTAAACGCAATAACAGGGAAAGAAAATGCATTATTAAACTCCCATAAAACTAATTTAAAACCATTTTTTGGTTGTGGTAAAGATAAAGATGCTTCTTTTTGGATGGCCTTATTAAGGCAGGTGTTGGTTGTGAACTTTATTCGTAAAGAAATAGAACAGTACGGAGTTGTAAAACTCACAAAAGAAGGTGAAAAATACTTAGCAGATGCATCTTCATTTATGATGACTGAAGATCATAAATACTCTCAAGAAGCTACGGCAGATATCATAACAAATGAACCAAGCTCTGGAGTCTCTGCAGACGAGAAACTCGTTAAATTTTTAAAAGATCTACGAAAAAAAGTAGCGGTAAAACAAGGAGTTCCTCCATTTGCAGTATTTCAAGATCCTTCATTGGATGATATGGCGTTAAAATACCCTATAACATTAGAAGAATTATCTAAAGTACATGGAGTAGGTGAAGGGAAAGCAAGAAAATTTGGAAAAGATTTTATTGGTTTAATTTCTAAATATGTAGAAGATAACGATGTGGTTAGGCCAGACGATTTAATCGTTAAAAGCACAGGTGTCAATTCTGGATTAAAATTATATATCATTCAAAATACAGATAGAAAACTTCCGTTGATAGACATTGCTAAATCTAAAGGCTTGGATATGGAAAAGCTCATCAAAGAAATGGAAGTTATTATATTTTCTGGAACCAAATTAAATATAGATTACTCTCTAGATGATTTATTAGATGAAGACCAGCAAGAAGAAATATATGAATATTTTATGGAGGCAGAATCAGATAAGATTCAAGACGCATTAGATGAGTTTGATGGAGAATATGATGAAGAAGAACTTCGATTAATGAGAATCAAATTCATCAATGAAGTTGCTAATTAGAGTGCGAAAATAGTTAATAAAATTCCAGAAATAATCGCTAAGAATTTATGAAGATTAAAATTATGGTTCTCTGAGCTTTCAAAGAGAATTATCGTAGAGATATGTAAGAAAATCCCAATAATTAAGGCAGTTATTTCTGCACTATACTTTTCAAAAAACATCATATTCTCTGACAGAATAACTCCTAAAGGGCTCATCAATGCAAAGACAGTTAAAAAAAACACGATTGTTTTTTTTGAAAAATGACTTTTTAATAAAAAGATGGTTAAAATTATGGCAATCGGAACCTTGTGTACTAAAATTGCCCATAATAAATTTTCTCCAGAATGATGTATTGGCAATCCTTCAGAAAACGCATGAATACATAAACTCACAAATAATAGTGATGGAAAGGTTTTTCCATCTGTATGAATATGGATATGTCCATGTTCTGCACCCTTAGAAAAAGACTCTAAAACAGATTGTAAAATGATGCCTACAAGGATAAAGATCCCTAAAACTTTGGTGTCTGAAGAACCATTATATACTTCAGGTAATAAATGTAAAATAGCAACAGATAGTAAATAAGCACCACTAAAAGCAAGTAATAATCGAACAGACTTTTTTGAAGGTTTTAAAAACAATACTAGTAAAACTCCAAGTAAAACAGACGCTATTAATAATAGATATATCATGAAGCTACAAATATTAATCTATCAGAAGTCTCCGAATTAAACTTTGACAACTGATAATTGCCAAAAATATGGTTTATTTTTAAACCAGCAGCTGAAAAGTAGGTTTCAAACTTTTCTAAGTCTAAATATTTCACTTTTTCAGTAAAAGAATGTGAAATACCCTTATCATTAAAAGAAATATGTTTTAAAATAAAACCATCAGTAATTTCACGTTGTAAGTTAAATTTAATGCCCGCTACCGTTTTAATTTCTTCGGTGACTAAATTGTTTTTCACATGTACAACATTTAAGAAATCTAATACTATAAATCCGTTTTCTTTCAACCCGTTTTTTATATTTTTTAGCACTAAAATATCATCAATATCATTTTCAAAATAACCAAAACTTGTAAAGAGATTAAAGATAGCATCGTATTTTTCTGTAAAAGGCTTTCTCATGTCTTTGATTTCAAAATGTAACATGTCATTCTCAAACTTTTTTGCAAATAGAATACTATTCTCAGATAAGTCGGCTCCAGTAACATTATATCCTAATGAATTCAAGTAAATTGAGTGTCTTCCCTTGCCGCAAGGAAGATCTAATATATGAGAAGGATTTGAAATTTTAAGAAAGCTTGTAATATTTCTAATAAACAGTTGCGCATCTGCATCATTTCTGTCTTTGTAGAGTGTATGATAGTAAGAGGTGTTAAACCAATCTGTAAACCAATCTGTTTTCTTCATAAATATAGTAAGTAGGCAAAAATAAACTTTTCTAGTAGATAAAGAATCAATCTATAAACTATTACTAAAAGAAGCTTCTTTTCTGTTTACTTCTTTTTTTATAAGAGTTATTAAAGTGTACTTTTGCAACATAAATAGAATACAATGAATAAGGATTTTAAAATGACGGCCACAACCCTAAAGGGTCTGGAAGGTGTTTTAGCTGAAGAACTAAAGAAACTAGGTGCTCAAGATATAAAAGAAGGCATAAGAAGTGTCACTTATAGAGGTGATAATGGTTTTTTATATAAATCTAATATTGCTTTACGAACAGCTATCCGTATTTTAAAACCTATTAGAACATGTAAAATCTATGACGAAGAAGATTTATACGAAGCACTTCAAAAAATTAAATGGGAAAAGTATTTAGATGTAGAAGGCACCTTTGCAATTGCTGCAGTAGTAAACTCTAAAAATTTTACTAGTAATTCTCATTACATCGCGTTAAAATCTAAAGATGCAGTTGCAGACTATTTTAGGCATAAATACAGCAAGAGACCAAATGTAGATTTAGACTATCCTGATGTAAAAATTCATGTACATATTCAAAAAGACTGGTGTACAATATCCTTAGATTCTTCAGGAGATTCATTGCATAAACGAGGGTATAGAAGTGCTACCAATATTGCTCCAATTAATGAGGTCTTAGCAGCCGGATTAGTTTTACTTTCTGGTTATTCTGGAGAAGAAAACTTTATAGATCCAATGTGTGGTTCCGGAACTATTTTAATAGAAGCATGTATGATTGCCTGTAATATTCCTGCAAATATTAATAGAAAGCAATTTGCCTTTGAAAGATGGAAAGACTATGACGAAGATTTATTTTTCACCATACAAGATTCACTATTAAAGAAGATCACCAACTCTCATTTTAAAATAATGGGATTTGATAAAGCTCCTTCAGCAGTATCCAAGGCACAGCAAAATGTTATAAATGCCAATTTAGATGAGTTTATAGGAGTTCATCATATAAATTTCTTCAATTCTACCAAAGAAGTTTTTGGTAATACCACCATTTTATTCAATCCGCCTTATGGAGAGCGTTTAAATATAGATGTCAACGAATTTTATACCAAAATAGGGGATACCTTAAAAAATAACTATCCAAATTCTACTGCATGGATGATTACATCAGACATGCAAGCTTTAAAGCATGTGGGTTTACGAACTTCTAAACGAATAGAATTAAAGAATGCAGATTTAGACTGTAAGTTTGTGAAGTATGAACTCTACGAGGGAACTAGAAAAATTAAAGAACATAAAGAAAGTTCTAATACTGAAGTTACCTCAGAGGATTAATTTTTTTAGGAGCTACTTCCTGCTTTCTGCACTCGCTTTTTGTTTACGTAAAATAGCTCAAACAATAGCTTCAATAAGGGCTAAAATTGCTCAAGAACACATTATTTACTAGTTAGTAAGTTACTTATTAGTTGTTTTTTAAGATGCAATTTAACCATTCATCAGGATTCTCTAACATAGGAAAATGACCTGTATTTTCTATCCAAAATAATTTGTTATTTGAGATTTCTGTTGCTATTAACCTGGCAATTGCAGGAACTGCAACCGGGTCATTTTTAGCCCATACAATGTTAGTTTGTAGATTAGTTTCTTTAAGAGCACCAATCCAACGATTCCAGTAGGTATAGCGTTCATTTATATACTGACTTAGCTTATGAATAACCTTACGCCCCTCATTGTAATCAAGTTGCATCCACATATCTTTCAGTTCATTGTTACTTACTTTAGTTTTATCAAAATAAACATTGCGTAGGTTTTTACTAAAAATAGCGTAGGTGGTTAATTTTGCAACATATTTACCCAACCATTTATTTTTCAATAATTTTTGAATGGTTCTTAATTGAGACAGTTCTATATGCATACTACCATTGCAAAGAGTTAATTTTTCAATCTCTATAGTTAGTTCATGGTTATTATTTCTTGCTATAATCTCTGTAGCTACAGAAGTTCCATAATCATGTGCCAGTAAGTGTACTTTTTTTACCCCCAATTGTTGCCATAACTGTAAGGCTAGATCTGCTTGATCTAGTAAAGAATAGGAGTAGTCTAAGGGCTTGTCAGAAAATCCAAACCCTAAATGATCATGAATAATCACTCTATAATGTTTGCTTAGTTCTGGTAAAACTTTGTAATAATCATAGGATGAAGTAGGGTAGCCATGCAGCACAACCATGGTCTTTGAAGGAACCTGATTTTCACTTGAAAAGAAAGAAGATGTATCAATAACAAATAACTTTCTGTCATTTACAGTAATAAACTCTCCTTTAGATTTCCAATCATTTGCAGTCATAAATCGATCTGAATTTGTGAATACAATGTACTAAAAATTCAGTAGTTTTGAGGTAGCTTTTTTGATCTCTACATGGGCAAGTCATTCAAGTAATAAATCATCTTTTCCTTATTATACAACACTTAAGGATTCTCAGTAAAATAAATAAACATAACATGTAGGTAAAAAAATGAACATTAGTTCATTTTTTAATGATTATGATGCTTCAGATGAGTTATTCTGAACCTTTTTGCGACAACCTCGTTTATGTGCGGATAGACTTTGTTTATTCGAACCCGTAAAAGCGTTACACATGTCGCATGTAAAACTTCTTTCTTGGACATATGCATATTTAGTATCCAAGTATTTGTCCAATGCCGGAAGTTTCAACGAATCGATTTGTGAATTCATCCTTTTTTGGAAATCCTTCAAAGTCATTTGAAGTGTTTCACGTTGAGTTATAAAGGTTTGATACTCTTGGTTAATATCGTCCAATACCTCCTTTGTAATATTATTAGTTTCATTTGTATTTAGTTCTTGGACTTTATTGGAAAGATAATCAATAATATCAAAAGCGATCCGAAGTTTATCAGGAGAATATTCGCAATGTTGGACATAAACTAGTATATTACCTTTATGAATATCAATATGGTAATTGTTTTTGAAAGTAATACCCGAATATTGTGATACAAATATGCCATTCATGTTCTGTGTATCAATATCTCGAATGAATTTGGCAATTTCTTCCTTATTTACATTGTGATTATACTCTTTTGTCTCGACTAGTACAGGGGATTTGTCAATTCGCTTTACAATAAAGTCACCGGATGCCTTCGTACCGGTAGTGTCTTGGACTTCAGCTGAAGGGAATAGTTCATTTAATACAGAACATAAGTTGCTTTCACCATATTTACCTTTGTTCGATGACATATTGTACTTATTTAGGAACAGATTTAGTTCATCAAATACAGATTTCTGTGCGGTTAATGATGATGTAGATAGGTCCTTCACAGAATTAATGTTAGACGTAAGACGTTCTTCACTTGCTGATACATATGAAAACATGGGTTGTTGAATTGTTTGTACCATTGTGTTATACTTTCCTTCAAATGAGTCCAAGAAATTCTTCATAAAGTGTTCTCCATTGCTAGATTTTGCGATATTTGTCGTGTCTTCACTGATCTGTTTATGAAGTTCTGACATCTGTAATTGTAAAAATTCGCGAATGCGGGTGTGTTCGGAATCACTTGTTCTTGGAATAATATCATTGAGGAGGATAGTGGTTTTGTCCAAGAGAAATGCGCTATTTTTTTCTACGATATTTGATAGTTTTTCACTGGTTGTCATATTTGAAGAGTTGTTTAATGACCGAACTTCATCAATATACTCTGATTTAATAGTCTGAAGTTGCGAATTCATTGTCTGAACTGTTTGTTCATTTATCTTGGACATTGAATCGGTGATATTAGAAACATTCGATTTAATATCCCTTATCTCATTTTGTGTAGTTGCCATATAAGAAAGTATTTGTGAATTAATATTCGAATCCAAATCATTAGTCACATGATTAAACATAGAGTCCAAGAAATCAATTAGAAGCAAATTTGCCTTCTCAAAATCGATGCTTGGGTGATCTCTATAAAAACTAACGATTTTTGCGTGTTTTGTTTTTAACTCTTTTTCAGAATTGTCCATTTTTGTATAAATATATATAATATAGTCCTCTTTATGCCATTTAAACTTAAATTAACATTTACTAAGAAATTGGTTAAATTTAATAAGAACCTAATAAGAACTTAATAAACCTAAATAGGTTATTAAAAACTTAAATTGTATGAATTTCTTCTAAATATATGAAAAATTTTATTGAAAAAATTCATTCAAAATAAAAACAACAAAATTGTTCAACAAAAATGTTCAACAAAAAACAACAAAAAATATACAACAAAAAGTAATATATTTTTTCAATTTG
>ENA-OQVM01000296-OQVM01000296.1-marine-metagenome-genome-assembly--contig:-NODE-296-length-81208-cov-7.163464_pt1 | contig 81208 bp, 72 predicted proteins | sample MGYA00237776_ERZ505498 | MGnify/ENA primary metagenome ERZ505498 (study PRJEB26159, sample SAMN06265151) | marine metagenome | isolation source: Helgoland LTER site | place: Germany:Helgoland, sampling... | reverse complement strand
ACCATACTGCTGCTCAAATGGCAAGTATCTGTATGCATGGAGAAATAGTTACCATAGATTGTATTTCAGAAAGATAGGAATAGCAAAATATCTAGTAGGAAAATATTATAAAACCGAACTTATTATCCCGCAGCCAATTCTTTTTCCAGCATTTCCAGATGGTTGAGAATGAAAATCATCTAACCCTTGATGTATTATTATAGACTTCCCTAGGATATTATTGGATTTATCTTTGCAACCAAGACACCACAAATCAGTTTCAAATTTTAAACTACTATTGCCAGACGAATCAGCAAATAAATTTGCAATATCTCCTTTATGATGAGACTCACTTCCCCATTCACCATGTTGTTTATTATTGGGATTCCAATGTCCACCTGCAGATTTAGCGTCAAAAGAGCTACAATCGCCAAATTCATGGATATGAATTGCGTGTAAACCGTAACTCAATCCTTTTACTTCAACATTAATTGTCACTTTGCTATTTATCTGTACAAATTTTGCTTCCCCGTAAACTGAACTTCCATTTGCGGGACTTATTTGACATGTAGCCCTTATTTCTTTAGACGTTTCCTTTGTTTGATTTGAAGTACATGAAACAAAAAATCCTATTGTAATTAAAATAAATACTTTTTTCATTTTGAATATTTTAAAATATCTTTTTTTATATCTTTTTCAACAGATTTTAAATATTTTTTTCTAGTTTTTTCTGAAACAAAAGGGACTGACCAAAACTGTTTGGTCTTAGTAAATAAAGATAATTTCCAACCGAAAACAAATGTGTAGACTCCCATCACTAATCTTAATTTTACTGAATTTAAGTATAATGTTAGTACTGGTAGTGAGGGAGATCCATGAGTAATGTAGGTTCTGACTTTTTTATTTTTTAAAAAAGGTTTAGGGTAGGCATATGTTTTGGTTATATTAATAAACTTATATGCAAATCCAGGAGTAAAAACTTCATCAAAAAAGATTTCAGTTCTAGGAGTAAGTCTAAACCACCAAACAGGGGAAATAATGTAAATATTTTCTGACCACATTACTAATTTTTTAAATGAATCTATTAGCTCATTCCTAGGTCTTGTGAAACTGCATCTGTATAAGTCAATAACTTCAACTTCATTTGAATTTTCTTTTAACTCTTTTAAAATCGTTTTAAATATCCCATTATAACAAAACGAATTTTCTTCAGGATGACCTATAACAATTAAGCTTTTCATTTTTTTTAGGAAAATTAGATTTTTAAATGAAACAAAAAAATATTGTTTTATTTTTTAATTGGTTTAATCGTATATCCAAATTGATAATTCTTGTATGGAAGAAGATATTCTCTTCTCGGTAGACTTTTCCAACTATCAATGCAACCAACCCCCATAATAAAACCATCTATATTTAGGAATACATTTTCTCTTGGGTTTAAAAGTTTTCCATGTCTCTGAGAATTTTTCTTAACGGGTCCAGAATCTAAATCATTTTGAGAAAAATGTGATGCTGAAAAATTAATTAAGCTATCACCCTCTACTTTAATGCCAAAGCCATCTTTATTAGTAATTTCTAACCAACGAATATCTGTTCTGTTTCCACTATACTGAGGTCTTGCATACATATTTAAAAAATTATTAACTGAACTTGTATAATTTCCAACAAATGCGGCTTGCTTTCTATCCACCTCATTTTCTATGGGACCACGACCATAATAGTTAATGTTTTCGTATTCGCCCAACAACTCAAACTGATTTCCAAAACGATATATATTACTGTGTGTTCCCTTGGCAATTTTGCCATCCCATGCTGCCTGCAATAGGTTATCAGGATTTTGGCCTTGGATAACAATTAGCTCATTTTTTAAATGAATTTCACCCATACCATTAATTTGGTATTGCTGATTAAGTTTAGCGTCTTCATTCAAAATAGTAGTAATACAATTTATCAATACAGCTCCTGTCTTTTTATCTTTTTTGACAGTAGTTGACCTTGAAAAATTAATATCAAATGCATCTTTCCATTCTTTATAAAGAGATGGGGTTTTTGCTCCGTAGTCGTTGTCCGTTGGAGGACGCCAAAAATTAATATTTCCGCCTTTTTGAATGATTTCTTTGCCATCTACTGAATAAGATGATATTCTAGCAGTTGATTTATCAAACTCAAATTTAAAATTCTTTCCAGTTACATTTACTTTATTTTCGTCTTCAAGAAAAGAAAGCTCTTTAGAGTTAGGGATAAAATTAGTTGACGACTTATAAGGGTTTAAAATTAATTGTTCACGAGCTACAACAAAATCTTTATCAATTAATGGTTCTAAATTTTTGAGCTTTATATAGATATTTATCAATAAATCTGATTTTTGGGATTCAAAATCCTCAACTCCAATTTTAAAATTTTTATTTGCTCTAGGATTCACATTGATATCTTTCAAACTTCCTGTTCCAATAATCTTTCCTTTTTCTAAAATCTCCCATTCTAAATAATAATTAGAAAGATCTCTGAAAAAATTTTTATTGAAAATATTAATACTTTTTTCACTGCTTTTAACAAAAGATATATCTATATTTTGATAAACCTTTTTTACTTCATGCATATGAGGATTTAAAGATTTATCTGCTTTAATTAATCCATTGTTTAAAAAGTTATGATCACTTGGTGTTCCTTCTGGTCCATAGTCACCACCGTAAGTAAAATATTCTTTTCCGCTTTTACCCTTAGCAAGTAGTCCCTGGTCTTGAAAATCCCAAATAAATCCACCTTGTAACTTATCGTACTTTTCAAATAAATCTACATATTCTTTTATACCTCCAAGACTATTACCCATAGCATGTGCATACTCACATAAAATAAAAGGTCTATCAGCATTTTTCTTTCTTTTAGCATACTTTTCTAGTCTTGTATAATCTGCATACATATCTCCAATTGTATTGGTATTCCATTCTTCTAATGCGCGTTCATAAACAACTATTCGGGAACTATCCATGCTTTTTGCTAAGAGGAAAGTGTTGTAAAAATTATAACCATTACCTGCTTCATTTCCGAGCGACCAAGCAATAATGCTTGGATGGTTTTTATCTCTTTCAATCATTCTTTTAGTCCTCTGGATATGAGCTTTCAACCACAACGGGTTATTTCCCAAAGTATAGTTTAAATCGTAATGCATTCCATGAGATTCTATATTGGCTTCGTCATAAACATATAAGCCATATTTGTCGCATAGCTCGTACCAAAATGGATCGTCTGGATAATGACATGTTCTAACAGCATTTATATTGTTAGATTTCATTATTTCAATATCTTGAATCATACTTTTCTTTGAAACTACATGACCGGTTTTATAATCATGCTCGTGACGATTTACTCCTTTTATAATTATGGGTTGTCCATTTACTAAAAGTTGGGCATTGCTTAGTTGAACATTTCTAAAACCAACCATTTTTGATATGGATTCAATTACCTCTCCTTTTTTATCTTTTAAAATAATTTGAAGATTGTATAAATATGGTATTTCTGCAGACCATTTTTTAACATCTGGGATGTAAGCTTTTATATTGATATTGGAAGAATCATTGCTGCTTATATTTAATTCAGATGTTAAATCGTAAATAGTTTTATTATTATCTTTTAATGTAGTGGATAAAAAACCAGTAAACTTTTTATTCCGAAAGCTCTGAAATTTCACATTTAAATCTAGCTTCCCATTTTTAAAATAACTATCCAAATCACACAACGAAAAGTAATCTTTTATCTGAATATCTTCTCTACAATATAAATATACATCCCTTTCTATACCTGATAATCGCCAAAAGTCTTGATCTTCTAAAAAACTTCCATCACTCCAACGATAAACTTCTAAAGAGATACTATTTTCCCCCGTTCTTACAAATTCAGTTAAATCAAACTCTGCTGGTAATTTGGATCCTTGACTATACCCAACCTTTATTCCGTTTACCCATATGTAAAATGCAGATTTTACTGCACCTAAATGAATATAAACTTTCTTTTGATCCCATTCATTTGGAATATTAAATATTCTCTTATAAGAACCCACAGGATTATTTCCATCTGGAATATCTGGGGGATTGGGTTCATCATAAAAACTAAATGGATATTTAATGTTGGTATAAATTGGAATTCCATAACCATGCAATTGCCAATTGGAAGGAACTGGAATCTTATCCCAAGTATCGACCTTGTATTCATTTTTATAAAATTCTTTAGGTCTTTGTTCAGGCAATTTAGACCAATTAAAGAACCACTCCCCATTCAAAGAAATAAATCTTGAAGAAGCTTTCATTTGACCATTAAGAGCTAAATCGATTGATTCATATGGGAAGAAGGTAGCTCTAGCAGGTAATTTATTTATTTCTACTATTTGAGGATTCTCTAGAATGGGATCTAAACTTTGTGAAATTCCATTGTAAGAAAAAATTAAGATTAAAATTGAGGTTAAACTTTTAGAAATTACTCTATTCATTTTATTTTTTTAAAAACCCAATATATAAAGGAACCTATCAATTCCAAAATTTTAAAAATAGCAATTAGTAGATTAATACTCTAAATTGAAAAATCCTATAAACTATATAGGCTTATACAATACCAAAAATCACCCACTTATTATCATTATTGGCATGCAAACTAACTATATTTCAACAAAGAGGTTGGTAAATTGTAAAATATCTGAATTTGAATTATATTAACCATATGGAATTTGAAATTAGCTTTATAAGCATTGACTTTGGAACCTCAAAATGGCCTATTCTATTTAATGAAATGGAATTAAACTCGAACCTAATTCAAAATCCAGGCTATTAAATTGGAAAAATTTCTAAATTTCTTACCAGATATTGAAGTTGAGTCTCCGGGTAGAATTAACCTGATTGGAGAACATATAGATTATAATGGTGGTTTTGTTCTTCCGGCTGCTATTGACAAAGTAATTCATTTTAAATTTAAAAAAAGAAAAGACAATCTTATTTACGTTCAATCAATGGCGTTTGACAATCCATTAAAAATTGAAATAAATAAACTTGATAAAAGTCCTATTTCATGGCACAATTATTTAATAGGCGTTCTATATTATATAAACCTCCTTTGTCCAGATAAAATCCAAGGTTTTGATTGTGTATTTAAAAGTAATCTTCCTGTAGGTTCTGGAATTAGTTCTTCTGCAGCTTTAGAATGTGGCTTTGCCAAGGGAGTTAACGAACTTTTAAAATTGAATTTAAGCAATCAAGAAATTATATCCCTTTGCCAACGTGCTGAACATGATTTTGCAGGTACTAAATGTGGAATAATGGACCAATATGCAGTAATTAACGGCTTAGACAACCACTTTTTATTGCTCAACTGTCAAAAAATTACGCACAAATTAGTTCCAGCAAAATTATTAAATCATAAGATAGTTTTGCTTAACACAAATATTTCTCATAATTTATCTACAAGTGAATATAATGTGAGAACCCAAGAATGCCAATCGGCTTTAGATTCTATAAAGCTTAAGTATCTAGAGTATAAGTTTTTATGCGATGTTCCTATTGAAATAATTAATGAATTTAAAACAAATCTTTCCTTTAAAGAGTATAAAAGAGCTGCCTTTGCAAGTGAAGAAAATCAGAGAACTCTAAAAGCAGTAGATTATCTTAAAAATGGAGATGTAGTTCAATTAGGTAATTTACTTTATAGTTCTCACGAAGGATTAAGAGATCTTTATGAAGTTAGTTGTAAAGAGTTGGATTTCCTTGTGGATTTTACAAGAAATATTTCTTCAGTAAAGGGAGCGAGAATGATGGGTGGTGGATTTGGTGGATGTACTTTAAATATTGTAAAAGAAGATTATATAGATCTTTTCATAAACGATATTTCTCAGGCTTATTTAGAGAAGTTTAATATCAAATTAACTCCTCATATTGTTAAAACCAATAATGGAGTAAAGGTACTGTAAAGCTTACTTTTTAATCTCAGAAACGCATCTAAATCCTGTGTGGTTTGTTCCAGAATCTTCAGAAAAAGGCATTCTAGCAGTTACTCTGTAGCTTGCGCAATAACTGTCGTTACAAAGAAAAGAACCTCCCCTGGTTACTCTTTTTTTCTCGTAAGGCTCCATACTGTAATTACTTTTACTAGGACCTTGAGGATTTTTAATTAATCCTAAATTATAACAGTCTTGATAATAATTTTCATCAAACCAGTCTGAACAAATTTCCCATACATTTCCTGCCATATTATATAATCCGTAACCATTTGTTTTGTAACTAATAACAGGTGCAGTATAATAAAATCCATCTTCTTTAGAATTTTCTATAGGAAATATTCCTGACCAGTAGTTACATTTAGCTTCTCCACTATTAACTTTTTTATTTCCCCATGGATAATGATTGGATAGAAGTCCACCTTTTGCAGCCCACTCCCATTCTGCTTCGGTTGGTAGTCTTTTACCAGCCCAATTTGCGTATGCTAATGCATCTTGATAAGCAATTTGGACCACAGGATGATTGGCTTTATTAGCTATTCCACTTTCTGGTCCTAAAGGATGCTTCCAGCATGCACCTTTTACCCATTTCCACCAATTTGAAAAATCAGCTAAATTGACAACATTTTTTGGGGAACTAAAGACCAAAGAGCCTGGTTGCAAATCGTCTTCTGATGGCTTTTGAGTTCCTGGAGGAAGTTGTTTTTTCATCTCTTCCCAATCAATGGGACGTTCGGCTATAGTAATGTAGTTGGTAGCATCAACAAATTTTTTAAATTGAGAATTGGTAACCTCATGAACATCCATATAAAAACTATTAACTTCAACTTCATGAGCTGGTTTTTCTCTTGGAAGTGCCATAGAGTCATCTTCAGACCCCATTAAAAAAGTACCAGAAGGAATTCTCACCATCTGAAACAATTTTGAAGTATCCAGTTCGTTACTTTCGTTCCATAGATTTAAATCAATAGTAAATTTGGACTTATTATCCTTTTCGGAATTGCTAAGGCTAGAATGATTACAGTCTAATTCTTCGTTTGAAATAATTTTATCCTTGGGTGTTTCAGAATTACAAGCAGAAAAATATATTACAAATAATAGGATATATATTAAGTATTTCATTTGATAGAATCAATTTTAATTTTCCAAGTCATATTGGTTGAACTTCCTTTATCTAGATAATTTAAACCAATACCATGATTAAAGCTATTAGAAATCCCCGAAGTTAACTCAATAGCAAATAAGTTATTAATCTTAGGAGTGTAAAGATGTATAAATGCAGGGGACCGATTTGTTGAAATACTCATTTTATAATCTGGAGTTGTAAATTTCACTTCACCGTTTTTCAGTTGAAAGCAATTGTCTAAATGCTTGTCGGTAGGGTTAATTTCTACATTCTGATTTACTTTAGAGCTATGTTGAGCTACACTATCTTCATCTGTAATAATATCATGTGATTTTGAAAATTTAACACAACTTTTTGACAAATCAGAGGATATAAAATATGGATGCCAACCTAAAGAATAGGGAAAGTCATATTGGGAAAGATTATCAACTGTTAAATTCATATTTAAGTAATTAAAACCAAAAGTATACTGTAGGTTAATTTTGAATGCAAATGGATAACCGTCCTCTCCATTTGATTCGTATTCTAGAATTAGAATGGCTTCATTATCTTTACAAAAATAGTCTTTTAAAGAAAAAATCTTATTGTATAAAACTCCATGGTGAGCATTTCCTCCTATTTCATTTATTGGGAATTGATGATATTTATTTTTAAAAGAATAAATACCATTTTTCAAACGATTTACAAAAGGAAATAAGAGGGCGGAAGCAAATGAATCAGAATATGAAAATTCTTTTTTTGGTTCTATCACAGTTATTCCATTAAGTTGCAAGTGTTGTAAAGAGCCTCCGTTTATTAGATCTACAAAAGCAACTAAATCGTCATTGTTATTTTTTATTTGGATGTAATTTTGGTCTGTTTCGAAGTTGTAATGCAGATCCATAATTGGATTAGTTTATAGGTTCAAAAATTCTTATGGATTCCAAAAGTAAAGTATTTGGGAAAATTATTTTCCATTCAACAACCAAATAGCAAGATTAAATACTCTTTTGGTAAAATAATTTCGAGGTTAATTGATCTATTACTTATACCTTATACAATAACCTGTAAATTTTTCATACCGCTAATGGATTTTTTTAAATTAGCTGTCGAAATTTGAATATAAAAATTTAAACTCATGAACAAAAAATTATGTTTCGTATTATTTATGCTGATAACAGTATTACTTTCAGCGCAAAATTCTCTGATTCGTATGCCTCGAATTAGTCCAAATGCCCAAGAAATGGCTTTTTCCTATCAAGGAGATATTTGGATTCACAATTTCGATACTGAACAATCAAAACGACTAACTATTCATGAGGGTTATGAAAGTAACCCTATTTGGAATACTAGTGGAGATCAACTTGCCTTTTCTTCAAATAGAAAAGGAGCCAATAATATTTTTATAGTTAAAAAAAATGGAGGAACACCTAAACAATTAACATATTATCCGACAGGTGATACACCTTATGATTGGACATCTTCTAACAATATTGTATTTGCAACAACTAGGATTTTAAAAGGGCCTGAATGGGACGAGCAAATCTATCATGTTAATGCTAATGGTGGTACTCCGCAAAGATTCATAAAAGCTTTAGGTAGTATGGCAAGTGTTTCTTTTGATGGGAATTTAGTTGCTTTTGTCAAAGGAGCTTGTAGAATTTCTAGAGAAGATTATTCAGGTTCAGCCCAACGCGATGTGTGGATTTATAACATTAAAACAGGGAGCTATTTCCAAGTGACTTCCTCTAAAAAAAACGATCATTCTCCTTTATGGGATGCAGCTGGTAATTTATATTATATAGGTGCTGAAAGTGGTCGTTATAATATTTACAAGCAATCTATAAACACTAATGGTTCGGTAAATGGAACTTCAAAAAAAATAACGGATCAAAATAAAAATGGTGTTGTTTCTTTTTCTGTAAGTAATAAAGGTACAATAGTCTATTCAACGCTTTTTGACTTATATCGAATAGATGAGGGACAATCTCAAAAGATCAACTTAAGAATAGAGTCTGATTACAAATTTGAGACTGAAAAAGAAATTTCTACAACATCAGATATTTCTGATTTTGATATATCACCTAACGGAAAATTAATTGCTCTTGAAATTAACGGAGAAATTTTTGTAAAGCTAAATAATAAGGATAGAAAAAACTGTAATAATGTAAGTAACCATGCATACAGAGATAGGAACCCACAGTGGATTAGCGATACAGAGTTGTTATTTGTTTCAGATAGAGATGGATATAACGAAATATACAGAGCTGTTTCTAATGATACTCTAGTTGGATTAGATAGGAGTTTAAAGATTTCAATCACAAAACTTACTAAAAGTAATGAAGATGTATATAACGTTTTGGTTTCACCAGACCATAAAAAACTAGTTTATAGAGTTGGTAGAGCCAACTTAATGCTAGCTGATATAAAGGCTGGCGTTATATCCAATAACAAATCTTATTCTTCGGGTTGGGCCGAGGCAGAAGATGTAAGTTGGAGTCCAGATGGTAAGTACATAGCTTATTCTCAGGAAGACTTGAACTTTGATAGTGAAATATTTATTCAATCCGTAGAGAATCCTAACAATAAGTTTAATATTTCTATGCACCCAAGAAGTGACATAGCTCCAGTTTGGAGTCCAGATGGTAAAAAATTAGCATTCGCGTCCAATAGAAGTGGAAATAGAGGAGGAATAGATTATGATGTTTGGATGGTTTGGCTAAAAAAGGAGGATTGGGAACGGTCCAAAATAGATAGAGAAAATGGAGACTATTATTCAGAAAAAGAAGCGGATAAGGTTAAAAAAAAGGATAAGGACAAAAAAAAGGATAAGAAAATGGTAAAGGTGGCTATCGATAAAGAAAGAATTTTTGATAGACTTACTAGAATTACTAGACTACCAGACGATGAATATAAAGGTATGTTTGGTCCCGACAGCAAATACGTATATTATTCTGCGACAGATCCATCAACAAATAAACGGTGTTTTTTTAAAGTTAAATTAGACGGTAGTAGCCCAAAAGCCATAAAAGAAACTTCAAAAGTAGGAAGAGTAGCAGATATTGATGGTAAATTTTATTTCACGTCTTCAGGTAGATTAAAAGAACTGAACCCTAATGGAGATAAAATTACTTCTCTAGCTCATCTAGCCAAATATAAAGAAGATTTTGTTGCTATGAATCAACAGGTTTATAAAGAAGGTACTCGTGTGCTAACAATGGGATTCTATGATCCTAATTTTCATGGCTATGATTGGAAATCTTTGATTAAAAAATACAAACCATTAGCGTTAAAAGCGAGTACAGAGCAAGATTACAGTTTTGTATTTAATTTGTTGTTAGGTCAGTTGAATGCTAGTCATATGGGTTATCGAGCAAAAACTTCTGAACGTACAAACAATGATAATATCGGATTGTTAGGGGTTGAAGTGAAGAATATTTCAAAAGGAGTTCAAGTTGAATATGTACTTAAAAATTCTGTGGCAAACAAATCAAAGGTAAACTTAAAAGTCGGCGATATTATCACTGCGGTTAATAATAAACCGATAAGTAAAAACACTAATTTTTACAGTTTATTAAAAAATTCCAAAGGGGAAGAGATATTATTAACAAAAAGTAACGCAAAAGATGTTATTGTTAGAACTTCAAGTTCCTTAAGAACTTTACAGTATGAGGCATGGGTAGACTCTAGAAGAGAACTGGTAGAAAAATATTCAAATGGACAGCTAGGGTATATTCATATTAGAGGAATGAATTCGCCAAGTTTTGAAAGTTTTGAACGAGAGTTGAAAGCCAGTGGATATGGAAAAAAAGGTATTGTGATTGATGTTCGGTACAATGGTGGAGGTTGGACCACAGATCGTTTAATGGCTGTTTTAAATGTAGACCAACATGCGTATACAATTCCAAGGGGAGCATCTGATAATCTACAGAAGGAAAATAAAAAGTTTCGAGGGAATTATCCTTTTAACGAGCGAGCAATTTTATCGGTTAACACAAAACCTACTGTGGCTTTGTGCAACGAGAATAGTTACTCTAATGCAGAAATATTTTCACATGCTTATAAAAATTTAGGACTTGGTAAATTAGTAGGTCAACCTACTTTTGGTGCAGTAATTTCTACTGGAGGTTATAGATTGTCAAAAGGCTATGTGCGCATGCCATTTCGTGCTTGGTACGTCAAAAAATCTGGATTGAATATGGAAAATGATGCTCCTGCAGTACCAGATTATTTGGTGAAAAACGCACCAGGTTGGGGTGCAAAAGGAATAGATACTCAATTGCAAAAAGCTGTTGATGTTTTACTAGAAGAAATAAAATAAATTTGTTTTACTTAAAAAAATACTAAGTGGAGCCGGAGGGTTTCGAACCCTACTTGTAACCTATTTATTTTCAGTTAATTACAAATCTGAAAATCCCGAGGTCAAACATAGGTCAAACATTTTGAATCGCTAAATATCTTTATATTTATATCCTAAATTAAACTAGGTTATGAAATTTACTAAATTGTTTCTTTTCTTTTTTATTTCTTTTTTATCTCCAACATTAATTAGCCAAACTCTTTACGGATTAAAAAAAACAGTAAATGGAAGTATGAGTATTCCATTTGATGTAGTTAGTATAGACCCATTTACTGGCACTACAACATTTGAAGTTAGTACCAATTCTTTAGTGGCTGTGGCAGCAGGTGCTACAGCTTATGATCAACAAAACAAACGATTCTTCTGTTGGGGATTTAATACTAGTAACAGCAAAAGACTTTATGTTATGGATATTGACGATAGCGTTTCAAATAATTTCAATTTGCCTTCTGTTCAACCCATTGAAATTGAATATGATTTACAACACCAAAAATTATATGGATTATGGTGGGATGGGTCTGTAGAACATTTTGGTGAGATAGATATTCAAACTGGAACAGCCACTTCTATAGCCACTTTAGCGGGTGTGAATGCAGTTGCTATAGGCAACTCTACTTTCGATTCAAATACGGGTAGATTTATTTTTATAGGAGTTAGTGGAAATCAAACAAAATTGTATAGTATAAATGTATTGGACGGAAGCATATTATCCTCTCCTACTATTTATCAAAATGGAAATCGATTTTCTGCATTGGAATTCAATATTAACAACAATACTTTATATGGACTTGTGCAAGACATAGATTCATCTAATTATAGCCAATCATTTTTCAATTATTATACTAATTTAAGAATAGCAGAAATTGATGTTGTTACAGGAGCTATAATTTCTGTAAATGCACAAAATGCAGTAATTAGTGGTTATCTACCGGGGTACGCTATCGGAGGACTATGTTTCGATCAATCTACTGAAACTTACATTATCTATGTACAAAATGAAATTGGAACTTATCTAAAAATGGTTGATGTAATTAGTGGAAATTTATTAGCATCTACCCCACTTAATAATAATGATTACTTCTATGAACTACAAATAGATAATTATGACTTTGCCAGAAATTTCTATAACATAAGTGAACTAGAAAATAGAATTTCCTCAGATTCAGAAATACAAATATATCCAAATCCAGCCTCGAACTTGTTAAGATTTAAATCTGATTGGATAGTAAATAAAATAACTATCTATAATTCATTGGGGCATAAAATTAATGAAATTGAAGAACCTTCTAAAAACTATATTAATATTGGCAGAATGGCTAACGGATTATATCAAATTCAATTTCAATCTTTAAATAAATTAGAATCAAAACAGTTCATAAAAAAATGATAATTTAATAACTGAAAAATGAGCTGTACTCAAAATAAATGAATTGAAAAAAATAAAAACTGTATTTAAAAATATTTTAGCTTTAATATTTGGTTGGTTTTTTGGAAGTATTGTCAATATGGGATTAATACAATTAGGTCATAAACTATTTCCTATTGTAGGATTAGATCCAAATGACATGGTTGCTTTAGCAGAGTTGATGCCAACTTTAGAATTTGAATTTTTTATTTTTCCATTTTTAGCTCATTCCGTGGGTACTTTAGTTGGAGCAATAGCTGCAGGTTTTATAGCTGTAAGTCATAAAATGAAATTTTCGCTAGGAATTGGTGTGCTTTTTCTAATTGGTGGAATAACTGTAAATTTTATGTTGCCAGGTCCTTTTTGGTTTGCAATAGTTGATATTGTATTAGCTTACATTCCAATGGCATGGATAGGTGGAAGAATAGTTGCAAGAAAAAAAAATTAATACTTTTTCAAAAATTTATTTTAAAGAACGAGCTTAATTGTTCCATAATCTTTTAAAAAATTTGATAATTATGTCTGTTCAGTTATTAAAAAAATTTAGAAATAATAGATGTTGGAGTGATATTAATTTTGATGAAGTAAAAATATTTCTAGATTCAGATGATTCTATAATCCATAACATAATTGAATTATCCATGAAAAATGAGAAAGATTATTCTTGGAGAGCAGCCTGGTTATTATCTCGAACCTTAACCAAAGATGATAAAAGATGTAGACCATTTCTTCTTAAAATAATTAAATCTATCCCTGAAAAAGAAGCAGGACATCAGAGGGAACTATTAAAAATTACAATTAAATTTCACTGGACAAAAAAACAAGAGGGATTTCTATTTGATATTTGCATAAAGTTGTGGGCAGATATAAAAGTAAAATCTGGAACACGATATTATGCTGTGGTGATATTGTTGAAAATTTCTCAAAAATATCCAGAACTAAAAAATGAAATAAATTATTTATTTGAAGATAATTTTCTAAAGGATTTAAGCCCAGTAATCAGATCTAATATTCTTAAAAAAGTCAATAAAGAAATATAATATTGGAATTTAACAGAATTAGATAGTGGAGCCGGAGGGTTTCGAACCCTCGTCCAAACAAGGAACAACTAAGATTTCTACATGTTTATTTTGTGATTGGTTTTCGAAATAAATCTGAGCACAAACACCCTAACCTACCCTTAGTCTCTTAAATTTTAGTTGATGCACCAAGACTTTACACCACTTAGTTCAGACCAACGGTACCCAATTACCATGACCGCTGAACAGGTAGTCATGGCTGGGTAGCTTGTCTTACAAATCTAATCTGCAAGATTAAGGTTAATCACTCGGTGATTAAGCTGCAAGCCTGTAGTTGTTATTGTCGTTTATAGACTTGGAAATTCCGATTTACGAGAGTACTCCCAACACTCGACATGCTTACTTAACTATTTCTCCTGCTGTCAAATCCAAAGTCGGCCCCATATAATTAAGTTCTGCAAAATTAAGCAAATTATCATCGGTTACAAATGTTATATTTGCCCAAAATTAATTATTTGTGAAAATAGGCTTAATCAAAGAAGGAAAGACTCCACCAGATAAACGTGTAGCATTATCTCCAAAGCAGTGTAAGTGGATAAAGGAAAAATATCCCAATATTGAGCTGGTCGCACAAAAAAGCCCAATTCGAAAATACAAAGATCAAGATTATTTAAACGAAGGAATAAAGGTGGTTGATGATGTCAGCAATTGTGATATTCTTCTTGGAGTTAAAGAAGTTCCTATCGATGAATTAATTCCCAATAAAAAGTATTTCTTCTTTTCTCACACGTTCAAAAAACAACCTTATAATAGAAAATTACTGCAAGCTGTTATTGAAAAAAATATTCAATTAATAGATTGGGAAACCATTACCAATATAAAAGGACAAAGATTAATCGCATTTGGTCGTTTTGCAGGCATTGTAGGCTGTTATAACGGATTATTGGGCTATGGCGTTAAATCCAAAAGATACTCTCTTAAAAGAGCACATCTTTGTGAAGACCGTCAAGAAATGGAAGAAGAACTAGAGAAATTAAATCTTCCTAAGAATTTTAAACTGGTAATAACTGGTGGAGGAAGAGTGGGAAAAGGTGCTTTAGAAGTAATTGCAAAAACAAATATCCAAAAAGTATCACCCGAAGATTTTCTTGTTAAAGAATTCAACTTTCCTGTTTATACTCAACTAGACGTAAAAGACTATGTTTCAAGAGAGGATAATAAAAGTTTTGACAAATCTGCTTTTTTTAACGACCCCACTGGACACGCCTCCACATTCATGAAATATGCTAAAGTTGCAGATTTGTATGTAGCCTGTCACTATTGGGACAACAGGTCTCCTTTTATTTTCACTAGAAAAGATATGCAGCACCCAAATTGGAATATAAGTGTAGTTGCAGATGTTAGTTGTGATATTGACGGACCTGTTGCTTGTACCTTAAGACCATCTACCATCACCAATCCATTTTACGGATACGATCCAAAGTCTCAGAAAGAAGTAGATTTTCTTTCTGAAAATACTGTTGGGGTAATGGCAGTAGACAATTTGCCATGTGAGTTACCTAAAGATGCTTCTTTTGAGTTTGGAAAAATGTTTATCGAACATGTATTAGAACCACTTACTGGTAACGATCCTGAGGATATAATTTATCGAGCATCAGAAACTATTAATGGAAAGCTAACCCCTCACTTTGATTACTTGAGTGACTACTTAGAAGGTAAAGATTAAATCTTTTTTAGTTCTGCTATGGTTTTAGTAGGATCTTCAGACTTAAATACAAAACTTCCTGCAACCAAAACATCTGCACCACAGTCTATCAGTTTTCTAGCATTGGCAGAAGTTACCCCACCATCAATTTCAATTTTGGTATCTAGTCCAGCTTTGACAATCATAGATTTTAGCTTTTCAACTTTGCGATAAGTGCCTTCAATAAAAGCCTGACCACCAAAACCTGGATTAACAGACATCATACAAACCAAGTCTGTTTCTTCCAATGTTGGTTCTAGCAATTCCACAGCAGTATGTGGGTTAACCGCAACGCCAGCCTTCATGTCTTCTTGTTTAATAGCTTGAAGGGTTCTATGCAAGTGTTTAGACGCTTCTATATGAACAGTTAAAATATTGGCACCCACGTTTTTAAAGTCTTTTATATAACGTTCTGGTTCAACTATCATTAAATGCACATCCAATGGCTTTAAAGTATGTTTGTTAATGTATTTTATAATGGGAATTCCAAAGGATATATTGGGAACAAAAACACCATCCATGACATCTAAGTGGTACCAATCGGCGTCACTTTTATTAATCATTTCACACTCACTTTGTAAGTTGGCAAAGTCTGAAGCTAATAAAGAAGGGGCAATTAAATGGCTCATCAATTAGAAATTTTAATTCACCACAAATAAACAAAAACAAAGTTGGAATTGGATTATTATCCTAAGTAAGATTTCAACAATTTACTTCTTGAAGTATGCTTTAATCTTCTAATAGACTTTTCCTTTATCTGACGAACTCTTTCTCTAGTTAAGTCAAACTTTTCTCCTATCTCTTCCAGTGTCATAGGATGTTTTCCACTTAGTCCAAAGTACAAACGAATAACATCTGCCTCTCTAGGAGTTAGGGTAGATAAAGATCTTTCGATTTCTCTTCTTAAAGACTCTTTCATTAGCTGCTTATCTGGCTTAGGAGATGACTCAGAGGACATAACTTCATACATGTTGTTGCTATCTTCAGAATCTTTTAAAGGTGCATCCATAGAAAGATGTCTACCATTATTTTTTATAGACTGCTTCACTTCCTCAATAGTGATATCTAAAGATTCCGCAATTTCTTCAGGGGTTGGTGGTCTACCATACTTCTGCTCTAAGTCAGAGAAGGCACGGTTTATTTTGTTAATAGAACCAATCTTGTTTAGTGGCAATCTTACAATTCTAGATTGCTCTGCCAAAGCTTGAAGAATAGATTGTCTAATCCACCATACTGCATAGGATATAAACTTAAACCCTCTTGTTTCATCAAATCTTTGGGCGGCTTTAATCAAGCCTAAATTACCTTCGTTAATTAAATCTGGTAGAGTTAATCCTTGATTTTGATATTGTTTAGAAACCGAAACAACAAAACGCAAGTTAGCCTTCACCAATCTTTCTAAAGCAGGATGATCTCCTTCCTTAATTCTTTTTGCCAGCTCTACTTCTTCTTCAGCAGTAATTAAGTCTACTCGACCTATTTCCTGAAGATATTTATCTAAGGAGGCTGTTTCCCTGTTGGTAACTTGTTTGGTTATCTTTAATTGTCTCATTTATGTATTTATGGTTTCTTAACGTTGTTTAACTCATGAGCTATAACGTAATGTTACAAACTAAAGTTACATAATATTAAAAATAAACATAAGGCCCACATTATGTGGGCTTTACGAAATATTTAATCGTTAGAAGGTTTTGCTGGCTTTTCTAATAAAGCTTTCCTTGAAATTTTTAATTTTCCACTTCTTGGATCTTTTCCAATAACCTTAACTTCTAGTATTTGACCAGACTTTAAATACTCTTCTGCCTTCTCTACTCTTTCATGCGCAATTTCAGAAATGTGAAGTAATGCATCTACACCTGGAAGAATTTCTAAAAATGCACCAAATGCTACAATATTTTTCACTTTTCCTTCATAAGTCTCTCCAACTTCTGCAGTTGGTGGATAAGCAATAAGGTTAATTCTTCTCAATGCTTCGTCCATACCCTCTTTCTCTTCTGCAAAAACTTCAACATTGGCCATCCCATCAACAGCATCACCTATTCCAATAGATGTTTTGGTTTCTGCTTGTATAGTTTGAATGGTTTCTCCACCCTTACCAATGATTCCTCCAATAGCATCTTCAGGAACAGAAATATTTTCTATTCTTGGAACATGTGCTTTGAAATCCTCTCTTGGCTCTGTTAATGTTTTCATCATCTCCCCTAGAATATGCATTCTACCATCTTTAGCTTGGCTCAAAGCTTCTTCTAGAACCTTGTAATCCAATCCGTCGACCTTAATATCCATTTGGCAAGCAGTAATACCTTTTTCAGTACCTGTTACTTTGAAATCCATATCTCCTAGATGATCTTCATCTCCTAAAATATCAGAGAGTACTGCATATTTACCTGCATCATCTTGAATCAATCCCATTGCAATTCCTGAAACAGGTCTTTTCATTTTTATACCACCATCCATAAGCGCAAGTGTACCTGCACAAACAGTTGCCATAGAAGAAGAACCGTTTGATTCTAAAATTTCTGAAACCAATCTTATAGTATAAGGATTCTCTGGCTTACCAGGAATCATTGGCTTCAATGCTCTCAAAGCTAGGTTACCATGACCAATTTCTCTTCTACTTACACTAAATTTCATTCTAGCTTCTCCGGTAGAGAATGGAGGGAAATTGTAATGCAGTAAGAAATCTAAATCGTCATTAGCCAATGCGCCATCTTTTCTTTGAACATCTAATGTGCTACCTAAAGTTAGAGTAGTAAGCGACTGTGTTTCTCCTCTCGTAAACAAAGCAGAACCATGTACAAATCCTGGCAAATATCCAGCTTCAGATGAGATAGGTCTAATTTCTGTGGTCTTTCTTCCGTCCAATCTTATTTTTTCATCTAATACTACTCTTCTTACTGCTTCTTTTTGTGCAGCTTTAAAATATGGACCAACCAAAAATCCTAGTTCTTCCATATCTTCTTCAGACATTGAGGCTTTAAAATCTTCTTTTATTTCTCCAAATAACTCTGCTCTTTTATGCTTATCTGCCAATCCTTGTTTCGCTACATCGTAACATCTCTGGTAAGCAAAATCGTGAATTCTTTTTCTTAATTCATCGTTATGGGTTTCGTGAGAGTATTCTCTTTTTGGATTTGCTTTAGCAACTTTAGAAGCAATATCCAACTGCAACTGGCACTGCTCTTTTATAACAACATGTGCTGCCTTTATCGCATCTAGCATCTCTGCCTCAGAAACTTCGTTCATCTCCCCTTCTACCATTACAATACTGTCCAATGTTCCAGCAATCATCATATCCATATCTGCACTTTTCATTTCCTCAAAAGTTGGATTGATAGAAAATTCTCCATCAATTCTAGCAACTCTTACTTCAGAAACTGGTCCATTAAATGGAATATCTGAAACCGCCAAACAAGCAGATGCAGCTAAACAAGCAAGTGCATCTGGCATATTTTCTTTATCTGATGACATCAACTGCATCATTACCTGAGTTTCAGCATGGTAATCATCTGGGAAAAGTGGTCTTAAGGCTCTATCCACTAACCTCATAGTTAATATTTCTTCATCAGATGGTCTAGCTTCTCGTTTAAGGAAGCCACCTGGAAATTTACCTGTTGATGCAAATTTCTCTCTGTAATCTACTGTAAGTGGCATAAAATCTACACCATCTCTTACATCTACATTAGCAACAGCTGTTGCCAATATCATTGTGTCTCCCATTCTTACCACTACAGATCCGTCGGCTTGTTTGGCCAACTTTCCTGTTTCTATGGAAATCTCTTTTCCATTTGGAAGACTTATTTTTTCATTTATTATATTCATTTTTCTATTTTAATTTTATAAAAAAGGACCATCACGCTAGCGCAATAGTCCCCTCCAATACGTTTGTTCAAAGCCTATTACCTTCTAATATCCAATTTTTTGATAATGACTCTGTATCTTTCGATATCTTTATTTTTTAAATAATCTAATTGGTTTCTTCTTTTACCAACCAATCTAATTAAAGACCTCTGTGTGTTAAAGTCTTTTTTATTAGACTTAAGATGATCAGTTAAATGTTTAATTCTATGAGAGAACAAAGCAATTTGTCCTTCTGCAGATCCGGTGTCAGACTCCCCCTTACCGAACTTCTTAAAAATATCTTTTTTCTTTTTTGAATCAATATACATGTCAACACTATTTAAGTTATTGTGATGTTAAATCGGCTGCAAATATAATTTAATATCTTAACAACTTCCTCGAAATAAGCATTTATTTAAAGACAAAACCTACTCTTACCACTCCTAACCCTGAAAAAAGCATTTCAGACTGTGAAGTTTTTGGAATATTTTCAGTGACATCAGCAGAAGTTACAGAAGCCTCATTTAAGACTTGATAGGTTCCATTTTTATAAGTAGTTTTTGAAATCAAAAAACCAAATTCAGTTCCAATATAGATATTGGATTTCACATAATATTCTCCACCAAAAAAAACTCTTAATCCCAAATTTTGAATTGGTCGTTTGTAATTGTAATTTAGAGAAGAAACAAATGAAACGGAGTCTGTTCTAGAGCCATACTCATCGTTTTTCCCAATTCCCAATATTCCCTCTAGCCCTAAATAAACCAAAGATTTTTTCAATCTTTTCTGCTTTTCATAACCTAAGGAAAATTCATACATAGAATTTATTTTTTCCACTGAACCTACCCCATCGCCACCTAATTCTAGAATTTCTTTATAATCCACTGCTCTATTAATATCTGCATTAATTCTTAAGGCAGATGAATTATTCAGATTTAATCTAAATTTAATATTTGGGGAGTAAACATCCGTATTTAATGAAGGATAAATTTGACCCTCAACCGATATTGTTTTTTTAGTCTTTGCTAAAGAGTCCTGAGCAAAAAAAGAGTTGTTGCAAAAAATTAAGAAAAGTGTTGGCAACACCATTAAAAGAATTCTATTATTATGTACCATTAGTTTAATTGATTTAATTTATTATACTGATTTCTAGTTATTTATATTTTTTAGCATTGGGACAAATTTAAATTCCCCATATATAGTTTCTTTGTAATCCGAATCACTTAAACGCTGAATTAACATCATTTGTTGCACATCCCCTTGACCAACTGGAATTACCAATCTGCCACCCACTTTAAGTTGGTCTTTTAATTCTTCAGGAACATAAGGAGCTCCACATGTCACAATAATACTATCAAAAGGAGCAAATACTTTTTTGCCTAAAAATCCATCTCCAAAAAATAATTGAGCTCTATAGTTATTTTGAGTTAAAAACAACTTTGCACTTTGAAAAAGAGACTTGTGTCTTTCTATAGAAAACACTTTAGCTCCTAGCTCGCATAAAACTGCTGTTTGGTAACCAGAACCAGTTCCTATTTCTAAAATTTTATCTCCTCGTTTAACATGGAGCAGTTCCGATTGAAAAGCCACTGTATAAGGCTGGCTTATGGTTTGGTTTTCCCCAATTGGAAAAGCTATATCTTGGTAAGCAAATTTATCTCTAAACACTAAATCAAATAAGAGATGTCTTGGAGTTGAGTTTATTGCATTTAATACCTTTTGGTCCTTAATCCCTTTTTCTTTAAGATGAGCAACTAATTTTGCACACAACCCTTTATACTTAGTATCCTTCATTTAATTACAAAAGAAAGTTCTTAATTGATTATAAAAGTAGTAGATGCTAAATTTTTGCCAACAATAAATGTTAATAATTAACGTTTTAAATAAACAATCTTATTTATAAATTCATTTTTTATAATTTTACCATATGTTTAAAATCGGAGTTGTAGGTGCTGGTCATTTAGGAAAAATTCATTTAAAAATTCTTAAAAACGCTTCATTTGTTAATTTAATTGGATTCTATGATAGCGATCCATTAGTTAGAAAAAATATTAATTCAGAGTTGGGTATTAAATCTTTTGAAACCTATCAAGAGCTAATAGAAAATTCAGATATTATTGATATAGTTACCCCTACTTTATCTCATTATACTTGTGCTAAAGAAGCTTTAAAACAAGACAAACACGTCTTTATTGAAAAACCAGTAACCCATACCCTAGATGAAGTTAGAAAGCTTATTAAAATTGCGCAAATAACAGGCAAAAAAGTACAAGTGGGACATGTTGAGAGATTTAACCCTGCTTTCACGGAAGCAAGTAAATTAATTCACCAACCAAGATTTATTGAAGTGCATCGTTTGGCTCAATTTAATTCTAGAGGAACCGATGTTTCTGTAATTCACGATTTAATGATTCACGATTTAGACATTGTACTTCATGTGGTAAAATCGCCATTGAAATCTATAAATGCAAGTGGAGTAAGCGTTTTAAGTAGTACACCAGATATTGCAAATGCAAGAATAGAGTTTATAAACGGATGTGTTGCCAACATTACTTCTAGTAGAATGTCGCTAAACAATGTTAGAAAATCTAGATTTTTTCAAAAAAATGCCTATGTATCGGTAGATTTTTTAAATAGATCACACGAATACATTAGACTGGATTCCAATAAAATTCCAAAGGAAAATTCGTCTTTTCAAAATACCAAAACTATTCCAGAAGAAAGTGTTATGATTCAAACACAAAACAATAGTGGAATTAACCCTATTGAAGAAGAATTGAAATCATTTATCAATTCTATAGCAACCAATATAAACCCTACTGTAGATTTAGAATCTGCTAAAATGGCTTTGAAGCTTACCATAGATATTATGGAACAAATAACCATGGCACAGAATTGATTGGCAATTTTTATAATAATTAATCTTATTTTCGCGTTTTATTTTTATGAAACGCTTTTTCATTATTCTACTTGTATTTAATTTCAGTTGTCAAATAATTGACAGACCAGAAAAAGCACCATCTTTTATCCAAATAGATGATTTTCAATTTTCAATCTCTAACAATAACCAAGGAACCAGCAGCGAAAAAATAACCGATGCTTGGATTTATTTAAATGGAAATTTAGAAGGCGCTTACGAGTTACCTGCTACAATTCCTCTGCACTATGAAGGAATCCAAGAGTTGTCTATTTACCCCGGAATTAAAAGAAATGGAATATCTGCAGACAGAAAAAAATACCCTTTCTACACCCAATTTGATACTACTATTAATTTAATTCCTGATAGTATACTATTGTTACAACCCACAACAAAATATGAGGAACAACTGTATTTTTGGATTGAAGACTTTGAAGATCCCCAACATAAATTTGAAAGCCATACCACCTCCCAAGTAGATATTAATATAATTGAGTCTCCTCTAAACGAGCTTTTTGAGGGAGATGCTGGAATAATTTCTATGGACAGTGCAGATTATTATTGTGAAGTAAGAACCAATGAGTTAGATTTTAATTCTTTTCCTAAAAATTTGAATATTCCAGCTTACATAGAAATGAATTATGCAAATAACTACCCATTCACCATTGGCATATTGCACAAAGATGCAAGTGTTCCTAGCTATCAAAAGTTTCCTTTAATCACTCTTGTACCCACCTATGAAAATGAAGTTTCTTGGAACAAAACCTATTTATACATTCCTGATGCTACTAATTTCTTTACCAGCGCCACAGAATTTGATTTATTTATTTCTGCTACTAATGAGAATTCTGAAAATGACATTAAGATTCTATTAGATAATTTTAAAGTAATATTCCGTCAATGAGAAAGAAATACTTTTGGATTTTTTATTTCTTTTCAGACTTTCTATCCTCTGCTACTAGCTGGCTGTTATTTAACTATTATAGAAAAACTTACATTGAAAATTATCCGTTTGAAATAAACCACAAGTTAGTTATTAGCACCTTATTAATATCCATATTTTGGATTTTGGTTTATTCTGCATTTGGAAACTATAAAAATGTTTATAAAAAATACCGTATTAAAGAAATCACCCAAACATTATCCCAATCGTTTATAGGAATTATTTTTATTTTCTTTACTTTTTTATTAGACGATAAAATAAACTCTTATCAAGACTATTACAGCTTAATCACTGCATTAATTGTTTTGCATGTTTTTCTAACATTCACCCCAAGAATATTACTAACCACAAAAACTGTAAGTAGTATCCACCAAAAAAAAATTGGCTTTAACACCATTTTAATTGGAAGTGAAAAAAAAGCAAAAGATATTTTCAATGAAATCAACAATTTAAAAAAAGGAACTGGGCATTTTTTTATAGGCTACGTATCTACTCCAAACAGCAAAGACCTTGTTGGTGAAACTGGTCTTAAAAAATTAGGAGATTATCATCAAATCAATAAAATTATAGAAGATTTTGAAATAGAAGAGGTAATAATAGCTACAGAATCTGATGATTTACAAAAAACAAACCAGATAATAAATGATTTAGCAAATCTAAAAGTAGAGATAAAAGTAATTGCCGACATGTACAGTATTCTAACTGGATCTGTAAAAATGAATTCAATTTTTGGAGCCCTTCTAATTTCGGTTAATCCCGAGATAATGCCCTCATGGCAAAAAACAATTAAAAGAATCCTAGATCTTTTAATTTCTATAATTGCAATTGTTTTATTAATTCCTGTTTTTATTGTTTTAGCTATTCTAATAAAGTTTGGTTCTAAAGGGGGGGTGATTTTTAAACAGCAGAGAATTGGATTAGGAAACAAACCTTTTGAAATATTTAAGTTTAGGTCTATGTTTTTAGAATCAGAGAAAAATGGGCCACAGCTATCAAGTCAAAATGATCCGAGAATTACCCCTATTGGAAGATTCATGAGAAAAACCAGACTAGACGAAACTCCCCAGTTTTTCAATGTAATTAAAGGAGACATGTCGTTGGTAGGCCCAAGACCTGAAAGACAGTTTTATATTGACGAAATAATCAAAAAAGCCCCTCACTACAAACATATTAGCAATGTCAAACCTGGAATCACTAGCTGGGGACAAGTTAAATACGGTTATGCAGAAAATGTAGATGAAATGATTGCTAGATTAAAGTTTGACTTACTCTATGTAGAAAATATGTCCTTAGTTTTAGATGTAAAAATTCTATTTTACACAATAATAATAATGTTAAAAGGATCTGGGAAATAACCCAATAGTAAGTATATTTAGTAAAAATAAAAAGATGAAAAATATTTCTGTAATAGGTGCTGGAACAATGGGCAATGGAATAGCTCACGTTTTTGCTCAAAATGGCTACCAAGTTAATTTAATAGATGTTTCTCAAGAAGCATTAGAAAAAGCAGTTAAAACAATTTCTAGGAATTTAGACAGAATGGTTGCCAAAGAGAAGATTACCGAGCTGCAGAAAAAAAATACTTTGAATAATTTAACTACTATTTCAGAAATTAAAAGTGGTGTTGAAAATGCCGAATTAGTTATTGAAGCAGCAACAGAAAACTTAGATATAAAACTTTCTATATTCCAGGAAATTGATTTACACAGCCCTAAAGAATGTATTTTATCCACTAATACCTCCTCCATATCTATTACTAAAATAGCGGCAAATACTTCTAGAGCAGACAAAATAATTGGAATGCATTTCATGAATCCAGTTCCAATAATGAAACTAATTGAAGTAATTAAGGGCTATTCTACATCTACTCAAACATTGGAGACTATTATGAAGCTTTCGAAAAAAATTGGGAAGTCTCCAGTTGAAGTAAACGATTTTCCTGGGTTTGTAGCCAATAAAATTTTAATACCAATGATCAATGAAGCAATTATTACTTTACACGAAGGCGTGGCTGGAGTTGAAGAAATAGATACTGTTATGAAGCTTGGCATGGCACATCCAATGGGACCATTGCAATTAGCAGATTTTATTGGTCTAGATGTATGTCTTGCAATTCTAAAAGTTCTTCAGCAAGGATTTGGGACTGACAAATATGCTCCCTGTCCGTTACTTGTAAACATGGTTACGGCTGGCAAATTAGGTGTAAAATCAGGGGAAGGATTTTATTCCTGGAAACATAAAACAAAAGAACTCTTGGTTTCAGAATATTTTAAATAACTAATTTTTCACCCAATCAATATTTCTTTTAAGACTGCTTGAATAACAAGTAACATAATTTCTTGCAAACGACTTTATATTCATTATCGTTTCATCAGACGGCTCTATTACTTTTTTGTTGTAAAGGGGTTTTGTAGTTTTCATACCATAGGCTTTTCTAAATTTATATAGATTGCTAACGATACAAAAAAAAAAATATTGTATGTTTTACGAGTTGGTTAAAATTAATTTTTTGTCCTCAATTAATTTTCTAAGATTTATAAGAGCATACCTCATTCTACCTAAAGATGTATTGATACTTACTCCAGTATTATCTGCAATATCTTTAAAGCTCATTTGAAGAAAATAACGCATTCTCACAACTTCCATTTGTTCTTCTGGTAATTCATCTACCAATAATCTTACATCTTCCATTATTTGTTTACTAACCATAATATCTTCGATGGAGTCTTCTTTTAAGTCTAGTAAATCAAAAATATTAAAATCATCTTTAAGACTTGGAGAGCGTCCAGCGATAGGCATTTTTGAATCCTTTCTAAAATGGTCAATTACTTGGTTATGGGCAATTCTTAATATCCAAGATAGTAGTTTTCCTTCATGATTGTAGTGGTCTTTCTTTAAGCTTGTAATCACTTTAATGAAAACTTCTTGAAAAATATCATTGGTCAAATCTTGATCTTTAACCATCTTAAGAATATATGAAAATACTCTTTGTTGGTATTTCAAAAGAATTGCATCAAAACTTTTATTGTCACCTGAACGAAACTTATTTACTAGGATTTCATCACTTTCATTTGCGTACATAATTCTACGTTTAATTGTTAAAAAATAAATTATTAAAGTAGAATGGTTATATAGGCAGTGATTTTTAAAATTAAAGTTCAAATATAGGAAACAAATTGATTAACTGAAAACAATTCTATTATTTTTGCAAATTGTTTAGGACATAGATGGGAGTTAAAATTTATAAAAATATTGAGATTATTGGTGCTAGAGTGCACAACTTAAAGAATATTAGTGTCTCTATTCCTAGAAACAAATTAACTGTTTTAACTGGTGTTTCTGGATCGGGAAAATCTTCACTAGCATTTGACACTCTTTATGCAGAAGGCCATAGAAGATATATAGAAAGTCTTAGCTCTTATGCAAGATTGTTTTTAGGAAGAATTGAAAAGCCAGATATTGACGATATTAAAGGAATTTCACCTGCAATTGCTATTGAACAAAAAGTTAATTCCTCCAATACAAGAAGTACTGTTGGAACTACTACAGAAATTTATGACTATTTAAAACTTTTATATGCTAGAATAGGAAAAACATATTCTCCTGTTAGCAACCAGATAGTAACAAAAGATAATCCTGAAGATGTTTTAGATTATGTTCTTGGACTTCCTGAAGATTCTAAACTTATGATTTCATGTCCATTGAATATTCCCAAGGGAAGAACATCGGATGAGCAAATACAAATCTATATTCAACAGGGCTATTCTAAATTATGGAAAAATGGAAAAGCAATTGCCTTAGAAACGGGGCATAAACCTGAAAATTTAGATCTAATTGTAGATAGAATAACCAATGACAATAGCCCTGAAAATCAATCTAGAATATTGGAATCTCTTGAACTTGGGTTTCACGAAGGCAAAGGAAAATGTAATATAATTTCATTTAATGGCAAAAAACCAACAATTAAGAAATTCAATAACCTTTTTCTAAAAGATGAAATTTTATTTGAAGAACCTAGCTTAGACTTTTTCTCATTTAATAGTCCTTTTGGAGCATGTAAGAAATGTGAAGGATTTGGAAAAGTTACTGGGATAGACTCTGATTTGGTAATTCCCAATCCTAATTTAAGTGTTTATGAAGATGCCATAGTTTGTTGGAAAGGTGAAAAAATGAGTGTTTGGAAGGCTGAACTTATTAATAATGCCCATTATTTCGACTTTCCAGTTCATGAATCTATTAGAAATTTATCTAAGGAAAATCTCGAATTACTATGGAATGGGAATAGTTACTTTCAAGGCATTCATGCGTTTTTTAATTTTTTGGAGAAAAATGCATATAAAATACAGTATAGAGTAATGCTCTCAAGATATAGAGGGAAAACCAAATGTAATTCCTGCAATGGAAGCAGGTTGAGAGCAGATGCAGATTATGTAAAAATAAATAACAAGTCAATTAGTGAGATAAATAGAATGGCTATTAGTGATGCTACACTATTTTTTAAAGCTCTAAAATTGAATTCTGAGGATCAAAAAATTGCCAAAAGAATTATAGATGAAATAAATTCTAGACTTAGCTATCTGAAAGATGTAGGTCTTGGCTATTTAACCATGGAAAGAGCTTCTAATACCCTTTCAGGTGGAGAATCTCAAAGAATAAATCTAGCAACTTCTATTGGAAGTTCATTAGTTGGTTCTATGTATATTTTAGATGAACCATCTATTGGATTACATCCAAGAGATAGTCTTAGATTGATTGAAGTTCTAAAAAAATTAAGAGACGTTGGAAATTCTGTAATTGTTGTTGAACACGATGAAGAAATGATGAAATCTGCAGATATGATTATTGATATTGGACCTTATGCAGGAAGACACGGCGGAGAAGTAGTTTTCAAGGGAAATCATAGCGAATTAGTAAAAGCTAGTAAAAGTTTAACAGCGAAATATCTTACTGGTCAATACAAGATAGAAGTTCCAAAAGTAAGAAGAAAACCAAAGGATTTTATAATTATTGAACAGGCCTATTTACACAATTTGCAAAATATAACGGTTAAAATACCATTGAATCAAATTTGTGTTGTAACTGGCGTAAGTGGAAGTGGTAAATCTACCTTAATTGGAAAAATACTTCATACTTTTTTGGAAAGATTTTTCTTGACTGGATTGGTCAAAGCAAGCCACTGTAATGATATAAAAATGAATTTTGATTTAGTAAGTGGAGTGGAGTATATAAATCAAAATCCTATTGGCAAGAGTTCAAGATCAAATCCTATAACCTATACCAAAGGCTATGACGATATAAGACAACTTTTCGCAAGTGAAAAGCATGCCAAAGCAAAAGGTTTTAAACCAGGTTATTTTAGCTTTAATGTCGATGGTGGAAGATGTGAAAAGTGTCAAGGTGAAGGACAATTAACAATCTCCATGCAATTCATGGCAGATGTTCATTTGAAATGCGATGAGTGTGATGGTAAAAGGTTCAAAGAAGAAGTTCTAGAAGTTAAATTTAAGGGGAAAAATATTTCTCAAGTATTAGAAATGACAGTTGAAGAAAGTCTTGATTTTTTTAATGAAGACAATACGCTATGTAAAAAGATTAAAGCCAAAATATTTGCTCTTTCCGAAGTTGGACTTGAATATGTTCAGCTAGGACAAGCATCCAATACTCTTAGTGGTGGCGAAGCACAAAGAATAAAACTAGCTTCCTTCCTTAGCCATAATAAATCCAAACAGAAAAAGCTTTTTATTTTTGATGAACCAACTACTGGATTGCATTTTCACGATGTTAAAAAACTAATAAAAGCACTACAAGATTTGGTAGAGATGGGACACCATGTTGTAATTATTGAACACCATATGGACATCATTAAGTCTGCAGATTGGATAGTAGATTTAGGTCCAGAAGGAGGTGATAAAGGAGGAACTTTAGTTTTTGAAGGCAGTCCAGAAAGCTTTGTTAAAAGCAAGGTCTTGTCCCCTACCAAAGATCACCTGAAAGAATACATTTAAATTATTTCCCTATTCTGATGTATGAATTGGTTTTTATAAAGTTCAAAATATTTGCCCTTTTTTTTCAAAAGCTCTCTATGTTTTCCCTGTTCTACAATTTGTCCTTGGTCCATTACAAAAATACAATCGGCATTTTGAATAGTAGATAATCTATGAGCGATTATAATGGAAGTTCTAGACTTTGTTATTTCTTCTGTTGCGTTCTGAATAAATTCTTCAGACAAAGAATCTATAGAAGATGTAGCCTCATCTAAAATAAGTAGCTGTGGTTGATAAACATAGGCTCTTATAAACGCAATAATTTGTCTTTGCCCAGAAGATAATAACCCTCCTCTTTCTTTAACCTCGAAATCGTACCCTTTAGGCAACTGCATTATAAACTCATGAACTCCAACTTTTTTAGCTGACTCTATTACTTGCTCTCTTGAAATATTTCTATTTCCTATAGTAATGTTTTCTAAAATTGAAGTATTGTAAAGAAAAACATCTTGTAAGACAACCGCAATTTTAGATCTTAGAACATCTAAATCTAAATTTCGAATATTATAATCATCCAATAGAATAGTTCCTTTTTGAAATTCATAATATCTAGAAATTAAATTAATTAAGGAGGTTTTACCAGCTCCAGTTGGACCGACAATAGCAACTGTCTCTCCTGCATTAACTTCAAAAGTTAGACCCTTAAATACAGATGCTTTGTCATCGTAAGAAAAATGAACATTATTAAATTTTATATTTCCATTGAAACTTTCAGGCTTTAAATGGTCATTTTGAAAAATATATTCTTTCGTGTCTAAAAGCTCAAAAACTCTAGCAGAACCTACCATTCCCATTTGGAGAGTATTAAATCTATCTGCCAACATTCTAATTGGTCTAAAAAGCATATTTACATAAAGTACAAACGACATCATTTCAGTAGTAACAGTACCATAATCTACTCCTCCATAGGAAATGGACCAAATACAAAATAAGACCAATAAAGCAACAGAAGTTGCACTTAATATTTCCACTACTGGAAAAAATATTGAATAGGCCATAATTCCTTTTATATGGGCTTTTTTATGTGCAGAATTTATCTTGCTAAATTTTCTAGCCTCCACACCTTCCCTACTAAATATTTGAACAATATTCATCCCTGTAATATGTTCTTGAACAAAAGAATTAAGTCCAGATATTTGCTTTCTAACTTCCTGAAAAGAGGTTTTAATTGCATTCTTAAAAATCCTAGTACTTATTAAGAGAATAGGGATTGGAATTAAGACAATTAAAGTTAGTTTCCAATTGATATAAAACATGAAACAAAGTACACCAGTCAATTTGAGCAAATCACCAGCTATTACTAAAATCCCTTGGGAAAATATTTCAGCAATTGTTTCCATATCACTAACCGATCTGGTAACCAACATTCCTATCGGTTTTTGATCAAAATATCTAAGCTTAAGTTTGGTAATGTGTCTAAACAACTGATCTCTTAGGTCCTTAACTACTCTTTGGCCAAGGTCACTAGACAGATAAGAAACTGCTATTAACATTAAAGATTCTACAATTAAAATTGCTACCACCAATAATGCTCCGTAAAACAAAGATTCTTCGTCGGATAATCTCACATATTCTCCAACTAGCTTACCTATAATATAGGGCCTCAAAGGAGAAAGAAAAGCAAGAGAAAAAGTTAGAAACAGACCATAAATTAATAAATGAATATGAGGTTTTGAAACTCCCATAATTCTTCTAAACAGTTTAGAATCCCAATTTTTTTTAGGATTGTCACCCATTGTTGTTGTAATTAACTTTCGTTAAAAATAATCCTTTGGCTTTTACAGAAGGACCCGCAGAAGATCTGCTTTTAGATGCAATAATATCACAAAAATCTTGTACAGAAATTTTATTTCTACCGACAAGTAACATAGTTCCTACAACAGCACGAACCATATTTCTTAAAAATCTATTGGCTTTTATTGTGAAAATAATCTGGTGGTTTTTTTTTGTCCAAAATGCTTCATACACATGACAATTAAAATTGTTTACTTCGGTATGTACTTTACTAAAGGATGTGAAGTCATTAAAACCGATTAATTTATTACACGACTCATTCATTAAATCAATATCTATATTATGACTTATATGGTTAAACATAGTATTTAAAAAAGGTTCTTTTTTTTGAGATATTCTATATTCATAAGTTCTACTTATAGCACTAAATCTCGCATGAAAATCTGGATTTTTAATTTCGTAGCTTTTGATTAATATTTCTTGGGGAAGCATTAAGTTTAGTCTGTTTAAAAGAGAATCAAAATCTTGGTCTTTAGAAATATCTACATGAAAAAAATACTGTTCTGCATGAACACCAGTGTCTGTTCTACCACATCCGACAATATTGATTTTGGATTTAAGTAAAATAGATAAATTTTTTTCTATTGTTTCTTGAACTGTTGAAGCGTTGTCTTGCTTTTGCCAACCATGGTAATTGGCTCCATTATAAGCTATTTCAAATAAGATTCTTTCCAATTTATTTTTTGAGATAGTTTTGAATATGGGTTAATGCAAAATTAAATGTCTGTTCTATATTCATATCTGTACTGTCTATAATTATTGAATTTATAGGTTTTATTAATGGACTAACTTTTCTGTTTTGGTCATTTTCGTCCCGAAAGTTAATGTTTTGAGTAACCTGTTGAATGGAAATATTTTTACCTTTTTGTTTGTATTCTAACCATCTTCTATATGCTCTTTTTTCTGCGGATGCGGTAACCCAAAATTTAATGTCTGCATCTGGGAAAACTACAGAACCAATATCTCTACCGTCCATTATAAGATTGCTTATGGCAGAATAAGATTGTTGTATTAAAACCATTTTGTTCCTAACTAAAGCGTTTTTACTTATCTCGCTAACCAAATTAGAAATTTCTATATTCCTTATTTTATCCTCAACAATTTCTCCGTTTAATCTTACCCAACTTTCTCCATTTTCATTTGGTTTTGAAAAGTCAATATTCACCGAGTCTAATGTGTTTTTAAAATCTGAATTTAATTTTCCGTTTTTAAGAATTTGGTTGGATTCTAAAAAAAATAAAGAAATTGCTCTGTACATAGCACCAGTGTCTATATAGAGAAAATTTAATTCTTTGGCAAGTAATTTAGCCAAAGTACTCTTTCCACAACCAGAATGACCATCTAATGTAATTATGGTTTTTTTCATAGGGTAAAAAAAAAGCTGTCCAAGGAGACAGCTTTAATATTAAATAATTTTAAAAATTATATCTCTTCGACTTCAATCATCTCGAAGGGTAAATCGATAATAGCTTCGTAATCTTCACCCGCCTCTAACATATCTTCATCATCTTCTTCATAATGCCATTTAACAGTTATTTCACTTCCAGAAACTGATTCAAGTTTTTTAAAGACATCTAAAATACATTTTGAAGAACTTGTATTAAAATATTCTAACTGAACACTTAAAACAGTTGTACTGTTTGGAGATTCAGAATAAGACTCTAACCATTCTATTAAAGGTTTGTAAAACTCAATTGAGTTTTCAGGAATTGATCTGCCTTTGAGCAATAATTCACCGTTAGAACTGAACTCTACTACAGGTGTTTTTGCAGAACCTTCGTGTTTTAAATCTTCCATATCTATTTTTTTAAAATTTTAACTATTAACGTGAAAAAAGAATAATCTTTGTCTATCTCTTTGAAACTATAACCTAATTTATTTCTAGATTTTTTAGCAATGTCAATTAATCCTAATCCACCACCACCTTTTTCGCTTAATTTACCGTTGCCCAAAATTTCTTTATAATAAGCTTTAAGCTGGTCTCTATCAAGAGAATTAATGTGAGTTATTTTTGAGGTTATTTCATCTACATTTTTAGGATAAATAAAGTTTCCAGTTACAATGTTATAGTGGTCATCGTGTCTACTTATACTAAATATAGCTGATTTTTTATCTCCTTTTGAGGTTTCAAAAATTGCATTATCGTTGTCAAAATCATCTATATGATGGTATAAGTTTTGGAGGCATTCAACCAAAACATTAAAAACCTTTTTTTTGGTGGCTGGGGAATCATTTAAATCTTCCATTTTAGATTCCATAATTTGAAATACTGAGGACAATAAATCAGAAGTAACTGTACCCTTAAATGCCAATAGAACTTTATCACGTTCCATTAAATTATATAAATCAAATGTTGTAGTAGCCATATTCTTTAGTCAAATATAATAAATTGTTGAATGTATAGCCCAAAAAAAGCTTTTGAAAATAAATTATATGTTAGATTTACATTTGTAATTAGAGAATGTAATGATTAACAGAGACGATTGGTTTATCAATTGGTTTAATTCCAAGTACTACCACATACTTTATAAATCAAGAAATAAAAATGAAGCAAGTAATTTTATACAAACTATTATTTCTACTTTATCTTTAAAATCCAACAACTCAGTTTTAGATCTTGGATGTGGAAATGGAAGACATTCAATAAGTTTAAGTAATCATTTTAAATTAGTACATGGGATAGATATTTCATCGGAAAATATTTCAATAGCTAATGAGAATGAGAAAGAAAATCTAAAATTTTTCATTTCCGACATGAGAAATTTTGACACAAAAATTAAATATGAATACATATTTAATCTATTTACAAGTTTTGGATATTTCAAAAAAAATGAAGACAATATAAAAGTCTTAAAATCTTGTTATAATCACCTTAACAAAAATGGATTACTTTTTATTGATTTTTTAAATTCAGAACAAATAAAAAGGACCATTAACGGATTAAAAGAAACGAAAAATATAAACGGGATTAGGTTTAACATCCACAAAGAGATAATTGGCGATTATGTAATTAAAAAGATTGAAATTAAAGATGGAGAAGCTACGTATAATTTTCAGGAAAAAGTACAACTCTTCAAAATTCAAGATTTTAAAAAACTGTTTGAAATTTCAGGATTTGAAATTATCTCAAGTTATGGGGATTATCAAATGAATCCATACGATCCAAATAGCAGTAGATTAATTTTATGTGCCAAAAAAATTAGCTAATGATTGAAATTTTATTTTTTAGTGTTTTGATAGTTGGGGTTTTAACAGAACTTCTTTATAAAAAAATTGAAAAATTTAAGCCTGTAATAATTTCTTTTAGTGTGGCTTTGGTTTTGACACTATTATGCACTCATGTTTTGCCAGAACTATTTTCATCTCACAATCATGAACTTGGTTATTATTTGTTGGCGGGGTTTATTATTCAAATTCTTCTTGAACTTCTTTCCAAAGGAATTGAACATGGGCATGTGCACCTTCATGGGGAAATTTCTAACAAAGAATTAATCGTTATTTTCATTGGTCTAGCGATTCATTCGTTCATTGAAGGAATGCCAATTAATACATTTGAATCCTCCGTTCACCAGCATACAATTACCAATATTAATAGCTCCTTTTCTTCTATATACCTATCAACAATTCTTATTCATAAATTACCAATTGCTGCAGTATTGATTATTTTTTTAAATAGTATAAATTCAAGTTATTTAAAAAAGTTTGTTTTTCTTTTCTTATTTGCAGCATCCAGTCCCTTGGGAGGAATTGTTGGAGAGCTTATAGTTAATATTGATTTTTTTAAAGGGTTTTCTTTGAACTTATTAGCTATTTCTTGTGGAATGCTCCTGCATATCACTACTTTATTAATATTTGAAGACCATCATAACTCTAAAGGAAAAATTAAAAATATTCTCACTATTTCAGCTGGAATAGTTACGGGAATCTTAATTTTTAGTTTATAAAATTTAACACTTAAAAAAATTAAAATAGTTTTAAAAATATCCCTAGTAAATCTTTTTTTCTTTGGCTTAATAATTAATTCGTTAGCCCAAAACGATGAAGATTATATACAATTCAGCGGTGTTGTTATTGCAGAAGATAGTTTACAGCCCGTACCTTATTGTAGCATAATAGACCACCAAACAAAACGTGGTACTATTTCAGATTATTTTGGATATTTTTCTTTTGTAGCTAAAAAGGGAGATACAATAATATTTAGTAGCATAGGCTATAAAAAATCTAGCTTTTCTATCCCTGATACTCTTACTACAAATAAATACTCATTAATTCATATAATGTATCAAGATACTATAATGCTAAACACTGTCGTTATATATCCTTGGCCTTCGAAAGAACAATTTGCTAAAGCATTTGTTGAAACCGAGATACCCAATGACGATTATAAAAGAGCTATGAATAATCTTGCAAGAGAAAAACTTAATGAAAGAATGCAGTTTACACCAATGGATGGAGCACTTAATTTCAAATGGCAACAACAGCAAATTCAAAACAAGCTGTATTATGCTGGTCAGTATGCACCAATAAGTTTATTAAACCCCATTGCGTGGGCACAATTTATTCAAGCATGGAAAAGAGGAGATTTTAAAAACAAGAAATGAATCTTTTTAAAAAATACAATTTATTGTTTTTTGGTCTATTAATTTCAATAATAGTTGTTGGACAAGAAAAAATTACTCTTAAAGGAAATATCAGAGATATTAATGGAATCCCTATTGGCAATGCAAATATTAAGGCATTTACTAATGAGATAGAGGAAACTACTGGTGCAGTATCGGATAAAGATGGTTTATTCTATCTTTCATTGAGTAATTTTAAAACAACCATTGAAATAACCCATGTAAATTTCAAAAAAATAACTAAAACCATAAATCCTGAAAAAAACTCAACTCTAAATATTAAAATGAGAAATAAAGTTTTAAAAACTTTAGATGTTGAATATAAAGATCCTGGTAGTTCTCCAACAGAAATACTACCTACCATCAATGCATCTAATATTGCATTACCGAGTGGCAACATAGAAGGCTTACTTTCTTCTGTTGGATTTGGGGTAAGGCAGAATAATGAACTCTCTAGTGGTTTTAGTGTGAGAGGTGGGAATTTCGATGAAAATCTAATTTATGTAAATGGGATAGAAGTATATCGACCTTTTTTAGCTAGATCAGGACAACAAGAAGGACTAAGTTTTATAAATCCATCTATGGTAGAAAATATAACTTTTTCCGCAGGTGGTTTTGATGCGAAATATGGAGATAAGCTGTCAAGCGTATTAGATATTTCTTATAAGGAACCAGTAGCTTTTGAAGCTAATCTATCTACGAGTCTTCTTGGCACCCAAATTCAATTTGGAGATAGACCAAGCTCTCTGGTGAACTATAATATAGGATTTAGGTACAGAACCAACGCATATCTACTAGGAGCTTTAGATACCAAAGGAGAATACCAACCAAGATTTATGGATGTTCAAGGACTGGTTAATTTTAATATCAATGAAAAATTAAAGCTTTCTGTTTTTGGAACAACTGCAAATAATCTTTTTTCGGTGAAGCCAGAAAATAGACAAACGAATTTTGGAAACATTAATGAAGCTTTGAGATTTACCGTCTATTACGAAGGACAAGAGAATACTCAATATAAAACCTATATGGGAGCAGTAGCTCTTAAGCATCAAAAATCAGAGAATTTATCTTTAAACTATTTTATTTCAACATTTAATACCGATGAGACAGAATATTTTGATTTACTAGGGGAATATAGACTTGACGAACTAGAAAGAGATTTGGGAAGTGATCAATATGGAGATATAGCTTATAATAGAGGCGTTGGAGCATTTCTAAACCACGCTAGGAATCAACTTAGAGCTAATGTAATCAACTTCTATCATACAGGAGATCTCAACCAAGTTAATCAAAAAACATCTTGGGGAATAAAAGTCCAAAGTGAAAAAGTTAGAAACACCATAAAAGAATGGAACTATCTTGATTCTGCAAGGTTCAATACACCAAGAGAAGCGGATAGTATTGGATACCAAGATGCTTCTAATATTCCTTACCAAGAACTTCATTTAAGTAAATTTATTAAAGCAGATAATGAAATTGAATCATCAAGGGTTACAGGGTTTGTGCAACATAGATTTAAATTCAATAGAGAAAAAAATATTCATTTTATCTATAAGGAAGATAGTAATAGTAGTATCGATACAATATTTTCAACTCAAGATTATTTTACAGCTACTGTTGGTCTTAGAGCAAATTACTGGTCTTATAACAACCAGACAGTACTTTCACCAAGAATAAATTTCAAATGGCGACCTGGTTTTTACAAATTTGAAAATCAAAAAATATCAAGACAAAATATAACTTTTAGATTGGCGACAGGCTATTATTACCAACCTCCTTTTTACAGAGCTGCAAGAAATTTAAATGGAGAACTTAATCCTATGATAAGAGCACAAAAATCTATTCATTTAGTTGCGGGTGGTGATATAGTTTTTAATATGTGGGATAGAAAATTCAAAGTTGGATCAGAAATTTATTATAAATTTTTAGAAGATATTATCCCCTATGAAATTGAAAACGTAAGGGTTAATTACTATGGTGAAAATTTAGCTTCTGGATATGCTAGAGGAATAGATTTAAAAATAAATGGAGAGTTTGTAGAAGGTATTCAATCCTATGCTTCTTTAAGTTGGCTACAAACCAAAGAAGATATTAAAAACGACTTTTACTACGAATATTTCAATCAAGAGGGCGAAAAAATTATACCTGGATATACTATAGATCAAAATGTTGCCGATAGTACGCGTTATGAACCTGGACTAATCCCAAGACCTACAGACCAACGACTTTCATTTTCTATGTTTTTTCAAGACCAAATGCCAAACGATTGGGATACTGAAAAAGTTAAGTGGAGCACAATGAAAGTAAATATTAATGTTTTAGTTGGCTCAAGACTCCCTTATGGACCACCAGGAAATCAAAGATTTTCAGATACCTTAAGATCTAGTTTTTATAAAAGAGTGGATATTGGATTTTCAAAAGATTTAATTAACAATGAAACAGATAAGTCAAAATTTAAAGAAAAATCTATTTTAAATGGTATTGAGTCAATGTGGATTGCATTTGAGGTCTTTAATTTGTTAGACATATCCAACACCACCAACTATACTTGGATAAGAGATGTTAGTGGAAGACAATATTCTATTCCTAGTTTTTTAACATCTAGAAGATTAAATCTTAAATTAGTGGCAAGATTTTAGTAAATGGGAAAATTAAGTTCGTTAATATTAAATGGTGACCAGGTTAATAAAAAGTTAGAAAGGATTGCTTTTCAAATCATTGAAGAGTACCATAACGAAAAAGAATTGTTTATTGTTGGAATATCTAACAACGGGTTTTTACTAGCTAAAAAATTAAAAGCCTTAATTGAGAAAAGCAACTTGATATCTCAAGTAAAACTAATTGAACTTAAAATAAATAAAAAGCAACCATTAAAAAGTAAAGTTGTTTTAAATCCGGAAACTTCATTCAACAACAAAAAAATAATTCTAATTGACGACGTATTAAATTCAGGAAAAACTTTAATGCATGCAGCGGCGTTCTTACTAAGTCAAGACATTAAGAAAATGAATACAGTTGTTTTAGTAGATAGAAGACATCGAAACTTTCCTATAAAAGCAGATTGGGTTGGTTTAACACTTTCCACAACTGTTCAAGAACATATCAATGTTGAAATTTCAAAAAATGAAATATCCGTTTATCTGGAATAAATACCCTAATAATCTCTTATTTTAAAATAAAAGAGTCTGAAACCAAAAAATTTAAAAATATATTAGTTATAAAGAAATATAACTATAAGTACGAGACTCGTCCGTCTTCAACATGATAAACAGCACCAACTATCTTAATCTTTCCTTCGGTTTCTAAATCCGCTAATATGGAACTTTTCTCTCTAATTTCTTTAATAGATTGATGCACATTTGCTTTGGTAACCTCTTCTACTTCTACTTCTCCATCTCTTAGTTTAATATTGGCAATAGCTGGTTTAACTTTACTTAATAAAGCAGTAATATTACCTAACTCTATATCCTTACAAGCAGCTGTAACAGCACCACATTTTGTATGTCCTAAAACTAAAATAGCTTTTGAACCAGCAACTCCACAAGCATATTCTATAGAACCTAAAATATCTTCGTTGATTATGTTTCCTGCTACTCTTGCGCTAAAAATATCTCCAACGCCCTGGTCTAAAACTAATTCTACTGGAACTCTGGAGTCTATACAACTAAGTACTACGGCATAAGGAAATTGTCCACTACTTGTCTGGCTAACTTGGAGATGCAAATCTCTATCCAGTTCATTTTTATCTAAAAATCTTTGATTTCCTTCTTTAAGCATTTCAACTGCTCTATTTGGTGAAATACTGTCTTGAATTTCTTTTGTTAATGTTGACATAAATATTTATTTTTTTGTTAAAATACTTTAAAAACCTTAATCATTTTTTAAATTTTTGTTAAAAAATCAATGGTATCTACACCATCTGCATAATCCCAAAGCTCTGGTCTTTGGGCGGTTCCTAATTCAATTCCTCCTTCTCCTACCCTGCACTGAATTTCATTTGACAAATTATTTATTTCTTTTTCTAAGGTTTCTAAACTAGAGTAATATTCAAAATTTACAACGCTTATTGGTGAAAATAATGATTTATCTTCTTTCAAAATTAAAAATCCATTGTCAAAAAACACCTTTTTTCCCAATAAAAAAATGGATCGATTGTAATCGTAGTTGTTCATGTACTTGTTATGATTTATTAAATCTTTGTAATCATATATACTATTATATATCCTATCAATACTAAAATTTTCAGGTAAATACAATTTAGTTACAGATCTACAACCTAGACCATAATACTGTAACATATCATGGGAAAGACTTTTTAATTCTTCATCTGTAATTTTTGGATTAATAACAGCAATTGATGTTCTATTTCTTCTAAAAATATGAGGAAATTTACCAAAGTAATATTCAAAATATCTGTTGCTATTGTTACTTCCAGTAGCAATAACAGAGTTATAATTATCTGGCTTTTCGTCGCAAATCTTAATTCTATCTTGAAGTTCAGAATCAAATAAATAAAGAATATTTAAGATTGCTGGAATGAGAATATGGTCATTTTTAGAAAGCTTTACTTGAGTATTTAAGTTTAGTAAAATACAGCATACAATATCATGAAGTCCTACTAATGGCAAATTTCCAGCACATATTATAAGAACGTTTTTATTTATAGAATTTGGAGTTTCGTATTTACTTATCCATTTATCTATATTGTCTTCGCTTAAGTTATTTGCCCAAGACTCAAGAGACAAGCGAATCATTTTTCTAGAAAACCAAGCATTGTTTAACTGCGCTTTTTCTATAGATAATTGGAAATTATCAAACTCTCTTTGGTCTACTCCACACTGATACCCAGGCCAAGAGTCAGAATCTAAAAAACTCCTTAGAAATTTACCCAATTGAATTAAAGAAGCTTTTTTATAAACGTTTTTAGGTTTTACCATTAACATGTTATATTTGTACAAAATTAACAACCATTATCAAATGGCAATTAAAATAACAGACGAATGTATTAATTGTGGTGCTTGTGAACCAGAATGTCCAAATACTGCTATTTATGAAGGTGGTGCGGAATGGAAGTTTTCTGACGGCACTTCTCTTAAAGGTAATTACACTGGAAAAAATTCTGGAGTCCAAGTAGATGCAACTAAAGAAAACGAACCAGTCGAAATGGATGTTTACTTTATTGTCACTGATAAATGTACAGAATGTGTTGGATTTCATGACGAACCACAGTGTGCTGCTGTCTGCCCAGTAGATTGTTGTATTCCAGATGAAAATTTCGTGGAAGAAAGAACCTCTTTATTAGAAAAAAAGGATAGTCTTCACATTTCCTAGTACCTACATTTTTATTAAATTTATTTTATGTTAAAATGGAAATTTAGTTTTTGTTTTTTGTTAGTTTTTAGTGCTTTTATCTCTCAAACCCTTCAGGATTATGAATTGAAATTAATTAGTAAGCTTGAAAATGTTCATTTTGAGAAAAACTATGATAAAGCAATGCAATTAAATGAGGAGTTTAAAAATGTATTGGAAGAAGCTATTTCTAATAGTGAAATCTTCAATTACCCACTAGACAGTCTTTCAAAATTTATGAGTACAGAAATATCTCCGGATGGTAATTTCAGGATTTTTAATTGGAATATTGAATTATCTAACCAGAGACAATATTACGAATGCTGGATATTAATGAAGAATCTTACTATCCTAAAATTAAATGATTTTAAAAATGAAATTCCTGAAATTGAGTACGCTTCTTTAGATGCAAATTCTTGGTTTGGAGCATTATATTACTCAATTATTCCCAAGGAAAGAAAAAATAAAACAGTCTATACACTATTAGGATGGGATGGAAATAATATGTTTTCCAATAAAAAGATTATCGAATCCATGACGATAAGTAAAAAAAATAAAATCCAATTTGGAGTCCCAATTTTTAAATATCCGAATGGTAAAACTAAAAAAAGAGTAATATTTCAATATAGTAAACAATCTTATATGTCTTTAAAACATAGACAAGCAAGAAAACAAGATTACCTAATTTTTGACCACTTAATGCCTCCATCTCCTCATTTAAAAGAATTTGCAGACTGGTATGTAACAGACCTTAGTTTTGATGCTTTTCAATGGAACGAAAATCAGTGGGATTTTAAAAGAGATTTTGATGCTAAATCTCTTAAAGTTTTCAAAAGACCTTTTAATGACCCCAATAAATAACTTGAGAATTGATTTGTTAATAACGGTTTGAAAAAAGTTAATAAATTAAGATTAAACACTACAATTCACTAGATTTTATTTCACAATTTTACCAATTAAAAATTTGATATGTCAAAAGTCCATAATTTTAGTGCAGGTCCTTGTATTCTTCCCAACGAAGTTTTTGAAAAATCTGCAGAAAGTATTTTAAATTTTAACGAATCTGGTCTTTCTCTTATTGAAATTTCTCACAGAAGTGCTGATTTTGTAGCTGTAATGGAAGAAGCTAGACAACTAGTAAGAGAAGTTTTAAATGTTCCTGACACTTATGAAGTCTTATTTTTACAGGGCGGAGCTAGCTTAGGATTTCTAACAGCAGCATATAACTTAATGGGCGCTCACAAAACTGGAGGATATTTGGTTACTGGTGCATGGGCCAAAAAAGCAGCAAAAGAAGCTTCATTTATGGGCAGCTCAATTACAATTGCTTCCTCTGAAGACAAAAATTTTAATTACATACCAAAAAATTATTCTCTAGAAAATAATATTGATTATTTTCATGTAACCTCCAACAATACCATTTTCGGCACACAGATTAAAAACTTTTATAATGGTGAAATTCCTCTTGCATGTGATATGTCATCTGACATATTTTCAAGAAAAATAAATATTGAAGATTTTGACTTAATTTATGCTGGTGCTCAAAAAAATATGGGGCCTGCCGGAACTACTCTCTACATATGTAAAAAAGAAATATTAGGCAAAAGTAGTGTCCCCATTCCAACTATGTTAGATTTAAAAACACATAGCGACAAAGACTCCATGTTTAACACACCACCAGTGTTCCCTATTTATGCATCAATGCTTAATCTTAGGTGGTTAAAGAGAATTGGTGGATTATCTTACATTGAAGAACAAAATGAAAAAAAATCAGAACTTATCTACAATCAAATAGATAATAGTTCTTTATTCCTTGGAACAGCTAATAAAGAAGACAGAAGCTCGATGAATGTCACTTTCACACTTACCAACGATGCATTAAATGAAATATTTAATAAAATGTTAATGGAAGCCAATATCAATGGTCTTAAAGGCCACAGATCTGTAGGTGGTTTTAGAGCATCCATGTACAATGCGATGCCTTTCGAAAGTGTAAGTATACTGGTAGATATTATGAAAGAATTAGAAAATAAAAAAGGATAATTATGAAAATTTTAGCAAACGATGGTATTTCAAAATCTGGAATTGACCAATTAGAAAATGCAGGTTTTAATGTTGAAACAGAACATGTAAATCAGTCTGATTTAGTGAATCACATTAATGAAAATAAAATTGAGGTAATTTTAGTTAGAAGTGCCACTGAAATTAGAAATGATATAATTGACCATTGTCCCTCTATTAAAATTATCGGAAGAGGTGGTGTTGGAATGGATAATATTAATGTTGAATATGCCAAAGAGAAAGGGTTACTAGTAATAAATACCCCGGCTGCTTCCTCCCAGTCAGTAGCAGAATTGGTAATGGCTCACCTATTTAGTATTTCAAGATCTGTATTTGAATCCAATAGAAATATGCCAGAAAATGGAGAAAATGATTTTAAAGTTTTAAAAAAGAAATATGCCAAAGGGATTGAGTTAAGAGGAAAAACTCTAGGGATTATTGGCTTTGGAAGAATTGGTCAAAATACAGCTAAGTATGCTTTAGGTGCTGGGATGAATATTTTGGCTTATGATCCATTTATGGAAAAAGCATCAATAGAAATGGATATTGCTGGTCAAAAAATGGAAGTTACTATAGATACTACATCCATGGAAGAGCTATTAAGCAATTCAGATTTTATTTCACTACATGTGCCAATGCCAAAGGATGGAAATGCAATTATTGGAAATAATGAATTTGAAAAAATGAAAGATGGAGTAAGAATAGTTAATGCAGCTAGAGGAGGTGTTATTGATGAAAAAGCATTAATTAATGCTCTACACTCTAATAAAGTTAGTTTCGCGGCTCTGGATGTTTTTGTTGGAGAACCAAAACCATCTAAAGAACTTTTAAATAATGAAAAAATATCGCTTACACCACACATAGGAGCTGCTACTTTAGAGGCTCAAGACAGAATAGGAGAAGAATTGGCAGAAAAAATTATTAACTTTTACAAAAAATAATTTGGCCAAAATCAACCCTTTTAAAGCTGTTAGACCAGTTAGAAATAAAGCCCACCTAATTTGCTCAAGACCATTTTACACCTATCAAAAAACACAACTTAAGTCAAAATTAGAGAGCAACCCATATTCATTTTTGCATGTAATAAATCCAGAATTTAACCAAAGCAATAGATCCAAACCAAATAGTACTGAAAGATTTGAACTGATCAAAAATAAGTACCAAGAATTCAAAAAAAATAAGTTTTTAGTAAAAGATAAAAAACCTATATTTTATTTATATAGACAAACTACCAACTATGGTATTTTTACTGGGATTATTGCGGGAGCTTGTGTAAAGGATTACCAAGAAAATAAAATTAAAAAACACGAAAACATTATTGATAAAAGAAAAAAAGTATTCAAAAAATATCTTGATACTTGTAATTTTCATGCAGAGCCAGTTTTACTAGCTTACCAGCCTTCGAATAAAATCAATGAAATCATTCTATCTGAGACTTCCAAAAGACCTGAGTATGAATTTACAACAACAGATAAAAAGAGCCATGAACTATGGTTAATTGATGGGGCTAAGAAAATTAATGAAATTGTTAAGGAATTTGAACAACTTGATAATATATATATTGCTGATGGTCATCATAGGATAGCTTCCTGTTCATTATTTCAAAAATCAAACCCCAAGCACGAAAAAGGAAATTATTTTCTATCTCTTTTTATAAATCAAAATGATTTAAAAATATTTGAATTCAATAGAATAGTAAAAGATATTGGAACGCTTAGTAAAAATGATTTAATTAATAATTTGAAAAGTTATTTTAAAATTAAAAAATTAAAAAAGCATGAGTCTCCTTCGTCAAAAAGAGAAGTTTGCCTCTACATAGAAAATGTCTGGTATTTACTTGAAGTAAAAACTAAGGCACTTAAAAAAGATTTAAAAAGTAACTTAAATAGCCAAATAGTATCTGATTTAATATTAAAAAGAATATTAAATATTAAAAACCTAAGTTCTAACACCAATATTGAATATATCAAAGGGAACCAACCAATCCATATATTATCCAAAAGAGTAGATCAAAACAATAAAAGCATAGGCATTGAATTATTCCCTCACAAAATTGAAGAAATAACATCTATAGCAGACATTGGAGAGAATATGCCCCCTAAAAGTACCTGGATAGAACCAAAATTAAGGAGTGGTCTTACAATTTACGAATACTAGCCTACTAAATCTTTTACTTTTTCAGCTGCCTCTTTAAGAGTTATCGCCGAGTGTACATTTAATCCAGAATTATCAATTATTTCTTTAGCTTCTACAGCATTTGTTCCTTGAAGTCTGACTATTATAGGAACAGGAATATTCCCAATACTCTTATAAGCCTGCACTACCCCATTTGCTACTCTATCGCATCTAACAATACCTCCAAATATATTTACCAATATTCCTTTTACTTTAGTATCCTTAAGAATAATATTAAATGCTTTTTCTACTCTATCAGCATCTGCAGTTCCTCCAACATCTAAAAAATTAGCAGGTTCTCCTCCACTTTGTTTTATAATATCCATAGTTGCCATTGCTAGACCAGCTCCGTTTACCATACAGCCAATGTTTCCATCTAAATTCACAAAGTTTAATCCTGCCTTATCCGCCTCAACATCTGTTGGGTCCTCTTCTGATAAATCTCTTAATTGAGCGTAGTCTTTATGTCTAAACAAAGAATTATCGTCTAAACTTACTTTGGCGTCAACTGCTAATATTCTATCGTCACAGGTTCTAAGAACTGGATTAATTTCAAATAAAGAGGCATCACAACCTAAATAAGCTGAGTACAAAGAATGGACAAATTTCACCATTTCTTTTAATGATTTACCACTTAAACCAAGGTTAAAAGCAATTTTTCTACATTGAAAACCTGTAATACCTACTTTAGGATCAATTTCCTCTTTAAATATTAAATGAGGTGTTTTTTCAGCAACTTCTTCAATATTCATTCCCCCTTCGGTGGAATACATAATTATATTTCTACCAGTTTCTCTATTTAATAAAACAGACATGTAAAATTCTGAGGTTTTGTCAAAATCTGGAGCATATGCATCTTCAGCAATAAGAACTTTATTTACTTTTTTTCCTTTATCAGATGTCTGAGCAGTAACCAAATGACCGCCCAAAATCCCATTCACCTTGTCTTCAAGTTCATCCAAACCCTTAGCAATAACTACTCCATTTCTTCCTGTTTCAATCACTTTACCCTTGCCTCTTCCTCCAGCATGAATTTGAGCTTTCACAACAAACCATTCGGTACCAGTTTCATTAGTTAATTCTTTAGCAGCATCCATTGCTTCACTTACGCTGTGGGCAACTTTACCTTCTTGAATAGAAACTCCAAAACTTTTTAAAATATTTTTACCCTGATATTCATGTAAATTCATAAGACTGTAGTTATTTTTAGTAAATGTAAAAATTTGTTGTAATGATTAGATTCTAAAAAGAAAAATATTACAATGAAATGTGATTTTATTTAAATATAAGTTTAATCTCATTACTTTTATAGCATGATAAAGGGGATAAAAATTCATAAAAGTATAAATGAAATAAATATTCTAAATGGAATTGACATATCCATTAATGAAGGGGAAATTGTTTCTGTTGTTGGTAAAAGTGGGGCAGGAAAAACAACACTTCTCCAAATTCTTGGAACCCTAGAAAAACCAACAACTGGTAGAGTTTTATTTAACGACAAAGATGTATTTCAATTAAATGAAAACGAGCTTGCAGCGTTTAGAAATAAAAACATAGGATTTGTTTTTCAATCTCATCATTTACTTCCTGAATTTACCGCTCTAGAAAATGTTTGTATACCTGCTTATATTGCTAAATCAACCAAAAAGTCAGCAAATGAAAGAGCAAAACACTTAATAGATTTAATGGGTTTAAGTGATAGGTTTAACCACAAACCATCTGAACTTTCAGGAGGTGAACAACAGAGAATTAGTGTAGCTAGAGCTCTTATGAATAACCCTCAGGTAGTTTTAGCAGATGAACCTAGTGGAAATTTAGATTCAAAAACTGCAGAAAGTTTACACGAACTTTTCTTTAAACTTAGAGAAGTAAATCAACAGACGTTCATAATTGTTACACACAATAACAAACTAGCAGATTTAGCAGATAAAAAGATAACCATTAAAGATGGAAAGATGGATTAAAATGCTGGACAGGACATTGTTCTAAACTTCTTTTTCTTAGGTGCACAATACAATTTTAAAGCCATGGATATCTCATGAGAACCTCCAGAATAAGCACCAAGTTGAGAAGTAGTTAAATCATAGCTGTACCCCATTCTTAATATTTTTGTGTCAATTCCTAGAGTTATAATAAAAGAATCAACGTTTCTATACCAAGCACCAATAACATAGTTTCCTTTCTTATAGTACAATCCAACATTTAATTGTTGATAGTCTCCTTGCTTGACAAATAATACACTTGGGGAAAGTGTCTCATTTTCCTCTGTGTAAACAGATTTAGAACCCAAAGTAATTTCTGTTCCTAAATGAGCAGTATATCTTCTATTAAGAAAAGATTCCGAAGAAGAACCTGACATAAGGGAAATTTTTGGTTCAGTTAAGTGGTGTGTAGCAAATCCTATATAAAACCTATCAGAATATCCTAAAATACCTGCAGAAAAATCAAATAAATTTACTGGCACAGCAGTTATAACATCTGCAGTAGAAAAGACAAATCCTCTTCTAGGGTGTATCATATCTCCAAAAGTTAAATTAGATTTATTTACAGATTTTTGGATGTAAGTTCCTTGAAGAGCAAAATTAAGGGTAAACTTTCTTGTAATATGCTGATGGTAAGAATAAGAAAAACTTGCTTCGTTAGAATTTAAAGTTTTTGCAATTTGATCACTCATAAGGATAATTCCAAATCCCCCTTTCAAAGCATCTACATATTGATCATAAGTAATAGAAGTTGTAATAAAATCTCCAGAAAAATTTGGCCACTGATTTCTATAATTAGAAACTATTCTTGGACAGTGGTGTGTACCTGAAAATGCAGGGTTTAAATATACTGGATTGGAATAAAACTGTGTAAAAATAGGGTCTTGCGCAAATAGAGCTATGCTGCATGTCATTGATAACAAGACAAACAATAAATGAAATTTTAGAAATTTATTTTTTATTGCAATAAGAATTGACATACATTTATTATACTCCAAAAAAAAGATTAGGTTATAAAATATTGTGATAAAAATAACAACATTAGAAGAAAATACACTTAAAAAAAGTTTTTTTTATAAAAATAAAAATTTGAAAATCAACTGATAACTACTATATTTATAAAAGTGTATTAATTACATTTTTATTAAAATCTATAAATTATCAACTTAAAATTATATTAAAATGAGCAAATTTCCATGGCTTGAAAGTTACCCAGATTTTGTTTCCCATTCTAAAGAAATAAATTATGAAAATATAGTAGAAATATACGATCAATCTATTAGAAATTTTGGAAACAAAGTTGCTTATAAAAATATGGATGTTGAGCTAACTTATAATGAGCTTGACAATCACGTTAATGCTTTAATACATTACTTTCAAAATAATACTAGTCTAAAAAAAGGAGACAAGATTGTCTTACAAATGCCCAATTTATTACAGTATCCAGTTGCAATTTTTGCTTGCTTAAAGGCAGGACTAGTTATTGTAAATACTAATCCATTATATACTGCGGATGAAATGTTACATCAATACAAAGATTCTGGTGCAAAAGCTGTGATTATTGTGGAGAATTTTGCTCATAATTTGGAGAAAATTGTTTCAAAAACTGATATTGAAACTGTAATAATTACTACAATAGGTGATTTACTGGGTGGATTCAAAGGAGGACTAACAAACTTTGTAGTTAGAAATGTTAAAAAAATGGTTCCTGCTTTTTCAATACCAGGAAGTCTAAATCTTAAAAAAATTCTTAAAGACAATAGTGGCAAAAAGGGGAAGAATATTGAAATTAAAAATACTGATACAGCTTTCTTACAATATACTGGTGGTACTACAGGTCTTTCCAAAGGAGCCGAATTGACGCATAGAAATATTTGTGCAAATGTATCCCAAGTAGAAGCATGGATTGGAGAAAATGTTGATCATGGTCAAGAAGTTATAATTACTGCACTTCCACTCTATCACATTTTTGCTTTAACAGCTAATTGTCTTACTTTTTTCAGGTATGGATCAAAAAATATCCTGATAACCAATCCTAGAGATATGCCTAAGTTTTGTGCCGATTTAAAAAAGAACCCATTTACAGTTATTACAGGTGTTAATACTTTATTTATAGGTTTAATGAATCAAGATGTATTTAAGAATTTAAATTTTGACAAACTTAAACTTGCTCTTGGTGGAGGTATGGCCGTTCAAGATATAGTAGCAGAACAATGGGAAAAACTAACTGGAACAGCTCTTTTAGAAGCTTATGGATTGTCTGAGACAAGTCCAGCTGCAACAATCAACCCATGGAATGGCAAACATAAAACTGGGTCTATTGGACTACCACTTCCAAACACGGATGTTAAAATTTTAGATGATGATTTTAAAGAAGTTAAAGTGGGAGAACCTGGTGAAATAGCAATAAAAGGGCCTCAAGTCATGAAAGGTTATTGGAATAAGCCTGAAGAAACTGCAAAATGTATGCATGGAGAATATTTTCTAACTGGAGACGTAGGGACTATGGATGAAGAAGGTTACTTTAAAATTGTCGATAGAAAAAAGGAAATGATTCTTATTTCGGGATTCAACGTATATCCAAACGATGTTGAAAAAGCAATCTCTGAAAACCCTAAAGTTCTTGAAGTAGGAGTTAGAGGTGAAAAGAACGAAGATGGTACTGAATTTGTTAGAGCATTTATTGTCAAAAAAGATCCTTCGCTAACCGAAGAAGAATTAATTGAGTTTTGCAGAACCAAATTAACCAATTACAAGGTTCCTAAGAGTATAAGTTTTAGAGATGAACTCCCAAAGTCTAACGTTGGTAAAATTTTAAGAAGACTGCTAGAGTAATTTACTCTAATCAAGTCTGGAGAACTCCTGTTTTATAATCTTCTATTATTGGATTATTATTAGCTGCCTCGATACCTAAAGATATCCATTTTCTGGTATCTTTTGGGTCAATGATGGCGTCCAACCAAAGTCTAGATGCAGCATAATAGGGCTTGATTTGAGCATCATACTTCTTCTTAATTGCGCTAAATAATTCTTTTTCTTTTTCTTTAGATATTTTTTCACCTTTTGATTTAAGAGAAGATAATTCTATTTGAAGTAAGACTTTTGCTGCCTGTTCCCCACCCATAACTGCAATTTCAGCAGTTGGCCAACCAACGATCAATCTTGGGTCATATGCTTTTCCACACATAGCATAATTTCCAGCACCATAGGAATTACCCATAATAATTGTAAACTTTGGAACTACAGAATTGGCCATTGCATTTACCATTTTTGCTCCATCTTTAATAATTCCTCCATGCTCAGACCTACTACCCACCATAAATCCACTAACGTCCTGAAAAAATACTAAGGGAATTTTCTTTTGATTACAATTCATTATAAATCTAGATGCTTTGCTAGCGCTGTCACTATAAATAACACCGCCAAATTGCATTTCTGAATTACTAGTTTTAACAACTTTTCTTTGGTTAGCAACAATTCCAACTGACCAACCATCAATTCTTGCATAACCACAGACAATAGTTTTTCCATAATTTGCCTTGTACTCAGTAAAATCTCCATTATCAATAAAAAAATTAAGTATGTTTTTAACATTGTAATTTGAAGATCTCAAAAAAGGAAAAGTACCATAAAAATCTTCCATTTTTAATTTGGGTTTTTGAGAACTGGATCTATTGAGTTTTAATGTTTGTTTTTCAGAAATCTTATCTAATAAATCTCGAATAGTTTTTATGCACGTCTTATCATCAGGAGATTTATAATCCACCACTCCACTAATTTCAGAATGGGTAGTTGCTCCTCCAAGAGTTTCGTTGTCTATTATTTCTCCAACTGCTGCTTTTACTAAATAAGAACCTGCTAAAAATATGGTCCCTGTTTTATCTACAATCAATGACTCATCGCTCATAATTGGCAGGTAGGCTCCACCCGCAACACAGCTGCCCATGACAGCAGCAATTTGAGTAACTCCCATAGCACTCATCTTTGCATTGTTTCTAAAAATTCTACCAAAATGTTCTTTATCCGGAAAAATCTCATCTTGAAGAGGCAAATAAACTCCTGCACTATCTACTAAATAGATTATTGGAATTCTGTTTTCCATTGCAATTTCTTGAGCTCTTAAATTCTTTTTTCCAGTAATTGGAAACCATGCACCAGCTTTAACTGTAGGGTCATTTGCAACTACTATACATAATTTTTGATGAACATATCCCATTACCACAATTACTCCACCAGCTGGACAGCCACCATGCTCATCGTACATTTTGTATCCGGCTAAAGCACCAATTTCAATGTTTGGCGATTCTTTGTCCAGCAATAATTCTACACGTTCTCTAGCTCCAAGTTTACCTTTTAATTTTTGTTTGTTAATTCTCTCTTTACCACCACCTAAATAAATTTTATCCAACTTAAGGTTCAAGTTTGAAATCATCAATTTTATTTGATCTTCATTCTTATTAAAGGACAAATCTTTTTCTAAATTGTTCATAGATTGTGATATTTCATCAATTTACAGCTAATATAAGTAAATCAAAATCTACTAATAAATCAATTAAGTTATATTTGGAACAAAATATAATAGATGAGAATTGGGATTGTATTGTATCCTACTTTTGGAGGTAGTGGCATTGTTGCAACAGAACTTGGTAAAGCATTGTCTAAAAAAGGGCATGAAATACATTTTATTACCTACAGCGAGCCTGTAAGATTAGGAGAATTAAGAAAAAATATTTTTTACCATGAGGTTAGAACCTCAGATTATCCTTTATTCAAATTCACTCCCTACGAACAAGTGCTAACTAGCAAACTTGTAGATGTTGTTAAATTTGAAAGATTAGACCTTCTTCATGTCCATTATGCAATTCCTCACGCTTCGGCAGCATATATGGCACAACAAATATTAAAAGATCAAGGAGTTGAAATTCCATTTGTTACTACTCTTCACGGAACTGATATAACTTTGGTTGGTAAAGATCCTTCCTTTGAACCAGTAATTAATTTTTCTATTAATAAATCCAATAGAGTAACTGCTGTTTCTGAAAATCTCAAAAAAGAAACCTTTGAATTATTTGACATAAAAAATAATATTGAAGTTATACCCAATTTTATCTGCCTTAAAGAGTATAAACTGGACAACAACGATTACTACAAAAAACGATTTGCTCCAAATAATGAAAAAGTAATTTGTCATGTATCTAATTTTAGAAAAGTTAAAAGAATTGAAGACGTATTAATAGCATTTGAAGGAATCTCTAAAGAAATGGATGTTAAATTACTTTTAGTAGGTGATGGGCCTGAAAGAGCAAGACTAGAACAAATATCTAGAAATTCTAAATTCAGTAAAAATATTTTCTTTTTGGGAAGTCTAAAGTCCACCAAAGAAGTTCTAAATATTTCTGATTTATTTATTTTACCATCCTCCAAAGAGAGTTTTGGTTTATCTGCTCTAGAAGCAATGGCTTGTGGGGTACCAGTTATTGCAAGTGATTCTGGTGGAATTCCAGAAGTTATATCCCATGGAGAAAGTGGATTGTTAAATTCTGTTGGGGACACCTATCAAATGACAAAAAATGCTCTAAAACTATTGTCTAATGATTCTCTTTTAGAGAGGTTTAAAACCAATGCCTATCAACAAGCAATGAAATTTGATATAGAAGTGATATTGCCTAAATATGAGAAATTATATAAACAGTGCGTAGATGATTATCTAACTAAATGAATCCAAAATTCATCCCTTACCGGATTAGAAGTTCGAACTCCGTCTGCATCGTAAGTACTACCAAAAGTTCCATCCATAATAACTAAATAAGCCCCTGGCTTACAAACTTTTCCGTTTTCTGTATTTCCATCCCACTCAAAATTCGGATCTATGGAATTAAAAACTAGTTGTCCCCATCTGTTATATATATTTATTTGCATCACATCATAACAAGGATCATTTTTTCCTGCCAATTTGTAGATGTCATTTGTTCCATCTCCGTTAGGAGTAAATATATTTGGAATTTCTTTCACATCTCCGGTTGGAGGATCTACAGTAACATGGGAAGTAGCCATTACAGTATCTGATCCACATACAGTAGAAAAAGCTCGGTAGTTTAAATCAAATTCTTTTTGATATACATAATTACAGTCTGTTACCCAACAAAATCTTAATGCAACATTTTGTATAGCAGAAGAAATATTTCCTACATGAGAATATCCCAACATTGAAATTGTATTGCCAATGCTATCGTTAAAATCTTCGTAATAATATTGACCAGTGGAGTTGTTGTATTGTGGTGGTACAAATGTAGAATCAAAGCTAAAGTTTCCAGAATAGGGTTCTATGGCTAAAGTGTCGTCAGAATTCAAGGTGTCTTGGGCAAATAAATCTATACAAATAGTATCGTCTAAAGTTACATTAATAGTGGAAGGAATATCTAAGAAAGTTGGTGCAGGAATTTTTTGGACATAAATACTAAGTTCCTTTTGTACGGGATTGAAACCACTACAATCTATCGAGTAAGAATCCATTGTAATATTAAAAGTAGAATCAATTCCCTCGCACGGTGCTTCCCAACAATAACGCATATAAAGAACACCAGTATTTCCGATATATCCAGCACTATTTAAGTTAAATTGGTTGAAGAAAACAGTATCTCCTACAGTATTATCCCAGTCATAATAAGCTAGATTTGTTCCGCCTGAAATGTAATTACTTGGTGGGACATAAGAACCCAACAAATCAAAACTTGAAGAAGTTAGTTGTAGAAAAACAGAATCTGAAGGGTCATTTACACCTACTTCTAAATCAAAACAAATGCTGTCATTTACATAAATATCTACTGAAAAAGTATCTACTGCTGGGCTTCCAACATCGTTGTTTAAAGTAATAACTGGTGGATTTGCCAAAACACAGGGCAAAGAGGCATATTGAGCATCTCTTCTAACTTCTCCAATTTTCACTCCATTTCTATATTCTTCAACTCTCACTGAAAATTGAAAATATCCAATAATGGCTGGAGATGCTGCTATTTCACCAGTTACTGGATTTATAGTCATTTGAGGACTTCCGCCAATTACGTTAAACTGATTGTATCCCGCTGCAAAATTACATGAAGGATAAAATGGATATGCTCCTGAACCCGGAGCAGAATTTCCATTATTTGGATTGGTTCCATCGTCTAACGGAGCTACAAGTGAAAAAACCAAGGAGTCACCATCTGGATCAGTAACAGGCCAAGTGAAATATTTAATATTATTCACACAGAAATATGCATCGTTAGGATAGTCTCCAAAATCAGGTGTTGAATTTTGACCAATAGATGGGTCTGGTATAATTGCAAAAATTGAAATTCCGTCACTAGTAGGCGTAGCCAAATTATCAATTAAACCATTTCTACAACATGTTTCATAATGTAAATAATATCCCATAGAGAAATTGGGCAAACTAACAGAACCCAATCCACTGTAAACGCCTTCTTCAATCCTTACAATAGATGGATTAGGGGTGTAGCAAGGATCTCCAAGAGGAACTATGGAAGCTGAACCACCGTTTAAATAAAGTGTTTTTATTGTTTGTAGGTTGTTTGTTCCTACTTGATAAATTCCAATAGTTACAGAAGCGGGCATATTCACAGCTCCATTTACATCGTCACGATAAAGTCTAAGTTGAATGTCATAAACACTTGAACTAACACCATTATTAGTCATGGTTACTTTAAAGTCACCACCAATAATATGAGTAGCATAAATACTTGTTGAAAAGATTGGTATTATTAGAAAAGAAAATAAAAATTTAAATAAAAACTTTTTCATCAAATCAAACTTATTTGAGACAAAACTAATTAATTAAAATTAATTGCAAATTTTACACATATAAATAATAATAATACTTTACGAAAAAAATTCAATAAGTGAGGGGGTTTAACTTAATAAGTTTCAAAAACAATTACTAATGAATATACCAGAGAAATGTAAAATATTGATAAATTTAAACTCTATTATTTAATTAAAGACTACTTTTATTTTATATGACAAACCCTGAAATAATCAATGCATTAAAGGCTCTTTTACTTCCAAGATTGATTGAAGAAAAAATGCTAATTCTTCTAAGGCAGGGTAAGATTTCTAAGTGGTTTTCAGGAATTGGACAAGAAGCAATTTCAGTGGGATCTACTTTAGCAATGGATAAAGATGAATTTATTTTACCTATGCATAGAAATTTAGGAGTTTTTACTACAAGAGATGTTGATTTATTCCAACTCTTTTGTCAATTTCAAGGTAAAAAAGAGGGCTTTACTAAAGGAAGAGATAGATCATTTCATTTTGGAACTATGAAACATAAAGTTGTAGGAATGATATCGCATTTAGGACCTCAACTAGGAATTGCATGCGGAGTAGCATTGGCAGAAAAAATAGAAAAAACCAATAGATCTGTTTTAGTATTTAGTGGAGATGGAGGAGCAAGTGAAGGAGATTTTCATGAAGCTTTAAATGTTGCTTCGGTATGGCAATTGCCTGTAATATTTGTAATTGAAAATAACCAATGGGGTCTTTCTACTCCCTCCAAAGAACAGTTTAATTGTAAGCAATTTATCGATAAAGGAATTGGATACGGAATGAAAACTGAGCAGGTAGATGGCAATAATATTCTTGAAGTTTACGACTGTATAAAGAAAGTTAAATTGTCACAGTCAAAAAAACCTGAACCATTTCTGGTAGAAGCATTAACCTTTAGAATGAGAGGACACGAGGAAGCATCTGGAACAAAATACTATCCCAAAGGACTGCAAGATAAATGGAAAACCAAGGACCCAATTTTAAAACTTGAAACAGAAATATTAAAAAAAAATATTCTTACTGAAAATGAGATTCAAGAGAGTAAAAAAAATATAAAAGAAGCCATTAATATAGCTTGGTTAAAAGCTTTTGAAACACCAAAATTAAAGGCAGATTTAAATTCTGAATTAGGAGATATTTATAAAAAACATTCCAATAACGAAACTTACTCTAAAGAAAACAAAAAAGAAATTAGGTTTATTGATGCTCTTTCTCAAGGACTTTTCCAAGGTATGGAGAGGTTTGAAAATTCTATAATTATGGGACAAGATATTGCTGAATATGGCGGTGTTTTTAAAATGACGGAAGGTTTTCTAGAGAAATTTGGCAAAGATAGAGTTAGAAATACTCCTCTTTGCGAATCTGCAATTGTAGGAGCTGCATTGGGACTTTCACTCAAAAACAAAAAAGCAATAATGGAAATGCAGTTTGCAGATTTTGTAACTGTAGGGTTTAATCAAATTGTAAATAATTTGGCTAAGTTACATTACAGATGGGGGCAAAATGCAGATGTGGTAATTAGAATGCCTACTGGTGCTGGAGTAGGAGCTGGACCATTTCATTCTCAAAGTAATGAAGCTTGGTTTTCTCATACGCCTGGTCTGAAAGTTTTGTATCCATCTAACCCTGAAGATGCAAAAGGATTGATGCTGGCTGCAATTGAAGATCCGAATCCAGTAATGATTTTTGAGCACAAGGCTTTGTATAGAAGTCTAACTGGCATGGTTCCTGAAAACTATTACCTTACTCCTATTGGAAAAGCAAAATTAGTTGAAGAAGGTAAAGAGTTAAGTATTATTACTTATGGAATGGGGGTTCACTGGGCTAAAAAAGCAATTAAAGAAAAAAATATTTCAGCTGATATATTAGATTTAAGGACACTTTTACCACTAGATAAAGAATCTATATTTGAAAGTGTTATAAAAACCAACAAAGTACTAGTTCTACATGAAGATTGTTTAACAGGTGGCATTGGAGGAGAAATTTCTTCTTTAATTAATGAAAATTGTTTTGAATCTTTAGACGCTCCTGTAATAAGATGTGCAAGTATGGACACACCTGTCCCTTTTGCAAGTGACTTAGAAGAACAGTTTTTAGCCAATAAAAATTTAAATGAAAAAATTGATTATTTAATAAATTATTAACTGTGAAAAAAATTTATTTTTTAATATTATTTATACCCATTATTTCTCTTGGACAGCAAAAAAGTGAACTTGTTTTAGGAATTAATGGTGGTGGTTATTTTGCAAATAAAAATACTGCATTTATATATGGTGGTAATTATACTACTTACAATGTATTTAGCATTTTTAATAATAATATTAACAAACCTACTTTTGAACAATTTTTCCAATACCCCTACTCCATTTATGATCTACCCAACGATATTAAATATTCTATTGGAACTGAAATTGGATTTCACCTAGGAAAGCAAAAAAGAAAAACTAAATATTACATAGATTTTAATTTTGCAGAAATAAATGTTCAAGATTTTATAACCATTGCTATTGAAAATCAATCTGTAACTCAGTCTTTGGAACCTGAATATTTTCCAGTTAGTATTAACGGAAAAGAAAAAAGAAACATGATAAATTTAGGAATTACCAAAACCATATATGAAGAGTCCAATCTTTCTATATTAACTCCCTTCTTTATTCAACTATTGGAAATGAGACTAAAAGAAAATTATATTGTGGTTAATAACCAACAGTACAATATAATTCATAATTCTGCTACACAGACCAACCAAAGTGCCGTAAATAGTCCTGGAGGTTATGGCCTTGGATTTGGATCTGGACTTTTATTTAATTATTTTATAAATAAAGATTTGACTATTGATTTTGGCTACCATATTCAATACTCTAAAACCAATTTTTCTGAGAATCTAAATCCATGGGGTATTCAACATTCTTTATTTGCTAGAATAATTGTGAACGGCTCCAAGTATTTATCCAAACTAAATAATTAGAATTACTTTATGAAACTCTTTAAAATAAGAAGTTTTAAATATTTGTTTTTAATATTAGCCACATTTATTCAAATTTGTAATTCAGCGCAGGAAAATAATAGTATAGATTCCACCAGAAAAAAAAACATTATTCTAAATTCTACAGCATTAGGAGCAACCAGTTTATCTTATTTTGGTCTTTATAACTTATGGTATAAAAAGTATCCACAAACTTCTTTTCATTTTTTCAATGATTTAGAAGAATGGAACTATATGGATAAAACAGGTCATATATTTTCGTCTTACCAAGTCGCTAGAAAAAGTCATTTGTTTTTAGAGAGAAAAAACATTGAAAATCCTATTGAAAAAAGTTGTTTCTATAGCTTGTTTTTCATGTTGGGGATTGAAGTTTTAGACGGATTTTCTACAGAATGGGGATTTTCAAATTATGATTTAATTTCTAATTTTATTGGAACAGGTCTTTTTTACATTCAAGAAAAAAAATTTAACAATCAATTTCTAAAATTGAAATTCTCCTCTCATTTAAGCCCTTATGCTACTTATAGGCCCACTTTGTTAGGCAATAATTTTTCCGAAAGAATTTTTAAAGACTACAATGGACAGACCTATTGGATTACAATAGATTTAAATACTAAAATTCAAGAAAAATTTAAACTTTTCAAGTATATCAACCTCGCCTTAGGATACTCCATAGATGGATTTACAGGTGCAAGAAATAATCCAAATTTAAATTGTATAGAATGTAATAATTTAATAAGGCAGTCTCAATATCTACTAAGTTTTGATTTAGATTTAACAGAAATAGAAACAAAAAATAAATTTTTAAAATTATTCTTTAATACTTTCTCTATAATTAAATTCCCAGCTCCAGCAGTATTAATTCAGAATAAAAGTCAATTTAAATGGATCTATTTTTAGATTTTTAAACCAATTATTTAAAAAAATCTTTTTACACTATTCTAAATTATTAGATTTTCACTTTCTTTGATGGTATGGAAATAGTTGGAATTATTGGCACTCTAGTTATGCTAATTGCATTGCAGGTTGTTTTAGGATTTGACAATCTTTTATATATAGCATTAGAGTCTAAAAAAGCCCCGATTGAAAAACAAGAGTTTGTTAGGAAAATTGGTATTACAATTGCAATAGTTCTAAGACTTGCTTTACTATTTATCCTAGTTAATTTGGTTGAAAAGTTTAAGAATCCATTTTTAATTAGTGAATCCGAAATTATTTCCTTTGAAATGAATCTACATAGCCTAATCATTTTATTTGGTGGTGGATTTATTCTTTACACTTCTGTTAAAGAAATTTGGCACATGATTATTTTTAATGAACATCAAGAACAGAAAACCAAAGCTTCTACCAAAAGAGTAATTTTCATGATTGTTTTAATGAATCTTGTCTTCTCGTTTGATTCAATTCTTAGTGCAATGGCACTAACGGATAATTTTGTGATAATGGCAATATCAATTGTTGTTGGAGGTGTTTTAATGATTTTAGCTGCAAATAAAGTATCTGAATTTTTACAAAAGAATAGAAAATATGAGGTTTTAGGGCTTTTTATATTATTTGTTGTTGGGGTTATGTTATTAACCGAAGGAGGTGAAAAAGCTGATCTTAAAATATTGGGCAATTCAATTCATGCTATGAATAAAGCGACATTTTATTTTATCATATCTATTCTAGCATTTGTAGATATTGTTCAAAGTAAATACCAAAAAAACTTAATGAAGAAAAATAAATTACAATAATTTATCCGAAACAATTAAACAAAATAGTAAACGCTAATATTTGTATATATTTTAGTAAAAAAAGTAGATATGTTTGACAGTATTGATATAAAAAAAGAGCTTATTAAAGTAAGAAGTAATTCAGAAAATGATTTTCTAAACTCTGTTAATCAATTATTAGATAACGATGTTGTTAAAGAAACTCAGATAGAGAACAACATTATAAAATCCAGTTCTAAAAATTATTTTGCTGAAATTATTACTAATTCTAATGAAGACATTTTCAATATTGAATCTATTAAAAAAATAGCTATTCAACATCGTCTTAGATTTTTACCTACTAAGTATTTCAAAAACGAAATACCAAAAGAAGCTATTTTCAAAATTAAAGAAATTGAAAAAGCAAACAACTTATCTGTTGAACATTTCTTCATCTTAGCGCCATCTCAAGCTTTTGATTTAGAGGATTGCAATAAAGATCCCTTGTTATTCATTCCTCTTAAAAATAAAAATTATTTGTTGGTTCACCAATGGGGAGATGATTTAGGATGGATAAAAAAAGCATTGGCTTTGCCGCTTAAGACTATAGAGTCTATGTTTATAACAGTAGGAATTGCTGCATTTTTAATTGCCGCTTTTACACCAACATGGTTAATTTTGAATGGGGCAGAAGTTGATATGGGTTATTTTGGCTACCATAGAATAGCATGGTTTTTATATGCCTTTATTATGTTATGTTCTCTCTCTACTTTTATTTGTTTTTCTCAAAATGTTTACCCGAGTGAATACCAGTGGAATAAAAAGACATACAACTAAATTAATTTCCCAAGGCAAATCTTAAGTCTTATTATTTTCTTTATCGAATCATAAATTTCTTTTCTAAAGGTCTGGTCTTTTTCAATTAAACCTAGAATATTTAACAATACTTTTTCTTCATCTATTGGCATGAGTAATTGATCACATCCTGCTTGAGCAGCCTTTAATCCATTGTTTTCTAAATTAGCTACTCCACCCATATTAAGAGCATCTGTAACAATTAACCCTTCAAACCCTAAAGAGTCTTTCAAAAGATTGGTTACAATATTTCTTGAACAAGTAGAAGGCAAACCAAAGGTATTGTACTCTTCATTATTCTTTACTGCAAGATGGGCTACCATTATTGAAATCACACCACTTTGAATTAAAGGAATATAATTTTCAACTTCTTTCATTTCTCCATCTATAAAGATCAATTCCTTATGGGTGTCTCCTTTAACATAACCATGTCCTGGAAAATGTTTTGCGGTAGCAATAATATTTTGTTTCTGAGTAGTATTAATGAATTTATTAGAAAAGGAAATAACCGTATCCATATTTAAACCAAAACTTCTATTACTAACTACCTTATTTGGCGAAGCATCAATAACTGGAGCATAATTCTGATTAATTCCAATTTTGTTAAGGTCCTCTGAAATTATACTTGCAATAATTTCTACACTATCCATACTGTGAATGGTATTTGTGTAAGGTACTTTTTGAGACCCTATGATCTTTCTATTGACTAATGTGGGTTCTGCATCGGCACTGAAAATTAAAGGAAGATGCCCTTTGGCAATCATTGTACTGTCGTAGTTTTTTACATCTTTAGAGAATTCTTCAAAAGTACCATTCAATAATAGTATCCCCCCAATCCATCCTTTTTGTGCCAATGCCAAAACATGATCTCTAGATTTCCCCAATCTACCAATAGCAGGAACAATCATTTGTCCAACTCTAGAAGTATCATTTAAAAGATTAAAAATAGAATCTATCTTATTATCTAAAACAGTATCGGATTTATAAAAGTCTTTTAAAGAATAGGTTTGAGAAAAACCTAAAAAGAAAATGAAAGAGAAAAAAAAAGAGATTAGTAATTTCATAAATTGAATTTATCAAAAATAATACCAGCATTTTTTAATAAACTAATAGATTAGATATATTGTCCATGTTCTATTGTTGATAGGAAATAATTACATTTGCCATTATTACCGACAAAAAAGAAGTAATGCGCAATATATTTTTATTTTTATTTTTATTTTCTTTTGGATTATCCTTAGCACAAACTGAGTTATTAAATCAAAATTTTAACAATGGGAATTTGACTTCATGGACTTTTATAGATGGAGATATGGCAGCCCCTTACAACGACCCTATGGTTTCTAATCTAATTAGCTCCTTTCACCTAGTGGAAGATTATGACTCTTTAAACGTTGGAGACTCTATAATGGCTGCTAATTCTTGGTTTAATGATACTATTGCAGCAAATAATTTTATTATAACTCCAGCATTAAACTTTACCAATAATGGAAATTATTTAAATTTTCAAGCCAAGTCCTTGGACGGGTCTTACCCGGAAGCTCTTCAGGTTTTTTGTTCTCAATATTTAGAAAAAGATAGTATTTTAAATAGCATGTTGTTTTTTGATACGATTGCTCTTCCAAATCTTTGGACAAATTTTCAGGTAAAATTAGAAGGTATCCCTTTAAATACCCCATTATATATCGCTTTTAGACATTACTCTAACAATAGGTATATAATAGCACTGGATAATGTAAATGTGGTCACCAATAACTTAACCAATAAAGAAAAATTAAATTCTAATAGTTTTTCAGTTTATCCAAATCCCTCCAATGGCTACATTAATATTGAGACTAGTGTAAATAATGAAATCGTCAATATATATAACACAATGGGAAAAACAGTTTGGTCTGGGATAATAGATCATAAAGTTCTAATCTACCTAGCAAAAGGAATTTATTTTTTAGAAAACCAAGAAGAAACTTTCAAAATAATTGTTCAGTAGTCTTATATAGTTTTCCTTTCGGAAAATTTTTATTTACCCCCCCATTTAAATAGTATTCAACGTAATAGATATGTGTTTTAAATGATAAAATTGACCTGTTTTGATTAATAATTGATTTAAAACGTGTATTATTTAAATACTTTATTGTTTACAATTACTTATAATTTATAGTTAGTATTAAAGCGGAATATTTTCCGCTTTTTTTTATTATGCCCATCGATATAAGTCATATTTGCTTAAAAAATGTTAAATTTCAAAACCTACTTTACATTATAGTTATTTTAGATATATGTTATTTATTAAAAGAACTTTTATAATCCCTTTTATTTTTATTACAGCCAACGTGTTTGGACAACAAAATTTAAATTTTAAAATAAGTGGTTTAAAAGATACAACTGTATTTTTAGCAAGATATTTTGGGGAGAAACTTTATTATGCTGATACCGCATATTCTAAAAATGAAACAGTCATTTTTAATAAAAAAAAGCTTACAGGAGGTATTTATGCAGTGGTCTGTCCAAACTCTAAATACTTTGAATTTATTGTTGCAGAAGAAGATGTAATAATGGAAACTGACATCAATGATTTTAATGGTAAAATGAAAGTTGTAAAATCTAAGAATAATAAGATTTTCTACGATTACATTACGTTTTTGGGTTCCATGAAAAATAAAGCAATGTCTCTTAATGGAGAAAACAACGAAAAAAAGAGAAATGCCCTAGATTTAGAAGTTAAGAGTTACCAAAGAAATAACATCACCAATAATAAAAACCTACTTGCTGCAAAAGTGCTTGCAATGTCTATTGATCCTGAAATACCAGAAGAAATAAAAGAAAACGATTCTCTTAAATATCGATATTATCTAGACCATTACTGGGACAATATTGATGTCACAGACAATAGGATTGTTCATACTCCTGTTTACCATAAGAAATTGGATTTTTTCTTCAAAAACATGATTCCCCAAATTCCAGATACAATTTGCCATTATGCACACAAAGTAATAGATAAAATGGATCCGAAAAGTGAACTTTTTAAATATACTGTTCACCACCTAACCTATAAATATGAAACATCAAATATTATGGGTATGGATGCTGTATTTGTTTGTATGGCAAAAAAATATTATTGTCCAGTTGAGAACTCTAAAGCATATTGGATTGACTCTACAAAACTAGTGGACTTATGTGAAAAAGCCGATAAAACAGAACCACTTTTAATTGGGAAAAAAGCACCAAGATTAATATTAGCAGACACCTCTGAATCCAATTGGATTGACTTTTACAAGTTACCTAATAAATATAATCTTTTAATATTTTGGGACCCTGATTGTGGACATTGCAAAAAAGAGATTCCTAAAATGATTGAGCTTTATAAAGAGCTAAAAGAAAAGAATATTGATATTGAGTTTATTGCAATTGGCACCAATCTTGAAAATAAAAAATGGATAGAATATGTTAAAGAAAATAAACTACAATGGATAAATATATCTGATTTTCCTGATGCCAATGAAAATGCAAAATTTTATATCTATGAAAAAAGAGTTACTACGCTTGGAAGTTTAAATTTTAGATTGAGCTATGATATATTCAGTACTCCACAAGTTTATCTATTGGATGACGAAAAAAGAATAATTGGAAAGAAATTAAATGCACTTTCTCTTACGAAAATGCTAGAACATCTAGAAGATATTGACATCGAATACTTAGAAATTCTTGAAAAAGAAAGTGAAAAAGAGAAAGAAAGAATAGAGAATTCTAAAAAAAAGAACAATAAAGATTAAAATGGTCTGGTTTTTGAGTCTTTATATTAAAACACATTTTATATATTTGAAATAACTAAGAATAAATTAATACAATGAAAAAATCAATTTTACAATTAAGCTTTTTAATAGCAACGTTTTTAACAATAAATTCTTTTGTAGCCCAACAAGCTATTGCACTAACCCAGGGTGCTGAAATATCTTTTGACAAGTCAACTCATGACTATGGCCAAATTGAAAAAAGTGCTAATGGAGAATGTGTATTTGTTTTTACCAACACTGGTAATCAACCATTGAATATAACTAATGCAAAGGGTTCTTGTGGCTGTACTGTCCCATCATGGAGGAAAAAAGATGGTTCATCAACATGGGCTCCAGGTGAGTCTGGCGAAATAAGAGTTAGATACGATACTAAAAGAGTTGGTGTTATTAACAAATCTGTAACTATTCAATCTAATGCAATGAATTCTGACAACATTACAAGAGCAAAAAAAGACAGTGAGGGTAAAGTGATTGGTGGAACTTCCACAATCAGAATTAAAGGCGAGGTAAAGGCACCAAAAACAAATGCTACACCTATGAAACCAGCACAAGGTCCAGTTAATTCTTCTGAATAAATTTATAAAACAAATTGATTATAAAAAGCAACCTTGGGTTGCTTTTTATATTTAATATTTAAAGAATTATTTAGATAATAATTCAAACATTTTAGTTCCTAAGTCTGCTGGTGAGTCTACAACATGAACACCACATTGCTTAAGAATAGCTTTTTTGGCTGAAGCAGTATCACTATCACCACCAACAATAGCACCAGCATGTCCCATAGTTCTCCCTTTAGGAGCAGTATCTCCAGCGATAAATGCAACTACAGGCTTTGTTCCGTTTTCTTTGATCCATTTTCCAGCTTCGGCTTCTAAATTTCCACCAATTTCACCAATCATGATAATTCCATGAGTTTCATCATCATTCATTAGTAATTCAACAGCATCTTTAATTGTTGTGCCAATAATCGGATCACCTCCGACACCTATTGCAGTAGTTTGACCTAATCCAACTTTAGTGACCTGATCTACCGCTTCATAGGTTAAAGTACCAGATTTGCTCACAATTCCTACATTTCCTTTTTTGAATATGAATCCAGGCATAATACCAACTTTAGCTTCGTCAGCTGAAATAACTCCAGGACAATTTGGACCAACCATTGTACAGTCCTTGTCGCTTAAGTACTCTTTTACTTTAATCATATCAGAAACAGGAATACCTTCAGTTATGCAAATAACAACTTTAATGCCAGCTTGAGCTGCTTCCATAACTGCATCAGCGGCAAATGCTGGAGGAACAAAAATTATAGAAACATTGGCCTGGGTTTTAACTACTGCATCTTCAACAGTATTAAAAACAGGTTTTCCTAAATGTTCTTGACCACCTTTTCCAGGAGTTACTCCACCTACAACATTGGTCCCATAAGCAAGCATTTGCTCTGAATGAAAAGTTCCTTCACCACCTGTAAAACCTTGTACGATTACTTTTGAATTTTTATCTACTAATACACTCATTGTCTAAATTAATTTTATTGTTTAAATCAATAATATGGGCTAAATGTAAGCAAAAAAAAACCGCTCAATGAGCGGTTTTTAAAATATAATTGTAAAAAATTATTTTCCTTTATCCATTTTGTCTTTTAGAGCAGATAATGCTTCTAAATCTCCAAGTGTAGTTTTTTCTCTAGAATCATTTATTGATCTTACAGCTCTACTTGTTTTGGAAGCGTTTGATTTAGCTTTTTTAGCTTCAACCTCTCCCCAAACTTTCGTATGAGAAACCAATATTTTCTTAGATTCTTTATTGAACTCTAAAACTACAAATTGCGTTTTTTCTTCTTCAGCAACATAGGAACCATCTTCTTTTTTCATATGCTTTGCAGGACAATAGGCCTCTACACCATATTCCATAGATACGATTCCGGCTTTGTCTTTCAGTTTTATTACTGTTCCTTCATGACTAGAGTTCATAGTAAATACTGTTTCGTAAACATCCCAAGGATTTTCTTGAAGTTGTTTGTGCCCAAGGCTTAATCTTCTGTTTTCAGCATCTAATTCTAAAACAACAACCTCTAACTCGTCTCCTACATTACAGAACTCAGAAGGATGTTTAAATTTCTTATCCCAAGAAAGGTCAGAAATATGAATTAAACCATCAATTCCTTCTTCTAATTCAACAAATACTCCAAAGTTGGTAAAGTTTCTAACTTTTGAGGTATGCTTAGATTCTATTGGGTATTTCTTGTCAATATTTTCCCAAGGATCTGGTATTAATTGCTTTATTCCTAAAGACATCTTTCTTTCTTCTTTGTCAAGAGTCAAAACAACTGCTTCAACCTCATCACTAACTTTTAAGAAATCATTTGCAGTTCTTAAGTGCTGACTCCAGCTCATTTCTGAAACGTGAACCAATCCTTCAACACCAGGCGCAATTTCTATAAAGGCACCATAGTCTGCTATTACTACCACATTGCCCTTAACCTTGTCGCCAATTTTCAAATCTTTATTTAACGAATCCCAAGGATGTTCAGATAATTGTTTTAGACCCAATGCAATTCTTTTCTTATTGTCATCAAAATCTAAAATAACTACTTTTATTTTCTCGTCAAGAGTAACTAATTCTTCTGGATGATTGACTCTTCCCCAAGAAAGATCTGTAATATGAATTAATCCATCCACACCACCTAAATCAATAAATACTCCATAAGAGGTAATGTTTTTAACAATACCTTCTAATACCTGACCTTTTTCAAGACCAGACATAATTTGTTTTTTCTGTTCTTCGATCTCAGCTTCAATAAGCGCTTTATGAGATACTACAACATTTTTGAATTCTTTGTTGATTTTAACAACTTTAAATTCCATATTTTTTCCAACAAACTGATCGTAATCTCTAATTGGCTTAACATCGATTTGTGAACCAGGTAAAAATGCTTCAATTCCAAAAACATCAACAATTAATCCACCTTTGGTTCTACACTTAACATATCCAGTAATAATTTCTCCACTTCCTAGTACTTCATTAACTCTTATCCAAGCCAAATGTGTTCGTGCAGTTTTATGAGAAACTACTAATTGGCCTGTTTTATCTTCCATATTTTCTATGTATAGATCAACAGAATCACCAATAGCTAAGTCCGGATTGTATCTAAATTCATTTTTAGGAACTACGCCCTCGCTCTTGTAATTGATATTAATTACCACTTCTTTCTTTGTGATTGCAATTACCAAACCTTGAATTAATGATTTCTCCTCAATTTGAGTAAGAGTACCATCATACATATCATTTAGTCTAGTTCTTTCAGCAGCTGAATAAGAATCGGTTTCCTCGGCTTCAAAAGCATCCCAATCAAAAACAGTTGGTACTTTTTTCTCTACTTTTGGAGCAACAGTTTTCGTTTCCACAACATCTTCAATAGATTTTGAAGTAGCTTTTTCTGTAATAGATATCTCTTTCTTTGCAGTAGTCTTTTTAGTAGCAGGTGCTTTCTTTGCAACTGTCTCCTTCTTCGCTGTAGTCTTTTTAGCAGCAGGTGCTTTCTTTGCAACTGTCTCCTTCTTCGCTGTAGTCTTTTTAGCAGCAGGTGCTTTCTTTGCAGTAGTCTTTTTGGTAGTTGCTGCAGTTTTTTTGGCAGCTTTTGGTTCTTTTTTATCTTCGGCCATATGGCGTTTTTTTGTATCTCTGATAATGGTCTATCCAAAGAGAGGTTAATTTACTTGGACCATCAAGTATTTACGGGCGACAAAAATAGTGAATTATATGTTTTATCCAAGAACAAATAATAATAATTAACGCTTCTATGAATTTACCGTAATAAATATATATATTTTTATAATCTTGAAACAAGACAATACATACATGGCAAGATGCCTAGAATTGGCAAGAAAAGGAGCAGGATTTGTTTCACCAAACCCCATGGTAGGTTGTGTAATTGTCTACAAAAATAGAATTATAGGAGAAGGATATCATCAAAAATATGGTGAAAACCATGCTGAAGTAAATGCCATTAATATGGTGAAAAACAAAAGAGAGCTAGAGGGAGCAACTTTGTACGTAAATCTTGAGCCTTGTTGTCATTTTGGAAAAACCCCACCTTGTTGTCATTTAATAGTTAAAGTAGGAATTTCTAGTGTTGTAATTGGCAGCAAAGACAATTCGAAGAAAGTAAATGGATTGGGAATAAAATATCTGCAAGAAAACAATGTGAAAGTCAAAGTTGGTTTGCTAAAAAAGGAATGTCTAGAACTTAATAAACGGTTTTTTACCTATCACCAAAAAAATAGGCCTTACATAATTCTTAAATGGGCGGAAACCAAAGATGGTTTTATGGATATTTTTCGAAAGGGAAAAAAGAAAGAAATTAATTGGATCAGCAGTGAAAATTCCAAAACCTTAGTTCACCAGTGGAGAGCACATGAAGATGCTATTTTAGTTGGAAGAACTACTGTAGAAAATGATAATCCAAAACTTACTGTAAGAGAGGTCAAAGGAATAAACCCTGTGAGAGTAATCTTAGATCCAAATCTTAAATTGGGTTCTGACTATAATATTTTTGATAATAGCTCCAAAACAATAATTGCAAATTTAATTGTGGAAGAAAAAAAAGATAATATATTCTACTTGAAATGTAAGGAGAAAGATATGATTCTTAATCTGTTAAACTATTTATACCAAATGGAAATTTCCTCCATAATTATTGAAGGAGGATTCAAAACAATAACAAGTTTTATAAACAACAATTACTGGGATGAAGCAAGAGTAATTGTTGGAAATAAATTATTTAAAAATGGATTAAAATCCCCTGTATTAAATAAAAAATGGATATCAAAGGATGAAATAGGTCAGGATACACTTCTTAAATACTTGAATGATTGATTTAGCCATAACAATTACCACATTTTCCATGATGGTTATGTTGTTTAAATATTTTGATAAAATAAGTGTAAACAATCTAATAGCCATTACTTTCAACTATTTTACTGCAGGAACATTAGCATTATCAGGTTATTTACTAGAAAACAGTTTTATTGAACTTAAAACTAATACCAATTTAAATCTTGTAATTATAGCCTTAATTATAGGAACTCTATTTGTAATAACATTTAATTTATATGCCTATTCAGCACAGAAAATAGGAATTACTTTAAGTACAATATCCAATAAGATGTCTATGGTTATTCCAATATTAATAGGAATAATTTTATTTAAAGAGGAAGTTACTTTTTTTAAAATTATAGGGGTTTTTCTTGCACTCGGAGCTATTGTATTTTCTTCTAAAGAAGACAAGAAAAGTAAAAAACTAAGTCAACTAAATATAATCATCCTCTTCTTACTTTTTATAGGTCAAGGTTTAGCAGATGGTCTTCTAAATTGGGGACAAAGAAATATTTTAAATAGTCAAAATATGAATCTTTTTTTCACATTGACCTTTCTTTTTGCTGGATTTACAGGCGGGTTATATAGTTTTTTTAAAATAAAAACATCCAATCTAAAGATGGATAAAAAAAGTATTTTTTGGGGAATTGTTCTAGGGATCCCTAACTATTTAACACTGCTTTATTTTATAAAATCTTTAAAAAGTGAACTATTTACTACTTACCAAGTCTTTCCAATAGTAAATATTGGTGTTATCGTAATGTGTACTATATTATCAGTAATCTTATTTCAAGAAAAGGTATCTATTTTTAAATGGGTTGGAGTTGGAATTGGAATACTAGCTATTTCGTTAATCCTACTTTAAATTAAACCAAAGTATCATCTATTGACGCTGTAAGAGAATATAGTTTTTTAGATGTTTCTTCTGTAATACCAACAAGTGGCAACCTAACAAAATCAGAGCATATGTTAATTAATTTTAGCAAGTACTTAATTCCTGCAGGATTCCCATCCACAAATAAATAATGAATGATCTCGAAGAGTTCGTAATGCTTTTCTTTTGCTAAATCTAAATTTTTATTCAAAGCTGCGTCTACCATAGTTGAAAATCTTTTGGGGAATGCATTAGCTATTACAGAAATAACGCCGTCTCCTCCTACTAAAATATGTCCAAGAGTTAAAGCATCGTCCCCAGAAATCACTAAAAAATTATCTGGTTTTTTTAAAATAATAGTCATTATTTGCTCTAAGTTTCCAGATGCTTCTTTAACTCCTACTATATTTTTAAAATCTTTTGCCAGTTTAACTGTTGTATCAGCAGTTATATTGGAACTTGTTCTTCCTGGCACATTGTAAATTATAATAGGAAGATTAGTTGCATTAGATATGGATTTAAAATGCTCGTAAATACCTTGTTGTGATGGTTTGTTATAATATGGACTTACAGAGAGAAATCCATCTATCTTATGGTCTGAAAAAAACTTTATTTTTTCACAAACATCGGATGTGCTGTTTCCACCAACTCCTAATAAAATGGGAAGTTTACCAGCATTAATTTCAATAATATAATCTAGTACTGCTATTTTCTCTTCTTTATTAAGAGTGACAGACTCTCCAGTAGTGCCCTGTACTACTAGATAGTTGGTTCCATTATTAATCTGAAACTCAACTAGTTTCTGTAAACCATTGTAATCTACTTTTCCATTTTCATTGAATGGAGTTACTAGTGCGACGCCTGTACCTTTAAATTTATCCATGACTAAATTTACTTCAATTTATTATATGCTTTTATTCTAGATGGGTCTAATTGAGAAACCAGATTATAAATTTTGTTTCTTTCAGAAGGTGAAGTAGGTAAATAAATTTTAATTAACTCTTCATATTTGGCATTAAAAAACAATTGCATATTTAAAGAAGAAGGTCTACTCTTATGAATCTCCAATAAATCATTTACAGAGCTAGTTATTTCTTTAATACAGGTATCTCTATTGATATAACACTGGTCTAAACCACTAATATGGTAATTGTAAAAAGTCTTCCTAAGAGATGTGAATTGAGGTTGTAAAGCATTTTGTATTAACCAAAAGCGATTGTTACTTCCATCACCATCGGGAGCTTTCCAACCTGGTTCTGATGCACTTTGACAAATACTTAAAATTTGATCTGCTTTATTAAAATAAGGTGTCCCACCTTCCATAGAAAAAGAGTCGTAATCGTAACCTAGAATCATATAAATATAATAAGCTAAGATATCGGCTAAATTATCTACGTGCTGCCCTTCAAAATATTGTATAGGTGAGTTTCTAATATATTTAAAAGTGACATTTTTATCAATATAACTCATTAAAAGAGATTTGTAATCAGAATTAAAAACTGGTCTTTGGGAAGTAATTTGCAATTTTCCCGAAAAATCATTCCCAGACTTAGAATTTAGTGTCAATAAAAAAGAAACATCAATTTGTTCGTGCTGTTCAAACTTGTCGTTGGTCCAATTGTAACCAAAATTGATATATTCAATCATGGCGTTTTTTAAGGAAGAAAAAATCTCTTGATTTGCAGGATTATTTTGAAGAGTAGGTGCTATAACTTGAACTTCACAATTGAATATCTGAGAAATAGATAATTTAGAAAAACCCAAAGTAACAATAAATAGTATTTTAATTCTTAAATACATTCTTCTACAAAGTTTAGAATATCTATTGCTACTAGATCTTTGGTTTTTAACTCGAACTCCCTCTCTTCGGAAGGAGTTATTAAGGTGATTTTATTGGTATCATGACCAAAACCAGCTCCAGTATCTCTCAGAGAATTTAAAATAATTGCATCTAGATTTTTTCTTTTCATTTTTTGATAGGCATTTTCAATACCATTCTCTGTTTCTAGAGCAAAACCAATAACGAGTTGCTTCTTTTTACTTTTTGATAAATCTTTTAAAATATCTGGTGTTTTTTTCAATTGAATGCTTATTTCTTGGTCTTGCTTTTTAATTTTATTTGAAGCAATATTTTTTGGCTCATAATCTGCTACAGCAGCACTCATTATTAAAACGTCTATTTTATCAAATCTTTTAGTAATTTCTTTTTTCATTTCCTGAGTTGACATAACATCTATTCTTTGGACATTTTCAGGTGTTTTCAATGTTACAGGTCCTGAAACCAATTGAACATTTGCACCTCTTTTTTGCGCTTCGTTAGCCAAAGCATATCCCATTTTTCCAGTTGAATGATTGCTTATAAAACGAACAGGGTCTATGGATTCGTATGTAGGTCCAGCAGAAATTAAAATATTTAAGTTTTTTAGAGTAGCTTTTTCAAGAAAATAATTGTTTATGTAAGTCACTATTTCTTCTGGTTCTTCCATTCTACCCTTCCCTTCTAATCCACTAGCTAATTCTCCTTCTTTTGGCTCTATTACATTTACCGATCTTTTTGTTAATAATTGAATATTTGACTGAGTAGATTTATTTTTAAACATATCTAAATCCATTGCTGGGGCAACAAAAACTGGGGCATTGCACGAAAGAAATGTAGATAATAAAAAACTATCTGCTTTTCCAGAAACTAAATTAGATATTGTGTTGGCAGTAGCTGGAGCAATAACCATTAAGTCGGCCCAAGAACCAAGATCAACGTGGTTGTTCCATTCGCCAGTATTTTCGTCTTTGATAAAGTCTTTATAGACTGGATTTTTTGATAAAGTAGATAGGGTAACGGTAGTAACAAATTGAAGAGCAGCTTCTGTAACTATAACTTTTACAAATGCTCCAGATTTGATAAATTCTCTAATTAAAAAGGCTGATTTGTATGCAGCTATACTTCCAGTGACAGCTAGTAATACATTTTTGCCACTTAGCATGAAAATTATTATTCGTTGGAGTCTTCGTTTTCAGGAGATTTCCAAAATATTTTTTCGTTTTCTAATTCCTGAATAGCAATAGCTCCAGATTTAGGCAATCTTTCGTAATATCTTGAAACTTCAATTTGCTCTCTGTTTTCAAAAATTTCCTCAAGATTGTCAGTTGAAGTAGCAAACTCATCTAATTTTTGATTAAGCTCTTCTTTCATTTCAACATTAATCTGGTTAGATCTCTTTGATAAAACAGTGATTGTTTCGTAGATATTACTGGTTTCAGACTCTAATTCTCTAAGACTTCTTGTAATTGTTGTTCTCTCTGCTGTGCTATCTTTATATGCCATTGGTTAAATTTTGAGTTTTTCTAGTTCTTTCAAGCTCGATAAGTAAAAGCTTTCCGATTCTCGTGCAAACTTACTGCTTTTATAAGAATCCACAAAAGTATAATAAGATTTAATAGTTTCTTCAAATCTTTCTATTTTTTTTGAGTCGATACTATTTGAAGCATACAAATAGTTAGATTTTAATATCAGAAAGAGTATTTCTTCCTTAAAATTGGTGTTTGGAAATTCAGAAATCGTAGTATTTAAAGCAATGGTAGCAGACCTGTATTTTTCCATTTTATAATAAAGTTTTCCCTTTTCAAAACTTTTTAATTCTAGCCTGTTTCTTAAATCACTAACCATTTTATTACAACTATCTAATAGATAGCTATTGGGATATTTGCTCATAAATAGTTGAAATTCATCGATTGCTTTATAACTTTCTGATTGGTCTAAATAATAATCTGGAGAGTTCTTCATAAGACAAATAGCAGAATTAAAAGCACATTCTTCCACTCTTGAACTTTGAGGAAAGTTTTTTACAAATCTTTTAAAATAATACCCAGCAAGATAGTAATCCCCCATGCAATATTGATTTTTTGCATAGTAATAATATACATCTTCCCCTTTACTAGTCATTCTAAAATAAGACATTAATTCTTCTAGAAGTGGCAAGGATTTGTAACACTGGTTATTTTCATAGTACTCCAGAGCTTTTTCATACTTTAAATTATAGTCTGTTCCTTTCAAAATTTTGTTGTAATCAGAACAAGACAACATTGTTAAAAAAACAAAGGTTGTAATAAAAGTAAGTAGAGGAATACCATTATTTAACTTGGATAAAAGCTTAAGTGAACGTTCAAAATATTTTTCTCTTTGGTGACTCAAATTAAATTTTTTTCAAATATAGGTTTCTTTGTTATAATTGGAAGGAAATAATTGTTGGAATACTAAGTATAAAATATATAAGCTAAGAAAATGGAGGAAACAATCCCCACAAAATCAGCAATTAACCCTACAGAAGCAGCGTAGCGAATTTTTTTAATTTTTACAGAACCAAAATAAACTGCTAAAATATAAAAGGTTGTATCAGAGCAACCTTGAAAAGTTGAAGCAAGTCTTCCAACAAAAGACTCTACACCATTGGTTTGGAAAATTTCTAACATCAGTGCTCTTGCTGCAGGTCCGCTAAAAGGTTTCATAAAAGCAACAGGAAGAGAATCTATAAACTCTAAAGAATTTACTCCAACAAATACCAGAACATACTCAATTCCACTAAATAGAGATTGCATTGCACCTGAAGTTCTAAAAAGAGAAACAGCCGCAAGAATAGCAATAACATAAGGCAGAATACTAAGTGCAATATCAAATCCACTTTTTGCCCCTTCTACAAAGCTTTCATAAACATTGATTTTTTTCACAAAACCATAAATCACAAAACCAGTAATGGTGATAAGTAATATAAAATTTCCCACAAATGAGGATATGAAATTAACAGAATCTGGAGAGTAGATACACCAAGCAAGTAAGCCAAAAATAAGAAAACTTAATCCTCCGATGTAGGCGAAAATAACTCTATCAAAAAGATTTATTTTTTGTTTGATTGCAACTAGAATCAAGCCTGTTAAAGTAGCAAAAAAAGTAGCAAATAAAATTGGTAAAAAAACTATAGTTGGGTCAGTTGCTCCGTCTGCCATTGCTCGATAGCCAATAATACTTACAGGAATTATGGTTAAACCAGATGTATTTAAAACTAAAAACATAATTTGAGCATTGCTAGCGGTATCTTTAGATGGGTTTAAATCTTGTAAAAGTTTTATAGCTTTTAGACCTATGGGAGTTGCAGCATTGTCTAACCCTAACATATTGGCACTATAATTCAGCATTATAGCACCTGAAGCTGGATGTCCTTTTGGAATTTCAGGAAATAATCTAGAAAAAAGAGGAGAAACAAACCAAGATAGAGAAGAAACAATTCCTGCTTGTTCTCCAATGTTCATCACCCCCATCCAAAGGCAAAGAGCACCAGTGAGGTAAATAACCATTTCAAAACCATTTTTTACACTTTCAAAAAGATTTTCCACCAAGAGTTTAAAAATGTCAAAATCATGAAAAATAAATGCTTTTCCACAGGCCATAATCATAGCTATGGCAATTAAAGCCACCCAAATTCTATTCAGTAACATTTATTATTTTTTTAAAATCAGTATTTATTCCGTTAACAAAGTTTTTAATTACATCTACCTTTGGATGACAAGCAAACTTAGATCCTTTGAAAGATGAAATATTCTCACAATTAATATATTCATTGAATTGAATTAAAAATTGCTCGGATATTGGCATATAAGACCAATGCCATTTTTCCATTTTATATCCAGTTCTTTTGGTATCTTCTTGGTTGTCGTAAGTCATGTGAAAACCATATTTAAAAGCATTTTCAACCAACCAATCGAATATTTTTTTCCCCTCACCTATTTCGAAATAACTATTTTCTAAATTGTTTAAATCTATATCCGTTCCCCAGTGGTGTCTAGAGGTTGAAGGCATGGAGCTGTATTTCATAATCTCTTTTACTGCGGAAATACTATCCATTTTTTGGATATTTTTAGCCCATTTTCTATCCCAAATATATTTTTGATGGTTGAAACTTCTTGTTCCGGAAATTATTACAAGTTTTATACCATCTTTAAGGGCAGCATTGTACATTTGATCAAACTTTAGCAATACTTCATTTCTAAGGTAAATTGTTTTTGAAGAGTATTTAGAACTTACAATACTAAAATTACTGTCTTTTTTATAATCGAATTTTCCAAGTAAAATATTTTTTTCAATTTTTTCAAAATTTTTCGGTTTTACAGTTTTTTTGGTACTAGAATTCCCAAATGATGCGGTTTGTAGTATAATATCTTTGTTTTCAAGAGTTTTTAATTCTGAACTTTGAACCACTTTTGCTAAACTTTTAGACTCGTTTTCGTTGTTGCAGGACAACAAAAAAACAGAAAGAAAACAGGCAATTAATTTACTCATTTAACAAGTTATTGTTTTAAGATAAGTACAAGATATTTTAATTCTGTAAAAGATTTATACAATTTGAAAAGTCAATTCTAATATAGAATTATATTCCTAATAATATTTAAGATAATTGATAAAGTATGTGAATAGATATGTTAATAAAACTAAAACAAAAGTTCTAAAAGCGATTAAAGTGTTATAATTTTGAGCAAAATTCTATATAGAATAAGTATTATGAAAGATATTTTTGACAAAATAAAAAACAACAGAGGCCCCTTGGGACAACATGCTAAAGAATCTCATGGATACTTTACATTCCCAAAGTTAGAAGGAGATATTGCTCCGAGAATGTTTTTTAAAGGAAAAGAAGTACTTACATGGAGTATTAATAATTATCTAGGTTTGTCCAACCACCCAGAAGTAAGAGAAGCAGATGCTGAAGCTTCCAAAAAATGGGGACTTGGTTACCCAATGGGTGCTAGAATGATGTCTGGTCAAACTAGCGAACATGAAAAGTTAGAAAGAGAACTTGCTGACTTTATGGACATGGACGCGTGTTACTTATTGAATTTTGGTTATCAAGGTTGTATGTCTACAATAGAAGCTTTGGTAGATAGAAACGATGTTATAGTTTACGATAGTGAATCTCATGCTTGTATGGTAGATGGTGTTAGACTTCACCAGGGAAAAAGAAAAGTATTTCTTCACAACGACATGGAAAGTTTTGAAAAACAAATGACTGTTGCCACTAAAATAGCTACCCAGACTGGCGGTGGAATATTAGTAGTAACAGAAGGTGTTTTTGGAATGAGTGGTGACCAGGGAAAACTTAAAGAAATAATAGAGTATAGAAAATCTGGAAAGTTTAATTTCCGAATATTTGTAGACGATGCGCATGGGTTTGGAACTCTTGGAGAAAAAGGTCAAGGTGCAGGGGAAGAGCAAGGTATTCAAGATGAAATAGATGTTTTATTTGGAACATTTGCAAAATCTATGGCAAGCGTAGGAGCTTTTGTTTGTAGCACAGATGATGTTATTAATTATTTAGCATACAATATGAGGTCTCAAATATTTGCTAAATCACTTCCTATGCCATTAGTGGTTGGTGGATTGAAAAGATTAGAATTACTAAAAGCCAAAGAACAAAAAGACAAACTTTGGGAAATTGCCAATGCCTTACAATCGGGACTTAAAAGTTCTGGTTTTAATTTAGGCAACACCAACTCATGTGTAACTCCTGTTATGCTTAGTGGAACTTTGGGAGAGGCAACTAATTTAACGTTTGACTTACGAGAAAACTACGGTCTTTTCTGTTCCATTGTTGTTTATCCTGTGGTTCCTAAAGATGTTATTTTATTAAGATTAATTCCAACTGCTTCTCACTCTTTGGAAGATGTTGAATATACCATTAGTACATTTAATAAAATCAAAACCAAATTAGATGCTGGTGAATACCATTCCGATAAGGTATTAGACACCAATGCTTAAGATTAATTAGTAAAACTTAGAGGCTAAATGATTTGCGTTGATACAGTGAGCTAGGACATAGATTTGAGACTTTTTGTCTAGTAATCTAATTTTCCAAGAAATTTATTTCACGATTATAAACTTCAGGCAAAGAAACCTTGAAATTCTTTTTGTCGTTTTCGAAATAACCTGTATAAGAACCAGCAGGGTTGGAGTCTGGAATAAAGAGAATGTTAAGATCATCATCTACATTAGCCACACCTTCTTCATAGACTAAAATATTATCAGATTTATCTGAGCGATTTTGGATTTCGGAAGACTCTGCAACTAACTTATATTTCCAAACTTTTTTTTCTTGAAAAAAAACTGTGTAAAGAATTTCAATATCATCAACATTAATATTTAAAATTGTTTCTGAATTTGATTTTAAATCAACTGGTTTGAAATCGTTAGAATGGTAATAGTATGCTTCTTTTTCTTTTTCTTCCCATTTGTCGCAAGATGAAAGTGTTATAAATGAAAGAATAAATAATGCGTATAATGCTCTCATGATAATATATTTTACATTCTTAATATATGTAATTTAATTAGAAATTACAAATTATTGACAGATAATTGATTATGGATTGCAAATAACAGTGAGTATAAACTGTGTCTTAATACACTTTACATTTTTGTTGTAATTAGTTTTTAATAAATTTTGAATAAAGATATTTATCTCCTGATTTGATTAAAATGAAATAGATGCCTGATAACAGATTAGAAATGTCAATCTGATTCTTTTTTCCAGAAGATACCAAAGATCCGATTTGGTCATAAATATATACGTCATCAATTATTGAGTTATTTAGCATTGAAATATCGATGGTCTGATGTGCTGGATTCGGGAATACCAAAAATGATTGTTCATGGTTCCCTTCTTCTGTAATAGAAAGGATAAATTTATTTTTAAGAAGAGTTCCATTCTCATCAATACAATAAGCAGCATTAATGTCAATTATCTTGACTTTGATGATGTTAGATGTTAATCCAGAAACCTCCTCATCCCAAGTCACTCCTCCGTTAATGGTTCTATATATTTGTCCGGAGTTACAAACGGCATATCCAATAGTATCATCGATGAAGTCTATCGAATTAATATCCTGAATGGTAGAAGGGTGAGTGCCTATCCAATTATCACCGCCATCAGTACTCTTATATACTTTACCATTGGTAGAACTTACATAACCTATTAATCCATTTGGGAAAGAAACAGAGGTGAGTTCATTTATCGAATCAGTGAACATTATATTCCAGCTTAGACCAGAGTCAATTGTTTTAAAAAGATAGGAGATTTGATTCGTGTCTTTTACAATAATAAAACCAATATCTGAATTGACAAATTCGATGTTTCCCATATTTCCTCTGTTATCTGTATAATTAGCATGAAATGACATAGTGTCTCCAGTAAATATTTGGGTAAACGAGGATGGCGTTAATCTATAGAGTTTCGCAAAAGGGGGGCCATAGAAGTTACCAGCTACATATGCAACCGTTGATAAGGCATACATCTGTAGGGCGGAAAACCATACTTCCAGGAAGATTAGACCAATTCACACCACCGTCTATTGTTTTTTGAAAACTATATACACCTTGAAATCCTTCGCTGCGAAGACCAACATCCGAGTCAAGAAAATGTAAGTTACTAATTGGGCAACAGCCCGAATAAGTTCCACCACCAGTATTTACAATTGTTTCCATTTGCCAATCATCCTGTGTAAAAGAAATGCTATTTACAATACCTGCCGCTGGTGTAGAACCTGAGTTGTTAGAAAATTGATAGCCGACGTTGTCTTCTATCATTTGAACATTTGCTTCGTGAACTCCTAAATTAAACCATTGCCCAAATGCTGCAATATTTATAAGATAAAAACAAATAATGATTAGTAGTTTTTTTATAACCATATGAATTTCGAGAATTACTAAAACCATTTTAAAATCTTTTTGCCAAATAGTGATAAAACTATTTTTATCCACCATAAGAATAGTAGAGGAAAAACTAAGATTACTAATTTATTGTATTCATATGCTTGAAAAAATTCAAAATGAATTAAGTGCATAAGTGCTCTTGTCATACCACATCCATAACATTCTAAATCAAAAAAAACAACTGAAAGACAAACACTCTGTCCTTGGTCAAAATAATCGGATGGTAAAAAGAATAATATTAAAGGTCCTAATAATAGAATTATTATTAGAGTAATTTTAAATATTTTATGCTTAAATAATTTTCTGCACATATTCTAGCAACTATAAATTGATTTCATTTTTATAACTTTCAAAATAAGTTTAATAAAACAAGATTCATTATTAAAAATATAAATTTTTTATGAGTAGATGTGAACTGATTGCTGAAATAGGTTGGAATCATATGGGTGATATGGACCTTGCTGAAAAGATGATATCTTCAGCTGCAAATTGTGGTGCTGAATATTGTAAATTTCAAACTTGGAAAGTGAAAAATTTGAAAGATGGTCCATGGAATACTGATGGAAGATTGGAAATTTATAATAAGGCCGAGTTATCTGATGAAGATCATAAAAAATTAGTAGATCTGTGTAAAAAATATAAAGTAAAGTTTTTAACATCTTTATTTAACATCAAAGATTTAGAATTCGTTTCTCAGCTATCAAATAAAGCAATTAAAATTCCAAGCCATGAAGTATATAATCTTGAATTAATTAAAAAATCTTGTGATACTTTTGAAAAAGTATTTGAAGGAAAGAAACAAAGTACATTTCCGTATAATCTAAAAGAATTGAGATCAAAAAACGGGGAATATGGATTACTTCCAGAAGTACCTTACGGAAATACTTTATTAACAGAATTAGTAAAAGCAACACTTAAGGGAGAACAATTAGGAAAAGGAGAAGAGACCGATTTTTTAACTATTAGCTATTCTAGTACAGACTACATAGGTCATAATTTCGGAATCCGTTCCAAAGAACTAGAAGACACCTATGTGCGTTTGGATTATGAAATTGCTTTACTATTGAAAACACTAGATAAAGAAGTTGGAAAAGGCAATTATACTTTGTTTTTAACAGCCGACCATGCGGCAAGTGATCAGCCACTTTACCGTCAACAAAAAAAAATACTTGGAGCCTTCTATAATCCAAAAGATTTAAAGATGAAACTAAACAACCATTTGAAGGTAGTTTTTGGTGATAGGAAATATAT
>ENA-OQVM01000293-OQVM01000293.1-marine-metagenome-genome-assembly--contig:-NODE-293-length-81536-cov-5.899201_pt1 | contig 81536 bp, 69 predicted proteins | sample MGYA00237776_ERZ505498 | MGnify/ENA primary metagenome ERZ505498 (study PRJEB26159, sample SAMN06265151) | marine metagenome | isolation source: Helgoland LTER site | place: Germany:Helgoland, sampling... | reverse complement strand
GCCATATTCAGTTTTGCGCTACTGAGATCTGCACCGCTGAGATCTGCACCGATGAGATTTACACCGATGAGCTCTGCACCGCTGAGGTCTACATTGCTGAGATCTGCATCGCTGAGATCTGCCCCGGTTAATTTCACGTTAGTGAGATTGATGTAAGGGGGACCTTCTGACCTTAGGTATCTCACAGAAAGGTTTGTTTGATAACTTCCAGAATTTTTTCCACTTCCATTTTCATTCTTGATTTGTGCTACTTTGCAACGCAGAATCGCCGAAACAGCTTCATAAACATCTGGTCTTACGTGGTAAGTCTTCTTACTAGTGGCTTTGTTATAGTATTTAATCTCTATTGCTGTATCAGTAGTCGGATGCCTAGCAAATGAGGAAAGCAATTCCATAATCTGTTCATGATATGTTTTGGGATGATCCCGTGCTAAGCGCTCTAAGGCATAGATGCCGCCAAGACGGGTTGAGCACGTCTCATTGCCCAGCATCTCTGCTCCCTTTTGATAACGGTCATTCTGCAAGCCGCTCTCTGATGTCTCAGCTTGTTTTTGGGCTATGAGGCTTCGCCATCCCGCAAGCGTCAGGCCAATAATGCCTGCGACCATAAAACTAATATTTCTTAGAACTGCGCTATTTGATTCACCACCACCATCTGACAGCCAGCCCCAGAAACAGAAACAGAGAATAGAAACCAACAATCCAAAGCAGATAAACAATAATACGAAGGCACGAAAACTAAGGGTACGAAATTCTCTGGCCCAACGCTGATAAAACTGCATCCCTTTTTCGACAACATCATTCATCTGCTCTCTCCTGCGGCAATCGCATTGGCAAGAGTGGTCTGATTAACCTTTTGAAACAAGGCAGCGGGTAAGACGGGGTGTCAGGCGGCGCGCTGAACAGCGTTTTGGGGCCAAATAAGGCAGTTTTAGGAGTGATGAGGCGTATCTGGCGCGATTATTGCAACAAAAGCCTTAGAGATTAATGAGTCTGCTCCTTCAGCACAGAGACATTTCGTTAGCAACAGTGGTTGCAGAGATTTAATCTCAGGAAAGCCCTACCTTCGGTGGGGCTTTTTTTAGCTGTCATGTTTTAACTGGCGACTTTTTTAAAGGGTGTTTGAAACTCTTTCAGAGCGCCACGCCATATCAGCTAACCCAAATCAGCACATATCAAATATAGGGGAAAGAAAATGGCGATTCCGGGAGGACTCGAACCCCCAACCTGCTGATTAGAAGTCAGCTGCTCTATCCAGTTGAGCTACGGAACCGTTGCGTTGGCTTTTACAGGAAATAAAAACGTCTGTAAATTCAAGTTTAGTGTTGCTGGCCTTGCCGCCTGTTATCGTGGGCTAGTGTGTCCAGGACCCAGATCTGTCATACGCGAAATTATCGGCGTAGGCCTTAGGTTTTGGCGACCGCTTTTGCGGCGTATTAACAACATAATCCAGAGCGTGCTTTTCAGCATAAGCAACAGCATCATCGGCGCTATCAAAATACAGCTTAACCTGACGCATTGTATCAGCTGATGACTGCCACCCCATAAGCGGCTCAGGCCCAACACGCGATGAGCGGGCAAAATCAAGAACCCACTTTTTCATTTTATTACGGCCAGACTGCATGGCTGTTTTTGCTGGCTGATAAATACGTGCTTTGCTCATTACCATTATTCCCTGAAATACTGCCAATCGCCTCTTGCGAAAGCGATGATTGATGTCTTTATATCGCGCCACTGTGAAAAAGTTAAGCGCTGTATTTGGCTAGTGAGCTATTAAGACTGTCGCAGGCTTTATTATGGCGGTGCTTTGCACAGGCGCGCATAACAGATAACACCCTATCACGCCGCGATAGCCAGCAACCGGCAGGATGCAGCAGATAAGGCTAGAAAAGCTTGATGATTAAGGGTTTGGGAGAGGAATGGTCGGAGTGGAGAGATTCGAACTCCCGACCCTCTGTTCCCAAAACAGATGCGCTACCAGGCTGCGCTACACTCCGACTGCGCAATCTCTACACTGTCATCTGCCCTATTTTCAAGCCTAAAGTTGCATAAAAAGTAACTTTATACCCCCCTCTTCTCATTAGCTGCCGAATAATAAGAGGATTTCATTCAATAAGAGAGCCTGCAGGAAGGACAAGCGCTGTGCCAAGTTCAAGCCCAAAACGGCTGACTGACCCTGCTTCCAATTCCAGAACATATTGGACTGGTGCGAATGATGAAATTACTTTGTCATTATTAGGCTCTGCGTTCGGGACAATATGAACCAGCCTCTGTTCTTTGGTGAAAAACAGAATATCCAGTGATAGCGGTGTGTTTTTCATCCAGAAATGACGTAACGCGCTCTCATTAAACACAAATAACATGCCTGCCTTCTCATCAAGGGCCGCACGATACATAAGCCCTTGCCGGCGTTCTGCTGGTGTTATGGCAAATTCAACCTTAAAACTGAGCGGCGCCTTACCGGGCGGGACAAGCTGAACAGTGCCGCGGGAAAACGCAATCCCCTCACCTGCAACAGGGCCGGAAAAGAACAGAGCCCCTAAAAGAGCCAACAGCCTTAGATATCGGATGGCATGCATAGCAACGCCTAATCATAAAGACGGGTTACCCACCTATCGGGGCGGGATCGAGCAAGCCTATGTGACCATTCAAGAGAGGTCAATATGTCTTGAACGCTGTGAGGGGCATCAGCTTTATAGGGCGAGTGACCGGCAATAAGCCCCCAAACACCAGACCATGCACGAGCTGTTGTAAACGGGTTATAGCCGCCGCCGCCCAAAATCATGGTCGGAATAGCTAAGGCAAGGCACATTTCGATACTGCGCCAATAGCCCGTGGTCGTGAACATCAAACCAGATTGAGGATCATCACTCAGCCCATCACATCCCGCCTGAAGAACCAGATAGTCAGGCGCAAACGCTTCTATTTCAGGCAGAATATGGTGCGTCATGACAGTCAGAAAAGCATCATCATCAGCGCCGCGTGGCAGCGTAAAGTTTCGCGCCTGACCGCCGCCATTATCGCCGGGCTGTCCGGTACGCGGCCATCTATTTTCTTCGTGCACAGACCATAATTTAATGCGCGGATGTGATGAGAGCGTATCCTGAACCCCATCTGGATGATGGGCGTCAATATCAAGATAGGCAATCTTAACATCTGGCCGCTCAGCAAGGGTGAGCAGCGCTAGCGCCGGGTCATTCACAAAACAGAACCCATTTGCTTTATCTGGCATACCGTGATGGGTGCCGCCAGACGGGTTAAATACCGTTGAATAGCGGCCTTCAAGCAAATACCGTGCACCGCGCATACTTGCTGCTGCTGCGGTTGCGGGACGGTCATAGACTTGCGGAAAAATAGGGTTATTATCCATACCAATGCGGTGACGCTGACGGCGGCTTTCATCAAGCGCCTGATGTGTTTGTGCGTCTTGCAGCGCGGCAACATAGTCAGCAGAATGAAACAGCTGCAATTCTGAGGCACTCGCCGGCGCTACAGTTTCAAAACAACTATCATCTAGCCAGCCAAACGCGCGGCAAATATCTATTACAGGCCAAACACGAGCAATGTTTAACGGATGACCTTTACCATAGACAGACCCTCTGAAAATATCGGAGCCTAAAAAAATAGCTTGTTTAGTTTTTTGCACTGCAAAAATTGATTTATCAGATATCATGCTGTAAAAATGCCCACAATTTAAGATTTTGGGAATAGTAAACGTTTCTAAAGTGTTATCTAGTAGTGAAACTTATATCTGGGAAGTCAGGGACGAAACATATGTCATCCTCAAAAAATTCTCTTTGGTCATTTATCGAAGAATACTCTATTTTACTTGTTGTTGGTGCCTTTGGTGCGCTTGCATGGGCCAATATAGATTATGCTAGTTATCATCATATTGTTGATATGGTGCTGATTGAACATTTTCCGGTTGGTCATCTGCATGACGGTCACAGAACGCTTACCCTTCATTATTTAATCAATGATGTGTTAATGGCGCTGTTTTTTGCTATTGCGGGTAAGGAAGTCTGGGAAGCTTTGGCGCTGAAGTCTGGTAGTCTTCGCGGTAAAAAGGCCCTCACCCCCCTGATTGCAACAGCTGGCGGTATGTTTGGCCCTATTACAGTCTACCTTCTCGGCGCTGCCATGGTTGGTAAATTTGCGCTTCTGTCTAATGGCTGGGCCATTCCAACAGCAACAGATATTGCGTTTTCATACCTTGTTGGCCGGATTATTTTTGGTGCCAAGCACCCTGCTGTCGGGTTTCTGCTACTGCTTGCGATTGCTGATGATGCCGCAGGCCTGATTATTCTTGCTGTCTTCTATCCGCAAGGCGACCTCAATCTGGAATGGCTCCTGCTCTCTGCTGGTGCAGGGATTAGCGTCTGGTTTCTGTTTAACAAGCTCCCCCGTATACTTGATAAGGGCCATGAATCACGTCCTGTATCATCAACTGTGCGGGCGCGCTTTGGTCTACTTCCTTACATTATTGCTGCTTGTGCAAGCTGGTATGGGTTCCAAGAAGCCGGCATTCACCCAGCCCTTGGCCTGCTACCCATTGTGCCTGCCCTGCCTCATGCTGACACAGCCTTTAGCCTGTTTGGCAATGATGAGGTCCATGATGGTGATATGCTCAATCAAGCAGAACATACGCTCAAAGCGCCTGTGGAAGTTATCCTTATGCTGTTTGGCTTTGCCAATGCCGGCGTTGTCTTCTCATCGATAGGTGAGGCAACATGGCTTGTCTTGGGCGGTCTTATCATTGGTAAACCGCTTGGTATTTTCCTGTTTGGCTTTATCGCTGTGGTTATCCTGCGACTTGGCCTGCCGCAAAGCATGCGCCTCATTGACCTTGTTATCATTGGTTTTGTGGCTGCGATTGGCTTTACGGTATCGCTCTTTATCTCGGCTGTTGCCTTTGGCCCGGGCGAGGTTCAGGACGCAGCAAAGATGGGGGCCCTCTTCTCATTTGGTGCGGTATTCTTGTCGCTGATTGTGGCAAAAATCATCGGTGTGAAGAAAATTACATAAAACACATAAGCAGGCATCAGCACGAGACTTGCATGATGCCTGCTTGTTTTGTATGACTGTAGACGTAGGATGCATGTTAATGCGTCGACAATTTCGGGGAATATAATGGCAGCAAATACAACAAACCGTCCAGCCGGCGTTCCAGAAGAGAATGAATATCATTCTATCCACTGGACCGTTATTCTGACTTATATTGTAGCCATTGCAGCGCTTTATCTTCTGCTAACAGGCGCATAAAAGCCCCCTCATCCTGACACATAACGGATGGTGATAGGGGTTTCATGGATACTCTTTATCAAGATAAGCTTCTGGCTCTTGCAAAGATAGCGCGCGCATCAACCCCGCTATCGCATGTTGATTTAACAGCCACTCTTAATAATCCTGTCTGCGGAGACCGTGTTACGCTGTCCGTGGCCCTATCTGGCGTGGTAATTACAGACGTCTTTGTTGCGGTAAAGGGATGCGCCTTATGCGAGGCAGGGGCTGGCCTGCTGGCGTCTATCGCACTTGATAAGACATGCGATGATCTCATAAGCACCGGCTCAGATATCGCTGACTGGCTGAGAGATCCCGGAACAAATACACCTGTTCAGGGTGCAGATGCACTATCCCCCGTAAGAGCGATTAAAAACCGGCATAAATGTGTGTTATTAGCGTTTTCTGCTGCCAGTCACCTAGCGCCGGCAGATGATACGCTGAAATAGCTATTTGGGTTCTGGAGAAAACCGACCAAAAGCCCAGATGCCAATCACAAGAAACAGCGGAAAGCCGATTACCAGAAAAAGACCAAGTGTTTCACTCATGATATCATCCCCCCCAATGGGTTAGGTTTGGGTAAACTATAGGTAAGGATATAGCCTGTCTAACCCGAAAGAGAAAGCATCAAAACACCCTTTGGGCCGGATTAGATTTCATCCAGTAAAATTCTATAGCGACTTCGCAGCTCAGCATCCAGAGATGGGGAGATATGGCCGGGATGATATTTTTCCAAAATCTCAGTCACTCTCTTCTGTGCAACATCTGTGAGAATAGGTTTGCCGATTTCCTCCCATTCCTTGGGGCTAGAACGGTCACTGACAGCGGGGTAGATATATTCTGTCTGCATCAGGCTTAAGGTTTGCTGATGGCCTAAATAATGCCCCGGCCCATCAAGACAGACATCTTTCATGACCTCAAAGCCAAGCGTATTTTCAGTCACTTCAATCCCGCGCACGCAGCGCAAACATTGGCCCAGCATATCATTATCAATCACTAAACTTTCAAGACAGAAGCCGAGAAGTGAGGCATGCATACCAGCAGCTTCATAGACCATATTAAGCCCTGATAGCCCCGCCATGACAGCTGTACTGCCCTTCTCATACCCTGATTGTGCATCCGGCATCTTTGCATCTGCCATGCCGGACGCAGCGCCGCCGGGTAAGTCAAAATGCCGGATCATCTGTGCACAGGCACTTGTTAACAAACCTTGCTCGCCAGAACCGCCAGTCATTGCGCCAGTCCGCAAATCAGAGACAAACGGCCATGTCCCTAAAATAGCTGGATAGCCCGGCACCATGGCATTCACATAGACAAGACCTGCAAGCACTTCGGCAACTGCTTGTGCAACAGCGCCTGCAATACTCGCTGGTGCTGTTGCTCCTGCCTGCCCTGCTGACAGCAATAAGACTGGCATACCTGCCTTTACCGCCTCTTCCATAACCAGACAGCTTTCAGTGGCAAACCGCAAAGGCGGCACAACAAAACAGTTAGAGTTAGACACAAAAGGGCGCGCCCGCCATTTATCTTCGCCGCCTGCCACATCATGAAGCATACGAATAGCAGCACCCATAAAAGGAGCTTCGGTAAAACTGGTACCAACATGTTTTGTTGTACCCTTGATACAAGCATAAAGCGTATTCAAATCAAGATCAGCAGGGTCTGGTATATCGCGCGCTACCATGGGCCTCTGAAAAAAATGAATATTATCCATATTCTGGACAATACGTGCCGCATCATAAATGTCTTTAAGATGACTTTCGCGGTAGCTGTGATTATCAATATCAACAACATGAACCGCAGCACCTGCTGTGCCAAAATGCACCCGCGCGCCTGATAATAACAGGTCATGCTCCGGGTCTTGGGCATGAAGGGTTAGATTGCGGGCTGCTGTAGCGATTGTATCTTCAACCAGAGCACGTGGAAAGCGAACACGGCCATCATCACCGCAGATAGCCCCGGCAGTAACCATATAATCAATACCGGATTGCGGCGCCTGAGATAGGCCAATTTCTTCAAGAATTTGAAAAACAGTATCGCTAATCGCTGCTACTTGTTCCGGCGCTAGCGGTTGGTAGCGCCCGCCAATGAGGCCAGGCCTTACGGGCTTTACATCTGCAGCAAGAGGTCTTGAGCGTTCCTGCTGGCGCGCCAGCCGTCCACCACTTCTCCGCTTCACTGTTTGTGAGGCCATCAGCTCATCCATAACACATCCCTAACGAAATCTATTACAAACCCAACTGCTGTAGTTTGGACAGAAGCGAAAAAGAACGTCAACAAAAATTTAACAGTGTGTTATCGCCCCCTATCGGGCGCTAAAAAAGAGCGGCACTAGTGCTTTAGTGCAAGAGATGTATCCGTAGCTTCAGCTTCAAAATTAAACACATAGACACCAGAATAATGGTTCTCGCGATAGGCCATTGTCTTGCGTAAATCATCAAACGTCTCAACTGCGTGCCTCTCAAAGGCTTTCAAATCTTTACTTTCTTCAAATTTTGTTTGGATTGTAAGGCTACCACATTGCCCAATCGATATATTGAGAGATCTCATATTACAGGACACAATTCTTTTGCCGAATGCATCCGAGCAAAAAGTAGCAGCAATTTTTGCTTCCGAAACTCCTGAAAATTTCAAATTATATACTTTTGCATACATCTTATGATACCTCCGTTAACATTTCGTTAAGCAGTGCTTCAGCCGCATCACCCTCTATTTTGAATTTTTTCATAACCTTTGCCTGTAGTTTCATGTCTCCCTGCAAAGTTCGACCATCTGCACTAAGAGAATAGGCACCACTCTCCCCTCTAAAAACAAGACTAGATTGAAGAAGACTTGCAGAGGGCGTATCTGCAATAGGCATGTCACTGCACAAAGTAATAAACGTTTTGAAATCATTCATAGTCAAAGAACTATCACAAGCTTGAAAAGCTTTTAAAGCATCGAGAATTTTATGGGAGGTAATTTCTTTCTGCTCAGTTTGAATATCAAGCAAGTGAGCCAGATTTTGGGTGATTTTTTTAATCATCGTAATCTGCTCTTTTGACAACGTTTTTGGTTCCATATTCATTAAACACAAGGTACCTAAGGCATAATTATCCTTGTTAATAACAGGAAACCCAGCATACGCACGTGGCGCTTTTCTAGCTTTTATCACTGGAAGCCACTGCCAGTCAGGTTCGGCCCATGAATCTGTAAATATTAATGGCTCTGTCTCGAGCAAAACATAGGAACAAAGATTTGTCTCGGTTCTTTCCGTCTTTCCACCAGCCTCCCAGCCATCACGGCCTGTCGCTGCCATTCCGCACTGCATTTCTCCATCAAACAGACTAAAAGTAGCCATTGAAAACCCTGTGATATCTCTGGCTAAATCACAATAAACTTGGAAAAAATCAGGATTTGGAGAATCGACAAGACCTGTTTTCACAACAGCCTGAACACGACGCTCTTCATTAGCTGGACGAGGGGCAAGACCATTACTCATAAAAACACTCCTACTTACATCTTTCGTGCGAAGGCCCGAAGAATGGGGAAAATGTTGCCCACCAAGCACCTAAGCTCATGAAAAAAACACCTGCATAAGGCTCCGCCCTATTTCCGATAAAATCAACAACTAAATGGTAAAAATTTGTCACAAATCTGCTAAATTAGCATTAGGGCGCTTGGATATTAGATTTTTATACAACAAGTGAGAAAAATTTTGTTTCGATAACAACTGTTCATATTGGTAGAATAAAGACTTGTTTCCGGACATAGGAGGTTTTCAATGAATCAATCCAGTAGCCTTCATGAAGCTAAAATCCGCAGCAAAACATTAGAAGCCCGCATCCTTACCTACGGGGCAAGTTTGTGCGAGCTAAGACTGGCCAATATACCCTACAGCCTTGTGCTTGGGTTTCCGGACGCTAAAGATTATCACATGTGTTCCGGTCATTTTGGGGCCATTGCAGGTCCTGTTGCCAATAGGATTGCCGGCGGTATGGCGACACTTGACGGCAAAATGCTCAGTTTTGAGAAGAACGAAAATAACCTGAACACGCTGCATGGCGGCGCAGTGGGAACGGGACGCTTGGTCTGGTCTATTGCTGAACAAAGCAAAGCAAGTGTGCGGCTCACCTTATGCTTGCCTGATGGGTATCTAGGATTTCCCGGGCCCATGCGCTTATCCTGTCATTATCATGTAACAGACACAGCCGAACTCATCCTTAGCCTAACAGCTGAAGCGGACCAGAAAAGTTTCTGTAATCTTGCGAGCCATCCCTATTTTTGTCTCGATGATACAGATGATTTCCGTCATCATAGCCTACAGATCAAAGCAAGCCATTACCTGCCAATAACGGATGAAAAAATCCCTACAGGCAGCATTTATAGTGTTAGCAATACAGCCTTTGATTATCGTAATAATCGAAGCTTAGGCTCTCTTATTTCAGGTGAAGAAAACCCTATTGATCATTGTTTTTGCTGGAGTAATGAAAAAAGTAAAGCGCCTAATATACTGCGTGAACGCGCCACCCTCACAAGCAATTATTCTGGTATTAGCATGACTGTGATGAGTGACCAGCCAGGCCTACAATTCTATACAGGACACGGTATTAAAGACGGGCTTATCGGACATGATGGAAAACGTTACGCGCCTTTTTCTGGCCTCTGCCTTGAAGCACAAGCCCTTCCCGATGCACCAAACCAGCCGCATTTTCCATCAATAGAAATCACGCCAGACAAGCCCTATCATCAGCAGACACGGCTATGCTTTAGTTGCGCTTAATACAGCTGTAAAAAAGGCTATAAGTCCTAAAATACTTACCTTTACGAGGTCAGGTTGTACGCTAATAAACAGCAATAACGTAAAGCATCCAATATAGGCAAAAAAGCCGCTAACAAGCGCCCGCACTGCCCCTGCTTTATCTGAGCCAATACGGGAAATCGGAGATGGCAGGCTTAAGTTTCGTATAAAAACTGCCACGCAACAGCTTATAATAGCAAAGATGATGAAGGTTAATATTGCGGGCTGGTAAGAGGCAGTAACTATAATTATAAGGCCAATTAGATAGACAATTAGATAGACAATTATCCCTCTGATAAGAGACAAATGAAACCTGCTATCCCATTTTATGCCTTGTTCTATATGCATCATCCAGCCTGAAAAAAGATGACATATCTACCCCGATATTAAGCCGTTCGATATGACATTTCATGACTGAAAGATTAGACGCAACGCTGTTAAATAAACGTTAATGGACGAGGAAAAACCCTGTAATAGGAAAAATTATGGGTTAAAAAGTCACCATACTCAGCTTTTCTGCTACCCCATGCCGTTTTAGCGCCTGTTCAATAAAACCATTACCACTCAGCTCAGCAATGAGGCTATTGAGAAACGCAACAGCTTCTGGATGACCCTTTTGAAGGCCAACCGATTGATTGATTGACGTAAAGGGTTGTTCAATGATCCTATAACCGTCTATTTTTGCTAATTCGTCTACCAATCTGGGTTTCAGGCTTGCCAGCACATCTCCCGTGCCGGCGTAAAACATTTCATGCGATTCTTTTATCGATGTAACGCGCAAGAAATCTGGATGACTGAAATTTTCTTTCAGCCATAAATCATAAGCGCTTCTATTATAGAGGATGATTTCAACACCCGGCTTATCTATCTCAGCGTTGGTGGTGAAGCTAGAGCCGTCCCGCACCAGGAAGTTAGCATCTATCTTGATATAAGATGTGCTAAAATCAATCGTCTGTGCGCGTTCTGGCTCAAAAGCTATATTGCCAATATCCCAGATGTCCTGCCCTACAGCATCCGCAAGCTGTCCTGGCCCCTCAAAGGGAACAAGCCGGCAGGGAACACCTAGTCGGCGTGCAATTTCCTTTGCAAGGTCTGGAGAAAGACCATCAGGGCCGCCATCAGCAGAGCGCCCCGATACCAGTAAAAAATTACTCATATTAATAGCAGCTCTTAGCTCACCATGCGGCGCAAGCGCGGTTAGAATAGCCTCATTCATCATTCTGCATCCTTGTTTTAGTCTGCTTGTTAGGTCCTGCTTACTGCTCTGCTGCCCGTAAAGCCTCAGGGAAGATAGTTTCAAATAAATCTAAATGCTGCTTGGTGCCAGCAGATATTCTGATACATCTATTTTGTGGTGCAACCGCTGGCATTCGCACAAACACCCCCTTACTGATAAGGGTTGCCAGAACTCTTTGGGCAAATGCACCGTCTTTCATGCAATCAATAGCGATAAAATTCGTTCGAGACGCTATCGCTATGCAGTGATTGGCAACAGCAATATCAGCAATGCGTGCAAGTGAGTGTTTTACCTGTGCCTTCACATTTTCAAGGTGGACTGTATCGCTCAACGCGGCGAGTGCTGCCACCTGACCCAGCCGGTTCATCCCGAAATGGTTCCGCACCTTATTGAAGGCTGTTGCAAGCGGCGCATTAGTAATGGCATAGCCAACTCTTACACCAGCAAGCCCATAGGCTTTGGAAAATGTGCGAAACCGGATGAGCTGAGGATGGTTCACATCAAACACTGGCAACTCGCTCTCCTCAACAAAATCTGCATAAGCCTCATCAAGACATAACAGACACCCTTCAGGTAGCTCTTCTAGCATTTTCTGAATAATTTCAGGGCCATGAAATGTGCCCATAGGATTATTAGGGTTTGAGAAATAAACCAGACGCGCCTGTGTCTCATGCGCCATTTTAACGATAGCTGACGGGTCTTCATGATCATCTAAAAATGGTACTTTGACGAGATTTCCGCCAAATCCGATGACATGATAATTGAATGTTGGATAGGCGCCATCAGTGGTGACAACAGACACATCTTTCGTCACAAACAGCCTCACCAGATAGCCAAGCAGCCCGTCTATCCCCTCGCCTATGACAATATTGCTGAAATTAACATTATGTTTTTGCGCCAGAGCCGTTTTCAGATCAAAATTTTCAGGGTCACCATACTGCCATATTGCATCAGCTTCGAGCCGAATGGCATCACACGCCAGAGGAGATGGACCAAACACACTTTCATTCGCGCCAATGCGTGCCAGAAACTGCCGCTCTAGCTGGCGTTCTTGTGTTTCCGGCCCCACAAAAGGAACGGTTGATGGCAGGCTGTCAATTAAGGTCGTAAATGGGGGATGTGTCATCAAAACCCTCTTTAATCGTAAACACCGGATATTACGCAGTATCCTAGCGCTAACAATCAATCCTGAGCAAGGGCGATATATACCACATCACCTGCCATCAGCCTTGCAGGGCTGTCGGGCGGAAAATAACGCAGAACGCGATGAGAGGTTGCATTCCCATGCAGGGTTTAAATGTTGGGTCAGCATCAAAACGTCACAAGACTTAATTTTAGCGTAGCAAACATATTCACTTTTTTATTTCGTTTTTAGTCTCATATCAGAGACGATAATGTGGTCATCTTTAAGCGCTTCAATCTCATCGAGTGACATATCAAGTAAATCCTTTAGAATTTCTTCATTATGCTCCCCCAATAAAGGTGCTGACAGATTTGAACTATAGTTCCATTTTGAAAAAAGTGGCGGCTGCCCGGGGATTGGAAATGTGCCAATATAGGGGTCACTTATCTCTCGTATTGTTCCACGTTCTCTCAACTGGGGAAGCTGAATTGTATCATCAATAGTAAGAACAGGCGCTGCGGGTACCCGCTCCCTGTTAAGGACTTCTAGCACCGCCTCACGGTTGGATATAGTTGCCATCCAACCCTCAATAATATCTTTGAGCTCGACCCTGTTTGTTCGGCGTTCGTGAGGTGATTTAAAACGTGGGTCATCCGCTAATTCAGGCATATTCATTGCTGCAAGTATACGCGTCCACTGATAAGGCATGAGCATTATCTGAACATAGCTTCCATCGCCAACATGAAATACACCCGTTGGCCCACCGTTAAAATGCTGCGAGCCAGAGCGAGGCGGAAGTGCCGCCTTGCCGCGAATGCCTACACGCGGAATTAAATCTTCATGCATCTGCACGTAGGTATCTAACAGTGAACAGTCAATGAATTGTCCTTCGCCAGTGCGTTCACGGTGCAATAATGCAAACCCCACAGCCATCGCTGCGGCTACGCCAGTAGCACTATCACCCATTGCAATTGGAACTTGGACAGGCCCCTGATCTATCTCTCCAATCTGTGAGGTAATGCCGGCATAAGCTGATGCCATATAGTCGAATCCCGGTTGTTGCGAAAGCGGTCCGCTTTGTCCTGCCATTGAAATTGAGCACATTATAAGACGGGGATTAATCTCCTTCAGGTCTTCGTAAGAAAGCCCCATACGGGCAATTGCCCCCGGTGCAAAGTTTTCGACAAGTACGTCAATTTTTGGCAGCATTTGTTTTAAAATTTCTTGCCCACGCGAACTTTTTAGATCAATAGCCAAACTCTTTTTTGAATGATTATGCTGTGCGAAATATGTACTTTGTGTACAATTTTCATTTTTGTCGCCGCGTGCACGCAAGCCTGATTGACGGCCGTGATCTCCATTCGGCACTAACTCTACTTTAATCACCTCCGCTCCCATCTCTGCCATTATGCGCGTACAGGTTGGTCCAGCGACAAATTGGGTGATATCAAGAATTCTGTATCCTGTAAGCATGGGCATCATGATCTTGGGCCTTTATTAACGAGTGGTTTGGTTTGTTTTTTATCATCAGAGTGAGATGAGCCGAACAAAATATCCCATGCATCTCCCGTAGGCTTACCCTTGTTTGGGTTTAATCGCTCCTCCATCACCTTTAACCCTCGCTGGACTGCAGGGCGTTCTCGCACGGCGCTATACCAACGCTGAAGATTTGAAAACTCAGATAATTCTTGTCCCTGCCACCGATAAGGACGAAGCCAAGGGTATACTGCCATATCCGCAATTGAATAGTCACCGGCAAGAAAAGGAGTGATTCCTAATCGCTTATCTAGGACATTATAAATTCGTGTTGCCTCTTTTGTGTAGCGGTCAACCGCGTAAGGAATCGTTATCTTTGAATATTTGCGAAAGTGATGCGCTTGCCCAAGCATTGGCCCAACACTGCCCATTTGGAACATCAACCATTCAAGAACAGCTATCCGTGATGCTGTAGATTGAGGCATAAATTTTTCCGACTTTTCAGCCAAATAAATCATGATGGCACCGGATTCGAAAATAGTTATTGGTTTTCCGTCTGGCCCATCATGGTCCACAAGTGCAGGCACTTTATTATTAGGATTTATGGACTCGAATTCAGGTGTATATTGCTCACCTTTGCCTATATGAATTGGAATGACAGTGAAAGGGACACTCAATTCTTCAAGAAGAATGCTGACTTTATAACAGTTAGGTGTCGGCCAAAAATAGAGTTCAATCATGCTAATACCCTTCAAACAAACACTAGTTCAAATCCTATCCATTCACGCTGAATGCTAAGTTTTTTCTAATCCAGCTTCTTTCAAAACATGCTCCAGCAGCCAAATCCGATCATGGCCCCAAAACTGCTCCCCGTTAAAGACAAACAGCGGTACACCAAAAATTTGGTCTTCAACGGCTTCTTCATGTGATTGCTCATATGCATCAACACCGTCACCAGACAGGTATTCTTGGTAATTATCTGCAGATAGTCCAAGTTCCGATATGATTTCAATAACAGCTTCTGGGTCGTCGGCTGCAAATTCCCGTTTAAAAAACCCGGCAAACACTTTGGTACTATATTCTTTGAGGAGGCCGTGCTTTTCAGCAAAAAGGCCCCCAATCAATGCCGGTGTTGTATCAAAAATTTTCAAAGGACCACGCAACATCTTGCCACCATATAGAAGGTTGGCATTACGCCTTACATCCATGTAAGAATATTTGACCTTCCACTCTGAATAAATGCTCCGCTGCCCTTTTCCTTTCAAGCGAAGCTGGAACGGACGCCACTTAATTCTTACGTTATAGCGCTCTTCTAACGCGTAAGCAGGCTCAAACGCCAGAAAGGCATATGGGCTCTTATAATCAGAATACATTTTGATAATGGCAGTTTCACTCATGTCTTCCCTTTCTCATTCTTCTCAGTAAAATAATATGTTAACGCGCTTCTGTTATTCATTTAACCATTCCTCTACCACAGAGTCATTGTGTTCACCCAGGCGCGCGGACGGTGTGTGATTGTCGGTATTTGCCCCTGAAAACTTAAGGGGAAATGTCGCAACAAGAGGCCCGTCCATACCGGGATAATCAGGGTGGAATGTTGGCGTTAATAATTTGCGATGTTGTAGATGTTTCCACTTCACAAGGTCTTGTGCCTCACGAATTGGACTACACGCGATCTCACGCTCTATACATCGCTGCATAATCGTGGCGATGGGGAGTGATTTTACCCAATTACCAACGATGGCATCAACATCCACATTATGAGAGATACGCCAACTCAAATTCATGTAGTTAGGATCATCTTTAAGTTCGGTTCGCCCCATAACCTCAAGAAGGTTGCACCAGTCTGCCTCTGTTGCCGCCCCAATGGCCACCGTACCGTCTAGGGCAGCGTAGGTGTTGAACGGTGAAAACCTTACAATACGATTACCTTGTCGGGGCACGAGATCTAGTTGGCCATAACAATCCCACGGCTCATCATAGATAAACGACACAAGACAATCCGACATAGATACGTCAATGAATTGACCCTCACCGGTTCTCGTTCGCTGGAATAAGGCTCCCAAAACTCCTGACAATGCGAAAGTCCCTGCGATGCAATCGGAGACCGATGAGCCAGACTTGTAGGGCGCACCATCGGGTTTGCCAGTAACACTCATCAAACCGGATGACGCCTGTACCATAAGGTCATATGCTTTTAGCTCACTTTCTGGCCCGGTAGCGCCATAGCCAGTGATTGAGCAGTAAATGAGTTTAGGGTTTTGCTTTCGAAGGCTTTCATAATCGACGCCAAGCCTTCTCGTTACACCAACGCGAAAATTCTCAACGATAATATCTGCTTTTTTTACCAGTCGTAAGAATAGGGCGTGTCCGTCTTTGCTTTTAAGATCAATAGCAACAGATTTTTTCCCACGCGCCCTTTTGAGATAAGCAACACCAATATCATCTGGTGTCTGGCGCTTCATAGAAATCCCAGAGGGTCCAAAGAATGGCGGAGCATTCATTGTTGGGTCACCTCGCAAAGGATCGTCAATTCGCACAACCTCTGCGCCAAGAGCTGCTAGGTATGATGTCGCCTGAGGGCCAGACAAAAATCGGGTAAGATCAAGAACTCTGACCCCTTCAAGAATTTTCTTTTGATTTGCATCTAATTTTGTTTGTGCATCTGCACTGTCATGAGAATTTTTGGACATTCACAAGCGTCCCACTCGACAACATTTATTTCAATATGTTATTGATAAGATAAATGTATGCTATTTTTGCATATGAGGTAAGAAATAATGCTTTTAGCGTTTCCAGATATCAGCTTCAAACACCTTAACGCGATTGTATCACTTGCCCGTTTTGGCAGTTTTATCGCAGCAGCAAGTTACCTCGGAATTTCACAGCCAGGGCTTACTCGAATTATTCAACAGGCGGAAAAGAGGCTGGGAACACGTTTTTTTGTCCGTGGCCCCCGCAGCGTCACACTGACAGCAGCAGGACATGATTTCCTGCCTTTTGCTGAACGCATCATTGATGAGTTTCTAGGACAAGCCGACAAACTGCGTACAAGCTATAGTAGGTCTGAAATACGAATAACAATTTCATCTCTCATGTCCGTCTCGCATTTTGCCCTTCCAGCTGCGTTAATGGAATTTAGACAAACCTATCCTAATGTACTGGTAGAAATTCGAGAAGGTGTCGGCAATTCAATTCAAGAGAATGTTCGAAACGGTCTTGTTGATTTTGGGATAGGAAACGCTGAAAAAACAATGCCGGGAATAACCATCGAATCAATAATGGAGGAGACATTTTTTGTTGTTCTACCTCAACATCATCCATTAGCGAAACATGACGTATTGCAGCTTCGTGATTTAATTAATACCCCATTAATCTCGATGCCAGTCGAGTCAGGACTACGTCGGTTCATTGATTCTGCGGCAGCAAAAGCGGGTATCAAACTCACACATAGCGTAGTGACAAACCAATATAGCAGTTTATTCAGCTTTATCGCAAATGGACTAGGCATCTCTATTGTACCATCCTCTGTCGTTCCCCCTACTGATGAAAACGTCTTTGTCGTAAGGCCATTGACGCCATCAATTAACAGACGGATATGTGTTATGTATCTATCAGACCGACCACTAAACGTCGTTTGTGAAGCCTTCTTGCGAACACTTCGTCCTTTGCTAATCAATGCAACAGGATACAACCAAAAACCTTTTCCTCATCCAAATTTATAACTTTGAGTGAAAATTAAATTACGTCCCTCACGCCAACCAAATCCGTGTTGCCACCCTTAAAAGTAAATAAATACCGTTTTCTTGAATGTGACATAATACTCTCTAATCATTGGACATTTAGGAAAAAGAAAAGCGTCACCAAACCTTCAGCACACAAAAAAACAGCCCCCGACCAAAAGGCTGAGGGCTTATTAAATATATGATTTTATGCTTAAATTTAATGGCATCCCGTACCGGATTTGAACCGGTGTTGCCGCCGTGAAAGGGCGGTGTCCTAAACCACTAGACGAACGGGACGCAGTAGAACATTGTTGTATCTAATCAAAACAGAACCGAAAATCAACCCTACTAATTGCCAAAAATACATCAGGGGTGAAAAATCGGTTATTTCGTCATTTTTGCTACCCTATCGCGATATCTTCAATATGGAGCTGGACAGCTCCGCCGCCCCGAAAACTATCAACTCTCACCCTGCCTAAAACTGAGACAGGGCCTGGGTCTGGGGTGGCTGCTAGCGCCCTGCCAAGGGGTGTGGTTGCGGCCGAAAAACAGATGGCAGAAAGCGGCCGCGCCGTTTTATCATCTAATTGAACAGAAAGATGCTGTTTTTCAGCGCCAACCCATCGCAGGTTTTTTAACTGGCAATGCGTAATAATAAAGCGTGGTTCTGGATGACCTACACCAAAAGGACCTACTTTTTCCAGCCAGTCGGTAATATCTGATGTACAGCCAGCCACTGACAGGGTGTGAGAGGCAACAAAAGACCGTTTTGGCGGAGCATCGCCAAACGCTGCGCTGGCACGCCCGTTAACAAAGCTGGTAAATGCCGCAAGCTTATCGCGGTGAAGCGATAATCCTGCCGCCATATCATGTCCGCCGCCAGATAATAACAGGCCGTCCTGCCGCGCTGCCTGAATGACATCTCCCAAAGACAATCCCGGCACACCCCGACCAGACCCCTTACCCCTACCCTCATCATCAAAAGCGATCACAATGACCGGGCGGTTATATTTATCCTTCAATCTGCCAGCAACAATGCCAATAACACCTTCATGCCAGCCCTGACCTGATAGAATCAGAACCGGCCGCGCGGCATCTTCTGTCAGCTGTTCTTCTGCCAAGGCTTCTGCTTGCAACTGCACAGCCTGTTCGGTTGCGCGCCTCTCAACATTCAACTCATCCAGCCTGAGAGCAAGCGAGCCGGCAATATCAGCATCCTGCGCTGTCAGCAGTTGAATCCCAAGATCGGACTGTCCAAGCCGTCCGCCTGCATTAATGCGCGGACCGAGCAAAAACCCAAGCGTATGCGTGGTTGGCGCCGCAGCAAGCCCCGCAACATCACATAAATGCCGCAAGCCAAGATTCTGGCGGGTCGCGAGCATTTTCAAGCCCTGCTTCACAAACACCCTATTTACATCACGCAATGGGACGACATCGCACACTGTTGCAAGCCCAACCATATCAAGCAGGGTCAGCAAATCAGGCATTGTACCAGATGGCGGTGTAATATTACGTGTCCGGCATTCCCGCATCACACCGGCAAGCACCAGAAAACAAACCCCTGCAGCACACAGATAGCCAAGGCGACTATCATCATCCAGCCTGTTTGGGTTCACAACAGCTGTTGCAACAGGCAAGGTTGGACCGGCTTTGTGATGATCGATTACCAGAACATCCATATTTTGCTCTGCTGCCTCTGCCAGAGGCTCATGCGCCGTAATACCGCAATCAACTGTAATGATAAGGCGCGCGCCCTTCTCTTTTAGCTGTTTAAGGGCTGTGATATTCGGCCCATAGCCTTCAGAAAAGCGGTCAGGGATATGGCAATAGACCGGAATACCGAACTGCCCCAGAACCTGCCTGAACAAGGCAGCTGAGCAGGCCCCATCAACATCATAATCGCCAAAAAGACCGATCGGATGTCCCTCTTCAATCGCATCACAAATTCGGCCAATTGCCTTATCTGCATCGCGCATAACCAACGGATCTGGCAATGAGTTGCGCAAGCGCGGCTCAAGAAAATCATCTAGTGATTCAGATGTAACGCCATGACGTGCAAGATGCATAGCAATCGCAATAGGGATGTTATGTGCCTGCTGCAAATGCTGTGCGAGCCGCTTTGTTTGCGCATCTGGCAGTACAGAGGGCGCCTCTTGCCATGTAGCGCCCGAAAGGGACTGGTAGGTCTGTGCTTCGCTCATATACCTCGCCGCCTCCTTATAAGATGCTGATGATTAGTGTAACTGATATTAATGTCGTTCAATCCTATCCAGAATCGGCAGGGCAAGCACACTGCCATTGATAAAATCGCTAGCTGTTAGGACATCACAAGCCGCCAAGACGGCATCTGCGCGTGCAGGATGCAGGGTCATAACAAGGGCTACCGGTGCGTCTTCGGACTGGCCTCTTTGAAGCATAGATTCAACCGAAATATCCTTATCTTTTAGAATAGAGGTAATCGCAGATAATATCCCGGCTCTATCAGGCACCATAGCCCGCAGATAATAGCGCCGTTCTTCTGGATCGTGCGGTACATGTGCTGATGGCCCAAGGGTATCAACAAAACGGCCAAATGGCAGACCACCGCGCCCTGTTGCTATATCAAGAACATCTGCCAGCACAGCTGAGCTTGTTGGCCCAGCACCTGCACCCGGACCTGTGGTGAGCACCGTCTGAACAGGTTCGGCTTCAAAGGCAACGGCATTAAGAGCGCCATCGATTTTTGCGAGCTGGTCGTTATGGGCAATCAGGCATGGCTGGACTGACCGGATACCAGACCGTTCAGCAATCCCCAAAAGCTTAATCACATAGCCCAATTCTCCGGCATAAGCGATATCAGTGCCGGTGATTGAACGGATGCCGGAAATATTCACGGACGAGAAATCAATCTGCTCGCCATAAGCAAGCGCTGCAAGGATGGCAAGCTTGTGCGCGGCATCAACGCCATCTACATCAAAACTGGGATCAGCCTCGGCAAACCCCTTTGCTTGGGCTTCTGCCAGCACATCACCAAAATCACGACCAGTATGCGTCATCTCGGTTAGGATATAATTACAGGTACCATTTAAAATTCCAGTTACCCGGCTGATATGGTTTGCCGCCAATCCCTCGCGCAGCACTTTTAACGCAGGAATACCGCCCGCAACAGCCGCTTCAAAAAACAGCTGAACCCCATGCTGCTCTGCCAGCTTCGCTAATTCCTGACCGTGATGGGCAATCAGTGCCTTGTTAGCAGTCACCACATGCTTACCCGATGCCAGCGCGGCCTCTACAAGCGCGCGTGCAGGCCCCTCTGAGCCGCCAATCAATTCAATAACAACATCAATATCGCCTCGGTGCGCCAGAGCAACTGGGTCCTCTTCAAAATCAACTCCCGTTAAGTCAATCCCGCGATCCTTTGTCCGATCTCTGGCTGAAACAGCTGTAAGCGTGAGCTTTTTGCCTGTCTTTTGCTGCCAAATATCTGCCTGTGACATCAGTAATTCAGCGGTTTTTGCGCCAACAACGCCGAGACCAGCAAGACCGAGTGAAAGATGTGACATAAAATAAATTCCCTAAATATGCGCAGCGTTAAAAACTAGCCCATGCGCAGCATTAAAAACTGGCCCATGCGCAGCATTAAAAACTGTTAGACCTAATGACATGTTAAGATGGTTGAATAGAACACTACACCAAAGCTCTGTTTTTATGCCCTGAGCGACCCTTTGCCAAGCCAAAAATAGCATTAAGGACATTCCGCAACTGTCCATTTTGGGAAGGAGGCTAATATGTCCCCACCGCATGAAAAAGAGGCTTGATGGCCGAAATCATATATGAAAACTTCGTAAATAGGATAGGCACAGGATGACGGTGATGATTATGTTGATAACACCCGCAATCCTTTCGTATCGGCAATGGATAAGAGGATGACACTATTATGACCCAGTTACAGGACCATAAAACCGCGCCAAAGGGTCCAACATCTGCGCTACCTGAACGCGCTGCGATTGTGATCATCGGCGGAGGATCTGTTGGGTGTTCTATTGCGTGGCATTTAGCTGAAGCTGGTGAGCGCGATGTTGTTCTGCTTGAAAAAAATGAGCTGACGTCCGGCTCTACATGGCATGCGGCTGGAAATTGTCCCAACTATGTTGGCTCATGGACAATGATGAAGATGCAGCATTATTCAACCGAGCTATATCGCAAACTGGGCGGGCTTACCGACTATCCAATGAATTATCATGTGACAGGCTCTGTCAGGCTGGCTCATTCACGCCAGCGCATGGAAGAATTTGCTCATGTCCGCAGCATGGCCCGCCAAATGGGCTGTGAGATGGAAATGATGTCGAATGCCGACTTAAAAAATGTCTATCCGTTCCTTGAAACCCATGATCTAGAAGGTGGTCTTTGGGACCAGTATGACGGTGATATTGATCCTGCCCAACTAACCCAAGCTTTTGCCAAAGGGGCGCGTGACAACGGCGTTAAAATTATTCGGTTCTGCCCTGTGACAGGCATTACGCGGAATGGGGGCTTGTGGCAGATTGAAACAGAGGCTGGCTCCATAGCATGCGAGAAAATTGTTAATGCAGCGGGGTACCGGGCACCTGAAATTGGCGCAATGCTGGGACGTGATGTGCCCTGCGTTTCTATGGCGCATCAGTATCTGATAACCGAAGGTATTGAGGCTTTGAGCGAGCGCAGTGATAAGCTCCCCTTGCTGCGTGACCCAGACAGCTCATACTATCTTCGGCAGGAAAAAGACGGGCTTCTGCTTGGGCCTTATGAAACTAATTGCCGGGCGCATTGGACAAAGTCTTCTGACCCAATGCCTGAAGACTTCTCGTTTCAGCTCTATCCTGACGATTTGGACAGGCTGGAATGGTATATTGAAGATGCCTGTGCCCGTGTTCCCATTCTGGGCACGGCAGGCATCACACGCGTTGTTAATGGCCCTATCCCTTACACGCCGGACGGCTTGCCGCTTCTGGGCCCGATGCCAGGCGTGCCAAACGCTTTTGATGCATGCGTCTTTACCTTTGGCATTGTGCAAGCGGGCGGCGCTGGCAAAATGATGGCTGAATGGCTAATAGAGGGCGAAACAGAGGCAGATAGCTGGGCGGTAGACCCGCGGCGTTTCACCGACCATGTTGATGCAGCCTATACCGAAGCCAAAGCTATTGAGACCTATTCACATGAATATGCAATGCATTTTCCCCATATTCAGTGGGACGCCGCACGTAATGTAAAAACAGGTCCGGTTGATGATGTTCTGCGCTCACAAGGCGCTGAAATGGGCGCATATGGCGGCTGGGAGCGGGCTGATTACTTCCCGGATAATGACTTTGTCCCGCATCAAATCGATAGCTATGATCGCCAGCCTTTCTTTGATATTGTTGGCGCAGAATGTCGCCATGTTCAGAGCGATGTCGGCCTATTAGACCTGCCGGGCTTTTCTCGCTTTGCTATCTCAGGTAAAGGCGCTGCGGCATGGCTTGAGCAGCTAACCACAAATAAACTGCCGAAAATAGGGCGGATTGGGCTGGCTTATTTCGCCTCTGCCAAAGGAAAAATTCTGGCGGAGATGACCGTCAGCCGGTTTGAAGAAGACCGGTTCTGGCTGATGAGCGGTGCAGGCGCCTACTGGCATGACAGAGACCTTCTAATGCATGCCCTAGATGGCTCTGTGGAACTCCACGACCAGACAAAAGACTTTACCTGCTTGCTGTTAACAGGGCCAAAAGCCCGAACTGTCCTTAGCGCTGTTTGTGATACTGACTTATCGAATGATGCGTTTGGCTGGCTAAGCCATCAATTCATCACAATTGCTGGCGCAAAAATATGCGCTATGCGGGTCTCTTTTACCGGTGAGCTTGGCTGGGAGCTTCATGTCGCGCATGATGATGCCAGAGCTGTTTATGATGCCGTAATGGAGGCCGGAGCGCAGCAAAATATTAAACCATTTGGTATGCTGGCGCTTGATTCTATGCGCCTTGAGAAAGGCTATCGGAGCTGGAAAGGCGATCTTACCTCTGACTATGATATGTATGATGCCGGTCTTGCGCGCTGGGTGCATTTATCCAAAGATAGCTTTGTTGGCAAAGCAGCGCTGACAGCGCGGGCGAACGGGCCGCGCCGCCAGTTTGTTACCTTATCTGTTGATGACCCTGATGACAGCCCTGATTTTGGCGAAGCTATTTATCTCTCATCGGTCATGCAGAAAGATAAGCCGGTGGGTCTTATCCTGTCTGGTGGCTATGGTCATAGAACAGGCCAATCCCTTGCCCTTGCTATCATTGATGCAGATATTGACCTTATGACAACCGCGCTGACAGCTGAAATTGTTGGCCGGTCCCGCTCTGTATCTATTCTGGGGAATGGCGGCGTCTACGATGCTCACAATGCTTTGCTAAAAGGAGACATGTGATGAGCAGCGCAGACCCAATAGCTGTGCCCTCGCATGCCCGCGTTGTTATCATTGGTGGCGGGATTATTGGCTGTTCAGTTGCTTATCATCTCTCAGAGCTGGGCTGGAAAGATATTGTTCTGCTTGAACGCAAACAACTAACCTCTGGCACAACATGGCATGCAGCAGGTCTTATTGCGCAGTTGCGGGCAACCCAGAACATGACCCGCCTCGCAAAATATTCGCAAGAACTCTATACCCGGCTTGAAGATGAGACAGGGGTTGCAACCGGCTTCAAACAAAATGGTTCCATCACCGTTGCGCTAACAGATGCGCGGATGGAAGAATTACGCCGCGGGGCTGCTATGGCCCGTGCCTTTGATGTCCGCATAGAAGAGATATCAGCATCAGAGATTGCGGCCCATTATCCGGGGCTTACTATTTCTGATGTAAAGGGCGGCGTCTTTCTTGATAAGGACGGTCAGGCAGACCCCGTTAATATCACACAAGCCCTTGCCAAAGGCGCCCGTAATCGCGGCGTTCGCATTTGTGAGGGTGTTGCTGTTACTGACATTCATAAAAAAAAGGGCGCTGTAACAGGCGTTTCAACCTCACATGGCGATATTACAGCTGATTATGTGGTGAATTGCGGGGGGATGTGGGCACGTGATATCGGCGCAATGGCAGGGGTGTCTGTGCCGCTTCATGCTTGTGAGCATTTCTACATTGTCACAGAACAGATTGACGGGCTAAAGCGCGACCTTCCGGTGCTGCGGGTACCGGATGAATGCGCCTATTATAAAGAGGACGCTGGAAAACTGCTGCTTGGCGCGTTTGAGCCTGTCGCAAAACCATGGGGCGGTGATGGCATCCCGGATGATTTTGAATTTACCACCCTGCCCGATGATTTTGACCATTTTCAGCCCATTATGGAACAGGCGATTGAACGCCTTCCTCTGCTGGAAACAACTGGTATCCAGATGTTTTTCAATGGCCCTGAAAGCTTCACCCCCGATGACCGCTATCTGCTTGGTGAAGCGCCAGAGGTAAAGAATTTTTATGTTGCAGCCGGCTTTAATTCGATTGGCATTCAGTCGGCTGGCGGCGCTGGTATGGCACTCGCACAATGGATGGATGCCGGCAGACCCCAAATGGATATCTGGGATGTTGATATCCGGCGCATCATGCCTTTTCAGTCAAACAGGCACTATCTTTCTGCGCGGGTAACCGAAACGCTTGGACTGCTTTATGCCGACCATTATCCGTATCGCCAATTTGCCTCTGCCCGCAATATCCGGCGCACGCCCCTGCATCACAAGCTTGCAGAGCATCATGCCTGTTTTGGAGAAGTGTCAGGGTGGGAACGGGCTAACTGGTTCCTGCCAGCAGACGAGGTAAAAGCGGGAAAAACGCCAGAATATGACTATCAATGGGGCCGCCAGAACTGGTTTGATTATGCCGCAGCAGAACATCAAGCTGTACGTAAGACAGCTGGATTGTTCGATCTATCAACATTCGGTAAAATCAGAGTGTTAGGACGAGATTCTGAAGCTATACTTCAATATATATCTGCTGCTGATATTGCTGTTCCTATTGGCAAAATAGTCTATACACAATGGCTTAATGAAGCAGGCGGCATCGAAGCAGATATCACTATTACACGCATTGCTGAAGATGAGTTTCTTATCGTCACGCCAGCCGCAACGATACGGCGTGAGATGAGCTGGCTGAAGCGTCATATTCCTGAACAGGCACATTGCATTGCTGTTGATGTCACATCTGGAGAAGCGGTTATTGCTGTGATGGGACCACATGCCCGCGACATTCTTCAGCCCGTTATATCGCACTCCCTGCAAGATGCCGATTTCACATTTGGTACCGCCCAGACAGTCCATATCGGGATGGCAGAAGCGCGGGCACATCGTATCTCATATGTTGGCGAGCGCGGCTGGGAGCTTTACGTCTCTGCTGAGATGGCAGAGCATGTCTTTGACACTGTCTGGCAGTCAGGAGCGCACCATGGGTTACGTCTTGCCGGGCTGCATGTTCTTGATAGTTGTCGTATTGAAAAAGCTTTCCGGCATTTCGGACATGATATTTCTGATGAGGACCACATTCTAGAAGCCGGACTTGGCTTTGCTGTGAAGCTCGATAAAACGCCTTCACAAATGGGTCACTTCATTGGCCGCGATGCTGTGTTGCGGAAAAAAGATGCCGGCCTTACTAGGCGCTTGATCCAGTTCAAACTAGATGACCCCACGCCTCTGCTATATCATAATGAGCCTATTTTGCGGGATGGGAAAATCGCAGGCTATCTGACAAGTGGCAATTATGGACATCATCTTGGTGCGGCAATCGGCCTAGGCTATGTTGCCTGCACGCCGCAGGAAAGCGCAGCAGAAATGCTTGCGTCATCCTATCAGATAGATGTAGCAGGACAGATTGTGAGCGCCACAGCAAGTCTAAAACCTCTATATGACCCTACAGGCGAGAAAATGCGGGGTTAGCGGGCCACAGACGCAAGCGCAATAGACGCCAGCCGCGCTTCAGGCGGGTCAGCACGGCTTGTCAGCAAAATAGGCACAGCGCCGCCAACAACAATACCTGCTGCACAGGCGCCGGCCAGATAAACAAAGGCCTTATACAGAATATTACCCGCAACGATTTCCGGCATCAGAAGACAATTAGCTTGCCCTGCAACCGCATCATCACTCAGCCCCTTAATCGCAGCAGAAGCATGCGAGAGAGCAAGATCACATGAGAGCGGGCCAGAAACAACAACATCGTCACGACCAGAAAATTCAGTATCTACCCACTGTGCAAGCATCGCCGCAGTTTCGGATTGCGGCATTGAGGCAATTGGTGTTTCGGTTGCAGATAAAATAGCAATTCGCGCTTTATCATGACCAAGGAGTGTTGAAAGCCGCACCATTTCGCGCACGGCCTGCTGGGATGTCTTCTCATCAGGCGTAACATTCACAGCAGCATCAGAAATCAGCATCGGAGCCCCGCCATCAGGCGGATAGAGCGCAAAGACATGGACGAGCCGGTTGCCTGTCCGCAAGCCAACATTCCGCGGCAGAAGAGCGCCCATAAACACATCTGTGTGAAGCTGCCCTTTCATGACAGCCCCAACTGATTCTGTTCCATTTTCGATAAGATATTTTGCTGCAACTGATGCAGCTTCCTGCTCGCCTATCGCTGGCAGGATCATATCATCACTTATATCCCAGCCAAGCTCGCCTGCATGGCTCTGGATGATGTCTGGCTCACCGATTAGAAGTGGTGATGCAATGCCCGCTTTCCACGCGTCATATGCCGCTTGCATAGGAAGGCTGCCAGCAGCACGAACAACAAGTAGGGTAAACTGCCCTTTTGCTTTGGCTGCTGCCAACAGGGCCTCAGGGCATCCTGCCTTCACAGTACTGAGGAAGGATGCCCCGGCCATAGATATAGTCCTTTACGCGCCGGCTTGAGGACGGAAGTCGGCAGGGTCAATGCCTGCAACAGCAACCGGCTTCTTCATGGCATCGCGGCGGAATGGCTCACCAAGTTCTTGGTTCAGCACGACTTCGATAAAGGTTGTTTTATTTTCCGTCATCTGTGCATCCACAGCCTTGTTCAGCGCATCTGTTAGCTCGTCCATTGAGGACACCTGAACACCGGTCAGACCGCACTGGTTTGCAATGCCGGCATAAGACACTTCCATATCCAGTTCTGTGCCAACGAAATTATCTTCGAACCATAACGTTGTGTTGCGCTTTTCGGCACCCCACTGATAATTACGGAAGATAACCATGGTGATAGCAGGCCATTCATCACGGCCAACTGATACCATTTCATTCATTGAGATACCGAACGCGCCATCACCAGCAAATCCGACAACCGGCACATCAGGCTTGGCAATCTTTGCCCCTGCAATTGCCGGGAAGCCATAGCCACACGGACCAAACAGACCAGGTGCCAGATATTTCCGGCCCTCTTCAAATGTTGGATAGGCGTTACCAATGGCGCAGTTATTACCAATATCAGAGCTGATAATCGCATTTTTTGGCAGTGAGGCTGTAATCGCACGCCATGCCATACGTGGGCTCATCTTTTCTGGCTCGCGTGAACGGGCACGCTCATTCCAGCTTGTCCCTGGATCATCATCTTCATGCGTTAGCGAGGTTAGTTCTTGTGCCCATTGTGACTTTGTCTGAGCAACAAGTGACTTACGCACCTCACGAGACTTATCACCTGCCACAGGGGCAAGACGGTGAAGAATCGATTGGGCAACCTTTTTTGCATCTCCAACAATACCAACACTTACCGTCTTGGTAAGGCCGATGCGGTCAGGATTGATATCAACTTGAATGATTTTTGCGTCTTTTGGCCAGTAATCAATGCCATAACCAGGCAGCGTTGAGAACGGGTTCAATCTCGTCCCAAGGGCCAGCACGACATCAGCCTTGGAAATTAATTCCATGCCTGCTTTTGAGCCATTATAACCAAGGGGGCCGGCAAATAAGGGATGTGATCCTGGGAATGCGTCATTATGCTGATAATTACAGCAAACAGGGGCATCAAGCCGTTCTGCAAGGGCCATTGAGTCAGCAATACCGCCACTCAGCACAACACCTGCTCCATTCAGCAGAACTGGAAATTCTGCTTCGGACAGAAGCTTTGCTGCTTCAGCAATTGCGTCTTCGCCGCCATTCGGGCGCTCAAAATCAAGAATAGCTGGTAGCTCAATATCAACAACCTGCGTCCAGTAATCGCGCGGAATATTAATCTGTGCCGGAGCGCTAAGGCGCTTAGCTTGGGTAATAACACGGTTTAGCACTTCTGCAATCCGCGACGGGTCACGTACTTCTTCTTGATAAGCGACCATATCTTTGAACAGCGCCATCTGCTCAACTTCCTGAAACCCGCCCTGTCCAATTGTTTTATTGGCAGCTTGAGGTGTGACAAGCAACAAAGGTGTGTGGTTCCAGTAGGCTGTTTTGACAGGCGTTACAAAATTTGTAATTCCCGGGCCGTTTTGCGCGACCATCATACATACTTTCCCCGAGGCGCGTGTGTAACCATCTGCCATCATGCCAGCATTACATTCATGTGCAGCATCCCAGAAATGAATGCCTGCTTGTGGAAATAAATCAGAAATAGGCATCATAGCCGACCCGATAATACCAAAAGCGTGTTCGATACCGTGGCGCTGTAAGACCTTTACGAAGGCTTCTTCTGTGGTCATTTTCATTAGTATAATTTCCCTAAACAAAAGTGAGTGCTCTAAGCGACAATGTCCTGTTAATGAAAATTATCAGAAAAGACAATATGCCTTACTAGAGAATGAAAACGCTCTCATGACACGTCAGGGAAATTTTCCCACTTTCTGAGAGCCCCTCCATCATTGCGGTTTTTTACCATTTCTTCAAGCCAATGTTGATTTTATATTGCAGAACGAAAAACAGAAACACTGACACTGTAAATTTTTCACTGGAAACGCAATAATATGCGAATATTCGGCCAATATTCGCATATTGTGTTACAATCACTCACAGCCATTCACTTTCCTTTACACGATACGGAATAGATGTTGACAATCATCTGTTCAAGCAGTGAGGTGAATAACGGATAGGCTTCCATGGTATATGGAAACGCAAAAAGAGCGACAAAGGCTCTAGAAGGATAACTGCCGCATAGTGAATAATATGGGTCTCATATAATAAGCCATAAAGTTGGAAAATAGACTTTAGTCTAAAAAACAGACTTTATTCCATAAGGGGAATGATTGATATGCCATTTGATGTAAACTCTCTTGAAAACCATTGGATGCCCTTTTCAGCAAATCGGGAATTTAAAGCTAACCCGCGTCTGGTTGTAAAATCAGAAGGTATGTATTGCTGGGATTATAAAGGCGGCAAATTAATTGATGGCTCATCCGGTTTGTTTTGCTGTCCAGCAGGCCATGGCCGCACTGAAATTGCCGAGGCTGTCTACAAGCAAATGCTTGAAAATGACTACACGCCGCATTTTCAGCTTGGTCACCCCGGCTCGTTCGAACTAGCAGAGCGTATCTCTCGCATCCTTCCCGATCCGTTTAATCATGTATTCTTTGTCAATTCAGGGTCTGAATCGGTTGAAACAGCGATGAAAATCGTGATGGCATATCACCGGGCACGTGGTCAGTCACAGCGTTTGCGTTTTGTCAGCCGCGAGCGCGCTTATCACGGCGTTAATATGGGCGGTGTGTCACTCGCAGGAATGGTCAAGAACCGGGAGTCCTTCCCCGTAACATTGCCAAATATTGTAACGATGCGCCATACCATGACCCCAGAGCAGGCCTTTACCAAAGGACAGCCTCTTACCGGCGTTGAATTGGCAGACGATCTGACACGCATTTGCGAGACATATGGCGGCTCAACCATTGCAGCTGTATTTATTGAACCGATTGCCGGCTCTACGGGAACGATTGTTCCGCCCATTGGCTATCTTGAGCGTGTTCGTGAAATTTGTGATGAACATGATATTTTACTCGTATTTGATGAGGTTATCACCGGATTTGGTCGGACAGGACAAGCCTTTGCGAGCCAGACTTACGGTGTAACACCTGACATTATTACAATGGCCAAAGCGCTCACCAATGGGGCAATCCCGATGGGCGCTGTTGCTGTCCGTGATGAAATCTATGAAACGGTAACCAATGCGTCTCCAGATAACGCAATTGAGTTTTTCCATGGTTACACCTATTCAGCGCATCCGGCTGCTTGTGCTGCTGGCATCGCAACCCAGAAAATTTACGAAGAAGACGGTCTTTTCCAGCGCGCTCATGATATGAGTGACTATTTCCTAGACGCTGTCTGGTCTCTCAAAGACCATCCGCTTGTTGCCGACCTTCGCGGGTTCGGAATGATGGCAGGTATTGAAATCAATCATGATGGTGTCGGCGGTAGACGAGGCACACAACTTCAAAAAGATATGTTCTGGAATGGGCTGCATGTGAAATTTACAGGTGATAATGCAATTTTAGCACCTGCTTTTGTGGCAGAACGAAGCCACATTGACGAAATTGTGGATAAATTCCGCAAAACACTGGATCAGCATCTCTGATTCAGACAAGATTGAAACACCGCTTCTGTTATGAAGGGGTGTTTTTTTAAGAAAAAACCGCATTTCGATTTTTAGGTAAAGTAACGGAGAAAGTTAATGAAAACAAAATATCTTAGCATGATCGCAGCTGCAGCAACTGCAGTAATGGGCTTGGGCTCGCACGCTCAGGCTGCGGACAGCGTTAATGTGGCATTCTTTCTAGAATGGGCAACACCAAACCAGATTGCAAAAGTAGAAAAAGCTTATGATGATGCCATGGGCGTTGACGTAAACTGGACAAATTTCTCAACTGGTGTTGGCATGACTGAAGCAATGCTTGCTGGTGATATTGATATTTCCTACTCGCAAGGTCTTGCACCATTCGTGACAGCCATCCAGCAGGGCGCTCCTCTGAAGATGGTTGGCATTGCAGTTGTGTATGAAGCAAATGATTGCTTTGTGAAGAACGGTCTTGGGATCGATTCATCAAACGCATCTGAACTTGAAGGCAAAACAGCAGCTGTTCCGCTTAATACTATGGCTGACTTTGCATTCCGCAAACAGATGGCAGCACTGAATGTTGATATCTCTACAATGACAATTGTTGATCAGGCTCCTGCTGATGGCGCTGTCTCACTAGCAGATGGTTCAGTTGACATGGCTTGTATTTTCGGCGGTGCATCTGCAAAAGCAGCTGGCGAAGTCGGCACAGCAATCATGACCTCACAGCAGAAAAAAGATGCCGGAATTGGTTCTTTTGACGTAATTTCTGTGACAGAAAAGTTTGCGACAGAAAACCCTGAGCTTCTGCGTACATTCCTTGAAGTAACAGAAGAATCAAATGCTGCTTGGAAAGCAACAGACGCACAAATCGCTAAAGTTTCTGCTGATGCGGGCATGGATATCCCAACCACTAAAAATCAAATGGCTGGCTTTATCTTCCCAACAGCTGCTGAGCAAATTGCTGAATATTTCGGTAATGACGGCATTGCAGGTTCTGCATCTGAGTCTCTTGGCCTTGTGTTCAAGAAGTCAAATGTTTCCAACCTGACTGGTAGCCTTACAAAGACAATTGATGGGTCTTACCTTCAATAGTCACTGACGATTATTATTATGAAAGCAGGGGTATCTTTTTTTAAGAGAAAAACCCCTGCTTTTTCTGTTCTATTGTTCTAAAAATCAGGCACGCTATGACTGATCTTACATGTACCAACCTTTCAATGACATTCACAAACCCCCAAACGGGCGCGGCTGTGGAAGCTCTTAAAGATATTAATTTCACATTAAAGCAGGGTGAACTGCTCTCTGTGCTTGGGCCATCGGGGTGCGGTAAAACAACCCTGCTCAACATGATTGCCGGTTTTGTTAATCCAACCGCGGGCACCATATCACTTGGCGATACGGCGATAGAAGGTCCGGGCGTAGAACGCGGCATGGTATTTCAGCAAGGCGCGCTTTTTGAATGGCTGCCGGTTGCAAAGAATGTTGATTTCGGCCTTCGGATGAAGAAACAGGATGAAAAAGAAGCTGTTGCTCTTGTTGAAAAATGGCTCGACATCGTTGGCTTGCAAGGCTTTGGTGATACGCCTACCTATCAATTATCTGGCGGGATGCAGCAGCGTGTTGCTCTGGCACGATGCCTTGTGAATGACCCTGATGTTATCTTAATGGATGAGCCGCTTGGCGCGCTTGATGCGCTAACACGCGAGAAGATGCAGTCTCTTGTTCTTGAATTATGGAAAGAGACCGGCAAGACCATCATGATTATCACCCATTCGGTTGAGGAAGCACTTTTGCTAGGCGAGCGTCTCTTTGTGATGGCACCACGCCCCGGCCGCATCCATAAAGAATATCGTTTGCCATTTGCAGAACAGGGACTGAAACAGTCACTGCGCGATATCAAGCAAGATAGTAAATTTAGTGAAATCCGTGAGGAAATTCTCACTATGATCTGGAATATGGAAGAGGAGATCATGGGTGGTGTTTGAGTGGCTTTCAGAAGAACGGGCATTTATTGCCGCATTTTTGGTTATCGCGCTGATAATCAGCTTTGGGGTCTCGCTCACAATAGGCTTGAAACAGTCTATTTTGCGCGCAAATGACGAGGTTTTTGGTGACCCTGATCGCACCAAGGGCGGCTGGTACTGGTCAGTCTGCGGTGCCTCTGCGCTGCTTCTGATATGGTTTTACTTCTCATGGGAGGTCGGGCGTGCCTATTTCCCCAAAGCAGCGAATGAAATCTGTCAGGTGGCAAAAATCGAGGAGAGCATCTCTCCCATCAATGCTGCCATGCCTATTGGGTCACGCTATTACAAATCAACTGATCTGATTATTCGGAATACTGCACAGCTTGATAGCCTTGAAGCTGCCCTGCCTGTTGATTTATTTTCAGCCCAAGAAGCATCTCAGCTTCTCTCTGTTATTAACCAGACGCGTCAGATTATTGCCGCCTTCTCAAATCCAGATAGCCAAGACCCACAATCACAAAAAGCGATTGCAAATCTCGCAGCTGAGTTTGACTTTCTGTCAGAGGATGTTTTGGCTGGCTATGATGGATATGAGCCAACGCCAGAGGCTCTGCTACAGCCAAAATGGGGCATAACTGAAGTTGAAATCCCTCTCCTGCCGTTAACGCCGCGCGGCGTGCTGTTTGACAATATCTCGCTGAAAGCAAAATCTCTTGCAGATACATTTCTGAAACTTCGCAGTAAATCTGCTGAAGCAGACAGGCTTATTGCAAAAACCAAAGCTGAGATTAAAACGCTGAAAGAAGCGAATAGCCAGGCTCAAGGTTCTGAAACTTACGTCAAAAAAAGAGAAGCCTATGTCAAAGCGGTTGAACGTATTTTCAAACGTGTTGATGATGGCACCATTTTCCCACCAGAAGCGCTTGCTCCTCTTTATATCTCGGTGCAAAATTTCACGGCGTCTGTGGATGATGTCAAAGGCGGATTAGGGTTTATTGACAGTGTCTTTCTGCCAGGCAATGGAATTATCAAATCGCGCACCCAATGTACCGAACAGGGACCGGGTCGCTGGCTACCAAAACCAACAGATGTTGTGGCAACATTTACGCGGCTCGCAAACCCAGATGTCGCATCTGGTGGCGGTTATAAAGGCACCACCCTGCTCTGGTGGAAATGGCTAGAGATATCAGATGTCGTTGACTTCTTTGTTCCGGATTCGGTTATCGACATGCTACCGGGGAGTTATGGCACACATAGCGCAGACGGCACCTTTGAGCCAACCTTCAAGGATAATCTGTTGCGGCTCGCCAAGGGTAAAATTTCCCTAGGCGCTATCCCCATGCTAGACGGTCATATCTGGGATTCGCTTTTCCGGGTGCTTGTTGCCATGGGCGCTGGCATTCTGTTTGGTGTTCCGCTTGGCATTTACATGGGCGTTTCGCGCTTTTTCAAATCCTTCTTTGACCCGTTAATAGAGCTGTATAGACCTGTGCCCCCACTTGCATGGGCACCGCTCATTCTCACAATTTTTGGGATTCAGGATGATGGTAAAATCTTCCTGCTCTTTATGGTCGCTTTTGCCATCATGGTGATTTCTGCCCGCACAGGCGCCTCTGGAACACAGCTATCTAAAATCAGGGCGTCACATTCTCTGGGCGCTACAAATCAACAGATTTTGCGATATGTCATTCTACCGAACGCCCTGCCAGAAATTCTGACAGGCATTAGAATTGCGATTGGTGTGTGCTGGGGTACACTTGTTGCCGCAGAAATGCTGGCGGGAACAACTGGTGTTGGGTTTATCGAGAATGTCGCCCGGACGGTATCTGACTACGAGCTTATCTGGGTTACCATTCTGATAATGGGTATCCTTGGGCTATTATTCGATATCATGATGCGCTGGGTTATTCAGAAAACAATCCCATGGCGCGGCAAAGGCTAATTAGCTTTTGCCATAATAAAGCGCCACAACATGTTCTGCTTCGGCAAAGAACAACCAGCGCTCAACGCCAACACCAATCAGATGCATCACACAGGATAGCATGACAAAGCCGGCTGTCTGGCCTGTCATGATAGCAAGGCCAAGGCAGATGAAGGGTAGCAGGCCGCCAGCAAGCAGGGCGATCTGACGAAGCCGTGCAGCATGTTTACGGCCAATTTCAAACACCATTTCAGTCATCAGATAATTTTGAGTCATATGCGGCTTTTCAAATAGTTTTACAGATGAAAACCCCGTAAGGCCCGTTGCAGTAGCCGTTGTTGAGCCATCATGTGACAGGCTGGTGCGTGAGGCTCTCTGCCACCAGAGTAATTTGAACACCCAGGCCAGCACCAAACCACCAAAGGCAAGATAGACATGATAACGGGTTGGTGAAACAGACGCGATAACAGCCATACCTGTTGATGTTGAAAAACCGAGATAACACAGCACTGTTAGTTTTGTATGCCAGCGTGGCACTGGCTTAATCTGCGCATAAATCATCGCTGTCGCAATAATCGTCAGCAAGCTCAGCACAAGACAGCTTCCTGCCATCCATGGCAACACAACACCGGAAGTAAGATAAAGGGCAAGAATGCCGGCAAAATTAAGACAAGTAAGAACCGCTAAAATGCCTTCGCGTGATAACCAGCTCGTACGCCATTGGCTAACGGCACGCCATGCTCGCTGAGGATTACCAAGATGCAGGGTAGATGATAGAAGTCCTGCCCCCGCAAGAACAAGGCCAATCACACCCATCACAATAGTATGCGGGGTCAAGGTATAATGACCCATTAATATAGCAACACATAGCCAGCTCATAATGCCGAACCCTGCGCCTGATGCTGTTGTAAAGAAGATAACAGAGGATGCCGGATGCATACGAAAATTCCCTAACGATTAGCTGATTGCATCAAGGGTGCGGTCAAGCCACCCCAGAATGCCAGTAGACTGATTATTCTGTGCAAGACTTACTAAATCTGGCACCTCATCATCACGGGTCTGCGAGGCACAGCGTGATGTTTTCGTGCGTGGCGGCAGATATTTATTAACCGGCTTATTGCCCTGTTCTGGCATCAGATCAAAACCACCACGGCTCGCCACCATAACCGAAACATCCGAAGATGGGTCAGCCAAATCGCCAAAATGGCGGGCGTTTGCCGGACAGGATTTCACACAAGCAGGCTCTCTGTCTTCAACCGGCAGATTTTCATTATAAATCCGGTCAACACACAACGTACATTTCTTCATGACACCAGAGGCACGGTCCATTTCACGTGCGCCATATGCACATGACCACGCACATAAGCCGCAGCCAATACAATGATCTTCATTTACCAAGACAATGCCGTCTTCGGCCCGTTTATAGGACGCCCCTGTCGGACAAACAGTAACGCATGGCGCATCATCACAATGCAGGCATGATTTTGGGAAATGGACGATACGGGCATCAGAGGGCTGAGGCGTGCCCTGTGCATCCATAGGAACAGCTTCAAAACTATGAATGCGATTAAGCCACGCACCTGATGGCTCACTGCCATAAGCGTCTTGATCAGACAAGGCATTACCATAGCCGCCTGTATTCCATTCCTTACAATTCACTGCACAAGCATGACAGCCGACACAAATATCAAGGTCGATAACAAGACCTAGTTTTTTCGTTGGTTCTGGCGGAAGCATTGTCATGATTACCACTCCTGTCCATAACGCAGCTGGCTATCACCGGGCGTTACTGTAGATTTCTGCGCATCAAAGTTTGGCTCGCTTGTCCCGGCCCCCTCTTCTGCTTTTCGGATGCTGACTTTCAGATCATACCATGCTGCCTGACCGGTAATCGGGTCTGAATTAGACCAGCGTAAGCCTTCACCGCTTCCCGGCAGTAATTCATGGATAAGATGGTTAAGCAAAAAGCCTTTCTCGGTTTCAGGCGCGTTTTTAGATAATCCCCACGCCCCTTTTCGCTTTCCAATGGCATTCCATGTCCAGACTGTGCGGCTATTAACAGCCTCCATCCGGCGGATTTGAACTTTTATCTCACCATGATGTGAGCGCAGATACGCCCAATCATCATCCACAAGACCAACCTCATCACAAACTGGGCCCGGTACATAAAGTGGGTTAGTTGTATGAATTTGGCGGAGCCACGCATTCTGTGATCCCCAGCTATGATACATCGCTGCGGGGCGCTGGGTAATGGCATGCAGAGGATAAGCCCCGTCTTCCAGAGCTTCACCTTCAAATGGGGCATACCAATCGGGAAGAGGATCGAAATGATCAGCGATTCTCGAACGTAGATGGTCTGGCGGCTGATGCTCTCCATGACCGGCGGCCGCAAGCTGGAACTTTGCCAGAGGCTCGAGCCAGAGCTGGAAGGTCACAGGTTGAGGCGCATCATAAAAGCCCAGCTTTACGGCCCAGTCCTGATATGCCTGATTGGCATGTTTAAAGAAACGGGCATCTTCAGGTAATTCTTCGGACCAGAAACTGCCATTTTCAATATATTTATTAAGCTGTTCAGGGTTTGGTGCGCCGCGTCCTGATTGCGTGCCATCTTCACCGCGAAACCCTGCCAGAGGACCAATACCTGGCTTGCGTTCATGATTGACGATGTAATCTGCATAATCTGCAAATTTAGGACTGCCATCATCAGCAACCATACCCGGAAGGCCAAGGCGTGCACCAATATCCAGCAATACTGACTGGAAGCCGCGCACATCTCTGTCAGGCTCCATGACCGGCCAGCGGATTGAATCAGCGACCGTATCAGGCTCACAAATCGGGCGATCAAGAAGTGAGATACAATCATGTCGCTCAAGATAGGTTGTATCCGGCAAAATAAGGTCGGCATAAGCAACCATTTCTGAATCATAGGCATCAGAATAAATGATTTTCGGGATGACATAATTGCCATCATCATTTTTGGCTTCCAGCATTTCCATGACGCCGCGTGAATTCATCGATGAATTCCAAGACATATTTGCCATATACATGAACAGCACATCGACAGGATAAGGGTCACCTGCATAGGCGTTTGAGATTACCATATGCATCATGCCATGAGCTGAGAATGGCGCATCCCAGCTATAGGCCTTATCAATACGTTGCGGTGTTCCATCTGCATCGACAAGCAGGTCTTCTGGGCCTTGAATATAGCCAAGTGGCGGGCCTGAAAGGGTTTTACCCGGTCCCTGCCCGCGTCCTGGCTTGGGATGCGCTGTTGATGGTTTTGGATAGGTCGGCTTAAACCGGAACCCGCCGGGACATTCAACAGACCCAAGCAGGATTTGCAGCAAATGGATTGCCCGGCATGTCTGGAACCCATTAGAATGCGCCGAAATACCGCGCATTGCATGGAATGATACAGGCCGGCCAATCATCTTGTCATGTTTTTCGCCCTTCCAATCCGTCCAAGGCGTATCAATGGTGATTTCTTCTTCAAAAGCAACATGGGCTAACTGGGCGGCAATTTGCTTTATCTGTTCAGCTGAAATCCCAGTTGTTTGCGCAACAGCCTCTGGCGCGTATTTGCTATCCAGATATTTATCCATCATTAACTGAAATGCTGGGACAGCCGTCTGGCCAGATGGCAGCGTAATTTCTCCTGACATATGCGGGGTAATCCCGGCTTTGTCATAGGCCGTAGGCTTGCCTGTCTTTCTGTTCCAGACAAGCGCTTTGCCATCCTTATCACGGGCAAACAGACCATCATCCGCGCCGCCCGGATTTTTAATCACCAGCCATGGCGCATTCGTATAGCGGATAAGATAATCAATATCGATTTTACCCGCCGCCATTAGCTCATGGATAAGCGCCAGCACAAATAATCCATCTGTTCCCGGCGTAACCGGAACCCATTCATCAGCAATCGCGTTATAGCCTGTACGAACAGGGTTCACAGCGATGATTTTTGCTTCGCGTTCCTTCAGCCGTGACAGCCCCATCTTAATGGGATTGCTATCATGGTCTTCTGCAACGCCAAAAATCATAAATAGCTTTGTGCGTTCCCAGTCAGGCGAGCCAAATTCCCAGAACGCGCCGCCCATTGTATAAATGCCGGCCGCCGCCATATTCACAGAACAGAAACCACCATGTGCGGCAAAATTATGTGTTCCAAACATTTGTGCCCACCATCCGGTAAGGCCTTGGGACTGGTCACGCCCCGTAAAGAAAGCGAGCTTTGCAGGGTCTGTCTCACGGATAGGCTGCAGCCAGTCAGTTGCCGTCTGCAATGCTTCTTCCCATGAAATAGGCTCAAATTCACCTGCACCGCGCGGACCAACACGCTTCATCGGCGTTGACAGGCGCGATGGCGCGTAATGCTGCATAATGCCAGCACTGCCCTTGGCACAAAGAACACCTTGATTAACAGGATGGTCACGATTGCCCTCAATATAGCGAATTTTTCCATCTCTTAGATGGACATTAATACCGCATCTACAGGCGCACATATAACAGGTGGTTTTACGCACCTCATCAGAAACATGTGGCGAAGTATCAATGCTATGCTGGGTCATGATGCTGGAAATCCCTATAAGAATACTTGGTTCACAATAGGAGCCGTAGCCAGTTGGGTCAAACGCCGTTTTACCGAAAACATAGAAAAAACGCCGCCAAAAACACTAAAATTTTCCCACAACCAAAAATCACGATGTGCTTCGGCTTAAAATTTTCTGTTCAGCCCGCACATTAACCAGATTAGCCGCCAGCACGATGAGCGCGCCCGCAATCACCGATAATCCTATCTGTTCATCATATAAGACAAACCCAATCGCTGCGACGAGCGGCAGGCGGGTAAATTCAAGCGGTGTTACCAGCGTAGCCGGTGCAATGCCAAGCGCAGACGTAATGCAGAAATGGGCGGCAAGACCACACACACCAACAAGCATTACCCACAAAATATCTGTGCCAGCTGGCACTGCAATATCCCCGTCATAACCAGCACATAACAGGCCCAACACAGCCTGCATCACGGTAAGCCAGAACAGGATACAGGTTGTTGTCTGCGTAGTTGTAAGCTTTTTGGTTGCCAAGGTAGCGCCAGCAAACCCCAAGGCACACAGACACGCCGCAACAAGCGCAAAATCAAGCGAGGAGAAGTCAGGCCTTGCCACAAGCACAATCCCTGCAAATCCGCCAATCGCAGCAAAGGCGCGCGCGCCAGTGAGTTTTTCTTTCAAAAAGAGTGGCGCACCAATCGCAACCCAAAGAGGCGTGGTAAATTCAAAAGTAAACATCTGTGCCAATGGAATAAATAAAATGGCATAAAACCACAAATTCTGGCCAAAAAAGTGACAGAGATTACGGGTGAGATGCAGGCCCATTTTCTGCGTATTAATCTGCTGCAATGTTCCAGCAGACCAGGCAAAGCCAAGCACCAATATAATACCAAATAGTGACCGGAAAGTCATGATCTCAAAGGTATCAAGATTGGTGGCAAGCGTCCGGCCTGCGATCGCCATCAGCGCAAATGAAACAACCGCACCCAGCATATAACAGGCAGCTTTGACAGGCACACTAAACCGAAGCCGGGCAATAGGGTCAATCATAACGTTATGCCGCTAAATTCTGCGAACACAGAGCCAACAGCAAGAATAACAACAATTACCAGACTAAGAGCCATTGCAATATTGATACGCCGCTGTGTGGTGGCACTCAGATTAAGGCGGTGCAGGCGAACCCCTGCTGCAAGCCAGATCAGATGAAGCGGTATCCAAATCATATTCATGATGATGAGCTTGGTGCCTGTTTCAAACAGAAAATTATCTGGTGCAAACAAAAAACTCGTAAACAAAGCCGTATTAACCGCATAGGCTTTAGGGTTTATGAGTTGCAACAAGATACCAGCCCCAATACCGGGGCGTTTCTGAGCTTCAATAAATGAGATTTTGGCGCCAGCAAAAGCAATGCGCGCCGCAAGATAAAACAAATATGCCGTTGATAAGCTAAACAGAATGATGCGAATAACCGGCAATGAAAACAGCGCTGCTGCAAGTCCTGTAATCACGGCAAGACAGACAAGGTTAGTGCCAATAAACAGACCAATTACATAGCGAATGCCCGCATTATATCCAAAGGCAGACCCAACACCGGCTGTTGAAAGAACTCCTGGCCCCGGTGTAATAATCAGAAAAAAGACAGCAAGCGCAAAAGCCAGCATAACAAAATTTCCCTTTTTTTAGCTAGGAGAACCAGCCCCCTTACCTGAGCCGGCTCTCGTAATATAATCATCACATAACGCCATTACAGCGCCTATAGGATGAGCAAAGTCTCACCAGCAATATGTTAACTACAAATAGTCATTGCCACTAAAAAAGGCGAAAGGATAGCTGTTTTAACACGCCTTTTATCACAAACCTTTGCCGGCTCTGGCTTACACATCATAAAAAAACGCCACATGAAACATGCAGCGTTTTTTTGAATAACATAATAATGATAAAATCTTAACGCTTGGAGAACTGGAAGCTCTTACGCGCTTTTGCTTTACCGTATTTTTTCCGTTCAACAACACGTGGGTCACGTGTCATGAAGCCACCAGCTTTCAGCACAGGACGAAGACCTGGCTCAAAATATGTAAGCGCACGGCTGATACCATGACGGATAGCACCCGCCTGACCAGACAGACCGCCGCCAACAACTGTTGCCATCACATCAAACTCGCCAACACGCTCAGTTGTCTCAAATGGCTGCTGTAGCAGCATCTGGAGAACAGGACGCGCAAAGTAACGCGTTACATCACGACCATTGATAACAATCAGACCGGACCCACGCTTCAACCACACACGGGCTGTTGCATTTTTCCGCCGGCCCGTTGCGTATGAACGGCCCTGTGCATCAATCTTTGGTTCAACCGGCGCAGCAACAGCTTGTTCTGCAGGTGTGTCTGTCAACACACCAAGGGCTGCCATACCTTCGGCTTCTGGAGCTACTTCAACTTGTGTTTCTTCAGCCATGATTACCTCTTATTCTTTGGGTTCATGCTGGCAACATCCAGCGTTTCTGGTTGCTGGGCAACATGCGGATGTTCAGCACCAGCATATACATGCAAATGTGTCATCGCCTTGCGGCCAAGGGGACCGCGCGGAATCATGCGTTCAACAGCTTTTTGAATCACACGCTCAGGAAACCGGCCGTCCAACAATTTATCAGCTGTACGCGACTTGATACCGCCCGGGTATCCGGTGTGCCAGTAATATGTTTTCTGGTCACGCTTTTTGCCTGTCAGCTTAACTTTTTCAGCATTGATGACGATAACATGGTCACCGCAATCCATATTAGGTGTGTAAGTCGGCTTATGTTTGCCGCGCAAGCGCATAGCAAGCAGTGACGCGAGCCGACCTAGAACAACATCCTCAGCATCGACAAGAATCCAGTTCTTTACGATGTCTTTTGGTGTTGCCACATAGGTACGTGGTAATGGCATCTTTTTCTCTCCAAACCGTCTAGCCTAGTGCAATTTATCATGGGTGGATATCCACCATTTTTAACAGCACTAAACAAAGGAAGCTTGATATAACGGGGCAACGATAAGAGGTCAAGCAGTTAATTTTGGCAAAATACTAAATTTATCAATAAATTCAATGAATTAAATATACGGTATTATTATACCGTATCAAAAACAGCCTTTTTAAAGATGATTGCCTTTGTAACAAGCGCTATCTGCCCACCTACCTCTCATCGCATATTGCTATCAAATGCATTTGACCCACAAGACACCCATTTCGTATAAGGAATGAGGGTGCGCTCTTTTCGAGGGCCGCTTGCCTTAACGCCGAGTGCCTTAACGCTGCCGCCTTAACGACGCCGATTGAGAGACTTATGATAGTTCTGATTGATAATTACGACAGCTTTACCTGGAATCTGTGGCATTTCCTGTCAGATTTAGGCGCTGAGGTGAAAACCATCCGCAATGATGCTGCCAGTTGCGCAGAAATTCTGGCAATGAAACCGCACGGCATCGTTATTTCACCCGGTCCGGGCGTACCAAAAAATGCCGGCATGATTGAAGACCTTATTCGGGCTGCTGCGGGGACAATCCCTGTTCTGGGCGTCTGCCTTGGTCATCAGGCTATCTGTACAGCCTTTGGCGGAAAATTAACCCATTTTGCCCCGCCTATGCATGGCAAGCTATCGCGTATCCAGCATGATAATACAGGTGTTTTTGAAGGGGTAGCGGATAACTTCATTGTTACGCGCTATCATTCTTTGATTGCCGATGAGGAGCATATTCCAGATGTTCTAAGCATAAATGCCCGTACCGAAGATGGTAAAATCATGGGTCTCCAGCATAAGGAATTTCCGATTTTTGGTGTGCAATTCCACCCAGAATCAATCGCATCATCTGGCGGCTACCGTATTTTACGCCGGTTCCTTGAACATACAGGCAGCAATAATTTAGTGGATGATACGACATTAGAGGCCCTAGAGGCGCAGCTTCTCAAACTTGATGAAAAATTTCCGGAGCAGGTTCATGTCTGAGCGTCTCACCGCCATTACCCAGCAGATAATCGAAGGCACAGCTCTGTCCTTTGATGAGATGAGTATCGCCTTTGGTGAAATTATGGATGGCAATGCTAGCCCTGCCCAGATGGCAGCGTTTAGCGTTGGGCTGAAAATGCGCGGCGAGACACCTGATGATATTGCCGCAGGGGCCGCTGTTTTAAGACAGCGCGCGCTTACCATCACGCCGCCACAAGATGCTGTTGATATCGTCGGGACAGGCGGTGATGGTATCGGCACCTTTAATATTTCTACCGCAACTGCCTTTGTTATCGCAGGCGCCGGTATTCCCGTAGCAAAACATGGCAATAAGGCTGTTTCATCGAAAAGTGGGGCAGCTGATGTGCTATCCGCTCTTGGCATAACAATAGACTGCCCGTTTGAACAGCTAGAAACAGCCTTAAAAGACGCTCATATCTGTTTCCTTATGGCGCCGCGCCACCATGCAGCCATGCGTCATGTCGGACCTGTTCGCGCGGAACTCAAAATCAGAACGATTTTTAATTTACTTGGGCCATTATCAAATCCGGCTCTGGTCAATCGTATCATGGTTGGCGTTTATGATGCTCACTGGCTGCGCCCATTTGCAGAGGCCCTTAAACAGCTTGGGACAAGCCATGCATGGATTGTGCATGGCGCAAATGGCCTTGATGAGATGAGCACAACAGGCGAAAATCAGATATGTGCTCTGGCAGACGGCGTTATCTCTGATTTTACCCTTCATCCCGAAGAGTTAGGCATAGCCGTGACCAGTATTGATGCCCTCAAAGGCGGCGATGCAGATGTTAACGCTGCAGCGCTTCGCAAAGTGCTGGACGGAGAGACAGGCCCTTACCGCGATATTGTTCTCTTGAATGCAACAGCTGGGCTCGTTGCAACCGGACATGAAAGCGATATGAAGATAGCCCTTGGGCGCGCGCAGGACTCGCTTGATTCAGGCGCGGCACGTACCGCCCTTACAAAGTTGATAGAGATTACAGGAACAGGCAGTTAAATGGCAGATATCCTCGCCACAATTATGGCAGCAAAGCGCGATGAAGTTACGGCGCTCAAAAGCCGGTATAGCCCGTCTGATCTTGATGCTATGGCAACAGCGGCATCTGCGCCGCGCGGCTTTACTGACGCCCTTATTGCGGCATCACACAAAGGTTACGGGCTGATTGCCGAGCTAAAGAAGGCCTCTCCGTCCAAAGGTCTTATCCGGGCTGATTTCTCTCCTGCCCCATTAGCCAAGGCCTATGAAGAGGGCGGTGCGACATGCTTGTCCGTGCTGACAGATGAGCGCTGGTTTCAGGGCTCGGATGATTATCTTGTGGCCGCACGCTCTGCTGTATCCCTGCCATGCTTACGTAAAGATTTCATGGTAGATCCGGCGCAGATAATCCATTCACGCGGCCTTGGGGCAGACTGTATTTTGCTTATCATGGCAGGGCTAGATGATGGACAAGCAGCCGAGCTAGAAGCAACGGCGCTCAGTCTTGGGATGGATGTGCTAATCGAAACCCATAATGCCGCAGAAATCGAAAGAGCCGCCCGGCTCAGATCACCTCTTATCGGGGTAAATAATCGTAATTTGAAGACTATGGATATCTCATTGGATGTTGGCAAGGCGATGCTACCTCTGCTACCGCAGGGGCGCATTGCTGTTGCAGAAAGCGGCCTGTTTTCTGCAGACGATCTTGCTGATATGGCATCAGCCGGTGCACGCTGTTTCCTGATCGGCGAAAGCTTGATGCGCCAGCAAGATGTTGCTACTGCAACAGCTCATATTCTGGCAAACCCTGTGCAGAAAGCCGCCTCATCATGAGCAACAAATTGTCCCATTTTACACAAGAGGGTCGCCCGCAAATGGTTGATGTTGGCCGTAAAGATGAGACTGAACGGGTAGCGATTGCCAAAGGCTCGGTCAAAATGGCCCCTGAAACACTTGCTCATATTACTGATAAAAATATGAAAAAAGGTGATGTGCTTTCTGTTGCTCAGCTTGCCGGCATTATGGGTGCAAAACATACAGCCACCCTTATCCCCTTGTGCCACCCCCTTGCTCTTAGTCATGTTAATGTAATAATTCACGTTAACAATGATAGTTATGCACTTGATATTACTGCAGAATGTAAAATAACAGGCAAGACTGGTGTAGAGATGGAAGCGCTAACAGCTGTCTCAGTTGCCGCCCTTACAATTTATGATATGTGTAAAGCGATAGACAAGAATATGGTCATATCTGACATTCGCCTCACCCATAAATCAGGCGGCAAATCTGGTCGATTTGATGCTGAATAATCCTCTTATGCCGGTTGCAGAAGCGCTCGCGCAAATTTGTGAAAACCTGCCCCCGCTGCCATCTGAGCCTTGCAATGTAACAGAAGCCCGTGGGCGTTATCTGGCAGAGGATGTTGTTGCTGGGCTTTCCCATCCTGCAGCTCACATATCAGCAATGGATGGCTATGCTATTGCCGCAAGCTCAGGCCTTGATGCTGGGACAGTTTATAGCGTTATTGGAGAGGCTGCTGCAGGCGCTCCTTTTGCGGGTGATTTAGGACCTGCAGAGGCTATCCGCATTTTTACCGGCGCTTATCTTTGCACAGGCGCTGATACTATTCTCATTCAAGAAGAGATAGAGACACGTCCTGATGGGCAGATCAGCATCACACAAACAGCGCGCGCTGAACAATTTGTTCGCCCGCAGGGCCTTGATTTCTCCACAGGAAACCGTCTTCTGCCAGCAGGAAAATGCCTAACGGCACGCGATATTGCGCTTGCTGCACTTGCTGGTTGCAGTACGCTTATGGTGCGCAAACGCCCTCATATTGGGATTCTGTCGAGCGGTGATGAGCTTGTCTCACCAGGAGAGCGCCCTCAGACTGGCCAGCTTATCAACTCAAATAGCCTGTTTTTACATCAGCTGGTAACGCTTAGCGGCGGCATAGCTATCGATCTCGGTATTATTCGTGACACGCCCGGCGCCCTGATAACGGCCGTTAAGGCAGCCGGCCCACTTGATTTACTGGTGACAACTGGCGGTGCATCGGTTGGGGATCATGACCATATCGTTTCTGATATCATGGCTGCAGATGGGGGGCAGATTGATTTCTGGAAAATTGCAATGCGCCCCGGAAAACCCCTGATTTTTGGTAAAATCGGAAACACGCCTCTCCTTGGCCTGCCAGGAAATCCGGTATCAGCTGGTGTCTGCGGTCTTGTCTTCTTACAACCAGCCCTTCGCTCGATGCTCAGTGCCAGCTTAACTCTGGCACAACCAAGCGCAACGCTTGCCACGCCCCTGCCAGAAAATGACCGGAGGCAGGATTACTTGCGGGCCTGTTTCATCACACAAGATGATGGCAGTCTGGCTGTAACCCCTGCCCCACAGCAGGATTCATCAATGCTTCAGACATTCACACATGCTGACTGTCTTATTATCCGCCCGCCCCATGCTCCTGCCGCTCCTGACGGCACTATTGTGCCAATATTGCCCTTCCCAGCTGGCATTTAAGAAATAGCCACATCCAAATATTCTTGCTTTGTTCTTTTTTATGAGATAGAACAAAGTAAGAACATCTTTTGCTCACCGATATAAGAGCATGATTTTGACCCTTTTGGTGGAGGCTTATATGCTGACCCGCAAACAACATGAGTTACTGGCATTCCTTGTGGCATCTTCTCAGAAGAGCGATGTAACGCCCTCCTTTGATGAAATGAAAGAGGCAGTGGGCCTGGCAAGCAAATCAGGCATTCACCGGCTGGTTACAGCCCTTGAGGAGCGCGGCTATATTCGCAGGCTTGCTAATAAGGCACGCGCCATTGAAATTCTGCGCACGCCCTCAGATATTCAGATAGATAATACTGTTTCTGCTGAAGCAGATAATATTATTCGTCCTGCCTTTGGCTCTCCTGCATCACTCAAAAGCACCGAACGCGCTGATACTAGCCTTGGCAAAGCGATTGATTTACCGCTTCTTGGCCGGATTGCAGCAGGTACGCCCATTGAGGCTCTGTCAGACCCCTCTGCTACATTTTCTGTTCCAGAGGCGATGATTTCAAGCGGGGAGCATTTCGCGCTTGAAATTGTCGGTGATTCAATGGTTGAAGCGGGCATTCATGATGGCGATACGGTGATTATCAAACGCACCGAAATTGCGGATAGTGGTGATATTGTTGTGGCTCTTATCGAAGAGCATGAAGCAACGTTAAAGACGTTACGCAAAGAGCCGGGTCGTATTGGCCTTGAGCCAGCTAACCCGAATTACCAGACCCGTTATTTTGAAACAGGGGCTGTGCGTATTCAAGGCCGCCTGACAGGGCTTATTCGTCGTTATTGAGTTTTTGTGTGCAGCAAAACCTGTTCTGCAAGACCGTATCTTGCCTTATTGCTGACAAGCTTATAAGAGCTGTCTGTATAGCTCTGATAAAGCAACCAGCTTTCAGATCGGCGCGGTGATAGAATAATGCTGTCGCCGCTTGTGATAGTTTCAAGACAGCTATCATGACGCTCATCTGTGGTTATCATGATATGATCCGGCTCAGGGCAGGCTCGCATTCTAGCTGGTCTTTGAGCATAAAGACTGAATGTCTGAGCCCTCTTCGCGATAATCTGGCATTCATTATAGCGGCTACATCTCTGTGTGCGGATAATATCGCCGCCTAGCATCAGACGAAGATTATCTTGCCAGAATGGTGAGACAGACTTGCTGACAATAATCTCATCACTGTCTGAACGAACAGCGAGTACCAAACCTCCAGATGCCTGAAAGATAATCGCAACAGGTCTTGGCATTACAGCCCAGTACATCGCCATAAGACACAGGATAACAAGACCTATCATTTTAGGATATGTCCGCGGCATCATGACCAATGCGCCACCACATGCTGCACCAAACAGTAAATATGACGGCGGCGGCTTCACAGACCAGCCTGATAATCCAGTATCTGAGAATATGTCAGCTATGGCACAAAGCACTGAAAGCGGCACTTCCATCACAGGCGCAACAATGTTTGTAAGGCCAAACAGGCTTGCCAACAAAAGAAGAACACCTGCCGGCATAATCATCAACCCTGTTAAGGGGATAGCAATCAGATTAGCAAAAATCCCAATCGGCGCTATCTGGCCAAAGTGATAGGCAGCAAACGGCATCGTCGCAAGAAACGTCATCACCGAGCTTAAGAAGATAAATAAGATAGCCCGTTGCATCCGCAATAGATTTGTGAGCATTCGGGTGAGCTGAAACGTGCCAATAACAGCCATGGTTGCAGAAAATGAAAGTTGGAAGGCGGCTGTATAGATAACCGACGGGCTTACAATGAGAAACGCAGCAGCAACGAGCGCAAGATTACGAACAGAGACAACATGCCTATCTGTTAACAGCGCCAGAATAATCAGGCTGGTCATAAGAAATGCGCGAACAGCACTCACCGGCATACCAGAGCCGAGCAAATAAAGCGCGCCGCAACCAAGGGCAACAAGACTGGCATATTTATGAACTGGGTAATGTTGTGAGATATGCGGCAAAAGAGCCATAAAGGCTCTCAGAATATAAAGCACAGAAAAGCAGAATAGGCCCATATGTAACCCAGAAATAGCCAGTAGATGTGCAAGTCCTGAGCGACGGAATTTTGTATAAACATCAGCTGGTACATTATCGCGAACCCCAACAAGAAGAGCCGCCGCTATGCCGCCATATGGCTCGGACATTGACGCAGTGATTCTGGTAGCAAGGCCGAGCCGGTAACGGGCTGCACGCTCAGAAAAACTGAGATTAGTTTCATGCCGCACAATTTTCACCCATGTTGCAAACCCACTTGCCCCGATACCTGACAAATAATGCTGGCGGGCATAATCCGGGCGGTCCGGCAGCAAAGGACCAGAAAGCGGAAACAATGTAACGCCAGCAACAATAATATCGCCCGGAAGAACATCCACTATTCTGGTTGAGAGCCGTACAAATGATAGCTCACCAAAGATTTCTGTGGTTCTCCCTTTAAGGGGTCGCAAGATGAGCCGCATCCGGTTCGTATCGCGTATCGTTCTGTCAGTGACTTCGGCAACAAGAATGCCGCGTGTTTTCTGCGCCAGAAGACTGGTATCTGCATGGCGCATTAGTTCGGCTTCAGCAGAGATAAAACCAAGCGCAAACAACATAATTAGCCATAACCCGTCACCAAAAAGATGACGGGTGAGATAACAGACACAAAACAAACATATCGCAGAACAGAGTAAAAGCCCGCTTACCATAGAAGGGGTCATGGAGAGGTAAGCGAATGGCATCATGACAGGCGGCATTATATCTGGCGTCATATGATGTACCAAAATGCCAGCAGCCAGAACAAAAACACCATAAATAACAGGGTCAGGCACAGATATTTTACGCACCAGCAGTGCAAATTCTGTGCGGTTCATGCTATAACGGTTCCCTTTGCTAAAGCTGCTATGCATATCAGATGATGTACAAACGCTTGCTACCATGAACCATAATCTAGACAGGTTAACAAAAGATGAGCGTTGTCACCCGTTTTGCCCCCTCGCCTACTGGCTATCTTCATATTGGAGGCGCGCGCACAGCGCTGTTCAATGCGCTATTTGCAGCACATCATGGCGGCACCTATCTGGTTCGTATCGAAGATACAGATAAGGCACGCTCAACTGACGATGCTGTAAAGGCTATTCATGACGGCTTGGCGTGGCTTGGCTTGGAGGGCGATAGACCAGCTATCATGCAATCCGCCCAAGAAGCCCGGCACCGCGAAGCTGCTGCAACCATGCTTGATGCTGGCACAGCCTATCGGTGTTATCTTAGCTCCGAAGCATTAGAGACCATTCGCACAGAGGCGCGCGCTATAGGAAAGCCTGTCCGCTCCCCCTACCGAAACCCTGATAAAACACCCCCATCTGATGATGCGCCCTTTGTTGTAAGGCTGCGCATGCCAGATGATGGTGAGACAATCATTGATGATTTAGTTCAAGGTCGTGTTGCCGTTAAAAATGAAACGCTGGACGACCTCGTAATGCTCAGAAGTGATGGCACGCCAACTTATATGCTTGCTGTTGTTGTCGATGACCATGATATGGGTATCACTCATGTATTACGCGGCGATGACCATCTTAACAATGCGTTCCGCCAGCATCATATTTTTGCAGCCCTTGGCTGGCAGCCGCCCCGCTTTGGGCATATTCCGCTTATCCATGGGCCAGACGGCGCAAAATTATCAAAGCGACATGGCGCGTTAGGTGTTGATGCCTATCGTGATATGGGGTTTCTGAGCGAAGCCATGAATAATTATTTATGTCGGCTTGGCTGGTCTCATGGCGATGATGAACTTTTCAGCCGCGCTGATGCAGAAACATGGTTTGACAGTGATGGTATTGGCAAATCTCCAGCCAGATTTGATATGGATAAGCTGCGCTCGGTAAATGCCCACTGGCTCCGGCAATTATCTGCTGACGCGCTTGCAGATGATATTTTAAGCCATACCTCCCAAAAACCTCCTGCAACATCCAGAGGCTGGCTTATTGCATTAGCGCCGCTTCTGGCAGAACGGGCCCATACATTGGATGAGCTGCGGGCATCGTCCGGCTGGTTGTTGCATAGCGGCGCCCCGACGCCTGATGAAGCGGCAGAAAACATTCTTAGCCAAGAGGCTCTTGCGCGCCTAACGTTGTTTACAGGGTTCTTGTCTCACGCAGATGATACAGCATTAGCCACGACTGACGCGTTTCAGACAGCGTTTCAGGCATTTCTAGCAGAAAATGAACTCAAAATGAAAGATTTGGGGCTACCCCTACGGGCAGCACTAACCGGAACCAAGGCCGCACCATCAATTACTGATATTATTGTGGCGCTTGGGAAGGCAGAAACTGTTCTGCGTATAGAACAGATTTGCAATCGTTAAGGCAGTTGATTTATACTTCGCACATAGTTTCTTGTATTTTCAAGAGACCTAACATGATTGAAAGATGATAAGACCATGGTTCAGAAAGAGTTAGTAACAAATAATATGACGTTGACAGACAATGCCTCAGGAGCAAGCGTTGAATTGCCTGTTCTTTCTGGCTCAGTTGGTCCGGATGTTATTGATGTCAGAAAGCTTTACAGCTCAACCGGTAAATTCACCTTCGACCCAGGCTATGGCGTAACAGGCTCATGCCTGTCAGCCCTTACCTATATTGATGGCGAGGAAGGTATCCTGCTTCACCGTGGATATCCGATTGAACAGCTGGCTGAAAAATCGTCATTTCTGGAAGTAGCCTATCTGCTTTTGAATGGCGAATTGCCAACTGGCCATGAACATAATGAATTTGTTGATGCGATTACCCATCACACAATGGTGCATGAACAGCTGTCGACATTCTTCCGCGGGTTCCGCCGCGATGCGCACCCGATGGCTATTCTCTGCGGTGTAACAGGCGCATTATCAGCATTTTATCATGACTCAACAGACATTAACGATCCTGTGCAACGGATGATTGCGTCCCGCCGCCTGATCGCCAAAATGCCGACACTTGCTGCAATGGCATATAAATATTCTCTTGGGCAGCCATTTAACTACCCGAAAAATTCTCTGTCATACGCAGAAAACTTCCTGCAGATGTGTTTTGCTGTCCCAGCAGATGATTATGTTGCAGACCCTATTCTGTCTGATGCGATGGATAAAATCCTTATCCTACACGCGGACCATGAACAGAATGCCTCAACATCAACAGTCCGTCTTGCTGGCTCATCCGGCGCTAACCCGTTTGCGTGTATTGCGGCCGGTATTGCTTGTCTGTGGGGACCTGCACATGGCGGCGCAAACGAAGCTGTGCTGGAAATGCTGAATGAAATTGGCGATAAAAGCCGCATTGGGGAATATGTTAATAAAGCACGTGATAAAGATGATCCGTTCCGCCTGTTTGGGTTCGGACACCGCGTTTACAAGAATTTTGACCCGCGCGCCAAGGTTATGCGCGAATCCTGTCATGAAGTTCTCAATAAATTAGGGATTAATGACCCCTTGCTTGAGCTGGCGATGGAATTAGAAGAGCTTGCATTACGCGATGATTATTTCATTGAGAAGAAACTTTATCCGAATGTTGATTTCTATTCAGGCATCATTCTGAAAGCGATGGGCTTCCCGACATCCATGTTTACCGTTCTGTTTGCTGTTGCCAGAACCGTTGGCTGGATTTCGCAGTGGAAAGAGATGATTGAAGATCCAGCGCAGCGTATTGGCCGTCCGCGCCAGCTTTATACAGGTCCGGTTGCCCGCGATTACACACCTATCTCAGGCAGATAAGCGCTACCGCTATCCTTTGCTATAGCTAAAAGGGTTTTCTAGGCAATATCCTGCCCGGAAAACCCTTTTTTTATGGCTTATAGAATTTGTTTAAGACAGGCGTGAAGGCTTGAGACAAAATCAGGCTCGTCAGTGCGTAATAACGTGCGAAGCCGTTTTGATACATCATCTAACGCGTCTCTGCGCGCCTCGAATTGTTCACGCTCGACAAGCAGCGCCGCAACAAGATTATCATGCGTTACCTGCTTGGATAATAGAACAGGATAATGCGCCTCTGCTAGAATGATGTCAGGCAATACAGGCGTTTTGAGCGATACAAAAAACCGTGCAAACAAACTATCAAGCCATGAGAGCGTATAGCATACTGTGCCCGGCAGGCCAGCAAGGGCTGCTTCTAGCGTAACGGTTCCAGACACACATAAGGTTGAGGAAGCCTGAGTCAGGCTATCACTAACAGCGTCCTTATCATCAATAATTGAAAAATTATTAAGCGTTGATTCTGCACAAATAGCTTCAATGCGCGGCCGTAAATAAGGCAATGTTGGCAGGCAGAAATGCGCCTCTGGATGATGTTCTTTTTGATATGTTTCGCAAGCTTGCAAAAACACCGGCAGATGGGTCATAATTTCACGCCGCCGACTGCCCGGAAGAAGGCATATTAAATTCTTATTACGCTTCGTATTATTGCCGTTAGGATGAGGCTCTAAATCCGTGCGCCATGCAGCAGGGTGGCCCGCAAAAACAGCCTTCACCTTCTGCTGATTAAACAAGGCCGGCTCAAATGGAAAGAGGCAGATTAACCCATCAAATGCGTCTTCAAAACCGTTTTTGCGCCATTTTCCCCACGCCCAAATCGTGGGAGCAACCACATGAATAATAGGAGCAGACCAGCCTGCAGCGCGCATTCTCTGTTTTAATCTTAGCGCGAACCGAACAGAAAACATCTTTGAATCGATCGTAAAGACAGCATCGGGGCGATCTTGCATTATTTGCTCAAGCAGCCTGTCTGCCAAAGACGCAAGCCGCGGCAAGGCAACAACAACGCCGGCAATGCCAATAATGCTCAGCTCTTCCATGTCTTCTTCGGACGTCAAACCCTGTGCGCCCATTTTAGAGCCGCCCATCCCGAACCAGCTACATGGGCCATAGGCACTATTGCAGGCCTGCATCACCTCAGAGCCAAGCGTATCGCCAGAGGCTTCTCCTGCCAGAATGAAAAATCGTGCTGCCATGTCCTACCCCGGATAGTCTGTCGCAAGAAGCGTGATGCCGGCTGCATTACTAGCAGCAATCAGCTCATCACGTGCGTCGCTTAATCGGCATTTTTGTGCGTGCAGCCCAATAACAGAGACACCCGCTGTAATAAGAAGTTCTAGTGTTTCGCGGCCAAATACCGGCGGGTCGAGCGTTATATCCTGCGCGAGCTTCGCCATTTTAATAAAAGCAATATCATGTGATTCCGCGATATCCGGACTTGTCAGCAGATAGTCAGTCGCCCGCCTTATCATCTCGTTCGTTCCCTCAGCGCCCTCAATAGCAATGATACGCTGGCTCTGGGTAATGATACATTGGCCAACATCAAGCGCGCCAAGCTGATAAAGAGCGCTAATAGCTGTTTCAACAGCCTTGCGCTGACCATCTGATAAAAGCGGGCCAAATATCTCGCCAGAGCTTAGCGTATCAAGGGTAAGATAATCAGCTTCAGAAACGATCTGAAAGCCCTGCTCTTGAAAGAAATCACGCACAATTTTCAACGCTTTATCATCACCTGAAAATAGCGCCTTACTGATAAGTGCTACCGCATGACTATCTGGTTTGATTGTGTGTAATGGGGGGCGGATAAACTTTCCAGATAAGCAGATTTTCTGAATATTGCGCTCGGTAAGACTATCAAGCAACGCGCCAATCTGACCAACCGGCATTTCGAGATACTCAAAATCAGAAAAATCTGCATCAACCTGATTGCTAAGGCCAATGATAAAAGGCGTATCTCCTGCCGCACTGGCAGCCTGAGCAAGCAGGCGTGGCTGGGAGCCTTTGGCAGCAATGATCGCAAGACGCCCCATTTATCAGCCTCTATCGTTCTGGATGACATAAGGGGCGCTTCCCCTTTGCCTTAATAAACTTAACTAATTCATCAACAACATCATCACTACCTGCTGTCTTAAGACTTTCCAGCCGCTCAGCAAAGAGGCCAGTCTCAACAACAAATAAGGTATTATAAGCTGCCCTTAACGCCGAGATTTGTGCCGCAGTAAAGCCACGACGGCGCAACCCGATGATATTAAGCCCATCAAGCATCGCACGCCCGCCAACAACAGCGCCAAACGGAATGATATCATCAACAATAATTGACCCACCACCAACAATGACGTGACTGCCGATACGAACAAAGGGATGCACCGCTGAATAGCCACCCAAATAAACATGGTCGCCGAGCGCTACATGCCCCGCAACACCCGTTCCATTGGCAAGAATAGCATGCTCGCCAATAACACAATCATGCCCAACGTGAGAGCCTGCCATAAACAGACCATGCTCTCCGATAGTTGTTTCCATTCTATCAAGAGCCGTCCCGCCATGCATTGAGACATGTTCGCGGATAATATTATGATTTCCGATAACAAGCCGCGATGGCTCACCTGCATATTTTGAATGTTGGGGTGCAAGTCCAAGCGTTGTGAAGGGAAAAACCTCACAGTTTTGGCCTATTTTAGTATGACCATCAATGACAACATGACTAAAAATTTTGGTATTATCATTAATTTCAACATTCTCACCAATCGTGGTGAAGGGGCCAACTGAAACACCAGTGCCAAGGCGCGCGCCCTTCGCAATAATCGCTGTTGGATGTATTGTTACGTCCTTATCTGTCACCGTCTACCACCATTGCAGAAAACTCAGCTTGCGCCATTACGATACCATTACTCATTGCTGTGCCTGAGAACTTCCACAAAGGCCCTTTTGAGGCAACCTTCTTCACCTGTAGCTCAAGCAATATCCCCGGCGTCACAGGGCGCTTAAAACGGGTTTTATCAACCGAAGCAAGAAACACAAGCTTGCCATGTTCTGTGTCTTCCTGAGAGAGCATGGCAAGCGCGCCTGCTGCCTGAGCCATTGCTTCAACGATGAGCACACCTGGCATAATGGGGTGGCCGGGAAAATGACCCACAAAATAGGGCTCATTACCGCTAACAGCCTTAATCCCAACAGCAGATTCGCCAGAAATGATATTCTCCAACCTATCAATCAGCAAAAAAGGCGCGCGATGGGGCAGCAGTTTTTCGATCGCGGCATAATCAAGAGGGGGTAATTCGCTCATGTCTTAATCCTATCAGGTTAGCCTATATTATCGTACGTTAATCATGGTGGTGAGAATAGCCCTCACCGTCTTGTATCTCTGGCCTTGCGACCGCTTCCACGCCCTATCGTTCTGTATTTTTTATCTGCTTTCGCAATCGGGCCTGTCCGCGCCAGAAATCACGTGCTGGCTGCGCTGGATAGCCGATATAAAGCTGCGGCTTATTTAAGTCTTTCGTCACGCCTGATTGCGCTGCAACAATAACATTGTCACCAACTGCTACATGGTCAGCAACGCCTACCTGACCACCAAACATGCAATTTTTGCCAATTTTTGTGCTACCAGCAATGCCAACCTGAGCCGCAATAATTGTATTCTCGCCAATCTGGACATTGTGTGCAATGTGAACCTGATTATCCAGCATAACATATGCCCCGAGACGCGTGTCATCCATGACACCTCTATCGATTGTACAACTTGCTCCGATATGACATCCTTGCTCTATCATAACACGGCCAAAATGCGGAATACGGACAGCCATTTGACCTGTACCTTCAATGCCAAAACCCTCAGTGCCGATAGAACATAAATCAGAAATATGGACATCTTGCTCAAGAATGGCAAACCGAATAGTGGTATGTGCGCCGATGACACAGCGCGCCCCTATCATAACACCATCATCCAGAATAGCGCCGACACCAAGCTTCACATTATCGCCAATTTCAACATTCTCGCCAATATAGCACTGAGCCCCAATGGACACATTATCGCCTATAATAGCAGTAGAGGATATGTGGGCTGTTTCATGATAAAAAGAGACAGCTTTTGGTGCTTCTGCATAAAGAGCACGCGCCGCCACAGCAAAGGCAAGACGCGGGTTTGCAACAACTATCACACCCGCTGCTGCTGATAAAACACCGGCAAGATGTCCCTCTAGGTCAGGCGCAATAAAACAGATGAACCCACTCTTCTTGTCAAGCTGGTTTAACAATGTTTCATCAGCAATATAAATAAGACTGCCGTCACCAGCATCAGAAAGCGACGAGATATGAGTTGCCATGATGCTACCTGTGCCATGCACAATCATGCCATCACAGATTTCAGTTAATGTTGCAAGAGCAAGAGGAAGAGGAGTGCCGTAAAATCTCGGGTCACCTGACACGATTAGCCCCCATTACTTTTGGGGGGTGTTTCGTCAAGTTCTAGTCGCGCATTTTTAGTTCGCTCGTTCAAGACCTCAAGAACATTTTGGGTAATATCCAGCTTATTGCGGAAGACCAGAACATTATCTTTGTTTAGGACAAAATCGAGACGACGTTCATTGGCTATTTCAGTCACAATTTTGAGAGCAAGCTGACGGATTTTATCCTGAGCCTGCTGAAAGGCATTATCAAGAGATTGACGACGGAATTGGATTTGCCGTTGAATTTCGGCGACATCATTCTGAAATTTTTGCACTTCGTTTCGATAAGCATCCTGAGACATAATATCCCGCTTAGACTGAAGCTCCTGCTCTTTTAAGACAAGCTCTGCTTCTTTTTGCGCAAATTCCTCTTTAAACTCAGCCCGTTTCCCATCAAGGAGCCGTCTCACTTTTTCAGTCGCTTCTGAAGCTCTTAACACTGCTGAGATATCAATCGTGCCAACACGCCTGATATCAAAGTCAGAATTACCAGCATTTTCGGTCGATACATCTCCTATTGTAACCTGAGCAGCTGCGCTCTGCAGTCCTGCACCAGACAGAAACAGTGCCAAAAACAGTACCAGACTCAATGCCGCACTGTGCTTGCCCAGCTGTGTAGCATTCAGATACAAACGGCCGATGATGTTAGATAGTAATGACATTTCAGGAGAACGCATCTGCTAACAATCCTAGAGGCGTGTGCCGATGTTAAATTGGAACCGTTTTAGTTGATCATGTGATGTTTTAGAGACCGCATCGGCCCAATAGAACGTTAGAGGGCCAACCGCAGTATCCCACAGGAAGCCTACACCAACTGACTGACGCAACGAATCATCATTTGCCCCTGTCACGCCAGATGGGTAGTCTGTGTCCCACACAGAGCCAATATCTGAAAAGACAGTCCAGCGAACACCTAAATCTTCGCTTAACCCATAGCTTGATACAATTTCTGCTGTCGCCGAATACATGTAATTACCACCAACAGCTGAATTTGCACCAGTATCACGCGGTCCAATACCACTTGAATCAAAACCGCGAACAGTACGGCCACCAAGGTAGAAGCGAGCGCTCTGTGTTACTTTTTCACCTAACCCATCAACAAAGCCAGCACGGCCGCGAACACCAAGAATGAAACTATTGAAATTCAACGGCTTGAAATAGCTTGCCCGCACAGAGGTCTTCATAAAAGTAACATCACCGCCAAGCCCGGAAACAGTCTCATCAAGCTCGTATAAATATCCTTCTGTTGGATCAAACCTATTATCAAGTGTCGAGCGTCCGATAGTATAGGACAAAGCTGAGCGTAACAGGTCTTTATTTTCTTCGCCTGTGAGTGACGTAGCTGTCGTACTGCTTTGGGTAGAATCTGCCGATGATAGCTCATACCCGATGCGATGATAATAATCATCAGCAGCATCAAACGCTACCCCGAGATTAACACCTGTTGATTTTGTTGTGAGCGTACTATTTTCCACCTTCTGATTAAATATTTCAGCCGAACCACGAAGATCACGGTCAAGAAAATAAGGCTCAGTTAAGCCAAGTCTGTAATCTGACCGGCTTTCAGACAATGATGTAGAAAATTTTAACCCGCGTCCGGACCCTAAAAAGTTTCTCTCGTTAATCCCCAGTGAGACGGTTGATTTATCGAGCGAGGAATAACCGACACCTATCGAAAAATCGCCTGTCGACTGCTCTTCAACATTAATTTTAGCAATGGTCTGGTCATCTGCTGAACCTCGGACTGTTGATATATCAACGGTCCTAAAAAACCCGAGATTCTTAATGTTCCGCAGAGACTTATCCAGTTTCAACTGGTTGTATGGGTCACCTTCCACAACTTCAAGTTCTCGGCGAATAACTGTATCTCTAGTGCGAGAATTATTGACGACTTCAATGCGTTCAATATAGTTCTTCCGCCCTTCACCGATCGAAATTTCGATATCAAGCTCATTGCTATCAGTGTCCGGGGTCACTTGAGGTCGAACATCAACAAAGGCATAACCAAGATTGCCAAGCGAATTTGTGACATTAAGCAGACCTTGCTCTAACCCCTTAACATTATACCAGTCGCCTTTTTCCAACGGAATATCGTCCCGGAATTTACTGACATCTATATCGGTGATTTGAGAGGTGAAGCTCACATCGCGGAGCTTGTAGCGCGTGCCCTCATCTATCTCAAATGTAAGCGCAAAACCTGACCGGTCAGCAAGCAGTCCGCCCTGGGCGCGCTTAATTTGAATATTTGCATAGCCCCGTCCCAGATAGAACTGGCGTAAGAGCCGCGCATCATAATCAAGACGACTCTCATCATATTTATCAACCGATGATAAAAATGCCCACCACCGCACTTGCCGGCTAGAAATTACCTGCCTTAGCGCAAAGTCTGAAAATGTCTCATTTCCAATAAAAGAAATAGATGTCACTTTGATGAGCGGTCCTTCATCGACCTCAAAGATGAGATCAACACGGTTATTATCAAGCCGAATAACTTGCGGCGTTATCTCAGCAGCATACCGACCGGACAGACGATAAATCTCAAGAAGTTTTTGGGTTGCATCAACCGCAACTTTCCGGGTAAAGACGCGGCGTGGCTGAATATCCAACTCAGCAAGAAGCCTCTCATCATCCAGAACATCATTACCCTCAATATTTACGCGGTTAACAATCGGGTTTTCCACCACCGCGATGCTAATGCGTGTTCCCTCAATGTTAATCGTAACATCATTAAAGAGTTTGGTTGCGAACAGACTATCAATGGCATTATCCAAACTGTCTTCTGAAATCGCATCACCTACTCTAACAGGCAGATAGGCGCTAATCGTACTATCAGACACACGGCTATTTCCTGAAATAGCAATTTCGCTAACCGTCACAGTCTCATTAGTTGTCTGAGCAAACGCGTCGTGCGGCACTGTCAGAACAGCGCTGAACAAAAAGACAAATAATAGTATTATTCTTATCATAAAATTGTCTCCTGAACATCGCGTTGCATTTTGCAAACTGCCGAATGTCCATCATTCTTGCCGCAGATTACTATTGTTGTATCGTGAACAGACGTTTTACGCAAAATAGTTTCACGAAAAAACGCCTCACATGCGCCTTTTTTTAGGTATTTTTCTCTAATCTTATCTTTATGAGCTTACAAACCGAAATAAATCAAAAAATGTGACGACAATCATAAGGCTCATCAATATGGCCATGCCGCCACGCATCAATACGGATTGAAGCCTCTCTGGCAAAGGTTTACCGCGTACACCCTCAATCATAAACATTAACAGATGTCCGCCATCTAATACCGGAACAGGCAGTAAATTAATAAGTCCCAGATTAATCGAAATAACAGCTGTAAAAATGAGGAAACTTGCAAACCCCTGCCGCGCAGCATCTCCGGCAAATTCTGCAATGCGCACCGGACCGCCAACTTCAGACTGGCTAGCATTTCCTGTTACAAGCCTGCCAATCCCTCTGAGCATCATAGATGTCATGTGAAACGTATCGGCTCCTGCTGTTACAGCCGCCTCGGACAAGCCTAGTTTGCGGAACGCGCCAGGGGCTGAGCGCACACCAAGCTGGCCAGCCGTCATTTTAAGGTCTTCTAGATAAATAGGCCGAGGCGTAACTGGGATCGTTTTAATGACACTAAAACGGTTAATCTCAAAGAGTAACTCTTTGTTAGGGCTTTCAAAAACAACCGACCTCAATTCAGCAAAATCACGAACCGTACGACCATCAACAGACAGCACCTTGTCACCTTCTTGCAGGCCAGCTTCCGCCGCCGCCGTTTCTGGCATGACTTCGCCAATCTCAGCCGGAATAAAGGCTTTTCCAACAGCCATATAAACAAGCGCAAACAGCATGATACCAAGCAGGAAATTAGCCAAAGGACCTGCACTTATTATCGCCATGCGAGAGAGCAAAGGTGCGCCAGCAAAACTCCCTTTTATGCGCGTCGCCCCTTCGGATGCCATACTTGCCGCATTTTCATCGCCGCGCATGCGAACATAACCACCTAACGGGAGCAAAGCGACACGCCAATAGGTTCCACTTTTCGCCTGCCAGCCAAATAATTCTGGACCAAATCCAATAGAAAAGACTTCAACAGCGACGCCAGACCGGCGCGCGACCCAGTAATGGCCAAGCTCATGAAAGAAAACAACGATTGTGATAGCTGTAAGAAATGCGAGAGGGTATCCAAGAACACCTAAATCAATCATTATTTATTCCTTATTATTACGTGTTTGGGTAATGGGGTGGATTAGACAGCAGAACGAGCTGACTTTCTGACTTCTTGGTCAAGGGCAAGGATATCATCAAAACTATTAGCTGACCCTAACCGCTTTTCTGACAAAATGGTATCTACCTGTTCTGCTATTTCACCAAAGGGAATTTCGCCTGATAAAAAATGATGCACTGCCATTTCATTAGCTGCATTTAACGTAACAGCATCCGCAGGATCTGTGCCAATTATCGATTTTGCCATCCCAAAACAGGGAAATTGTTCAAGACAGACAGGCTGAAAGTCTAACCGTGCAATCTGCGCTAGATCGAGCGGTTCAGCCTGCCATGCAAGTCTGTCTGGATGACCAAGGGCATAAGAGAGTGGCACTCTCATATCAGCTGGCCCCATATGAGCCAACCAGCTACCATCACAATAGCTTACCAGCCCATGTATAATCGATTGAGGATGAATGAGCGCTTCAAGCCGGTTACTGCCAAGGCCAAACAGCCAAGCCGCTTCGATTAGCTCAAGCCCCTTATTCATCATTGTTGCACTATCAATCGTAATTTTCTGACCCATTGACCAGTTTGGATGGAGCAGCGCCTGTTCTTTTGTTGCATGATGCATCTCTGCACGGCTAAGAGCGCGAAATGGCCCGCCAGAAGCTGTGAGAACAATTTTATCAATATCTTCATCGCGGGCACCAACCAGACATTGAGCGATAGCATTATGCTCTGAATCAACTGGCAGGAGAGTTGCCCCCGATACAGCGGCAAGCGGCATGATGAGATGCCCTGCTGCAACAAGCGTTTCTTTATTCGCAAGCGCAATAGTCTGCCCTGCCTCAACAGCAGCCCGAACAGGCATCAAACCAGCAAACCCCACGATGCCTGCAACTACGCAATCAACAGGCATGCGCGCTGCCTCACATAACGCGTCCACGCCGCTCGCAACCTGAATAGACGTGCCGCGGAGACATGTTGCAAGAGCAGCTTCATACTGGCTATCAGCAATCACCACCAAACTGGGCTGATATTTCAGCGCGAGTTGTGCCAGTTTTTCATAGTTGCTATGGGCTGTCATAACAGAGACCGAAAATCGGTCGGAATGTTCATCAACAAGTTTAAGAGTAGAGTCTCCAATCGACCCTGTTGCACCAAAAAGGGAGAGCATTTTCATCACAGCAACGACCTCCTTCTATCTGGAAAATATAATGGTGATATCAATATCAGGCAACCCGACCACGCCCATAGCGACCAGAACCGCAAGGACAGGCAGTACAGTCAGATAGCCATCAAACCTATCTAGAAACCCGCCATGTCCTGGTATAAGACGGCTACTATCCTTCACGCCCAAACGCCGCTTGAGCTGAGATTCAATCAAATCACCAATTTGCGAGAGAGCCGCAATAACAACCCCGCCAATAATAAGCATCGCAACAGGATAAACCTCAAGCGTAACAACTGGCAAAAGCACAAGAATAGCGGCTATGATTCCGCCGCAAGACCCTGACCAGGTTTTTGATGGACTGATATGAGGCGCAAGTTTTGGTCCGCCAATAAACCGGCCACTAAAATAAGCGCCTGTATCACAGGCACTGATAGCAAGCGCAACAAGCAAGATAAGCACAACCCCGCCAGGCATACTAATGAGATAACCAAGGCTGAAAAGACAGGCCATCACTAAAAAGAGAATAAAGGCAAATCGCCTTATGACAAAAAAGGCAGCCAGATAGGTAACAGCAAGAAAACCAACTGCCCCCAATAGCGAGATATCCGCTGTCATAAACGGCAGTACACCAAGCAGATAGCCTGTAAAGGTAAGAGAGCCGATAATATGCCTCTCTCCTGCATCCTTGCGGCCCATAAGAGTGCTAAACTCATATGATATGCCAGCTGACAGCAGAGCGCCTCCTATCATGGCCAGCATTCCGCCAGAGCCAATCAGAATAATTATAGGAAGGAAAAGAAAGCTCCCTAAAATACGGTATTTTAACTCATGAGATGCAGCAGGTGCCATAAGGACTAAGACTGCTCAGACGCAGAGGCAACATCACCGCCGAAACGACGTGTACGATGTTGAAAGTCAGCGACAGCTTGGTTGAGGTCTTCTGAAGAGAAGTCCGGCCAGAATTTGTCCGAAAAATACAATTCGGCATAGGAAAGATCCCAGAGAAGAAAATTTGAAACCCGTTTTTCGCCGCCAGTGCGGATAAGCAAGTCTACCGGCGGCAAATGTGATGTCATGAGACATGATTTAATCATATCAGAAGAGATTTCTTCGCCAGGAAACTGTTTTTGCGCTTCGCTTATCGCTTGAAGTATATCTTGCTGGCCGCCATAATTTATCGCAACTGTTAGCACTAACCCGGTACAATGAGCACTTGCTGCCTCGCAAGTCTCAAATAATTCAAGAAAGCCCTTATCAAACGCTGTTCTGTCTCCAATGATGACAAGTCGTATATTCTCATCGACAAGCGACTGGGTTTCGCTCATCAAAAATTTCCGCATAAGCTGAAGAAGTCCAGAAACCTCCTCTGGAGACCGCCGCCAGTTCTCGGTTGAAAAAGCAAATACGCTGAGGAAGGGAATGCCCTGCTCGGCTACGGCGCGCGCAATATCTTTGAGGGTGTTAGCACCATTATCATGCCCCATAAGGGCACTGAGCTTATTCGCACGAGCCCATCTGCGATTACCATCCATTATCAGTGCAAGATGCTTCATCTAACTAAATCCATAAAAACAAATATCTAATCACAGCTTCGTTTCGGTGAGTACACACGTACATCCTGCCAGCATTTAGGCTGTCAGAAGGCAAAACACCGCCTATCACACGTTTAAAATATCTTTTTCTTTCTGCGCTAACATCTCATCAACCTGCGCAATATGGGCATCGGTTGCTTTTTGAACCTGTGCCTCAAGCGCATGACGCTCATCTTCAGACATACCGCCATCTTTTTCATCCTTACGGACTTGTTCGATGGCATCACGGCGAATATTCCGCACGGCAATTTTACCAGCTTCACAATATTTACCAGCAACCTTAACCATTTCTTTGCGGCGATCTTCTGACAGATCAGGAACAGGTACACGGATAACCGACCCTTCAGATTGTGGGTTCAAACCAAGCCCGGAATCCCGAATAGCCTTTTCAACAGCAGCAGAAAGTCCAGCATCCCATACTGTTACAGTAAGCATCCGCGATTCAGGAACAGAAATATTACTCACCTGATTAAGCGGCATTTTTGAGCCATATGCATCGACCACTACAGGCTCCAGCATCGCAGTAGAGGCGCGTCCTGCACGAAGTCCCAAAAGCTCTGTTGCAAAATTTGCGACTGAGGCAGACATTTTACGATTTACTTCATCAAGGTCAAACATGCTCTCTCTCCAATGCCAGTATTAGTGATGATTAGTGCTAAAAAATAGTCTAAAACAAATTTGGGGTTCGTAACAAAACACCTCTATTGTGATGCTTCGGTTACAATTGTAAAGGCTCCTTGGTGCCTGAGCACCTTATCAAACCCACCTGACTCAGAAATTGAAAATACAAGAATAGGAATTTTGTTTTCCCGAGCAAGGGAAATTGCAGACGCATCCATTACCTTAAGGTCCCGCGACAACACATCCAGATAGGATAATGTATCAAACCGCGTTGCAGTTGCGTCCTTTTCAGGGTCAGCATCATAAACACCATCCACCCGCGTTCCTTTAAGCAACGCATCACAATTCATCTCAGAGGCCCGCAAAGCAGCGGCTGTATCGGTTGTGAAGAAAGGATTTCCTGTTCCTGCAGCAAAAATAACAATACGCCCTTTTTCCATATGCCGAACAGCACGCCTGCGGATATATGGCTCACAAACAGCACTAATCGGAAGCGCAGACATCACCCGTGTAGGAACGTCTTTCTGCTCAAGGGCACTTTGCATTGCAAGCGCATTCATGACTGTTGCAAGCATCCCCATATAATCACCAGTCGCCCGCTCCATACCGGCAGCAGCGCCCGAAACACCACGGAAAATATTTCCGCCACCAATAACAAGGCAAACTTCAACGCCCTGTTCAACAACGCCTTTAATCTCATCAGCAACACGCTGCACCATATCGGTATCGATGCCATAGGCTTGGGCGCCCATCAGAGACTCGCCAGAAATTTTAAGGAGAACACGTTTATGCTTGAAATCAGCCGACATTAATGAATTCCTCTGGTTGGCGTGAGTAGCGGGTCTCTTATGAGAAGAGATGCGAGCGCTACTAGTCTGACAGTGTTGTCGGTATAAAGCAAAATATTCAAACTCGAAAGACTTAGAATGCCTTAAAAAAACGCTCCACCCTTATAAATCAAGGATGAAGCGTTCACATGCGATGCCGGTAAGGGCTTATGTTACCGAAGAATAGCTTAGTTTGACAATGTAGCCGCAACTTCAGCAGCAAAGTCAGATTCTTCTTTTTCAATACCATCACCGAGAATAAAGTGAGCAAAATGGGTGAGTTTAATATCAGCTCCAGCATCCTTAGCAGCAGCTTCGATAACATTACCAACCTTGGTTTCACCATCAATAACGAAGGTCTGCTCAAGCAAAACAACTTCTTCGTAATATTTGCGTAGGCGGCCTTCAACCATTTTTTCTGCAATTTCCTGAGGCTTGCCAGACGCTTTTGCCTGTTCAATCAACACATCACGCTCACGGGCAACCATTTCAGGGTCAAGATCGTCAACTGAGATACTCGCAGGTGTTGTCGCAGCAATATGCATCGCAATCTGCTTGCCCAGACCAGACAGCACTGCGCTATCGGCAGAAGATGAAAGGCCAACAAGAACACCAATGCGGCCAAGACCGTCTGCTGTTGCGTTATGAATGTAAGGCACGATAGCACCAGATTCGACTGATACTTTTTCCATCCGGCGCAGAGACATATTCTCACCAATGGTCGCAATCTTATGGGTTAGTTCTTCTGCAACAGTGCGGCCAGTATTAGGATAATCCATCGCTTTCAGCGCTTCAATGTCACTTGCTGTTAACGCAAGGGATGACAGCGTTTTGGCAAATGTCTGGAAATCATCATTACGAGACACAAAATCAGTCTCAGAGTTAAGCTCGACAAGCGCGCCTAATGTTCCTGAAACACTGATAGCAACCAAACCTTCAGAGGCAACACGACCTGACTTTTTCGCTGCCGCAGCAAGACCTTTGGTCCGCAACCAGTCGATAGCGGCATCCATATCACCATTTGTTTCATTAAGCGCTTTTTTGCAATCCATCATGCCTGCGCCAGATTTTTCGCGAAGTTCCTTCACCAATGCAGCTGTTACACTCATCATCATTTTCCTTATTGTTCTGTGAGGTTGATGGTTAAGCAAACAAAACCCTGTTCGCTTAACCTGTCAGATGGTCTAAATACCCCTGCCCTAACGGCTTTTTTTGCGTATGTGAGCGCCAATCACAGATGACAGAACGGTATCATCCACCAGATCGTCACGCATGACACATACACCCCGCATTCCATAGGGAGGAGCAAAGATAGACGTTTACTCAGCCGGTGTGTCTGCTGCTGGTTCTACTGCTGCTTCCACAGCGGCAGGCTCAACTGGTGCAGGCTCAGCAACAGCTTCAAGAGCAGGCTCAGCAGGTGCCTCAGTTGCCGCGCCGGCATCAGCGCCAGATGACATCATTTCTTGCTGAAGACCATCCAGAATAGCTGCTTGAGTGAGCTCGCAATAAAGCGAGATAGCACGCATTGCATCATCATTGCCCGGAATGGGGTAATCAACGCCATCAGGGCTTGCATTACTATCAATGACAGCCACAACCGGAATACCAAGACGATTTGCTTCAAGAACAGCAATATCTTCTTTGTTTTTATCCAGAATAAACAGAATATCAGGCAGACCGCCCATTTCCTTAATGCCACCAAGTGTCAATTCCAGCTTATCGCGCTCACGCGTTAGCTGAAGAATTTCTTTCTTTGACAGCTGCTGGATTTCATCACTGTTAAGGCGCGCTTCAAGATCGCGCAAACGGCGAATAGACTTGGAAACAGTTGCCCAGTTGGTGAGCATCCCGCCAAGCCAACGGTGATTAACATAATACTGACCACATGCTAAGGCAGTTTCGGCAATTTTGCCGGATGCAGCGCGCTTTGTGCCAACAAAAAGAACACGGCCACCCTTGGCTACCGTATCACGCAAAACAGACAGAGCGCGCGATAAAAGCGGGACAGTTTGTTGCAGGTCAAGAATGTGAATGCTGTTACGCTGGCCGAAAATAAACGGCTCCATGCGGGGATCCCAGCGGCGTGTGTGGTGACCGAAGTGAACGCCTGCTTCAAGAAGTTGGCGCATAGTAAAGCTCGGAAGGGCCATGATAGTCTCCTGTTTTCCGGTTAAGCCTCCATGAGGGAATGCGAAAGACAGAACTCTGCCTTCACCGGACGGAAACGCGGGGATTTTTTACCGCGGCTCCAGCCCTCATGTGTGATATGGGGTGGTAATTACGGGAAAAAGCGATGAATTGCAAGCAGAATAACAGGTATTTATTATCATTAGCTTGCGCTTATTTCACGGAAATCGGTTATGCCCCGAATAGATTTCAGCCGATGCCGCAATTCCCCGCTCAGTTTGAAGCGATGCGCAAGCGTGACTTCGATTTCATCAGTACCATTCTGAACAAATAATTTTACCGGGGCCTTGCCGCCACCATCCTCTTTCAAACAGGCATGCAGCTCTTCAAGACACCCTTCATGATTTAACCAGATACCAAGGCCTGTCTGCTTTAACGCAATCGCCTCATCAAGACTTTGAACACGTTGCGCCAGAAGCCGGACAGCATCATTTTCCATCCGGGCATCAACTGTGACAAGAACCGGCGCATCACTGCCAAGCAGCGGACGGGCCTCTAGCAACACTTCTGAGAAAAAGGTGGTTTCATACATACCGCCCTTATCCGTAAACTGGACAAAGGCAAATCTATTGCCGCGCGCAGAGACGCGTTCTTGAACGGCGGTTACCTGCCCTGCAAGCTTTAGCCGTTTTTGCTCATGCCCGCGAAGGGCTGTTTCTATGTCTTGCGATCCAATAATCTTAAGGCTTTCAAGCTGTGCCTGATACGCATCAAGAGGATGTGCTGAGAGATAAAGGCCGAGCGCCTCAAATTCACGTGATAGCCGGTCTGAACTTGTCCAATCCGGGCCAGCAGAAAACCGGAATACCGGGTCAGCAACATTACCATCTTCACCGCCAAACAGACTATTTTGATCAGATTCTGCCTCCCGCCGGTAGAAATCTGCTTGCTGGGTAAGCTGATCAAGGCACTCAAACATCTGTCGGCGGTTATCTTGCAAACTATCAAAAGCGCCGGCTTTCACAAGATTTTCAAGCTGACGTTTATTACTACCTTCACGCGCCAATCTTTTGGCAAGATCCCCAAGCGAACTAAACAGGCCGTTTTCCCGGCGTTCAGCTGCCAGACGGGCCATCGCCTCAGAGCCGACATTTTTCACCGCTCCCAGAGCATATCGAATGGAAAGAGGCTTATCGGCAGGGGCTTCAACACTAAAAGAGGCTTCTGAATAATTAATATCCGGCGCGAGTACTGGAATTTTCTTATATAAGCATTCTTGGCGAAACACTGCGAGCTTTTCGGTATTGCCTGCATCAAGCGCCATTGATGCTGCAATAAATTCTACCGGATAATTTGCCTTCAGCCATGCCGTCTGGTAGCAGACCAGCGCGTAGGCTGCTGCGTGAGATTTATTAAAGCCATATCCGGCAAAAGAGGCGATTTGCTCAAAAATACTTGAAGCAAGTGTGGCACTAATATCATTCTGCTCCGAGCCACTGACAAATGTCTGCAGCTGCTGGTCCATCTCTGCCTGATCTTTTTTCCCCATCGCACGGCGCAATATATCAGCCCCGCCAAGCGTATAACCTGCAAGGTCCCGAGCGGCCTGCTGAACCTGCTCCTGATAAATCATAATGCCGTAGGTCTCTGATAATATCGGCTCAAGCAGGGGATGCATATATTCAACCGGTTCACGCTCATGCTTACGGCTGATATATGTTGGAATATTTTCCATTGGACCGGGGCGATACAGCGCCACAACCGCAATGATATCTTCAAATCTATCTGGCTTCAGCCCCCGCAGCACGTCGCGCATGCCACTTGATTCCAGCTGAAACACGCCAACCGTATCGCCTTCAGCAAGCATGTCGTATGTTTTAGCGTCATCAAGCGGGATAGCATTAATATCAACCGTAGTATCCCGCCGTGCCAGCAATTCAACAGCCCGCTGGATCACAGTCAGCGTTTTCAGCCCCAGAAAATCAAATTTTACCAGCCCGACCTGCTCAACAGACTTCATATTAAACTGGGTCACAGGCATATCAGAGCGCGGGTCACGATAAACAGGGACAAGCTCAGGCAACGCCCGGTCAGCGATTACTAGGCCAGCTGCATGGGTTGAGGCGTGACGATACAGGCCTTCAAGACGCGTTGCTGTGGTGACAAGATGGGCGACCTGCTCATCTTCCTCCACCATGGCTGATAATTCGCGTTCTGATTCAAGTGCTTCTGAAATTGTTGTCGGTTTTGCCGGATTGTTAGGGATAAGCTTTGCTATCCTATCAACCTGTCCATAGGGCATATCAAGAACGCGGCCAACATCACGCAATGCAGCGCGGGCCTGAAGCGATCCGAAGGTAATAATCTGTGCAACGCGCTCCTGACCGTATTTTTCCTGCACATAGCGGATAACTTCCTCGCGCCGCTCCTGACAGAAATCAATATCAAAATCCGGCATGGAGACACGTTCTGGATTCAAAAATCGTTCAAACAGCAATCCCCAGCGTAACGGGTCAAGATCAGTAATCAGCAATGCCCAAGCAACAACCGAGCCAGCACCAGAACCACGGCCCGGCCCAACTGGTATTTCTTTATCTTTTGACCAGCGAATGAAATCCGAAACAATCAAAAAATACCCCGGAAACCCCATCTCAATAATGATATCAAGCTCTACGGCAAGCCTGTCAAAATATGGTTTCTTTGCCGCATCAGACCCATCAAAATAGTCTGAACCAGCCAAATGAGTAAGGCGCTTTTCTAGCCCGTCTTCTGAGAGCTGGCGTAATGCTGCTGCTTCATCATCTGCGCCAGTTGAGGGCAGAATTGGTTTGCGCCGGCTCACAACAAAACTACACCGCCGCGCAATATGAAGCGTATTCTCCACGGCTTCGGGTATATCGGCAAACAGAGCAACCATTTCTGCCGCCGTTTTAAAGCGATGATGGGGGGTAAAACCATTATCAGCCATGCTGGCAAGCCGCTCAGAGTTTGCAATACAAGTCAGCACACGGTGCGGGCCAAACATGTCTTCTGTTTCAAAATGACAATCATTTGTTGCCACAAGGCGGACATCTGTTGCATCAGCTATCTCGAGCAAGACTGGCTCGGCACCGCGTTCACCAGCAAGACCATGGCGTTGCAGCTCAACATAAACACGGTCGCCAAACATATCTTTCAGACCTGTCAGTCGCTGAAGTGCGAGGTCGCGTTGACCATGGGCAGCAGGTTGCCCGATAAAGCCGCCCCTTGCGCCGCCGGACAACAGGATCAGACCAGCAGAACGAGCCGCTAATGCTGCAAGTGGAATGACAGGCTGAGAGGCAGGGTCGGTTGCTAATAGCGCGTCTGAGACTAACTGACTTAAATGGATATAGCCGGCTTCTGTCTGGGCAAGCAGAACAACATTCCCCTCACCTCTTTCATCAGAAAGGGCAACAGAAACACCAATCAGCGGTTGAACACCATAATCAAGCATTTTCTGCGAGAACTCAAATGCACCAAACATATTAAAACTGTCGGTAATCGCCAGCGCAGGCTGGTTATCTGATGAAGCAAGCTTTGCAAGCTCACTAATCCGCAATGTACTTTCAGATAAGGAATAGGCGGAATGAACGCGTAAATGAATGAACGGCGCGTAGCTCATGATCCTGACCTGACTATCCTGCCCTGGCTAATGGTTAGAATATCATCCATCTGTTCAGCAAGAAGCTGATTATGCGTCACAATAAGGGCTGCTGTCCCTGTACCGCGCACAATGCGGCTCAGCGCGTCAAACACAATTTTTGCAGTTTCGGGGTCCAGATTTCCTGTTGGCTCATCTGCCAGCAGAATATCAGGCGCATTTGCCACCGCGCGCGCAATGGCAACACGTTGCTGCTCTCCGCCCGACAATAAGCCGGGGCGATGATCAGTCCGTTCCTCAAGACCAACCATAGCCAGTAAGGCAGTGGCCCGCTCATCAGCTTTTTTGTAAGTGAGACCGTTTAGCATCTGCGGAATAATAACATTTTCACGCGCCGAGAATTCAGGAAACAGCCGATGAAATTGAAACACAAACCCTATCTGTTGCCGGCGTAACATTGTGCGCTTTGCTTCTGATAATTGGGCTGTTCTGACGCCGCCAACGACCACATCGCCGCTATCAGGCCGTTCAAGAAGCCCTGCCATATTCAGCAATGTGGTTTTGCCAGCTCCTGACGGCCCAATAAGGGCTGTCATGCGGCCAGCTTCAAGACTAAGACTTGCCTTATTCAACACATTGATACGCCGGCCGCCTTGCACGAAATGGCGCTCAACATCTACCAGCTGCAACACAGATGAAGACTTACTCATAGCGCAACACCTCAGCTGGTGCGACATGCGCTGCCCGCCACGCCGGATACAGACTGGCAATAAAGCTCAACACAAGCGCCATCACAACCACCATACTGACTTCAAAGGGGTCAACAACAGCCGGTAATTTTGATAGATAGTAAATTTCTGCCGAGAATAATTCGGCGCCTGACAGCGATTCAATACCGCTTTTGATATTATCGATCTGCCAGCAGAATATCAGCCCAAGCAGTGAGCCTGCCAAAGTTCCAACAGCCCCTATACTAGCGCCGGTAATCAGAAAGACGCGCATAATCAGACTACTACTTGCCCCGAGTGAGCGCAGAACAGCGATATCCGCATTTTTCGACCGCACCAGCATAATCATTGATGAGACAATATTGAATGCCGCAACAAGAATAATGAGCGTCAAAATCAGGAACATTACATTGCGTTCAACTTTCAAGGCGTTCAAAAATGAAGCATTGCGTTCCTGCCAGTCAAACACCCTATATTTTGCGCCAAGCTGAGATTTAATAATATTGGAGACCGCCGTGATTTTTAGCGGGGCTGATGAATAAACCTCAAACCCTGAAACAATATCGCCTGTATCAAAAAACAACTGTGCGACATCTAACGGCATGAAAATAAAACTACTGTCATATTCATGCATGCCGACTTTGAAAATACCGCCGACCTTAAAGCTTCGCCGTAGCGGCACTGTACCAAAGGCTGTCACACGGCCCTTTGGCGAAAGCAACGTTATGGTATCGCCCAGCTTCAGGCGGAAGGTAAAGGCCATTGTCTCGCCGATAAGCAGAGCGCCATCATCTCTGAACGCCGCAATTGCATTCTCATCAAGGGACTCCCAAAGCGGCTTGCGGACAGCAAGATCAGACCAGGACACACCGCGCACAACAGCCCCGCGCGCCTGATTATTGGCATTTACCATAACCTGACCCTCAATTTGCGGGGTTGCAGCAATGATAGTCGGCATCTCAGATAACCGCAGCGCTAGCTTATTATAATCCTTAATGCCGCCCTCAACAGAGCTAACACCCAAATGTCCGTTCAGCCCTAAAATTCTGCCAATAAGCTCTGCGCGAAATCCGTTCATCACAGACATCACAATAATCAGGGTTGCCACCCCAAGCGTAATGCCAGCAAGTGAGAACCACGCAACAACAGAAATAAACCCTTCAGCGCGGCGCGCACGGATATATCGAAAAGCAAGTAGGCGTTCAATCGGGCTGAATATCATCAGTTATTATTATACCCTTCTGGTATGAGGTAAGTCTAAGTTTCATCAGCGTGCCTCACAGCATAGCTGACAGGTAAGATTATGATTACCCAAATTGTTCTAAAAGATGATTAAGGGCAGATTCAGGCGAAAGTTCGACCGTCTCGCCAGTCCGGCGGTTTTTAAGCTCAACATGGCCGGCATCAATGCCGCGCGGGCCAACAATAATCTGCCATGGCAATCCTATCAGATCCATACTGGCAAGCTTTGCACCGGGCGATTCAGAACTATCATCAAGCAGGATATCATTGCCAGCTTGTGTCAGCTTCTCATAAAGCATTTCACAGACGGGATCTGTTTTTGCATGGCCCGCCTTCAGATTAACAATCGCAGCATCAAACGGGCTCACTGACGCAGGCCAGATAATACCGCGCTCATCATGACTGGCTTCGATAAGCGCCCCAACAAGGCGCGAGACACCAATACCGTAGGAGCCCATATGCACGTCAATATCCTTGCCGTCAGGCCCTGACACTGCTGCCCCCATTTTAGCCGAATATTTGGTCCCGAAATAAAAGATGTGTCCGACTTCAACACCGCGGCGCGTCAACAGGTCTGCGTCCGCCACAGAACAGGTTGCCGGATCATGCATTTCATCTGTCTTGGCATAAAGCGAGGTAAAGCGCTCCACAATAGGCTCTAAATCATCTTGATAGGATATATCTGTAACCAGAGTGGTGTTTTCCCATTCTTTATCGAAAAACACGCCGCTTTCACCCGTATCAGCCAGAATAATGAACTCATGGCTCATATCACCGCCAATAGGCCCAGTATCAGCTTCCATCGGAATAGCTGTTAGTCCCATACGCTCAAATGTCTTCAAATAGGCAACAAACATTTTATTATAGGCAATACGCGCTGCTTCTTTGGAGACATCAAAGGAATAAGCATCCTTCATTAAGAACTCACGCCCTCTCATCACACCAAAACGCGGCCGCACCTCATCTCTGAATTTCCACTGAATATGATACAGATTAAGCGGCAGCGATTTATAACTGCGCAAATGCGAGCGGCAGATATCGGTGACCTGCTCCTCATTTGTCGGCCCATAGAGCATATCGCGGTCATGCCTGTCCGTAATCCGGAGCATTTCGCGGCCATAATCATCGTACCGGCCAGATTCTTGCCATAATTCAGCAGGCTGTATCGTTGGCATCTTGATTTCAAGAGCGCCTGAACGGTTTTGCTCTTCGCGCACAATCTGTTCGATTTTTTCCAGCACTTTTAAGCCAAGCGGCAACCAGCTATAAATACCAGCACTTGATTGCTGTACCATACCAGCACGGAGCATTAATCTATGGGAGGCAATCTGTGCTTCTTTGGGATTTTCACGAAGGACAGGCAAGAAATACTGACTAAGGCGCATATAATAAAAACCCTTATTTAGGAGCAGACTGAAGATGTGCTTTTGCATACCTGCCCCCGGGCTCTCGTGAGCCGGGATTTTTATCAGGAATACTGAGCCTACTTTAGGCTAATTCACCTGCTAAGAGCAAGCCTCCCGCACAGGCTTGTTAGGGCAAGAAACAAGATTATGAAGCACTTATCATCCTTATCCCCTATAAGCTTCCACCCGCCAATGGCCGGCCTTTCCCCAGTGACTTGCATGTGCCCTGCTAATTCATCTAGAATAGAGGTCATTTTGTTTCCTACCCCCTCCTCTTAGGACTTTGCTGCCATGTCTCATGATACGAACCGCCCTCAGTTTCCAGGAACACGTCTGCGCCGCCTGCGCAGTTCTGCTGGAATTCGCGATATGGTGCAGGAAACCCGCCTTACAGTATCAGACCTTATCTGGCCGCTTTTTGTTGTTGAAGGCGATAAGGTAGAAGAGCCTATTGCATCGCTTCCAGGGGTATCCCGTTATTCAATTGATATGATTATAGAACAGGCCCGCTATGCGCTACGCCTTGGCATCCCCGCGATTGCGCTGTTTCCGCGCACCCCAGATGCGCTAAAAGACGCGCACGGGACTGAGGCGCTTAATCCTAACAATCTTATCTGCCGCGCTGTGCGGGCGGTCAAAGCAGAATGCCCAGATATTTTATTATTATGCGATGTTGCTCTAGACCCTTACACAGATCATGGCCATGACGGTTTGCTGGACGGCGCAAAAGTGCTGAATGATGAAACAGTAGCAGCGCTTGTTGAACAAGCCCGCACCTTGGCAGAGGCAGGATGTGACATTATTGCGCCATCAGATATGATGGATGGCAGGATTGGCGCTATTCGGGCCATGCTGGAATCAGAAGGTCATACAGATATGATGATCATGTCCTATGCTGCTAAATTTGCATCTGGCTTTTACGGGCCGTTCAGAGATGCGGTTGGCGCGGGGCGCAAGCTTGGCGGGGAGGGCAAAAAAACCTACCAGATGAACCCTGCCAACCGCGATGAAGCGACCCGTGAAGTGCTGATGGATATTGATGAAGGCGCCGATATGGTAATGGTCAAACCGGGCATGCCTTATTTGGATATTGTGCGTGATATCTGTAATGCGACAACCGTACCCTGCTTTGCCTATCAGGTATCAGGTGAATATGCGATGTTACGGGCAGCAGGTCAGAATGGCTGGCTTGATGAAGACATCGTTGTCGAAGAAGCTCTGCTTGCTTTCAAGCGGGCTGGTGCAAGCGGCATTTTAACGTATTTTGCACCTGTCATCGCTGAAAAAATTCACGCCCGCGCTCAGCGATAACAGGCAAAAAGCGTCGCCTTCTTGGTAACGGCTTAGCTTAAGCTGGCATATGGTTTTTCTTCTAACAACACTGCCTGACGTTGAAAAAAAGAGATGATGATGCCTGAAACGCCTCCCCTGCCAAACGTAACAGCTGATGATATAAGACGCGCGGCTGATTTTCTGGCCCCTCTTATTATTGATACGCCCATGATACAAGCGCCCTCTTTATCGGGTTTGCTGGGCTGCTCGCTTCATCTAAAGCTTGAGAATTTACAATATACCTCCTCTTTTAAGGTGCGCGGCGCCGCTGTTGCTATGGCACAATTAACCGAAGAGCAGAAACAGCGCGGCATTATCACCATGTCAGCAGGTAATCACGCGCAGGCTGTCGCATTTCGCGCCCGTGAAGCAGGCCTCAAAGCAACCATTATCATGCCAAAACAGACACCTTTTGCCAAAGTGGAGAGAACCCGCTCTCATGGCGCAGAAATCATCCTTGCCGGACGGTCGGTAAATGAAGGAGAAGCAACGGTTAAAGCCTATCAAGCTGAACATGGCTCAACCCTTATCCATCCTTACAATGATGTTCATGTCATTAGTGGTCAGGGAACAATCGGCCTTGAAATGCTCACGGCTGTTCCTGATCTTGATGTACTTGTTGTTCCTATTGGTGGCGGCGGGCTGATGTCTGGCATCAGCATTATGGCCAAAGAAATGCGGCCAGATATTACAATCATTGGCGTGCAGGCTGAACTTTACCCTACCATGGCACAGACCATTCGCGGGGATAAGATTATCTGCGGCGGGGAAACCCTTGCCGAAGGGATCGCCATTAAAAGTCCGGGCACACTAACCCATCCCATCATTGCAAAACATGTCGATGATATTGTTCTTGTCTCAGAACAGCATCTGGAATGGGCTGTCGGCACACTTGTTGAAGAACAGCGGATTATTGCCGAAGGTGCAGGGGCTGCCGGAATAGCTGCTATTTATGCGCGCCCCGATTTGTTTGCCGGCAAGCGTGTTGGTGTCGTAATTTGTGGCGGAAATATAGATACCCGCCTCCTTGGCTCAATCCTGAACCGAAATATGATGTCGGATGGCAGGCTTGTGCGGGCCCGTATTGATATTTCTGATGAGCCCGGCATGCTGGCCGGTATTTCTGATGCTATTGGTCAATGCGGCGGTAATATTGTTGAAATCTATCATCAGCGAATGTTCTATGATGTACCGGCAAAGCTGGCAAAAGTAGATGCTGTTATTGATACGCGCGGCACAGCGCATGCCAAAGAAATCGTAAATGCCCTGAAAGAACGAGGCTTTTCAGTCTCTATTATAGATGAGCAAAGTAGCTAGTTACAGGTGCTGTTACGCTGAGCTCTGCCTGCTTTTTCATAGTTTCTGGGTTAAATCAGGTATGGACGTTAATCAAGCTTGCCTAATAGAGATAAATCCATAAAACTTCTGTTATGGATCAACACCCTTATGTTTTTTTACCCAAACCTTTGCGGCTTAATGTAACACGCGCCCATAGTTGCACCTATCTGCCGGATAAGGTTGAGCGACGGCTTGCAGCTGATATCAGCAGCCGGCCTGAATTGCATGATACGCTTGCACAAGCAGGCTTTCGGCGGGTTGAAAACTGGGTTTACAAGCCAGCCTGTCAAGACTGTCAGGCCTGTCAGCCTATCCGGGTTGTATGTTCTGAATTTTCCCAGAGCCGCAATATGAAACGCCTTGCTGCAAAACATGCTGACTTAATAGCAACTGTGCTAGAGGGCCCGCTAACCGATGAGCATTATGACTTGTTTCAGCGTTATCTGACCAGTCGTCATGTAGATGGCCAGATGGGCGGCATGAGCAAGGAAGAATTTTCATCGATGGTTGAAAATTCCCCAATTTCAAGTTTGCTGATTGATTATCGTGATACTGAAGGCGTTTTGCTGGCCTCTGTTCTGGTCGATTTACAGTCGGACGGACTTAGCGCTGTATATAGTTTTTTTGAGCCGGATTGCCCGGAACGATCATTTGGCAGTTTTATCATTCTTGATTTAATCAACAGGGTCCAGCAGTCAGAAGCGCCTTACCTCTATCTTGGCTATTACATCGCTGAAAGCCGCAAAATGTCCTACAAGGCGCGCTATACACCGTTCGAGATATTTCACGGCGGCACGTGGCAGCGTGGCTCATCCTTATAATTTAGGTGAAACGAGCGGGCCGCGGAAAGCCTGTTGGCGGTAATTTACCGGCACTTCCCCGCTTGCCTGTCCATGTTAGCAGATCTGTTTCAGTGCGGGTGCGCCCGCCGCCCATCTGCCATGTTAATCCAGCTTCGCTCTCAAACACCTTGATATCAGCAAGCTCGCCATCCCGGTAACGCTGCAAGATAACACCCTTACCCCGGGTCATTTCTGGTAACTCAGACAGGGCAAAAACAAGCAATCGCCTATTCTGCCCAACAACAGCAACCATATCGCCTTGTGCCGGCACACAAATAACAGCTTTGCCGCCTGCCCCAAGATTTAACACCTGCTTGCCGGACCGTGTTTGGGCAATCGCTGACTGCATATCAACAATCATCCCATGACCGGCGTTTGATGCAACAAGCATTTTTCCAATTCCGCCGCGCATAATAGCAATAATCGAGGCATCTGCCGGAATATCAAGCATCAGAGACAGAGGCTCACCAAATCCACGCCCGCGCGGTAATTTATCACCACTCAAGGTATAGAACCGACCATTTTCTGCCATTAGCAGAAACTTATCAGTCGTCTCACCATGAAGGATAAATGCCGGACCATCTCCTTCTTTGAATTTATAGTCAGCTGTCAGGTCAAGATGGCCTTTCATGGCACGCACCCAGCCCATTTCTGAGCAAATAACCGTGATAGGCTCTTTTTCGGTCAGCATTTCTTCAATGTCGATATCGATCACAGGCGCATCTGCGCAAATTGTACGGCGGACATCTGTTTTCTGGAACAATGCCTTCATCGCTTTTATCTGGCGCGTAATTTCAGTCCATTGAAGTCCTTCTTCACTAACAAGAGAGGCCAACCCAGACTGTTCGGCAATCAATGCATCACGTTCAGACAGCAAACCTTCTTCTTCTAGACGGCGCAATGAGCGGAGGCGCATATCAAGAATAGCATTGGCCTGAACTTCGGTAAGCTCAAACACCCGCATCAACTCATCGCGCGGCGCATCACTATCCCGAACAATCCGAATAACTTCATCAAGATTGAGGAAAACGATAAGGTAGCCACCAAGAATTTCCAACCGATGGGCAATTTTATCAAGCCGGAACTGGCTTCGGCGCAACAGAACTACGCGCCTATGAGCAAGCCATTCAAGCAATGCCTCTTTTAAATTCATCACCGAAGGGCGACCCGTTGAATCAAGGACATTCAGGTTGAGTGAGGCACGCGCCTCAAGTTCGGTCAGTTTAAACAAACTTTCCATCACAGCTTCAGGATTAAGCCGGCGTGTCTTGGGCTCCAGAACAATCCGGATATCTTCGGCTGATTCATCACGAATATCTGCCAGCATTGGCAGTTTTTTTGCCATCATCATTTCTGCCATACGCTCGATCAGGCGTGACTTCTGCACCTGATAGGGAATTTCAGTAATGATAATCTGCCATCCGCCGCCTTTTTCCTTCTCGACCTCCCAGCTTGCTCTTACCCGAAAGCTGCCCCTGCCCGTTGCATAGCTTTGACGGATTGATTCTGCTGGTTCAACAAGCACACCCCCCGTTGGAAAATCTGGACCTTTTACATAGCCAAGCAGCGTATCAACAGAGGCATTTGGATATTTCACCAGATGCAGCGCCGCATCGCTTAACTCAAGAACATTATGCGGCGGCACAGCAGTTGCCATACCAACAGCAATCCCTTGTGCACCATTTGCCAACAGGTTTGGAAATCCAGCAGGCAACAGCACCGGCTCTTCTGATTCGCCGTCATAAGTAGGCCGGAAATCAATGGCATCTTCATCAATACCATCTAGAAGCAGGCGGGCAACATCTGTCATCCGAGCTTCGGTATAGCGCATGGCAGCCGCATTATCACCGTCGATATTGCCAAAATTCCCTTGCCCATCGACAAGCTGATAGCGCATCGCAAAATCCTGCGCCAACCGGACCATGGCATCATAAATCGCAGCATCTCCATGCGGATGGAACTTACCCATTACATCACCCACAACACGGGCTGATTTTTTATACCCCTGATCCGGGTCGAGCTTTAATTGCCGCATGGCAAATAACAGCCGTCTATGCACCGGTTTCAACCCGTCCCTGACATCTGGCAGGGAGCGTGATGTTATCGTTGAGAGAGCGTAAGCAAGATAGCGCTGGGAGAGCGCTTCTGAAAAAGCTGTCTTGGAAATGTCGTCTCCGAGAAGGCTTTCATCTGACATAGTACCCAAATCCTTTTTGTCGTGTCGGGAACAGTTCCCGGCCAGCTACGATATGATGTCGTTGTTATAGCGTCTGGATACTAAATGTGCCAGTCTCAACCGCGGCGTTGGTAAATCTTGGTGAATAAGCTGAAAAACGCGGCGGCCCAGAAAATGGCCTGTCAGAGACAAACCAGATGAGATTTCAGTATTTGTGACAACAGCGCCTCCTAATAAGGCAGGCAATACCAGCATTCTGTCTGCAAACGCGCCAACCGAAGCGCGGCCAACAGCACAGCCACTTCGAGGGCTAACATAAATAAGCTCATCTGCTGTGCCGCTTACCGCGCAGCGATCAAGCTCCAACCCGAAGCCCAATATCGTCAGCAGCCCTGCTTCCCAGCGAATATAGTATGCAAGCCATGTATCATCATCCTCACTCAAGGAAATGATTTCAAGCAAAGCAATCGTAGCATCAAATAAATTTGAATGAGGCTCACGTTCAGGAATGCCAGCATTTATGAGCGCGCAGCATGAAGCGATTGCAGCAAGCTTAAGCGGGTCATCAAGACAGGCTGCCGGCGCACTACGCTCAAGCTCCATCCGGAATGTGCCGAGCTGGCCCTCAAGACGCGCCTGCCAGTCTGTCGCAACAAGATTACCAAGCTCCAACATACCTTTTTTAGAGCGCGAGGCAGCTGCATGAACAAGACCGGCATGCCGGCCATAGGACTGGCTTAGGACAGTGACAACCGCATTAGATTCACCATGCGGACGCCTTTCGAGAATAAGCGCCGTGTCCGACCATTCAGGCATCGAAATTCAGGTCCCAATCTGCATAGCGCTCTTTATCATCCATCCAGTCTTTACGATATTTAACATGGGTAAGAAGATGGATGCGCCTATCGAGCGCCTCTTCAAGTTCAAGCCGCGCTGATTGCCCAATCCGGCGCAGCGTCTGCCCGCCCTTACCAAGCACAATACCGCGATGACCTTCGCGAGACACATAAACAGAC
>ENA-OQVM01000289-OQVM01000289.1-marine-metagenome-genome-assembly--contig:-NODE-289-length-81944-cov-9.648466_pt1 | contig 81944 bp, 68 predicted proteins | sample MGYA00237776_ERZ505498 | MGnify/ENA primary metagenome ERZ505498 (study PRJEB26159, sample SAMN06265151) | marine metagenome | isolation source: Helgoland LTER site | place: Germany:Helgoland, sampling... | reverse complement strand
CAAATTTTCTAAAATTTTCTCCAATAAAAAAGTATTTGTATTAAAGGACCTAAAAAAGATTTAATTCCTAGATTTAATACACATCTTTTAAATAGCGCTTTTCTTTTTGTAGTGACTTGATCCAAACAGCAGAATCCTCCTCACTCATCGAACCATGCTCCTGTGCAATCGTTCGCAATGCCTGGTCGACATCCTTCGCCATACGGGATGCATCCCCACATACATAAAAGAGGGCTCCTTCTTGTATCCAATTCCAAAGTTCTGCACCTCTTTCCAACATCTTATGCTGGACATAAACTTTTTCTTCCTGATCTCTCGACCAGGCAAGATCTAATTCATTAAGAATTCCTTCCTTTTGATAACGAATCCATTCTTCTCCATAAAGATAATCAGTTTTTTGAGAACGATCCCCAAAGAAAAGCCAATTTTTCCCTGTAGCACCAGTTGCCATTCTTTCTTCGATAAAAGCCCGAAAGGGAGCAATTCCAGTCCCCGGACCTACCATGATAATGGGAGCATTTTGAACTACCGGTAACTTGAAGTTTTTGTTGGGATGAAAATAACAGGGAATGGTCTCCCCCACTCGCTCAGCAAGATAAGAGGAGCAAACCCCTTTTCTTTTTCTACCATGCGAATCGTACCGAACCACCGCAACGGTCAAGTGAACTTCCTCAGAATGAGCTTTTAAGCTCGATGCGATAGAATATAAACGGGGGGGCATTGGTCGGAGAAGACTCACAAAATCTTCAACAGCAAGTCCCTGTTGAGGGTATTCCTTAAATAAATCAATCAGTTCGCGACCCCACATATAATCGACAAGATCATTTTTATTCTCGATCTTAAGTAATTCTTCAAGAGCTGGAACTCGGGCAATATCATTAAATTTCTTAATCTGAATTTTACTCAGTACCGTACAGGCAAACTTGTGAAGTAATGTGTCTTTCAGGGAGAAGCTTTCCTCGCCAATTTGTACCGGTTCAGTACCGGAAAAACCAAGTACTGACAAAAGATCATCCACTACCTCCGAACAATTTACCGGAAGCACACCAAGAGAATCTCCCGGCTCATAACTCAAACCACTATCCTGAAGTGAAAATTCGAAATGACGAGTTTCCTTGTCCGACCCTTCTGTCATCACTCGGTTGACAAGGAGTCCTGAAGAATAGGGGTTACTTTTACTGTAAAGATGATCAGCAGATTGAGTAGTCATGATAGTATGTTAAAGAGTATTTTATTTACGCATTTTCCACCCTCGACTCCAAGCGAAAATTATAAACTTTTCTCTTTGGGAATCGATTTGCCGATAAAGTCTAATTTGGCTATGTTTTGTGGGATGGGATGGATTAAAGAACTTAGTAAGAATGAACTTAAGAAATGGGGAGAAGTTATGCTTCAACATTCATTCGATCAAGAAGAGTGGAAAGAAGCACGTTGTGCATTATTAAATTCCCTTACTGCCGATCAAAAAGTGGCAACAGAAAGTGCAATTCGATCCTATATTTCTTGCTGTGCGGAAGCGGTTGGGGCGACTCACCCACTCCCCTCTCTTAAAGAATCTGTGATCGAACTGTACCAACAATATGGTATGGAGGAATCCGGTAAAAAGTAAGCTTAGCTAAAATTCAACTCTTGATGAGCCCTCGCTACTTGGAGATACTTTTCAGCCCATTTCTTCAATCCGTTTCGTTTCTCAATTCCTAACTCCCGCTTTATGGTTCCGGGCACACCGGCAACTAAAGAACCAGGAGGAATTAACATTCCGGCCGGTACGACTGTACCCGCAGCTACAATGGATTGTTTTCCGACCACCGCACCATCAAGCACGGTGGCATTCATTCCTATTAAGCATTCATCTTCGATCGTACAGGCATGGATAATTGCACCATGCCCAACCGTTACATAATTGCCCACGATTAAAGGTTTTTCATCTGAGAGATGTCCGATTACCCCGTCTTGCAGATTGGAAAAATTTCCGATTTCGATGTAATTAATATCACCCCTTAAAACACTTCCGTACCAAATACTGGACTGCTTACCGATACGTACATCTCCCACAACTATTGCATTCGGTGCGATGAATACATCGCTATCGCAGGTAGGTTGTTGAGCAAGAAACTCAGCCAAACGATCTTTTACATTCAATTAAAAAGAAAGTCTGTTACTAGATATTTATTGGCAAGATTCGCACTCTTCACCATTCATCATGGCTTGAATGCTACACGCTTTGGCTTCCGCATCGGTGTACTCTTTTTTTGCAGAAGGTTCACCTGCCACATCCCCCATCGGTTTGGAATGATTTAAAGAAACGGTTGCTTTTTCAATATTCGAAGCACCTAATGTACGAAGATAATAGGTGGTCTTCAGTCCCTGCCTCCATGCTGCCCGGTACATGTGAGAAAGTGTTTTCATGTTGGGTTGACCAAGAAACAAGTTAACGGACTGAGATTGATCTATCCATTTCTGACGACGGGCCGCCGCGGCGATTACAAACTCGTAAGAAACATCAAACGCAGTGGAATATTTTTTCTTAAGATTATCCGGAATCGAAGCAATGTCAGAGAGTTCACCGTCGAAATATTTCAATTGATCTGACATTTCACCATTCCAAAGATCAAGTTTTTTAAGATCCTCCACCAAGAAACGATTTAACACCATGAAGTCACCGGAGAGATTACTTTTAACAAATAGGTTTTTGTAAGTGGGTTCGATACAAGGTGACGATCCCATAATGTTTGAAATTGTAGCCGTCGGTGCAATGGCAATAACATTACTGTTCCGCATTCCATGCTTGGCTATCTTTTCTCGCACAACTGACCAGTCCATTTTTTCGCCCTTGGGAACTTCCACCTCACAACCGCGTTCCTTTTCAAGTAGTTCGATTGTGTCTTGCGGTAAAATCCCCCGATCCCATTTTGAACCACGGAATGAAGAGTAAGTACCGCGTTCGCTGGCTAAATCGCTTGAAGCTTCATAGGCGTAGTAACAGATTGCTTCCATGAATTCATCATTGAACTCAATTGCTTCTTCTGAAGAAAAGGAAATATCTTTCCGGAAGAGGGCGTTCTGTAAGCCCATCACTCCCAATCCAATAGGTCGGTGCCTCATGTTTGAAGTCTTGGCTGCATCGGTCGGGTAGAAATTTACATCGATTACATTATCCAATGCTCGGATCGCAATACGAATGGTATCCCTTAATTTGTCATGATCCAAGGAACCATCACTCTTCAAATGAGAATCCAAAACTACGGAACCCAAGTTACATACTGCCGTTTCATCGGCTCCAGTATTTAAAGTAATTTCAGTACAGAGATTGGAACTATGAATTACGCCAGCATGATCCTGTGGACTGCGAACATTGCAAGTGTCCTTAAAAGTAATCCATGGATGCCCCGTTTCGAAAATCATTTTTAGCATTTGCTTCCAAAGATCGAGTGCGGGCATCGAATGAGACCAAATATCTCCCTTTTCCGCGAGAGCTTCGTATTCCTCATACTTCGAGTCAAAAGCTTTACCGTATAAGTCATGTAAATCAGAAACCTCATTACTCCGGAATAATGTCCAATTCCCGCGGGACTCCATTCTCTTCATGAACAAATCGGGAATCCAATTTGCTGTATTCATGTCATGGGTCCGACGCCTGTCGTCGCCCGTATTTTTACGGAGATCTAAGAACTCAATAATATCACAATGCCAGGATTCTAAGTAGGCACAACCCGAACCCTTTCTCTTCCCTCCCTGATTGACAGCACACAATTGATCGTTGTGCATTTTGAGAAAAGGAATCACACCCTGGCTCTCGCCATTGGTGCCTGCAATATGGCTACCCGTTCCACGGACAGCAGTCCAACTACCGCCCAATCCACCCGCCCATTTTGACAAAAATGCATTCTCCGCAATTCCCCGATACATGATTGATTCAATCGTGTCATCGACCTTGTAAAGGTAACAGGAAGAAAGTTGTGAATGAGGAGTTCCCGAATTAAATAATGTGGGTGTAGAAGAACAAAATCTTCTGCTCTTGTATAAGTTGTATAAGGAGATAATTTGATCTTCAGGATTGTCCTCGTGGGCGAATATTCCCATCGAGACCCTCATCCAAAACAATTGAGGAGTTTCCAGTCTTTGGGGAGATTCATTTGTTTTATCGACCACCAAATAACGATCGTATAAAGTTTGAATTCCCAAATAATCAAAATCTAAATCTGCCGACGGATCAATAGCATCTGCTAATTTACTAATATTAAGTTTGAGTAATTTGGCATCAAGGCGCTTGATTTCCACCCCATGTTTAAGATATTTTTTAAGGCCTTTCGCATGAAAACCTTTGAGTTCCTCGATTGTATTGACCGAGATATCCCAACCCAACACCTCTTCGTAGACATAACTTAAAAGTATACGGGCCGAAAACTTGGCAAAATCTCCATCCTTTTCAATAAGAGTCTTCGAATTTAAAATAATGGTTCGGCGTAAATCAACTTCACTAATTTCCGAAAATACAGAGCGGCGAAGGCTTTCTTCAATTTCTTCAGTACTCAGGCATAGATTAAGTCCAATTGAAGCAAATGAAATTCGTTTTTTGAGGTCAATGCCATCCCAGAAAAAAGTGGAACCGTCCTCTTTTTGAACGACAATCATTGAGTCCTGTTTGGCCTCATCAATACCTGCACCAGTCTCTCTTTCGATGCGTCGGCGTGCTCGGTATAAAATGTAGGATTCCGCAACCTTAAAATGCCCGGTGCGCATTAATTCCTCCTGAACAAGGTCCTGGATATCCTCTATATTAATAAAGGCCTGCCCAGTAGACAATGCCTTGCGAGTAACTTGGCGGGCAAGTTCAACTGCAGGTTGAGAGTCCGTTTGCAAGGAAAGGAATGCTTTACGCACCGCTACTTCAATCTTGGCGGCGTTCCATGGAACTACCTGTCCGCTTCTCCGAATCAACCGAATTTGGTCGACCATGTGATCATCCGAGATCGCTCCGCCATCATTTGATCTACAAAAGACAAGACTCTTCGCCACATCATAGGCATCGTTTTCAACTAATGCTTTTTCGATCAAACGATAAAGCTCGTCAAAGGAGAGGCGGGGGGCTCCGCCTTCCTCCTCCTCGGCCATTCGCTCAATTAAGCGATCCGCGACGATCCGGGCGGACTCCACCACGAGTTCCCGGTTTTTTGGGGTATATATCTCGTTTTCTTCCCTTGATATCATTAGGTTGGTCAATGCCTCCCCAATGACTTCGGCCACCTCGGCGATGTGGAAATCACGATCACCCGCGCCATCTGTAATTCGTACCTTCGGTACTTCAAATCTATTATCACCCAGGCCCTGAGCCCAATCGAAGCGAGGCTTATCCTTGCTGGGTGTTCCTGCTGCTTTTACAAGCAACTTATCTTCATCAAAAATCGTATTACGCATAAATCTTATCCTTACCCCTCAACCACCTATTAATTATTGTTAGAACCCCTGAGCTTACCAATCAAAGCTCGTCGTCAGCAACTTCGGACAAAGCAGAGGACTTTTGATATTCTGTCACACGGCCTTCGAAGAAATTCTGTTCTTTCTTAACGTCCATTGTTTCCGCTAACCAAGGGAATGGATTATCAAGTCCGGGATGAAGCACATCCAATCCAATTCCATTGAGCCGGCGATCAGCAATAAAATCAATGTAAGTGCAAAATTCATCGGAGCTCAACCCTACTGAATTTACAGGGAGGCAGTCCCGAATAAATTCTTTTTCCAGCTCAACTGCTTCTTTCATTAATTCAGTTAACTCGTCCTTGAAAGCCGGAGTCCACACATCAGGATTTTCGTCCACCAATACACGGAAAAGATTACGAAACAGTTCGATATGATTCGATTCGTCACGCAATGTGTAGCGGAACATTTGCCCCACGCCAGGAAATTTATTCTGGCGAGCAAGACTCAATATCATACCAAATAAGCCGTAGAACTGTGTTCCTTCCATGCACTGACCAAAAACGAATATATTTTTTGCAAATTCCTGCTTCTCAGCTGTTTGCGTTAAATCCATATCTCTACGCAAGCTCTTCGATACTTTAGTGACGAACTCGTTTTTCCTGCGAATGGTATCAACTTGTTCGAACATTGCCTCACATTCGTGAGGGTTAATTCCCAAGGAACTAATCATGTAAAGTAGACTGTCTGCGTGGATATTTTCCTCATGAGCATGGCGACCTAAAACAAGTTTAAGTTCGGGAGCAGTAACTAGTTCGCGTACCACATGCTGGATATTATCGCCCACAATTCCCTCCGCTGCTGAAAAGTAACCGATTCCCATCATTACAATCCAGCGTTCCGCATCACTCAATTCAGTTTGGCTCTTCCATTGCTCCACGTCTTTTTGCATGGGAACATCTTCCGGTTCCCAATGGTTTGCCTTCATTTTGCGGTAAAGATCGTATGCCCACTGGTACTTCAGAGGGAGTAAATTAAAGGTCATGGTATCACGCCCATTAATTACCTGTTTTTCTTGATATGCCTTCATTGCTTTTTCTTCGTCGAGAAGAAAAGTTTTTTCGCCAATTTTGAATTCTTTGTCCATCTGTATTGCTCCCTGTGTCGTTTGTTATTGTGCTAAAATATTTGTTATTTAATCGTATCAGTCAGTATGCTCCGAGTGTAATTTTGGGGAACGGAATTAGTCGGTTGCATAATTTGACCTTGTCTGTTGAAAAGAGAAAAGAAAAGAAAAAAATGAAAATTTTGTAAAGTTTTTGTTAACGTGGACACAATATGTAGTGTTTACCCTTGGTTAGAGACACAATATGTAGCGGTGTGAATAACTTTGGAGGTTGAATTAAAATGATCCTTTAAAAATAATGGGGAAACTAAAATTCACAAGAAAATCGTATTTTTTTTACTTTTCCAAGACAAAGTTATCACTAGTTGTTAATTTACTTATTCACAAAACCTAGTTTCCTCGCATATTTACAGGAGAGTAACATTTTGATAGTCCAAAAAACTATCTTATAAAATTATAAAAAATATTCATTTTGCTGGAAAGGATTCGATCAAAACCCAAAAAATAAGGCCTAAAATATGGTTCAAATCATAGAATCACAGGAATTAAAACAAGTCGTTCCAATTCGTTTTTGCGTGCCTGTCTCCTCGCGTGAGAAATTGTAGAATATCGCCAATCAAATAAATAGACCCAGTTATCAAAATCGTGCCATTAGATCTAGAATTTTTCAATTTATCCTTCGCTTTTTCTAAATTAAAATCGATTACTTTTCCCCTAAAAGAATCAGGGATTAAAGAACGAAGGTAATCAACCGTACAAGCACGGGGTTGCTCGACTTCAAAAAGTGTAATCGAACTGGCAAAGTCTAAAACCACATCAACAATCTCTTTCGCACGATCTTCTCCCAGTACCCCAAGCCAAATTTCTGGTTTTTCTGACAATGCGTCCAAGTTTTCCCGTAAGCAAATGGCACCGGCCGAATTATGACACGCGTCCAGAATAACTCGGGGAGAACCCTCGATTATTTGCCAACGTCCTAGCAGACTCACTTGATTTAACCCCTGACGGGCAAGATCATTCTTAATGGGAATCTTTTCTCTTACTATTTCCGCTCCACGCAGTGCCAAGGCTGCATTTGCTCTTTGGTACGACCCCTGAAGGTTGGTCTGGGGTCTTTCCTCTTGTACGAAATGAGAAATAGAGTGTAACTCTGAGTTCCGTTGAATCGCGATCTTTTGAACCACTTCCACGCTACAATTCGGCAAATCTCCAATAAGGACAGGCGTCTCCCTTTTAATGATTCCCGCTTTCTCCTGGGTTATTTCCTCAAGGCTGTTTCCTAAAATGGCACAATGATCCTTAGAAATCGTAGTGATAATGGATAATTCGGGAGCGACCACATTCGTGGAATCTAATCGCCCGCCCAAACCAGTCTCAATCACCGCAAGGTCTACCCCTTGCTTTTGAAAGTGCAAAAAGGCAATAGCGGTCATGAATTCAAAAAATGTGGGATGGTTCTCGCTTTCGTCCTCCTCCATTTTTTGGGCAAGAGGTTTTAATCGATCCACCCATTGGTTAATCTCGTCCTCGGTAATGTGTTCTCCATTAATTTGTATTCGTTCCCCCAATTCAATTAAATGGGGAGAAGAAAAGAGTCCCACCTTGTACCCATTCGCTCGATAGATTGAATCAAGCATGGCACAAACAGAACCTTTTCCATTTGTACCCGCAACATGAATGACTGGAAAATCGAGCTGTGGATTGCCAAGTAGCTTCACGAACTTCGACATTCGATCGATCCCGAAACTTGAGCCTCGATTACGGAGACTGTATAAAAATGAAAGAGTCTCGTTCACCAACGCTCCAGGTGAAATTTCCGGATTACTTAGATTTGGGCACTGCCCGAGTTTTTTTAGGAGCCGTTTTTCGGGCTGTCACTTTTTTCTTTGTAACCGGCTTATTACCCAAAGTTAGGAGATTGGTTGGTTCTTTGGTTTTTAAATTCACACCCAAATGACCCCGTAATGTAATTAAACGGTCACGCAAATCATGACGATCCACAATTTGATCCACTAATCCATGTTTCAGTAAAAATTCTGATGTTTGAAAACCCTCTGGCAGGTCGGCTCGGGTCGTTTCCTTAATCACACGTCTTCCGGCAAATCCTATTAATGCCTTAGGTTCGGCGATGATCACATCGCCCAAAGTTGCATAACTTGCCATGACCCCAGCCATCGTAGGATTGGTTAGAATCGAAAAATAAGGTACCTTGGCTTCTGCAAGTCGAGCCAGTGCCGCACTTGTTTTTGCCATCTGCATTAGGCTCAATATTCCTTCATACATCCTAGCACCACCCGAAGCAGAGACTACAATAACAGGCATCGAATATTCCAACCCGCGCTCAATTGCCCGGGTAATTTTCTCCCCCACTACCGAGCCCATACTTCCTCCTAGAAACCGAAAGTCCATTACCGCCAAGCTTACCCAGTGACCATCCATTTTTCCAATTCCGGATATAACTGCATCTTCCAGGGAAGTTTTCTTACGATTTTGCTCCAGTTTATCTTTGTAAGCAGCAAGTCCTTTGAATTCCAAAGGATCGAGAGAGGATAAAGTTGAATCGCACTCAACGAAGGTTCCTGGATCCAATAACGATTCTATTCGGTCAGGTGCAGCAAGTGGGAAATGGTAACCACTCGAAGGTACCACCATTAAGTTTTTCTTTAACTCCTTGGCAAAAACCATGTCACCGGTTTCAGGACATTTGGTAAAAACTCCCTTCGGTACTCCCTCACGGGACTTTACCACTACCTTCGAATATTTTGGTTTGCTAAAAAATGCCATAATTTAATCTTTTTTGTTATCCATGTCCCAAAGTTGCAACATTAACATTTTGAAAGCCTTCTTGCATTAATGCTTTTGCACATTCGTCCAAGGTCGCTCCAGTGGTGTAAACATCGTCTATCAGAATTAATTTGTTTTGTTTATTTAAACCCTTTTTATGCTTAAGGGCAAAAGCATTTTTTACATTCTTTTTTCGCTCAAACCGGTCAAACTCTGTCTGAGTTTCAGTATTTCTCGTTCGTGTCAGGGCATCAATTACTTGCACGCGATCTCCCAGGTCTTTTTTGAATGCATTCGCAATCCACACGCTTTGGTTAAAACCGCGCTTCCTCAATCGCTTTCGATGTAATGGAACGGGAATCAAAATTGAATCATGAAGAAATTCCCGAAAGGAATCATTTCGATTCAGCCATCGGGGCAAATCTTTCAACACATCCTTCACTCCATGATATTTGATCTCATGGATTATTTTTTTCCCATTTTGGTCGAGAAGGAATAAACACTTCCCTCTTTTAAAACGGGGCGGATCTTCTCGACACCCCGCGCAAACCAATCCGTTAAAATCAAAACCACTCATCGGAATCCCACAATACTTACAGCCATTTTTGGTAATCCAAGCCAATAAATCCTCGCATTCTAAACACATGTAAGAAAGTCCATCCTGGTAAGGAGCCTTTTCACATACCGGACAGATTCCCGGAAAAATTAAATCGGAAAGATAATTCAAATATTCCTGATACAATTTCATTTCGATCAAAAATCTGGCCTTAATAATAAACCTGCTCAAGGCACAAGCCCTTTGCCGGTGCACTTACCACCACCTCCGTCCGTTTCCTGCTTTGTAATATTTCCCGGATGGTATCGGCTTCAATACGCCCTCTTCCCACTTCCAATAAGCCTCCCACCATACTGCGCACCATTTTGTAAAGGAAACCACTCCCCTCGACTTCAAATTGGAACTCCTTTTCTTTCTGATTAACGGTCATGTTCCAAATTTCTTTTACTGGATCTTCTTTTTCTTCCTTTCGGTGAGAAACTGCAAAGGCACTGAAGTCATGAGTTCCCACTAAAAACTGGGACGCTTCCCTCATCGCTTCCAGATCATAACTTTTATTTTTTAACGAGATGCAAAATCCCTGCTCCTGTGGCATAGCCCAACCCCTTACCGCCCGATAAAGGTAACGCTTTCCTTTGGCCGAACTGATGGCATGAAAAGAGGGGGAAACTGGTTCAATCGAAAGTGGACAAATGTCAGAGGGAAGATGGGCACGTATTGCCTGTAACATATTATCTACGCCATGCGTCCATTGATGATCGAAGTGAAAAACCTGCCCATTGGCATGAACCCCCGCATCTGTTCGACCCGCTCCTATCGTTCGGATCGGAGTAGAAAAAATATTGTGCAATGCATCCTCAATTTTATTTTGTACCGCGTCATTAGTGGGTTGCTTTTGCCAACCGGCATAGTTTGTTCCTTCGTAGGCACACACACAGCACCATCGTTTACCAGAATCAACTTCTTCGTTTTTCATTGTGCCTAGTCCTGTGGAGGAGGAATCACATTTCGATTTTCAATAAAGTCGCGTAGTATAATTCCAGCTGCTGAGGCATCAATTTTCCCTAAATTTTTCTTCTTCTTTTTATTGGATTGTACCCCTAACGACTCCTCGGCAGCCAAACTGGTTAGTCTCTCATCCACTCGGTGGACAGGCATGGCAAAACTCTTTTCCAAGGTCGCAATAAAGACGTCCACTTCCTTCGCCCGCACCCCTACTGTTCCATCCATATGGATTGGATACCCCACAATAAGTTCGTTCACTTCCTTCGCTTCAATCAAATCTGCGATGCGGTCCAGATAGGATTGATCATCGACTCCTGGAACCGCTCCGATTGGTAAGGCTATGCCCAACTCATCAGCCCATGCCAAACCGATCCGTTTGGTCCCGTAATCAATCCCGAGATAAACCGGCATACAGTTAAGTTAAGTCAGGGTGTGCTTCCCCCACTTTCCGGGCAAGTTCCTTCACTTCTTGGGCACGGTCTTTATGGCATACCATGGTGGCATCCCCGGATTGAACGACAATTAAATCTTCCACTCCAAGGAGGGTTATACAATGCCCTTGTTCTGAAAAAGCCAAGTTTCCCTTCGAATCCACCGCAATTCCCTCTCCCTTAAACACATTTCCATTTCCATCTGCCGGATAATGTCTTTCTATCGCCGGCCATTCCCCCACATCATCCCAGTCAAAATCAGACTCCAACATGACTACCCCCTCCGCTTTTTCCATAACGGCAAAATCGACGGAAATTTTCTCCAGTTTTGGATAGACTTTTTCCATCGCTCCAAGGAGAGAACCTGTCGAAGTAAAGTCTGCCTGTAATTCTTTTAAACCCGCCGAAAGAACGGGGGCATGCTTTTCGATAGCGGAAAGTATAACCGAAGGTCTCCAAACAAACATTCCTGCATTCCAAAAATATCCACCCTCACTTAAGTACTCCTCCGCCGTGCTTAAATTGGGCTTCTCCACAAATCGATCGACCTTGGAAACAGGTCGGTTCAGTACCTTATTCAATTCCTCTCCCTGAGAAAGATATCCATAACCAGTCGCCGGAAAACTTGGCTTAATTCCAATTGTGACCAGGTAATCATCTTGTTCAGCCGCTTCAAAAGAACTCGTTAATACAGAACGGAAGCCCTCTCCGTCCTCAATTACATGATCCGCTGGCAACAATGCAAATGCGGCATCCTTTGCTTCTTGGTCCACTAATAAAGCGGCCAACCCCACTGCTGCGGCAGTGTCTCTTCCCTCGGGCTCTCCAATCACTCTCTCGGGGAGTAGTGCGGGACAACTCTCCAGGACCGCGTCCCGTTGTTCTTTATTGGTAATCACAAACACATTTTCCGGTGGTACTAACCCCTTCAAACGATCCACAGTTTGGGCAAGCATTGGAGAATCCCCCACGATGGGAAGAAGGTGCTTGGGACGCGTTAAACGACTTTGAGGCCAAAAACGCTCACCGCGTCCGCCTGCCATAATTACTACAAACCGATTGCTCATACCCTCAAGCCATGCCACGCCACTGATGAATGGCGAGTTTAAAAATCCTTCGCTCCATTCCACTCTGTAAAAAATTCATACAATACCCCTGAATCGGCTCATAGCATACTTGCCATCCAAGAATGCATTCCTTATGTTCGATCCTTTATTTTTATTTATATTAGGCATGAAACGTAGCCATCACTGCAATCAACTTCGCAAAGACAACGCCGGATCTCCCGCCACTTTAATTGGGTGGATCGATTCCTTACGCGACCACGGAGGCGTCTTCTTTCTCGACCTCCGCGATCGGGAAGGAAAGACCCAGGTCGTACTCGACCCCGAAAACCAGACCCTTTCCGAACTCTTCCCCAAGCTCAAACCCGAAAGTGTGATTGAGGTAAAGGGAGAAGTCCGCAACCGCGACGAAGGTACGGAGAACAGCAACTTGGCCACCGGAGATATCGAGCTCTTTGCCAGTTCCATCATTGTCCATAACCAGTCGAAAACGCCTCCCTTCCCCATGGACGACTCTGCCGATAAGGTGGGCGAAGACCTCCGGCTTACCTATCGCTATCTCGACCTTCGCCGAGAGAGCAACCTGAACACACTCAAGCTTCGCCACCGTGCATCGATGGCAATTCGGGAATTTTTTGACAAGCAGGACTTTCTTGAAATCGAGACACCGATTCTGTTTAAGAGCACACCCGAAGGAGCCCGTGAATTTCTCGTCCCCAGCCGGATGAACGAAGGAAAATTCTACGCCCTCCCCCAATCCCCCCAGCAGTATAAACAAATGCTAATGGTCGCCGGGATTGAGCGCTACTATCAACTTGCCCGTTGCTTCCGCGACGAAGACCTCCGGGCAGACCGCCAGCCCGAGTTCACTCAGGTCGATATTGAAATGTCCTTCATTGACCGCGAGGACATGTACGCCCTGATCGAAGGTCTCCTCTCCACGGTATGGAAAGAAACTCTCGGCGAGGAAATCACCACTCCTTTTCTTCGCATGCCCTACCACGATGCAATGAACCGCTTCGGTTCCGACAAGCCCGACATGCGCTTTGGTATGGAAATTCAGGACTTTTCCGAAGACTTCCGCGAGTCCGACTTCAAGGTATTTGCCGGCACTGTAAAATCGGGCGGGTCGGTAAAAGCATTTAATGCCAAGGGACTTGCTGATATTACTCAGGGCGAACTCAAACACCTCGAAGAAACCGCCAAATCCCTCGGAGCAAAGGGGCTCGCATTTATTAAATCCGAAGGAGGAGAGTGGAAATCCCCCATCCTCAAATTTCTTTCTGATGCCGAGCAGGAAACTCTCAAGTCTAAACTCGAAGTGGGAGACGGAGATATCATATTCTTCGCAGCCGGCTCCTGGGATAGCTCCTGCAATATCCTTGGTCGTGTCCGTTTGGAAGCGGCTACACTTTTAGAAAAGCGGGGTCAGGCACTTCGCGATCCCAAGGACTGGAAGTTTCTCTGGGTGATCGATTTTCCATTGATGCACTTCGAAGAGGAGGAGGGTCGCTATGTGGCATCACACCATCCGTTCACCGCGCCAGTGGAGGAAGATTTACCCTTACTCGAATCCGAACCCAAAAAGGTACGGGGTCAACACTATGATATCGTGCTCAATGGAGTGGAACTAGGAGGAGGTAGTATCCGTATTCACCAGCCCGATGTGCAAAAGAAAATCTTTGAGGATGTCCTCAATATTCCGGCCGATGTGGTAAAAAGCCAATTTGGCTACATGCTTGAATCCTTCGAATATGGTGCCCCACCCCACGGTGGGATTGCCCTCGGCCTCGACCGTTTAATTACCATCCTCGCGGGTAAGGAAAGTATCCGCGATGTAATCGCCTTTCCCAAGACTCAAAAAGGACAGGACTTGATGACCGACAGCCCCGGTACTGTAACCGATCGCCAACTCCGCGACATCAAGGTCAAGTCCACCGCCGAGGACGTCTAAACCTTATTTTATTCGAAGCCCATCCGGTGTCCTTCACTTAATCATGAAACACCGGATCATTTCTGCTTTTTTACTCCTCATTCTCTCTCCGGGGGGATTTGCGCAATCCATCCAGGCTGATTCTCCGAAAACTGGCGAATCCATTGCCCGCCGGTATGCACGCTCCGAAGAGATCGCTCCGAAATTTCAAAAGGCATATCAGCCATTGAAATTGAATTTCCAATGGAAGGACAATGGAATCATCCTCAAAACAGGAAAAGGAAAGACTGCCCAGGAAGAATTCATTGAGGGCAAGACTGGTAAAATCAAAAAATCCATTTCCCTGGAGCCAGCCAAAGACGAAGACGATTCTTTATTTCTTCCCCCCCAATCTCGTTGGGGTCGCAGTTCCTCCAGTTCTGATAATATATCCATCACCTTTCAAAATTCCTTCCCCCGTCCGGTCCGTGTTTACTGGGTAGATTTGCAAGGGGAACTTAAAAACTATGGAACAATCCCACCCAAGGGCGATATGTCGATCTCCACCTTTGCAGGTCATCAATGGGTACTCGATTTTTCCGCCAACGATCTGACCGGTATCTTTACCGCCTCCAACCATGACTGTATTGCCAAAATTGACTCCCGCTCCCGCCGGGTGGCAATGAAACAATCTCCCCCCGCCCCCAAGCCTGACTCCACTCCTGCTTCAAAATTGGTTATTCGCGAACATAATGTCTGGTTCATCAGAAAAGATAAAAAGGATATTCAACTGACCCGCAAAGGAACAGAGGAAGATTCCTTCCTCAATGAATTTCGCTACTCGCCCAACAAGCGCTACGCCCTTGGTTTTCAATCCACCCGGGTCATCCCCCGGAAGATCCCCCTACTTCGCAGTTCTCCCATAGATCAGATTCAACCCACCATCGAATTTATCAATTATCCTAAACCAGGCGATCCCCGTCCTCAACGTCGCCCCATCCTCTTTGACCTCAAAAAGAAGACCGCCATTCCGGTGGACGAAGCTTCATTCCTTGATTCCTGGTCAGTTCAATTTAAGCACTGGTCCAAAGACAGTCGGTCCGCACATGTTCTATATAACAAGCGTGGACACCAGGAACTCGCCCTTCTTTCAATCGATGCCTCAACCGGAAAAGTGACCGACCTCGTTCGGGAATCTCCTGATACATTTGTGGATTATTCCCAAAAAACCATGCTTCACTGGCTCGACCAGTCCGAGCAATTAATCTGGGCCAGCGAACGGAGTGGATGGAATCATCTCTATCGGATCGATGCCTCAAATGGGCAGGTAATCAATCCCATCACCAAGGGAAAATGGGTGGTTCGAAAAATTGAACATGTGGATGAAAAGAGTGAGGTTGTTTGGTTTTCTGCACTAGCCATTCACCCGAAACAGGATCCCTACCACCTCCATCTGGCCAAAGTAAACTTGGACGGATCAGACCTGACAGTTCTGACCCAGGGGGACGGAACTCACCGCTGGGAATTCAACCCCGAACGCACTCTCTTCGTGGACTGCTGGTCCAGAGTCGATCATCCCGAAGTTGCTCAATTACGCTCCGCCCGGGATGGCTCACTTATTAAAGAACTCGCCCGTCAGGATATTTCGGCTCTTTTAAAAGAAGGTTACTCCATGCCCATTCGCTTCTCCGCTCCCGGACGGGATGGAAAGACTATGATCCATGGATTTCTTATCCAACCGACCGAGTTTGATCCCAACCGAATCTATCCCGTGATCGAAAACATCTATGCCGGCCCGCATGGCTTTCATGTCCCTAAAAAGTTTGGTCTCCAGATATCCCAGAGACGATTGGCCGAACTCGGATTTGTCATCGCCAAAATTGATGGAATGGGCACGAATTGGAGATCCAAGAAATTTCATGATCATTGTTGGCAAAACTTGGCCGATGCCGGCTTTCCAGACCGTATTGCCTGGCTCAAAGCGGCCGCTCGAAAATATTCATGGCTCGATCTATCCCGAGTCGGAATTTATGGCGGAAGTGCCGGTGGACAAAATGCCCTATCTGCCCTCCTCCACCACGGAGAATTTTACAAAGCCGCCGTCAGCGACTGTGGATGCCATGATAACCGGATGGATAAAATTTGGTGGAACGAGGCATGGATGGGAAAAATGGGTCCCCATTACGAACAAAGCTCCAATGTATTTCATGCCCATAAATTACAGGGTAATCTTATGCTCACCGTCGGAGAGCTGGATAAAAATGTCGACCCCGCCTCCACCCTTCAGGTGGTCGATGCCCTCGTCCGTGCAGGCAAGGATTTTGAATTCTTTATGATTCCCGGAGCCGGTCATGGGATTGGGGAAGGAAAATATTTATTCCGCAAACGAATCGACTTTTTTGTACGCTCTCTCCTGGGCGTTGAGCCTTAAGGGTAAGATCTTTCATTTTTTGTCTAATTGATCAAGACGACCCTTGTCATTGCGAGGAGGGAAGCGAAGCGAGCGACGCGGCAATCCATCGTGTCTCGAGGGAGGCATTCGGATAAGTGCGGTTCGCTTACTGGTTCCCAGTGGATCGCCACGGGCTACGCCCTCGCGATGACAAGGCGTGGAAATGAATCCAGTGTGCGGTTTGAGTACAGTATAAAACACATTTGTCATTGCGAGGAAGAAACGCAAGTGACCGACGCGGCAATCCACTGCATACAATGGACGCGTTCGGATAAGTACGGTTCGCGTACTGGTCCCCAGTGGATCGCCACGGGCTTTCAGCCCTCGCGATGACAAGGTGGAAAGAAATGGAGGGTATTGTCAACCCTGCGAAACTGTCGATTTTATAAATAGAATCCCAAAGCCAGATTTCAGAGGTGTGAATATTTTTTACACTTCAATGAAAAAGATTCATGGAAATTTTGTACTTTTTTTGAGTTTTAAAATTCTTGGCACGACTTATGCAAACTCGGTATCGAATAATACATCACTTGAGTATAAATAACTGAATAGTAACAACTAACAAAAAATGAATACAAAACACGCATCACTCACCAGCATAGGAACCGCCCCATGGAAGTTTTTACTTCTGGCGGCCGCTTTGCTTTTTTCTTACGCCCTGCCCGTTCACGCAGATGACCATGTGGAAGCACCCGCTGTCACGGAAGTCGAAGAGGAGGCTGGCCCAGTCGACGACTACAATGAGCTACTCGAAGCACAGGGCGAATACGCTCCGGCTTACGATTTCTTCACCACATCCATGCTTTGGACAGTAATCGCAGCGGCCTTGGTCTTTCTAATGCACCTTGGGTTTGCCACACTCGAGTCCGGTCTTTGCCAGAGGAAGAATGTGGTTAATGTTCTCTTTAAAAATGTGTTTATCATTTCTATAGGTGTCGTTACCTATGCCTTTTTTGGATTTAATACTCATTACCCTGGGGAATTCAACGGATGGTTTAGTTGGGGAGGTATGATCGGAGACTTGAATGCGGATGGTGGCAACACTTGGGGATACGGCGGACTGGGCTTGGCCATGACTGGATTTGGTGATTTTATCTTTCAGGCCATGTTTGCTGCAACGGGTGCAACTATTGTTTCAGGTGCGGTTGCTGAACGGGTGAAACTCGGTTCGTTCATGATATTTGCTGTACTCTTTGTGGGTGTTGCCTACCCCATTGCTGGATCATGGCATTGGGGCGGAGGAGTTTTAGCCGACATGGGATTCAAAGATTTCGCGGGTTCCACAGTGGTTCATGCATTTGGTGGATTTGGTGCCTTAGCCTGCGTAATGGTATTGGGACCAAGAAAAGGAAAGTATACCGAAAACGGTATCAAGCCAATTCCTGCCCATAGTTTCCCCCTTGCTGCGATTGGAGTATTCTTACTCATGTTTGGATGGTACGGATTTAATGGCGGTTCGGTACTTTCGGCAGAGCCGGGTGCATTAGGTCTGGTATTTACCACCACAACACTCGGTGCTTGTGCCGGTGCATTAGGTGCGATCACAGTCTCTTGGTTTATGCTCAAGAAGCCTGACCTTTCCATGGCATTGAATGGATTACTCGCCGGTTTGGTTGGAATAACTGCAAACGCAGATGTTATTTCAGTAAGCGGTGCCTTGATCATTGGATTAATTGCCGGTGGTTTGGTTGTGGTATCCATTATCTTTCTCGACAAATCCAAAATCGATGACCCAGTCGGTGCTATTTCCGTACACGGTGTATGCGGAGTCTGGGGTACAATCGCAGTGGCCATTTTTGGTACAGGTGATTTCTCGATGGCGACCCAAATTAAGGGAACCCTACTGGTGAGTGTCTTTGCATTCGTCTTTGCTTATATCGTATTTTCTGTACTGAAAGCGGTCATGGGAGTACGAGTCAGCGAAGAAGAAGAGGAAAGAGGTCTTGACATTTCCGAGCATGGTCAGGAAGCATACACTAACTAAAGACGGCTCTTGCACCACAAAACTATAATTACAAAGAAGGATTCATATGAAATTAATTAAGGCCATTATTAAGCCATTTAAATTAGAAGAAGTTAAAGACGCCCTGTCCGAAATTGGAGTCGAAGGGATGACCGTTTCCGAGGTAAAGGGCTTTGGAAGACAAAAAGGACATACCGAGATCTACCGGGGAAGTGAGTACACTGTAGACTTCCTACCCAAGGTAAAACTTGAAATTGCAGTGGCAGATGACATCGTAAACAAGGTAGTTGATGCCATTGTAAGCGCTTCGCAAACCGGAAAGATTGGAGATGGTAAGGTATTTATTATTCCAATTGAAGAGGCCGTTCGAATCCGAACGGGAGAAAAGGGGGATGTTGCTCTCTAATCAGTAGTTCGCGACTCGCTGATCAATATAAATCTTATCAAGGCTCGATTCTTCGGAATCGAGCCTTTTTTATACACCTACCCCAAAGACCGGAAAGAAAAAGGAAGATAATCTGAAATCCTGTATGTATTCTATTCATTTTCTTAATGAATTAACTTCATGGCAAGATTCTTGCAGTAGGGTTTATCGTAAATCAATCGGATCGCTTTTCTTTTCCAGTAAAGAGGTTCACATAAAATAAATCCAAGTAATCAAAAATAACCTGATTAATCCATCGCGACATGAATATAATCTCACACCTAAGAAACCTTCTCCCCCTTATGATCCTACTCTCAATGAGTAGTTTTGGATTTTCCCAAAATTCAGATCAAAATCAGTCCTCTTTCGCAGAGACTGACTTAGTAATTACAACCGAGACTATGGAGGATAGTTCAGCAGAAGAAACCTCATTAGACTCGGGTAATACCGCATGGATGATTACGGCCACGGCCCTGGTATTATTTATGACTCTTCCCGGATTGGCTTTATTTTATGGAGGCCTGGTTCAATCGAAGAATGTACTCTCCGTGTTAATGCAGTGCTTCGCCATTGCATGCCTCGCTTCTCTATTATGGGTGGTTTGCGGATACAGTTTATCCCTAACCCCGGGAGAGAACGAATGGATTGGTGGAACCTCGGCTTTTTTCCTCGAATCATTGAGTATGGAAAACCTGAATGGTGATATCCCGGAATCAGTATGGGTAATCTTTCAAATGACATTTGCCATTATAACCCCCGGTCTGATTGTGGGTGCCTTTGTGGAAAGAATTAAATTTTCTGCGGTTCTTTTATTTAGCGGACTTTGGCTATTGGCGGTTTATTTCCCCGTTTGCTACTGGGTATGGGGCGGCGGTTGGTTGGCCGAAAAAGGGGTGATTGATTTTGCCGGTGGTATTGTGGTACACGCAACAGCGGGTGCATCTGCACTTACCCTGGCCTGGATGCTTGGACGAAGGCAGGGCTTTCCAAAAAGTTTAAGACCCCCACACAATCCCGGCATGGTCATGATTGGTGCATCCATGCTTTGGGTCGGATGGTTTGGCTTTAATGCAGGCAGTGCAGCGGCGGCTAACGAAAGTGCCGGTATGGCGATGCTGGTTACCCACATTTCCGCGGCGACTGCAAGTTTGGTATGGATGTTTATTGAATGGAAAAAAACCGGCAAACCCGGCTTGGTGGGCATCGTAACTGGAACCATTGCCGGACTTGCCACGATTACTCCAGCCTCCGGCAGTGTGGGGCCAATGGGTGCGATTATTATCGGGGCTTCTGCAGCAATCGTCTGCTACTTTGCTTGTGGGTTTGTAAAAGAAAAGCTGGGAGTAGATGACTCTTTGGATGTGGCAGCAGTTCACGGAGTGGGTGGAATCTTGGGTACACTGATGGTTGCTTACCTCGGTTGGAATACTGACCTTGGAGGTTTAGGAATATCTCTGGACAGCTGGCAGGATCAACTGATTGTTCAGGCACAGGGTTGTGTGGCAGCAATTGTACTCTCCGTGGTCGCGACTTATCTGATCGTGAAAATTATATCTCCTCTGTTAGGAGGCAGTATTCGAGTTTCTGAGGAGGACGAAACAAAGGGGCTTGACCAAGCCTTGCATGGAGAGAATGCTTACACACTTCATTAAATTTTCTTACTCTCTAATCTATTTAAAATGAAATTAATAAAATCTATCATTAAACCCTTTAAACTCGAAGATGTGAAAGACGCACTCTCCGAAATCGGAATTGAAGGAATGACTGTAATTGAAGCCAAAGGGTTCGGCCGTCAAAAAGGACACACCGAAATTTATCGCGGGAGTGAATATACCATCGATTTTTTACCCAAGGTCGTGGTCGAGGTGGCAGTACCGGACGATCTTTGTGATAAAGTCATTGATACCATTGTCAAGGCAGCCAAGACTGAAAAGATTGGCGATGGAAAAGTATTTGTTCTTCCTATTGAACAGGCAATTCGAATACGAACTGGCGAGCAGGGAGAAGAAGCACTTTAACCTTAAATCAAGCTATTTAAGGTCCATAGCAACCAGGCAACGGTTGCATAAAGTGGGAATGCCATTCCTTCTTTCAGCGTATTCATCCACTCACCCGGTTTAGGCAGTCGACTGATCCACTTGGGAAAGATTGAAAGTAAAAGGTAGGGTGTGGAAAGCCCGACCGCGATACTGGTAAATACTACAAAAGCGGAGAACCAAGGCATGGCAAGTGCAGCTCCAACGGCCGCTCCAAGAAAAGGGGCCATACAGGGTGTGGCAACAATAGTGGCCAGGAAACCAGAGAAGAATGAACCCAGGTATCCTGTCTTCTGAGATAATTGACTCCCCACCCCGGTCAAAGACATTCCCATTTCGAACACTCCGCTTAGACTGAGGGCAAATAGGAGTAGAAAAATAGACAGGCCAAATACGAAAACCGGTTCCTGCAGTTGAAAACCCCAACCAAGTTCTCCGTCAATACTTTCCCGTAATCCGAGTAAAACTCCAACCAGGATCCAAAAAGAAAGAATTACGCCAACCGTAAATATGATTCCATGTCTCCGAATTTTTCCGGGGTCTTCTCCCGCCTGTTTTACAAATGACATAATTTTAAGCCCAAGAACTGGAAAGACACAGGGCATTAAATTCAGTATTATCCCACCCAAAAAAGCAAAGCCAAGGAGAGTAAGAAAACTATCTCCCAGCGGTGCAGTAAAAGCTTTCTCCTTCTCGATTACACTTAACACTATTTTCTGGGTTAAAATTTCGGGTAAAAGTATACCTTGCTTTTCCGCTTCTCCCTTATTTTGTGCCGGGTAATAAACATATAATGGAACCCCTTCCCTTCCAAACTTTTGCAAAGCTTGCAGAATAAGAGGACCCCGTTTTGTCCAGTCCGCCTGCAAGGCAACAATTCCCAGTTCCTTAAACTTTTCAATCACCGCTTTCTTCTTATACACTACCTTGTTTACCTGGCAGGACATACACCATCTGGCAGTAAAATCGACAAATACCGGACTGCCTTCCAAACGTAATGATTCTTCAATCTCAGGAGTCCAGGGGCTCCAATTGATTTGAGTATCGAGATCGGGTTCCTCCCCGGGGTAGCCTAGCCAAATTCCAAAAGTAAAGAGTGCCAGGGAGAGGATACGAAAGAAAGTGCGGACAGGAGACGGCTTGACTGGATAATTTGTTTTTCCGTAAAGCCAAATAGACATTGCCACCAAAATAAGCCCAAGCATAACCAATAACTGATTAAAGCCAGATTCAACCTGGGGCACCTCATTTGTCTTGGAAATCTTAATATTTTCCTGTGCCACGCCATACGAGACTTGATCCACTGATAGATCAATATTCCATCCGCCCGGAAATTGAGGGTGAGAAAGTACGCCTTTTAATGTGGAGGAAAAACCTGCCGAAGATGAATCCTTCGAGAGTTGGACAGAAATTCTGCCCTCCTGGTCTTTTTTAAATTTTTGCTTTTCGCCATGGGTAAAGAAATCTCCTTCAGGATAAAAATAAAAACCGCTTAGATCTAAATCCGCAAGAGGAGCTTTTGCCAAGGACAACACAATTGCATCTTCTTTCATAACTGCAGACAATTGAATATCCTCGGGCATAGCTTGAGGCAGTTCAGACAAAGCAAGTTCAACCTTTTCCTTAAAAAGTATTGAGGGGGTGGTTTGGTTGGAAACAGGAATACTCAGTTTTAATTCCTGATCGAAGGGGATACAATTACCCTCATCGCAAATGAGAGTGGACAGCTGTGCAGTTAAAGAAATCACATCGTCTGCAAATGAAGCACCCGAATCAACTTGCAAGCGAGCCAGTAGAAAAAAGGTATCCTTATGGACATAACTGACTAACTCTTGAAACTCGTAGAGCATCGGTGTGGGAAACTGAGCCTCCCCCATCTCCACGCCCTCCGGCAAAACCCAATTGATAGAGGTGGGAAAGCCAGTTTGTCCGGCAGTCTTCCAATAAGCATGCCACCGTGGTGCCAATTTGAATTGAAAGAGTAACCAAGCACCGTCTCCTGACTTTATTTCTTCTACTTCCGAGGAAAGTGTGACTTCAATTAAGTCACTCGCATTCTGAGCTTTCGTATAATGAAGAGTCGAAAATAAAAAAGTGAATAAAATAATCCACCTAACCAAATGCGTTCGAGGCATATTACAGTCTAATGCTTATGGTAAAAATGGATTCAAAGAAAATGAACCTCGTGAACTTTCCGTAAATTCCCGAACAGAATTCAATAATGGAGAGGGCCAGGAGACGTACTTCGGCAAGCTGAGCATCACATGAGTTTGTGGAATTCGATCAAATCCAACTTCCAAACCGGATAAGAAAGTCTCAAATGCCTTGTCCCATGCCAAGGGAGTGTAGACCGGTTTTCCCTGATCACTCGCAGTAAAACCTAATCGAGTAAGTGCCATTTTCTCCACTTCCTCCTCATTTGCAGGAAGAGATGCGATCGGGGTAATGGCATAAAACCACTTTCGGGCAGTTTCACGACTAAGAGCGTTAATATTCGTGTTCAAGTTTTCCCCGCTTTGTAACTTTTCGAAATTTACTTTCCCTAACCCTTCATAATGGGAACGAGGAACTTCAGATCGATCATACTCCGGTAAATTTCCCGCCAATACAAAAACCAGATCGGGATCAAAACTAATTGCCGTACTCAAACCATACCATGGACCAATAATTCCTGCAATCGGCTTGGCATATAACAACTCCTTTGGATAGTATTGGTTTCTATCGACTTTTAAAGATTCCCGGCTATCCCCCAAACTGGTGATCCAATCTATGGCATATTTCTTGTTTTCCTGACTTGCCTTTAAGATTGTTTTTCCAAGTGCAGCGGTTTCTCGTAAATTCCAATACAATACAAGATTAAAATAGGAATTGGGAGATAGGGTGATAATGGAAGAAACTAAGGCTTCTTTTGATTGATTAAACTGTTCAACAGAGTCATTTCCATCCAGGACATAAGTACCCACATCGAGAAGATAGACAACGTGGCGCCCCTCGTAAGATCTTCCTAAAAAAGTAACTTCGTTCTCTGGTTCAGTTGCAACAACGGGTGGAATGAGAGAAGGAATCGCTATTTTACCGGGTTGAGCAAGAAGGTTTTCAATATTATTGTCCTGACTTTTACTGGGCAAGGGTTTGACACGCGCATTTTCTAGCATTACCTCAATATCGGTATCTTTTGCTTCCTCTTTCTTTCCCTCAGTGGGGGGAGCAACTGCATCGGGAAAACGGTCAACTAAATTGACTGGCGAATCGATTGAATTGATTTCATCCTCAACCAATTCTTCTTTTTTATTGTCATTGTTTAATAAATAAACAATTCCAAAAATAAGTAAGCCCAGATTGGTAAATAGGCTGAAAATAAGAAAAAGTTTTGCCAACGGCCCCATCTTCTTTTTCACATGGCGGGACTTCGAATTGTACTGCTGGGATTGATCAAAAATTTTTCCCCCATTTTGGATCAAGTGATCGTGCCAGGATTGAAACTCTTCTTCGGACACACCATACTTTTTACTCTGTTCCCCCTTCGGAACATTTCTAATAATCGATTCCAGTACGATTCGTAACTTTTGTTCTCCAGAAAATTCTTCGGACATAAGACAGTATTATTAAAGAATGAAGCTTTCTCGTGCAACTGCCAATCCACATATTGCCGCAGTCTCTAAGCGTAGTGTGTTCGAACCTAGACTGAATGGAGTGAATCCATTTTCTTCACCCAGTAATTCTTCTTTTTCACTCCACCCTCCCTCGGGTCCAATTAAAATCGATACCCGGGCGGATGTGCCGCTTTTCAAATTCTTAATGGGAGCAGATTGGGGGGATAAAGTTCCTATCAAGATTTCATCTTCCTCTTGAATCGTGGTAAGGAAAAAAGAAAAGGTTTGCGGAAAGTCAAAATGTGGAAGCCATGGGTTGCCGGATTGTTTACAGGCATCGATTGCGATTTTTTTCCATTTTTGAATTTTTACATCCTGCTTCTTTGTCGCGTTTTTGGATTCTGAATGATCGGTGATTAAAGGGGTCAATTGAGCGACTCCCAACTCCGTGAGCGGGCGGATCAAATCCTCCCACCTATTCCCCTTGGGTAATGCAACGGCGAGACGAAACGCAGGCTGTAGCGGGGCGGAAAACTTTTTGTCCACAACCCGTAATTCGACACACTTTCGGTCCATCCGATTAATCTCAGTTAAGTATTGATTCCCTCGCCCGTCAAGCGCCTCGATGGAATCCCCTGTTTGCAGGCGTAGTACCTTGCTTAAGTGGTGACTTTCGACCTCATCCAATAAAATAACATCTTCCGACTCCATAAAGTCGGGTTCGAAAAAAGTTCTCATTGTACGAGGCATCTTTCTTGTTTAAATACAAAGTCTTCCATTTGGCAATCACCCTCAGTCTTCTGTTCAATAATGCAAATTAGCAATTTTCACCATTTCAACCCGATCGCTCCATGAGAATATGTGGAGGATTAGCCCGAGGAATTCCTTTACAGGTAGCCAAGGGGATAGAAATTAGACCGGCCACGGATGCAAACCGGGAAAGATTATTTTCATCGCTTGGTGCGAGTGTCATGGAAACCCATTTTCTCGATTTGTTTGCGGGAACTGGATCTTATGGTCTGGAGGCACTCAGTCGGGGAGCTAGTGGTGGAGTTTTGGTAGAACAGCATAGAAAAGCGGTAAGTAGTCTGCAAAAAAACATTTCAAATGTTTGTAAAAGTGCAAAGGTGGAGCAAAGCCTAGTAATGATTGAACGACGAGATGTGATCGAGTATCTCAAAAGCGAACAATCCAGCTTCGATCTTATTTTTCTTGATCCACCTTATTCTTTATTCCCCAAATTGGGGTCGCAGATTTTTGAATTAATTAAAAGAAATCAAATTATTAAAAAAGCGGGGTTCCTGATTCATGAAGCTCCGCCTGAAGAAGAATCAGATTTTGAAGGTTGGAATCTCGTTAAAACAATCGGAAAGAGTAAAAAAGGCTCTCCTTTATTCCGGTTATTTCAAGTAGAAAATTAACTCTTCCAAAATTGACTTACCAATTGGCCAATTGCCACTACCACCGCAGTTTCTTGGCGCAGGACTCGATCTCCTAAAGAAAGAAGTAAGAACTCAGATGCTCTTAACTGTTTTCTTTCCGCGTCCGACCATCCACGTTCCGCCCCCACTGCTACAAGGTAATGAGTACTTTCTTTCTTACCACGGGAAGCAGTAAGAACTCCTGTACTTTCGTAATTATCAAGGGCAATTCGATAAGAATCCCCGGATTGGGACTCGATACATTCAGCCAGGTTGGACCAAATTGTACATCGAGGGATATAAGTACAAAAAGCCTGCTCGACCCCCTTTTGTATCTTTTCTTCCCATTCCTTTGTCTTCCACAGTTTACTATCCCGATAGGACGGTTCGGATTTATCCGAAATAAAGAAATCAATACTGGAAACTCCAAGTGTACTGGCTTGTTCCAAGATCTTTCTGCAAGTTTGTGGGCGAGAAAGCCCCACCAATAAGCCAACAGGATACAAATCATTGGTATGATCTTGATTCCACTTGATCGACAACTTTACATCATTCCTATTTAATCTAACAATTGTTGCTTTCCCACGCGGGCCATTACGTACCCCAATATCAATCGTATCCCCCAATTTCGCATTAAACACCTGAAGAATATGAGTTCCGGCTTCTCCATTGACCGGCAATTCCAGAGAAGAAACCTTCTCCGCGATTAGAAGAATATTCAATTCTGACAGAGCCAGAGGGCTTGATAGGGTCGTAGGGCAAACGACTCATTATCAAAAGAAAACTCTCCGCCACTAATCAAGTCTTTAACAGAACCATTGGATAAATAAGATGCCAATGTTTGTTTTTGATTACTCTTCACTTCATGGGGAAGGAAATTAAAAAGACAGATAATTACCTGACTTCCGTCCAATGACCTTCTCTCAAAAGCAAAAATCTCATCCCCCAATTCGATCACTTTTTGAGATGCATCCGGATGAAAGGCCGGGCACGACGCCCGTCTGCGCAACACTCGAGTGTACCATTCAAAAATTTCTCCCGAGTTACTTTCTTCATCCTCTAAAAGGGTTTCCAATTCTTCACTTTTCCATTTCTTCCGGTTAATAGTTCGATTGTGCCCGGTTTCCTTGACGCCCTCTGTATAATTAGGTGTCGCACAAAGTGAGTGGAAATAAACTGCGGGAATTCCTTTCATCGCTAATGCAACTGCCTGGGAACAAAGAAACCTTTTCTTGCCAAGTTCTGGGTCTTTTTTGTGAGAAAGTGCACCATAGTAAGTCGCATTTAACTCGTAGGGAAATTCGGATCCATCCTCGAGTTTGCGCATTGATACATGCCCCCCATTTCCCCTCACTTCATCCGCGAGTGAAAGAATCTCGTCCGTATCTAAAATTCCCTCCAATGGGCGAACGCCAATCCCATCATGACTGGCAGTAAAATTAAGAAAATGGCATCCCTTGGGGGGAGGAGCTAAATGAGCTGCCCAATTAGTCACATGCTTGGCTGTACCCTTTAATAATCCATGAAGTAAAAGGGGGGGGAGAGAAAATTGATAGACTGCATGAGCCTCATCTCCCTTTCCGAAATATGAAATGTTTTCCTGATGCGGTACATTTGTCTCAGTTAGAATCAGCACTTCGGGGGCAACTACCTCAATGAAATTCCTAATCAATTTGATTACTTCATGTGTCTTGGGAAGGTGGAGGCAATTGGTACCAATCTCCTTCCAAAGAAATGCCACTGCATCCAGTCTTAATATTCTGCACCCAAGGGACGCATAAAACATGATGATATCAAGAAATTCGAAGAGGAGATCCGGGCTTGTCCAATCCAGGTCAACTTGGTCGGCGCTGAATGTGGTCCAAACATGTCTTTCTCCCTTGCGGGTTTGGTAAGGAGTAAGTAGTGGAGAGGCTCGGGGTCTGACAACCGAGGAAAGATCAGCTTCTTCATCTCCTTCAAGAATGTAATTACTTCCCGGTTCAATACCGGAAACATATTCGCGGAACCAAGGACTTTTCGAAGAACAGTGATTAAGGACCAAATCGAACATCAGTTCAAATTCTTCCGATAAACGGGAAACATCATCCCAATTTCCATACCTCTTATCCACCTCGCGGTAATCAACTACTGAAAATCCATCATCCGAAGTCCATGGATAGAATGGTAAAATGTGAATCGCGGAAAATGCACCCTTAAGCCGGGCGGTACAAAATTCTTTTAGGGTGGAGAATGGATGTGCCTTTCCATCCGAAACCATATCCGCATAAGTAATTAACACCGCATCCTTTTGGGAAATTACTTTGGACGACAAGTTGGTTCGGTTCACCCCTACTCCGTAACGCCCGATCATATGAAAAAATCGATCCAATAGAGTATCCGCTTCCTCTACTCCATACAGATTGGCCAAACGCTTTCTAATCGTTTTTAACTTAGCACTTGATACGTGTTTTACAGAGGATGTGATCGCTGAACTCTTCATAAATTAATAACCGGTTAAGCTGGCAATAAATGCACGTAAATTACTCCGCACAACAGAATAAGAATAAAAGTGACGGGCGACTTCATAGTTGAAATTGACAATCTCTTTTCGAAGCTCTGCATCAAACAGAATTTGCTTCACGCGTTTTGCCAAGCTTGGAGTAACAAATCCATCCATTGTTAATAAACGAAAGCCCTTGGGTTCAATATCGCGAACAAAAATAGAGTATCGATTAATCAATACTGGCTTTCGGAAGTAAATGGCTTCTAAGAGTGCATTTCCGAATCCTTCATAGGTACTGGGGTAAGTAACAAAATCTGCATGAAGATAAAGATCCCATAGGGTATATATTTTCTTACCTTCCGAATCACGTTGCCTCACTTCTCCCACTCGGTCTGCAACCACTCGCATATCAACACCTTCTTCATTTGCGAGTTGTTCGAGCATTCCCAAATATTCATATCCCTCGTCGCCAGCTTCATGGGAAATTACTAGTTTACAGCGCGGATCTTTCAGCAAACTGACTAATTTGATCGCCTGTTCAATTCCTTTTCTCGGTACCACGCGAGTGGGTTGAAGAATAAAAAAATCATCCTCTGCCAATCCTAGTTCTTCTCGAACATCCGAGGCATACTCGTCTATATGGTCGGGAGGATTATCAAAATCGAATACATTGGGAATTACCAATGATGACAAACCTTTCCGCAAAGCAAGCTGTTCCTGTGCCTCCTGGTTGATCACCACATTTCTCATATTGGAAAACTTGGGGGGGAAACTCATGTCCAAGTATTCGGGAACCGAGTTAACAGAAAAGCGAGTACGCTCCCAGAAAAAATCATGGTGATGAGCAATCGCAGGCATCTGTGTTTCCGATAGAAATTCGGTGAGCGCGATTCCAAGTGGGAGGTGCATTGGAATTGCCAGGCAATTTTGAGGAATTACGATATCAATATCAAATCTCTCCACAAATCGATAAATTGTACTTTTGATATAATCTGCAAGATCGCGAATCCTTGAAGAAACAAATCGATCTCTTTGACCGGAACCCCAAATTCTTTCGTTAATCCATTTATTTTCAGAAAAACCAAAATATGCTTCAGGCACTACGAAACTGATGTCTGGGTCCCGGTCACTCTGACCACTGTACCAGTAGCTGACATGTTCGTCCTCCCAAAGTACTTCTGCCCACTTTGCACTTTCAAGAGATACCCCGTCCTGCCCTGCAAAACGAGTTGAAATAAAACCTATATTTTTTGACATAAAACGAGGATCGTCATTTGCTATTAATTGCCACGAACGATCTCTCATTATGTGAAGTAACTCGAAGATTTTTTCAACCAATAAAAAGAAAAAATCACTTTGTAATGGCAAGATATTTAATAATACATTATGGCGAGTGTATCAAATGATGCTAGAAACTACTTCAAAAGAATTTGACCTTGGGAATTTGCTCCAAGATTTACCCACTCAAATCGAAAAACTTAAGGAAGCACGGAAACTTGTTCTAACCGATGCGGTTTTACTGGGCGAAGTTCCTTCCCCCACTTTTAACGAAGAAGATCGAATCCGACTGACGGTTGACCGATTTAGGGAAAATGGAATGGAGGATCCGGAAATAGATGAACAGGGAAATGCATCGGCGGTATTGCCCGGTAGTGAGGGACGATCCTCTATCTTAGTAATGGCGCATGCAGATTCCGTTTTTGATGCGACCACTCAGCATGTTTTAAACGTGGGTCCGGATTCAATTACAGGTCCCGGAATTGCCGATAATGCAATTGGCCTGGCCACTGTTGTGGCATTACCCAAGCTACTAAAAATCCTAGGAATCACCTTAAAGGATGACCTAATTCTGCTAGCGAACACAAAAAGCTTGGGTCGTGGAAACCTAGAAGGAGCAAGATATTTTTTAGACACCAAGCAACGGCCGATTAGTGCCGGAATCTGCGTGGAGGGAGCGAGTCAGGGTAGATTAAGTTATGCAGGACTGGGTACTTTACGGGGAGAGATTCGCCTCGAGGTGCCCAGTAATTATGACTGGAATCGTTTTGGTTCCTCCGGAGCAGTGGGACACCTAACTCGAATCATTAATCAATTATTGGAAATACCACTCCCTAAGGAACCCAAAACTAAAATGGTCCTTGGTGGATTAACCTGTGGGACGACTTATAACAAAACACCCCACCGTGGATGTTTGCGTTTTGAAATTACCAGCGAAGCGGACGAAGTGATTGCGGAACTTCAACAAAAAGTAAATGACCTTTGCGAACAATGCTCTCTTGAGAATGGGACCACTGTAAAACTTGAAGTGGTCGCGACCCGACCGAATTGTGGCATTCCATTTACTCATCCACTCGTAAAAGCAACCCGTTCAATAATGGATGAAATTGGAATCACCCCTCAAGTAATCCCTAGTACAGGAGACTTAAATGTACTAATCGAGGCGGGGTATGCCGGTGTTACTTTGGGCTTAACCCATGCAGAAAATATTGGTGAGGAAAATGAAACGATTCAACTTGCCCCCTTACAAGCCGGAATTGCCCAGCTCGTTACTCTTCTTCAAGCAATCGATAAAGGAATTTGCGAATCATGACAGGCGATAATCAAAAATGGCTCGAGAACAATACTTTTCACCACGGAGAATTTTGGGATATTTTGGATTTAGTGAAGGAGAAAGAAAAAAAAGATCTGAAAATTTCTCTATGCATTCCCACTCTTAATGAAGAAAAGACTATTGGGAAAGAAGTTTTGATTCTTCGTTCTGAACTAATGGAAAGATATCCATTAATTGATGAGTTTGCTGTTATTGATTCGGGCTCAAATGATAAAACCCTCGAGGTGGCTGAAAGCTATGGTGCAGATACTTACTTAGCCTCAGAAATCCTTCCTGAAGTCGGGGACAAGCGAGGAAAAGGAGAGAACCTTTGGAAAGCAATTCATCAACTCAAAGGAGACATTATCTGTTATGTGGATGCGGATATCTCCAATATTCATCCGCGATTTGTCTACGGGCTCGTTGCACCATTAATCAAGCAAGCGGAAGTACAATATGTAAAAGCCTTCTACGACAGACCACTCAATTACTCAAGTGGTCTCCGCTCCAGTGGAGGCGGACGGGTAACCGAAATTTTGATTCGTCCATTGTTTTCTTTATTCTATCCTGAACTGACTAATATTATACAACCATTGTCTGGAGAATACGCGGCAAGAAGAGAAGTACTGGAAATGATTCCCTTTCCAATTGGATATGGCGTGGAAACCTCGCACCTTCTGGATTTGTACGAAAAATTTGGTTTAAATGCCTTTGCGCAAACTGACCTCGATCGAAGAGTGCACAGAAATCAAACCACAAACGCTCTGGGTAAAATGAGTTTTGGTATTCTCCAAACTTTTATTAATCGATTACACAGCCAAGGGAAAATTGATCGGGTTCCTGATGTGGAAACCTTCTATCGACGGTTCGAGGTGGAAGATGGTTCCTATAACCAACTCGTTCAGGAGGTCGTGGAAGAGGAAAGACCTCCCATGATTGAAATTGATGGATACCGTAAGCGCACGGGTAATTCTTGATTTCCCACACAAGAAACCCGTACTGAAATGAGGGTTGCAATCGTTCATTATCACTTGGAACCCGGAGGGGTTACCCGGGTAATCGAAAACACACTCGAGTCATTTAGCCAAGAACTTGAATCACCCCAATTTGTAGTCTTAACGGGTCGAAAATATCCGGGCGATAAAATCAAAAATGTCCAGATTGTCGAGGGACTTGATTATTCTTCACCTACTAATTCAATCTCCCCTTCTGTGCTAAAAGAACGATTGGAGAAGGCAGCAAAAGTCGGGCTTGGAGGAAAACCTGACATTTGGCATATTCACAACCATAGTCTGGGTAAAAACGCCTCTTTAACAAAAGCAGTTGCTCTGCTCGCAGAAGATGCAAATCCAATGCTGCTCCATCCCCATGATTTTGCAGAAGACGGAAGACCCTCGAATTTCAGTGCACTCAAAGAAATATACTCGTCGGCTTATCCCTCCTCCTCAACAGTTCATTACGCAACCCTTAACCATCGGGATCACACATTTTTAAAAAAGGTTTTTTCTACCAAAGCGAGTCCAGTCCATCTATTAGCCAATGCCATTTCTATTCCCTCCGCCGCACAGGAAGTAAATACCCTCCCCCTCCCTGAGTTACCGGATAATTTATTTCTCTATCCCGTTCGTGCAGTTCGAAGAAAAAACCTCGGTGAATTAGCACTGATCGCCGCTTCTTATCCTGAAAAACACTTTGCAAATAGTCTAGGTCCTACCAATCCCGAATTTCAGCCAATCTTTAAAAGATGGGAACAATTTTGTAATGAAATTAATCTTCCTGTTACTTTTGCTTTAGGGGAAAAAACCTCTGTTTCATTCCCAGAAATGGTTGATCATGCTGAAGGTATATTGTCCACTAGTATTGCAGAGGGTTTCGGTTTAGGATTCCTGGAACCATGGATGTCCGGAAAATTTCTTTGGGGTCGAAATATTCCAGAAATAACTCAGGATTTCTCAAGCCTCGGTATTAATTTAAATCACTTATACCAACGAATTAATATCAACCTGGAACACCTGCAAAACAAGGGATCACTGACATCAAAAATTCAAACGACACTTGAAAAATTCTTTCTCGAATACCAGCAGGAAATGCCAAGCAATGCGACGGATATTGCCTATCAATCAATGGTTCAGAATGATCAGGTCGACTTTGGCCGATTAGACGAGGTATTACAGGAGGAAATTATTTTATCTATTTCAAAATCCACAGAGGCACGGGATGAAATTCGATCGCAAGTTAAACTGGAAAGAATCGATTCAGAGATCATTCTGAAAAATAAAGAATCAATTAACGAAAACTTTGCTCCGAAAAGTTATACAACAAAACTAAAGCATATTTACGAAATGATCTTAGATTCAAAACAAGACCAGTACGAGTATGCACATGGCGAGCATCTACTCGATTCGTTTCTCTCCCCTGCCCGTCTAAACTTACTGAGAACCTAACTGTATTTTATTCTGCTGGTTCCAATCCCATTCCTTGCCCGAGCATATCCCACCAATTAGTTAACTTTATTCGTCCAGGAACTCCTTCAATAACAAGTGGTTCCCGTTTTAATGAGCGGTATCCCTGGCGGGCTTTTCCGGCAGCGAGAATGTTAACTACTTGAAGAAAATCGGCCCATTCATTTTTAAAGCCGGGGAAAATATTCATCTTGAAATTACCATTTGACGATAAGGATCCACTCCCCATTAGGCTAATATCTTGACCAGTTAAATCAGAGAGTGAAAAAAACCATTCTCCTGTACCTTTTCTGCTCATTTTAATGGAGCCATGCTCAAAGGAAATTTCGTCGATAAGATTGCCCAGAGCCTCAATCATTCTCGTTTGAGGAGCGGACCAGGAAAATGAACTTCCCAAGCTCTTTTCCATTCCCTCTTTGAGCAGATCGGCATTGATGTCCATCCCGCCATCCAATGGCATTACCATCAAGTTACTAATTTCAATACTACTTTGGAGTTCAAAGGTACCGTTCACTTCCCCCTTCGCATTGAGTTTCCAATTAACTAATCCATCCGTGCTCATTATTTTATTCGTGAATGAATTTAAAATAGACGCATTAGTATCTTCTCCAGTTAACTGGAGATTAAATGTCGATAGTTCCGAAGCATTGGAATCCACCCAATTGAATTGTAATTCGCCTTGAATGAGAGAATCTTGAATTTTGGATTGAAAGATAATGTTTTGATTTTCAAGATTGATCTCTGCCTTGAAATCGTTCAGTGCAATAGTCGGAGTTAGTAGAACAGTTTCGAAAGATAATTGCGGATTTAAATTTCTATTTTCTGTCAACCACCCGGCAATAATTGATTCATTTTGAATCGTCGGACGAATGCATTTTCGAAATAAATCAACCAAGTCCACTGCACTGATTTGCTTGCTATTAATTGTGAACGAATTCTTTTCTGGTACTAAACTTATTTCTAAATCTGAACGGAGGTTCTTTTGATAAGATAACTTCATCCAATGAGAAATTTGATCATTTTCATTTACTACGGTCCATTTGATTGGAATTTCAAAAGCAGGCTCTGAAGAAGAACCAAGCGTGGATAAGATCATTTGTCCGTCCAACACAAGCTGGTTCGTTTTATCAGTCCGCCAATCAAGATGATTAGTTTTAATGATCAAATTATTTAAGCTTGGAAATGGGGGGAATAAAAATCTATTTAACAACGGAGAACTAACTACAAAACCGTTGCTTGTTAAACGACTAACCCCGCCCTTTTGATTAAGGGAAATAGATAAATTACCCTCGAATCTATCTTCTTTTCTATCCATTAAAATAACATTATTTAATTCATAAATCCCCTGTTTGCCACGATGAGGGAAAAAATTCAAATCACATTGTATTTTGAAACTCTGCCCGCCCGTTGTTTGATTAGTATTTCCAATAACTTCCGTTTTGAAATTTTTAACCGTCCAGACCGGAAAGCCATTTTCAAATATAATTTCCCCAGAAAAAACAGAGTCTATTCCAGCAAAACTTAGATTTTGAAAATTTAAAAAGACTTCTGGTATAGAATCCTTACTGAAAAACGATATGGCACCGGAATTTCCTAAACTATTGGATTGGTAATTAACAAGGTCATTTTGCACAGATATTTCGAACGGATTCTCTACCCGTAAGGAAAAGAGTATATTTCTATCCTTTGTAATCAGTTCAGCATTACCGTTTTGGATAAGCCAATTGGTAGGTTGAATCACCCCTTGTAGATCGACTTTTTGAAATGAATATTGATTCGAATCCGAAAACTTTTCATGAACAAATCCGAGTGGAGCTAATTGTTCAGAAAAAGCCTCAATTTTAAAACTGAGATCCTCGGTTTGATTCAAATCCGAAAAAAGAGGAATCTTTGCAGTCACATTGAAATCTTTTTGTATTTTATCATTGTTTTTAATTTGTAAGTTACTGGATTTCAGGAAAAGTATTCCCTCGTTTACTTCTGCTAAAAAATTTCCACTGAGAAGCGTACCATCTGTAAAATGTTGCTTCAATCGACCCACATCCAACGAATGGAATAACAGATTAACATTTTTGATTTCTCTCAAATCAGTAAAGGGAAGATTTGTTTCTGCCTCTATTCTTTCTCCTTTTTTATTTTCAATCTGAATACGAAAATTCTCAACACCCCACTGATCATCTGCTACTCGAACACGACTAATTATTTGACCACTAACAGTGCCCTCTTGCGGTAAAAAGAAAGAAGATACTGAAAAATTTCCCTCACCTTCTAACTCAACATTATTTCCTTGGGTATCAAACTTGATTCTACCAGAACTCTCTACGATTCCATCAACAAGGGAAAGGATAGGGAATTGTTTGATTAAATTGCGAGAAAGGATGGTAGTGTTCCAATCACCAGTAAATAGATTATCCTCAACTCCTCTTTGAGCATTTAATTCAAAACGAGCCATTTCTAATTGATTGCCCCCAAGATAAAGTTGAATCAATTCGGATTTGCTATCATGTAAATAACTCAACATTCCGAATTTTTTATTACGAATTGAAATTCTTAAAATCTGAGCTCCAAGAGCCTCCTCTCGTTGTATTTCAATATGGAGTAGTACACTTTTATCGATCGGAATAAATTGCTTAATGGTAGGAAATAAATCATCAAACCTTAACTCAATTGCTGCTTTAATAAGTCGATCCGGCTTCGAATAAGAAGCAAAAAGTGAAAATGGAACAGAGAATTTATTTTTTTCGATCCTCCCACTAATATCAATTGAATCAAAACCGTAGTTCAAGGAATTTAAACGTAGCGATTCAAGCACCTTCTCAATATCAAAGTTCGAATCGATACTTTCTTTTTCCACCACACGAAAATTCTTTAATTGCAAATGTTTGATTTGCGAATTTTCTTTCAAAAACCAATCAAGAGAAGAATAAGTAAATCGACCTTCTCCTAGGAATAAATCTCGATCTTGACTAAGCCACTGTCCACCCGATAAATATCCCTCATCCCAGTTTAACTCTGTAGTATCAAAACTAAGGTCGCCGTCCGCCATCGCACGGGCTAACTTTTTTTCAAATCGGGCAGGCAACCACCATTCAAAAATAACAAGGTCAGCCGTTGCAATAGTTACCAATAATACAAGTAATAACCATAAAGACTTTTTCATCAGTAATCTACTATGAAGAGAGTCATTCGATTGTTCCAACACCAAATTAATTCATACAAAAGATGAAATGAATCCCCAGAAGATCGGGGAAGTATGGAGTTGGTTAAAGAGAGAGTAACCGAGAAGTGAAAAATAGAATAACAGTTTTCTGTCTATTACAGAAAACTGCCTGTAAGTAACAAACTATTTACTCGCACGCCTTGCTTCAAAAAGCCGTTTTTCTTTTACCTTGTTCGCCTCTTTACCAATCCTGTCTCTCAGGTAGTACATCCGTGCACGCATGGTAACACTTTCCCGGTCCACTTCAACCTTGTCAATGAGGGGAGAATGAACTGGAAAAACTCGCTCCACTCCGACTCCAGATGCGATACGGCGAACAGTAAAAGTTTCATGAACTCCTGATCCCTTGCGCGCGATCACAATTCCGCCAAAAATTTGGATACGTTCTTTTTCTCCTTCTCGCACTCGAACATGAACTTTTACACCATCTCCCACTTTAAATTGGTCGCGGCCTTCTTTTAAATACTCTTTTGTTACTTCTTCTAGTAGTTGGTTGTTCATAATTCGGTATACTCTCAGGTTAATTTTTCAATAAATCAGGACGTAGTCTTTGGGTCTTTTCCAACCTTTTTGATTCACGCCATTTCGAAATTTGGGAATGGTTTCCGGAAAGAAGGACATCGGGAACCTTCATTCCACGGAATTCTGCTGGTCTTGTGTACTGAGGAAATGCAAGTAGTTGATCTTCAAAGCTCTCATCTTTGAGAGAATCTTCATCCCCCAACATACCAGGAATGTGTCGGCTAACTGCATCAATTAGAATAGAAGCGCTTAGAGTTCCATTAGTCAGAACATAATCTCCTACACTTATTTCACGAGTTACAAGACTATCACGAACACGTTGATCAACTCCTTCATAATGTCCGCTCAGTACCACAATATGTTTTTCTTGTGCAAGTTCTTTACATAAGGGAGTAGTTAATTTCTCACCATCTGGAGCCATGTAAATTACAGTGGATGATTGTTCCGCAATATCTTCAACTGCAGAAAACAAGGGTTCTGGTTTCATTACCATTCCAGCACCACCACCAAATGGTCGGTCGTCTGTTTCACGATGTTTTCCATCTGCCCATCGGCGTAAATCAAGAGAGTTTACCTCAATTAAGCCATTATCGATACCACGGGCGATTATACTTTCCCCAATAAAACCTTCTAATGTCTTAGGAAAAAGAGATAAAACATCGAAACGCAGAATTGGTTCCATCTTGCGAATCATCACAAAGTTTTAAAAACATACAGGAAGTAAGAGTGCCAGCTAATAGATAGCCTTACTTGGACTCTTCTTCCTTCGCTTTGCTCGCAGGAGCTTTTTTAACAGGCTTCGCTTCCTCTGCTTTCGCATCAGACTTGGCTTCCTTTTTATCCTCTTTTGCTTCTGCAGCCGCTTTCTTTTCTGGTTTAACTTCCTCCGCTTTCGCTTCTGGTTTGTCGGCAGGTACTTCTTCCTTCTTGTCTTCTTTTACCTCTGCGACTGCCTTCTTTTCTGGTTTCGCTTCTTCCGCTTTCGCTTCTGGTTTGGCAGTAGGTGCTTCTTCCTTCTTGTCTTCTTTTACCTCTGCGACTGCCTTCTTTTCTGGTTTCGATTCCTCCGCTTTCACTTCAGGTTCGGCAACAGGTGCTTCTTCCTTCTTGTCCTCTTTTACCTCTGCGACTGCCTTCTCTTCTGGTTTCGATTCCTCCGCTTTCGCTTCGGGTTCGGCAACAGGAGTTTCTTCCTTCTTGTCTTCCATCTGAGGTGCAACATCACTCTTCTGAGCACGTGCTAATCGTTTAGCGGCTTCTCGCTCTGATTTCTTCAACCATTCCTCTGGAGTAAGACGACCTTGGCGAATTAAACTTTTAGCAGTGTCAGTGGGTTGTGCACCCACGCCTAACCAATGATCGATGCGATCCATCTTCAACTTGAGTTCTTCGGAACGAGCATGTGCCTTCGGACTATAAGTTCCGAGAACTTCAATAAACTTTCCGTCACGACGGGTGGTAGATGGAGTGACTACCATACGATAAAATGGGGAGTGGCGGGCTCCGTGTCTTTGCAAGCGAATCTTAATCATAATCTTCTTAGTAAATGAAGGGGTGCGAAATAAGGAAAAAGCTAAAAGAAAAGAATATTATTAACACTCTGTCAATGAAAAACCCCTTAATCATCGGGCATATCCAGACCTTGAACTCAATGAATTTCGGTTACGAATTGTAAAGCAATCTTGTCTTTCTTCAAACGATTGTTTAAATAGCCTCAATCATGGTTTGTTCCTCCATTCTTACTCGTGCCAATGGGCAAGAAACAAAAGCAAGGCTTTTACGAACTACTGAAACATTATTCGCTTCAAAGGGTGTGGCCGGCGTTACGATGAGGGTCGTAGCCAAGAAAGCCAAAACGAATCTCGCATCTGCTCATTATCACTTTGGTTCGAAAGAAGCCATGGTCTTAGAAATGATCAAATCCAAGATAGAACCGATAAACTTAAAAAGGAGGAAAAGATTAGACGAGGCTAAAGTAAAATTCGCAGACAAACCATTGCCCAATATAGAAATTTTCCGGGCCCTGATTCACCCCGTGGGAGAGGAAGTGGAGAAACAGATCACTAATCAAAACGGCATCATCGAAATCATTGCTCGTAGTTTTACAGAGCCAGCAGAATTTCTTGCTAAAATACAAAAAAGATTTTTCGGAGAATTATCTCAGGTTTTTATGACTGAACTGAAAAACTCCAATCCCGATGCAAACGAGGAGGATTTATATTGGAATTACCATCTGGCCGTTTCATCAATGTTAGGTACATTGGCACAACATCGTCGAATGATTGACTTTTCAGTAGGCAAATATAATGAAAATGCTGTCAGTGCCATGATCGATCGACTTATAATTTTTGTATCCAATGGTTTCGAGGCAGGTATTCAAATTAAACAATGAAAATTCACCCTATTTGTATCTTAATTCCTTTTTTTGCCCTTTTGTCGTGTCGGTCGACAAAAAAGGAAATATCAAATTTAGAGAAAGATTTAATTCCCGCCCAATGGAACTCCGATTTCGAGGTTAGATCAGCGGACCGCAATATAACCTACTGGACAGATTCTTTTGAAATCCCCCCGCTTACTCGTTTGATTTCGCAAGCGAATCAAAATAATCCTGAATTAGCATCCATGTATGAACGAATGGTTGCCAAGGGGGAAGATGCCACAATTGGGGGAGCCAATCTCTTACCATCTGCTAATGCAAATGTTACTGGAGCCAGAAATAAAAGAAATTTAATTGGGTTCAATTTTCCAAACAGTGAAACCTCATTTACTTCGAGCAGTTTCAATTCCGGAATAAATGTAAGCTGGGAAATAGATTTATGGGGAAAGATTAAAGATTCCCGTAATTCTGCTAAAAAGAGATTTGAATCAAGCTTAGCAGATTACCAAGCAGCCCGATTGTCACTAAATGGTCAAGTCGCGAAGGCGTGGTTCAATTTAGTCGAGAATTCTTTTCAGATAGAACTAGTTGAAAAAACAATTGAAACCTATTCCAAGAATCTCTCCTTTATTAATGACCGATACCAAACAGGACTGGCCACTGCACTGGAGCAAAAACTTGCGGAAGCCAGCTACCTTTCATCTCAGGCGAACTTAGCCCAGAGAAAACGTTTGGCAATGAACTTAACCCAAACTCTTCAAGAATTAATCGGTGATTACCCGGATGGAAAAATGGATCTTAATTCTTCCATGTCTCTTCCTGACCTGGTCCTCCCTCCCCTTCCCCCCACTCCTGCAGAAGTGATCGAATCACGTCATGATTTAAACTCGGCTCGGTTAAAAGTTCAATCAACTGGATTGGATTTAAAGGTGGCGAATAAAAACCTACTCCCCTCCTTTACACTAACTGGTGCTCCAGGAAGCCGTTCGGATAATTTCAGTGATTTGGTCGATCAGAAATTTCGAGTATGGGATATTTCCGGTGCCGTAAGTCAACCGATCTTTCAGGGAGGAAGACTGCGGGCAGGAATAAGAAAATCAGAAGCCTTACAAAAATCTGCTCTTTTCGAACTGAAAGCGGTTATCCTTCGGGCATTTTTTGAAGTGGAGAATTCACTCTCTGCTGAAATCCACCTTGCAAATGAAGAAACGAAGTTACAACAGTCGTCCATTGCCTATGCAAACGCAGCTGAGTTGAGTTGGAAGAGATATCAGCGTGGAGTGGAGGGAATTTTTAATGCCCTTGATACAAGAAGGCGTTCATTTGAAGCAGAAAGTCGATTTTTACTCCTTAAAAAAGAAAGAATTCTGAACCGAATAAACCTTTACCTAGCAATTGGCATGGAAGCCATCGCCACAGAATCATGAAGAAGTTCAAAATGTTGATTATATGCGGGGTTATTATTACTTCTGCAATTTTGATTGGAAAATATCTGATCGAAAGTAAGCCCCAGTCGAAACCAAAAGAAATTGTTAAACAACTTCCCTTTGTCGACATCGTCGAAGCAAACCTGGTATCCCAAAGAGCAACAATAGAGGCATTTGGAACCGTACAGGCACGCACTCTTACCAATTTAATTGCCGAGGTGCCTGGATTGATTGAAGGAGTGGCACCGTTTAAAAACGAAGTAAATCAATCGATTGCATCCTTTCAAAATGGAGGCTTTTTCGAAAAGGGAGATTTGTTGGTCAAAATTGTCGATATTGATCTCCTTGCTCGAGAGGCAGAAACATTGGCAAACCTGAGACGGACGGAGTATCAATTAGCACAGGAACGGGCACTTGCAGACCAGGCAAAAACGGAATGGGGTGACCGGGATTGGAAACTCGCCACGGCTTTAGTAAAAAGACAGCCCCAAATCTTAAAAGCAGAGGCCGAAGCAAAGGCAGCAGAAGCACTACATAACCAGGCCAAAAAAAATGTGCTTAAAGCAAATGTACGGGCTCCATTCAGAGGCAGAATCCTAAATATTTTAGCCGATGTGGGGCAACAGGTTGGTTCAGGTTCTTCCTCTGCACTCGCAAAAATCTATTCAATTAAAAAAGGGGAAGTTCAACTCGCACTTAGTAGGAAAGAACTTTCATTTCTTAATTTTAATGAGGGTTCTCCTCATGGAGAAAACCAAATTGCAGTCAAAATTGTAAATGAGGAAGGAAAGACAATCCATTCTGGCGTGATTGATCGATCTCAGGGAATAATCGATCCGCGCACTCGTCTGCACAACTTGGTTGCTCGTTTCGATAATTGTTTCACCGATCCTTTTAACCAAATTTCTAAAGTTGAAAACCCGTTAAGCATTGGACAATTTGTGAAACTAAAACTCATTGGACCAAAGATTGATGTATTCATAATCCCTATCTCTGCATTCAGAGAACAAAATACGATTCTTGTTTTAGACCAGGAGGATCGTTTGACTGTGCGGAAAGTTAAAAGTGTCAAGAGAGATGGACTGGAAGTGTGGGTTGTGGGTGGGATTCAAGAAGGGGAGAGAGTTTGCATCACACCGATGGATATTATTGCGGAAGGAATGAAAGTTAAAATTTCGTCTTCCACCGCAGACCAAAACAAGACACAGTAATGATTGCCTGGTTTGCCAAAAATGGGGTAGCAGCCAATTTACTCGCCGGGATTATTTTACTCGCCGGGATCATTTCTATTCGAGGTTTAAAAATGGAGCTATTTCCTGATTTCGATCTCGATATAGTTACAGTCTCAGTAATCTACCCGGGAGCTGCTCCACTTGAGGTTGAAGACGGAGTTTGCAAACAAATAGAAGAAAAAATTTGGGATCTTGTAGGCATCAAGGAAATGACTTCCTTTGCCCGAGAAAATACCGGTGTCATTAGCATCCAGGTTGAGAAAGGAAAAAGTGCCAAAGTTCTTGCTGATGAGATTAAAGTTCGAGTTGATGCGATCAATAACTTCCCCGAAGAGGCAGAAAAACCTATTGTTGAAGTTATGACTGCGAAACGAAGGGTTCTCGCCCTTGCGATACATGGACAGTCTGACATTCAATCAATTCGAAGGCTTGCCGAAAAAACACAGGATGACCTCACCAATATTGCAGGCATCACCCAGGTCGAAATATCAGGAATCAGAAACCCAGAAATCGGAATCGAACTCTCCGAGCAGGCAATGCGTGAACATGGGTTAAGCTTTGATTCCGTTTCCCAAGCTTTAAAGAGAAATTCAGTCGATATTCCAGGCGGAGTGGCTCGAACTACTGCCGGAGAAACACTTCTGCGCACGACTGGGAAAGCAAGGGAAGGCCGACAATTTGAACAGATTGAAATTGTATCATCTACCAATGGTTCTTCCGTACAACTTCAAGATATTGCATGGGTAAAAGATGGATTTGAAGATAAGGTTTTATATACCACATTTAAAGGTCAACCTGCAGTAACCTTACGAATTTTTAGAGTAGGAAAACAAAGCCCACTTGATATATCCGAAAAGGTCTCAGACTATGTTGAGAAGCAAAAGCTCCTATTACCGGAGGGGATCAGCATGACGATTTGGCAGGACAGTTCCTATTACCTCCAAGGTCGATTAGATATGATGATCAGAAATGCCCAACATGGTCTAATTCTCGTATTTCTTGTTTTATCATTTTTCCTTCGTCCATCTCTGGCCTTCTTTGTTGCTCTCGGCTTGCCGATTTCCTTTATGGGTGCGTTTGCAACTATGGGAGTCATTGGTGCATCGATCAATTTGGTCTCTCTTTTTGCATTTATTGTAGTTCTCGGAATTCTCGTAGATGATGCCATTGTCGTGGGGGAGTCAGTTTACACGCTGGGAAAGAAAGGTCTCTCCCCCGTGGATGCGTCAATCAAGGGAACTCAATTAGTCGCGATGCCTGTGACCTTTGCCATTCTTACCAGTGTAGTGGCATTCGTACCCCTGCTTTTTTTACCAGGCTGGTTAGGGAAACTGATGAAAGATATCCCACTTGTTGTAATCCCTGCGTTGTTATTTTCACTGGTGGAATCAAAGTTTATTCTACCTTACCACCTCACCTTTTGTCGATTTAACCGGGGTGGAAAAAATTGGTTTTCTCGAATACAGGAATCAATTGCAGATGGTCTCGAGCGCTTTATAGAAAAAGTCTATTCCCCATTTCTCTTTAGGTGCCTCCGTTTGCGATGGCCCGTAGTGGCAGGATTCCTAGGCATATTGATAATAACCTTTGCCCTCATAATCGGTGGCCATGTTAAGTCTGTGCGCGGTGTACCGCCGGTACCTTCTGACTATATATCGGTCAAATTAACAATGCAGGATGGAGTCCCCGCTGCTACCACCGAGCACTCCATAAAACTAGTAGAGAATGCAAGGATTGAAGTGATCCAGTATTTGAAATCGGTCGGCGAGCCCAATCCCTTTCGATACGATATGATTACAATGGGTGCACAGCCATTTTCTGGTGGGCCGAAAAGTTCCTCCAATATTGTAAGCGGTTCCAATATCGGGGAAGTTAGTGTGGAGCTTATTAAATCGGAGGATCGCACCAGGAGTGCTCCCCAAATTTCCGCTCTTTGGCGCGAAAGAATTGGTCCACTTCCAGGAGTTAAACAAATTTATTTTGGTGATGTGGCAGCCGGGGGAAGTAAAACTGCATTGGATATAGAAATTTCCGGACAAAATTTAGAAACCATGAAAAAAGCGGCCCACCAGCTCAAAGAACATTTTAAAAAGTATCAGGGGCTGTTTGATATTTCTGATTCCTATTCCGGTGGAAAAAGAGAATTAAAATTAAAACTCAATTCGGCAGGTCGGGCACTAGGCTTGACCGAATCTGACCTTGGTCGACAAGTCAGGCAAGCTTACTACGGGGAAGAGATTCAAAGACTTCAACGGGATCGCGAAGAGTTGAAAGTAATGCTTCGATATCCGCTGCAAGACAGAAAAAGTCTCAGTGCATTAGAAAGCCTCCGAATTCGAACCCCGCAGGGCATTGAAGTTCCTTTGGAAGAAATTGCCCAGATATCGTACGGTCAGGGTTATCCCACAATTAAAAGATCGGATCGTGCCCGTATCATTAATGTGCAATCATCGGCAGACAAATTAATTGCTGATATACCCAGTATAGAGAGGGATTTGGATCAATCTTTTCTACCATCAATCCGCAAGGATTTTCCCTCCTTGCGCTTCTCATTTGTGGGAGAAAGAAAAGAGCAAAATGAAAGCGACTCAAGCCTTGCTCAGTCCGGTTGGATTGCCCTTTTTATAATATACGCATTATTGGCAATTCCATTTCGTTCTTATTTCCAGCCTCTTTTAGTAATGTCTGTGATTCCATTTGGATTAATTGGGGCAGTATTGGGACATTTGCTTTTCTCAATTCCTCTGAGTCAGTTGTCGATGTTTGGAATTGTTGCATTAACTGGAGTAGTAATAAACGATAGCCTAGTCCTGGTTCACTATGTAAATCAAAAAAGTAAAAATTCAACTTTGCTTGAGGCCGCTAAAAGTGCAGGAATGGCAAGATTCCGGCCCATTCTTCTGACCTCGCTGACTACCTTTGTTGGATTACTCCCCATTCTTTTTGAACGTAGCCTTCAAGCTCAATTCTTAAAACCGATGGCAATTGCGATCGGGTTTGGCGTGTTATTTGCCACATTTATCACCCTCATTATGGTGCCCTGTTTATATCTAATCTTAGAGGACATCTTACGGACCCTCAAAAGACCGCTCAAGTGGTTTGGTATATCGCAAGATACCCAACCCGATGCAATTATGCGAACTGAAGATTCTGCTTAAATACCCTTTTCGCCTGTAGCAAGCAGGGTCTCAAAAAATGGTTCGGTATTTTCCTTCGCAACAATTTCAACTTTAGCCTTTTGAAATCCTGACTCTTTGATTAAAGAATAAAGTTCGTTTTCAGCGAAGCCCAACCATCGATCGCTGTATAATTGTCGGGCTTTTTCAAATTGATGCTGCTTCAAATCAATTACAATTAATTGACCACCGGGTTTTAAAATCCTAAACGCCTCTTGCAGTGCTACATTTGGACGTTCTGCATGATGTAATGATTGACTCATTAAGGCTAAATCAACGCTATTATCTTGAAGGGGAACTTTCTCTAAATCACCGAGTTTGTAATTCAAGTTGGACAGTCCATTTTTCTTTGCCAGTTCTAGACCGAGTCTCACCATGCTTTTTGAGCGATCAATACAATACACTTTTTGTGCTCTCTCGGCTAATAATTGAGAGATCATTCCTTCGCCAGCACCCAAGTCAGCAATAATAATTTTAGGAACTAAACGAAGTAGGAAATGTCCGATCGCATCCCACGATCGTCCCGGTACATAATTTTTTCCTAATCGCCCGGCAACTTCATCAAAATATTGTTCGCTTGCCCGCATTCTTCTTTCAATGATTCGTTGCAATGCAGATTGATCCGTATTCCAAAATTCTTCATCTGAATCTACTTCTAAGGCGATTCTCACAAGTTCAAATTGTTTCGAACCTCCCAGAATTAAAGTATAGAAAGTTTTCTTTCCCTCCTTTCGGTCACTTACCATCTCATACCTTCTGAGTAACGAAAGGTGACTGGAAATACGAGATTGTCCCATTTCTAAGATTTCTTGCAATTCGGCAACAGACAGTTCTTCCTGCCCGAGGAGTCGTAACATACGCAGACGGGTGCTATCAGACAGTACCTGTAGTACCTCGGTGACCTTCATTGTCATATGCTAGTAGGATTTGCCGAATAGAAACAATTAAGCAAAACTAATATTTGTGGTTTTGAAAATCAAGACAAACCACAACACAGAAAATAACTACTTCTTATCCAACCAACGAGATAATCCCTTGACCTTCCAAGTTTGGATATTTCCTGCTACATCAGTTTCGACAATATCACTAATTTTCTTCCCAAGTAACATTTGCCCTAAGGGAGTTAAATAAGAGAGGACATTGTTCTCAGGATCACTATCCCAAGCACCTAAAACCGTGTAAGTCTGTGACTTCGAATCAGATTGATCTTCCAATTCAACGATCGAGCCAATTCCAATTGAATCAGTGGGAGCATCCGCAAAATCAGTGGGCTTTGCGCGCATGATATCGGCTTGTAATTCCGATTGTCTGGCAAGAAGAAATTTTTGTTCGTCCTTCGCCATGTGGTATTCTGCGTTCTCACGCAAATCACCGTGTTCCCGTGCCGCTTCGATCGCCAAGGAATTTTCAGGGATTTTGACTTTCGTTAATTCATCAAGATCGCCCAACTTTTGATCATAGCTTGGTTGAGAGACAATTAACGAATCATCCGTCACGGTAGCACGATTGGATGAATCTGAATTCGCACTGCCATCAATGAGACTTTGGATCTCAGGAAACATTTTAATAAAACGGGCCAGTAACGAACGTTTACTTAAATCTTCAAACCCAGGATTTAATAAGAGGGCTTGGGCTAAATCCTGTGCATTTTCAGCACTTCCCTTGCACAAGATGTCAGGTAATAATTCCCGATCATCTGACAAAATCTCAGCAAGTGGAATTCTTCGAGTCGTTGCATTTTGCAAAGACTCATAGTCAATAGCGGAAAACACAGCAGTGAGGAGTTTAGGATTAATTAGTCCTTTCAGTATATCTTTAAATTTTACCAGTTCACGAAATTTTAACATCCATAATAGAACAGGTGCCTTTAAAGTCTGTTCATCTAGCCAGTTTGATAAGGATTTGATTAGAAGCTTCGTTTCGTCACGATCAATAAGAAAATGAGCACATTCTCCGGAAAACTTAACCGAGGAATGTTGCAATAAATTTACCACGACTGCTTTCCAATTGTCTGGATAAACTCGGGTTACGAGATCGAGAAAACGGGAATGAAATTTGGTGGGAAGCAAATTGGCAAGCCTAGGAAGGTCTGCTTCACATTCATGCAGTATGGACGCGGAAGTGGGTTCAAGCTTCTCCACATCCTCTTCAACGTCACGCGCCAAGTTATTTCTGACCCAAATACCATGTAAACGATCCGCTTCACTGAGATTGCGGGCTTCGAGAATCGCATTGGTTAAGTCCGCTAAAACTTGAGGCAAATCGGCTTGAAGGTCCTCTTTCTCAGAAGCTAAATCAAAAAGCTTTTCTGCAAGAGCAATTTTTACTTTAGATCTTTTCTCATCAAAAAAGTCTTGCAGGATTTCTTGTTCAGGCTTCACCGGTTCGTCACGCAAGACATAGGGTTCTGTCTTTTTGTTAGGAACTGCAACACGAGGGTCTTTCACCAAAAGTTTCTTCGTAGCGGTCCACCATTTCTTGCCTTTAGCTGGACCAAACAAATAACCCAATATCCTCTCGATATCACGACTTGCGGCACAACCGTCCTCAAATTTTACTAAAATTTCAATTATTAAATTAACTGGTTCTTTTTTGGCTAGTGTATCGATTTCAGCCGGGTTTGAACGATGACGGGAGATAATGTGATCATCCTCTAAAAATTCGATTTTACCGAGGCAAAAGACTGGATCCATCGCATGGCTTTTTCTATCATCCTCTTCGAAGTCGATTAATAACATACCACGATCCGTGTCAAAACCGGTTATTTTGCCAAGACCCCAACTTTTATGGATGCAAGAAGCACCTTCATTCATAGCCTCGAGGGCTGGGCGTGAAGATTCTAGGGAAGGATCTTGTTCAATCAATTGATCGATTATTTCAACATTCATTCTAGTTTGAAGTGTAAGGTATGAACTGGCGATTATTTACTAACAGAAGAGCTAATCATAATAGGGTAAACTGATCGAATAGCGAGATAAAACGAGAGGAAGACCGAAGGATTTTTATTGATTCGTCTTGGGTTGAGGGACACGAAACAAGATCCAAGCCGGAAAGAGCAAAAATAATGCACCAGCTAGGTATGCAATCGAGGAGCCATATTTAAAATAAATCAATCCTGCAATTAATGGACCGATTGCCCGTGCCATTGAACCCGACGATCGGAATACTCCCAAATGAAACCCCTGATCCTGTTCACTGGAATAAAGGGAAGTAAGGGAAGTTAAGGTAGGGCTTATAAATGCCACTCCAGTTGACATTAAAAATAGGGCAAAGAAAAACCAGTTTTCACCTTGGATACTAGAAAGCATCGCGAAGGCAAAAAGACCTATGAAAATTCCCATTAATGCCATTCTTTTCTCCCCTATTTTCCCCACAAATCTCCTTACAAAAAATCCTTGGGCAAAAATTAGAGTAACTCCGATAAGAAGAAACATTTTTGCAATTTGTATGGGGTCGTAAGAAAATCGTTCCACCGCCAAAAAGGTAAGTGTAAATTCCATTCCAGAGAACGAAATCATGTAGCACAGATAGGCGAGACAGGTATTGGATACCGCGGCACTTTTAACACTTCTTAATTGAAAGATGGCCGGTCTTGGTTCATTTCCACTTCCCCGTTTTTCCTTGGGCAGGGTTTCTTTAAATGAAAAGGCAAGCCAAAGCCAGTTAATCAATGCCAGGCAAAAACTAATTAACGCGGCTAATGAAAATGGGTTCAGCCCAAAGACCGCGTCTTCTCCATTGCCCCAAGACCATTGAGATGCAAAACCGCCCAAAGCAGGACCTATTATAAAACCTAACCCAAAAGCAACCCCAACGAATGCCATGCCCTTAGATCGGGACTTCCTAGATGTAACATCGGCGATCGAAGCAGTTGCAACGGAAAGATTGCCACTAGCCATACCACCGAGGATTCGGGAAAGTACCAAAATCCAGAATCCTCCGGCAAAAATCCATAATCCATACCCTAAGCATGTACCGGCAAGGGTAAACATCAAGACAGGCCTTCTTCCAATTTTATCCGATAACCGTCCCCATATTGGAGCAAAAAAGAATTGTAAAATCGCGTACAAGGAACCCAATGCACCTCCAAAAATAACCGTTTCAAAACGAAAAGCTTCATTTTGACTATTCCCTTCAAATGCAAGTCCCTGAAGTGACAAAACAAAATCAGTGAGCATTCCCCCACCCAGTGCACTTTCCCGGGCCAAATAATGATCGAGCATTGCCGGAAAAAGGGGAAAGATAACCGAAAATCCAACCATATCTAAAAATATGGTAAGGAAAACCACCCCAAAAGTTGCCCGTTTTCTTTTTGCTGCTGCTTTTTCTGTTTCGCTCACTTTAAAGTTCCTCCTTCGATTGGTTTTCGAGCGAAAGCTGACGTAATGCTATGGAAACATTTTCAGGAACTAATTTCGTATCACGATTCCCAAAAAGATGTACCTGCTTAATTAGGCTGGAACTGGTGTAAAAGTATTTTTCGTTAGGCATTAGGAAAATAGTCTCGAGTTCAGAATCTAAATGTCGATTCATTTGGGCCATTTGAAATTCGTATTCAAAATCGGAAACTGCTCGTAGACCTCTGACCACAGCACTTGCACCGCAATCTTTCGCATAGTCCACCAGTAGTCCACTAAAGGAATCAATCCGTACATTCGAATAATTGGTAGTATTTTCAAGCAAAAGTTTGACCCTGGTATTACAATCAAATGCAGTTTTTTTATCCGAGTTATCAGCAGAAACAGCCACAATTACTTCGTCAAAAATCTTGGATGCACGTTCTAACACATCCAAATGTCCGTTTGTAACCGGATCAAAAGTACCAGGGTAAATAGCTATGCTCATATAGTAAAGAGTCTATAATAACTAAGAATCGAAACAAGTCCACAACCAAGGATGCCGTTGAGATTGCAAATGAGTTCGAACCATGAAATGATTAGATTTAATTAGATGAACCTACCAAACCTTCTCACTCTCTCAAGAATACCTTTAATGCTGGTAGTCATTGCCTTACTATATCCGGCCTCCGATACCTCTCTGCCATGGATAAGAACCGGCGCACTTGTTGTTTTTCTCTTTGCCGCCCTCACTGACTGGCTTGACGGATGGCTTGCCCGAAAATTTGGACAGGTATCTGAGTTTGGTAAGTTTATGGATGCACTTTCGGACAAGGTTCTCACACTGGGAATGTTTATTAGTCTATTAGCTCTGGATGAAATTGCACGATGGGCACTTTTTCCAATTTTGCTGATTCTTTCTAGGGAATTTCTAATTACTGGTTTAAGATTAGTAGCAGCTGCACGCGGAAAAACTTTAGCCGCAGAAAAAATCGGTAAATTAAAAACAGTCATTCAACTTACTTGTATTTGCTTATTCCTTGGCAAAATTGCGGTGGAAGATGATTTTACTGGAATTTTTGCACCGGAGCTCCAAGAAAGTCTGATTCATATTCTTTTGCTGTCTGGGCGAATCACTCTGATAGCCGCTACTCTGATTACGGTTATTTCTGGTATTATTTATTTATCCAAGTATTGGAGATTTTTTATCGAAGAAGATCAGTAATGGATTTTTTCATTCGAAATTTATCCACCCTTGGCCCCGTGGGTACAAACTTACCTGCACCCGGGACATTTGGTTCGCTTGCAGGCCTAGTTGTCTTCTGTTTTTTATTTTGGTTCTCCCCTCTTTCTCCGATAGGAATTATGATCCTATTTTCAATTCTTTTTATTGCAGGAATCCCTCTGTGTACACGTGCTGAAGTTCTTTTGGGAAAAGAAGACCCACCAGAAGTAATATGGGACGAATTTACCGCAATTCCTTTAGTATTTGTTTTCTGCCTAGATGAATTAAATTCCTTCTCTATTACTAAAGTTTTATTCTTTTTAACGATCGGGTTTATTCTTTTTCGTATTTTTGACATCGCAAAACCTATTGGAATTAAAAAGCTTCAAAATTTACCCAATGGGATGGGAGTGATGATTGATGACCTTGCCGCGGCACTTGCTTCCGCCTTGCTTCTTTTTGTAATCAAAACTTTTCCTTTGTCTTTTTTGTAATTTCCTCTTCTAATTTATCTTGTAATGAGTGATTCGGATGAAAACAGTTCGGCAGAAAACTTCTCTTTTACCCTTGAAGTTTCGAACAAAATGGGGATTCATGCCCGCCCTGCGGCCATGATCGTTCGGATTGCGTCTCGATTCAACGGAGATATTTGGGTCGAAAAAGAAGGTGAAAAAGTAAACGCTAAAAGTATCATGGGAATCATGATGCTCGCTGCGGCGAAAGGCACGATCCTTACTTTTTTTACTAAGCCAAAAGAAGGAAGTGAGTTTCAGAAAGAAATGTCTGAACTATTCGCTTCCAAGTTTCAAGACGAGTAAACTTGATCCTACTTGATCAAATCGGAAATCCGGTCGTCATAGAAATCTTTTAAACAAACCTTAATCTCAGAAGGCCGTTTCATTGGCTTAATTCGTTCGGCTAAACTTTGTGCTTCTTGCAATGTAAATCTTCGACCATAAAACTTAAGTTCGGGTAGTAGGATTCCCGTGGCACTTACAGTATCCAAACCCAAACCAATTAATAAAGGCAGAAAATGAGGATCACCAGCAATTTCACCACATAAAGTAACCTCCACATTCTTCTCTTTTGACACATCAAAAATGTGCTTCAATGAACGAATAACTGCTGGGTGATGGGGCTCATAAAGATAAGCAATTTCATTATTAATCCGATCTACTGCTAGTAAATATTGAACGAGGTCATTGGTACCGACACTAAAAAAATCAACTTCATCGGCCAACATATCACAAATGGTAACCGCGGATGGAGTTTCTATCATACACCCAACCTTGATCTCATTATCAAAACTGACTCCCTTCTCACTCAGTTGTCTCTTTGCGGTAAACAAGAATTCTTTTGCACGAACAAGCTCCTCTACCCCACTAATCATAGGAAACATTATTTTCACAGAACCAAAAGCACTCACCCGCAAAATTGCACGTAATTGATCCAAAAAGATCGATGGATTACGAAGGCAATAACGAATTGCTCGAAATCCCATAAATGGGTTTTCCTCTTTTTCGCGCCCAATTGAATCTAAAATTTTATCTCCACCCAGATCGAGGGTTCGTATAGTAACAGGTTTTCCGTCCGCTGCCATAACAAGTTTTTGGTATTCCTCAAACTGTTGATCTTCGCTGGGAATTTGATTTCTGCTCAGGAATATTGATTCTGTACGGAAAAGCCCTACCCCGACGCACCCGTTTTCAATTCCGCTTTTTACTTCTTCAGAAGTATCAGCATTTGCAAGGAAATGAATTTTTAGACCATCTTGAGTTTCGGGTGGTAAGGAAATTTCTCCAGCAAATAAATCCTTTATTTTATTTCTCTGTAATCCCACCTTTCCATACCGAAAAAGAGTACTTTCAGAAGGATTGATAATCGCAATACCTTCAAATCCATCAATTAATATGGTATCTCCTTCAGCTAATTTCTCGGTAAGACCTCTTACCCCAACCACTGCAGGAACACCGCTCGCTCGAGCCATTATTACTGCGTGACTAGTACGACCGCCTGTATCTGTGGCAATACCGAGGATCTTAGATCGATCTAAAGAGGCAGTATCCGAAGGGCTTAAGTCTTCAGAGACTAAAATTCTCGGCTCTCCTAAAAAAGCAGTACCTGCCGCAGTTTCTCCAATCAAATTTCGAAGTAACCTCTTCGATATATCTTTTAAATCTGCCGCTCGCTCACGTAGATATTCATCCTCAAGTTGATTAAAATAATCATGGTAACGCTGGGTTACTCGATAAACACATTGTTCGATATTATCGCCTGTTTTTTTAATTTCTTTTTCGATATCGACAAAGAGTGCTTTATCTTCAAGCACGAGGATATGGGCGTCAAAGATACCCGCCTCTTTTTCACCTAAATTTTTCGCAACTTCATTTCTAATTCCCTCGATTTGAGTTCGAGTAATTGCGACTGAATCTTTGAAACGTTCGAGTTCAGACTCTTGCTCGGACTCACTTACCTGATATTGGGGAACTTCTACATCTCCATGCAAAAACCGAAACACCGGTCCATGTGAAACCCCCGGAGAGCCAGGAATTCCATAAAGAGCGATTTCTTTATTTAATTGAGACATACAAATAATAACTTCTTAAATAATTCTAAAAGAGCATATTATGACTCAAACTGATCAAAATTGAAAACAAAAACCATGCCCCTAGTTCAGCCTTATTCGGGATACCCAAAAACTAGCTTCAAGTCCAAGGGATCGAGAAATAAAATTCCGGACTGGTCTCTCGTCCACACCTTCAGAAACAAAACAAAAGCACGAAGATCCACTCCCAGAAACCTGAAAAGATAATCCAAAACAATCCCTTAATTCTTCGAAAATCGGCTTGAGGAACAAATACTTGGAAAGAAGTACTGATTCAAAATCGTTGTGACAAAAATCAGGAACACTTCGTTCTCCAGCTTCCCATTCTTGTACCACTTTATTGGCCCAGCAAGGGTCTGAATAAGATCCATTTTCTGCTAAGGCTTTGTAAATTAAAGGAGTAGAAAAACCAATCGGAGGTTGGAATAAGAATATTCTTTGTCCATTTATCTCATTTTGCTCGGTTCCCGGAATAATCCTTACTTTCTCGCCTCGACCAATTGCATGTCCAATACCATCATGAAGGAAAAACGGACAATCTGAACCCAGTTTTTCTGCCACTACGGCAAGATCCTCGTTGGTGTAAGGTTGGCCATGATATAAGTTAAGTCCACGAAGTGTGGCCACGGCATCACTACTTCCTCCGCCAAGTCCGGCCATTGCCGGGATTCTCTTGGCTATTGTTACCTTCATTCCCGTTCGGTCACCTGTAAACCTACGCCATTCTTCAATTGCCTTGTAGGCAAGATTATTGCGACCTGACAGTGTTTCATTTCCACTACAAACACATTGGATCTCATCTTGCTTGTCCGTTCTTTCCAATATGACTTGGTCACTTAACTCTAATTTAGCAAGTACTGTGTTAATTTCATGAAAGCCATCTTTTCTCTTCCCGGTAACGGCAAGAAATAAATTTATTTTAGCAGGTGCAGGAACGGAAATTCGACTGATCGCATTTTTAGCTTTCATCTGATTGGATTAGTTTATTTAACAAACAAAATTATAACAGGCGATTAGAAAGAATAGGATTGGCTCAATGAATCCACCCACCATGATGTCAATTCATGGATGATTCAAAAACAAAAGTTATTCTCGCACTCGATGTTGAAAGCCGTACAAAAGCAGAATCAATACTGGAAGCGACTGGGGAAAGTCTCCAATGGGTCAAAATTGGATTGCAAACTTATTTAAGAGACGGCCCTGAATTCCTGCATGATATTGCCTCAATTGGAAAATCAATATTTTTGGATTTAAAATTACATGACATTCCCAATACCATGGCAAAGGCGATTGAAAGCCTTGCCTCATTACCAATCAAAATGCTGACTCTCCATTCCACTGCAGGACCAGAAGCACTTGCCAGGTGTGCCCAAGCCTCTGCTGAATTTCTTCCTGATACCCAATTACTTGCGGTCACCGTGTTAACTTCAATGAATCAAGAAAACCTCAACTCGATTGGGGTGGAATATAAAATCCCGGATCAAGTGGATAAACTAGCAAAAATGTCCACAAACTCTGGGATTAATGGAATTGTATGTTCTCCGCATGAACTTGTCAGGTTGAGGGATGCCCTGCCTCATTCCACCACATTCGTTACTCCAGGAATTCGTCCAAGGGGTTCTGCGACTGGCGATCAAAAACGAATTATGACGCCAAGCCAGGCAAGTCAGGCAGGTGCAAACTTTCTTGTCATTGGAAGACCCATTCTCGCTGCAGAAAATCCACAACAAGCACTCGCGGATATTCAACAAGAACTAGCCGAATGAAACATTGTGCAATCCTTCTCGCTGGGGGAAGCGGGTCCAGAATGAAGGCACAGGGAGAGGACAAACTTCTTTACCCGATCCATTCTACAAATTCTTTTCGTTTAAGTTATGAGGCATTTCTAAATACAAATAAAATTGATAATGTTGTAATAATTTACCGAGATCGCGAACAACTGAAATTATTAAAAAAAGAAATCGATATTGCCCATCAAACAGGCAATAGAAAATTCGATCCGATTTTAGCAAAAGGAGGAACAGAAAGAAAAGATTCAGTCCTCAATGGTCTAGCAAATTGCCCATCAACTTGTGAATTTGTCTATGTCCATGATTGTGCTAGGCCAATGATTCAAACCAAGACAATTAATCAACTCCATGAAATCGTCTCTCAAACGGGAGCGGTTGCAATTGCAAGACCGTTACGAGACACCATCAAGATTATCGAAGAAAAAGATACTGAAGATTGGAGAGCACCGTGCACTACAAAATCAATTGACCGATCGAATATTTGGATTATGGAAACACCGCAAGTCGCTCGAAAAGACTGGCTTCAAGAGGGAATGAACTTTGCTCTAGATCAAGATCTTCTTACTACCGATGAAGTCTCTGTACTAGAACTCATTCAAAAAAAAGTAACGATGCTCGAAACAGAATATCCAAATCCAAAAATTACATCGCAGGCTGACTGGCCATACCTTACCTTTTTACTGTCCTCAAAATGACCGATCCTTTACCCATTCGAATTGGCCATGGCTATGACTTACATCGCTTGGTTTCTGAAAGAAAACTAATTTTAGGGGGAGTAGAGATTCCTTTTCACCTGGGATTACTAGGACATTCAGATGCAGATTGCCTCACTCATTCTCTAGCAGATGCTATTTTGGGAGCACTATCACTTCCTGATATCGGTCATTACTTTCCAGATAATGACCCTGCAAATAAAGACTTGGATTCCAAAATTATCCTATCAAAGGCACTTTCCGAGACCGACAGACTCGGGTATCAAGTTGGAAATATTGATCTCACTATAATTGCAGAGAAGCCTAAAATCTTACATTATATCGAAAAAATAAAAACATCACTTTCCAACACAATGAACATTCCAAAAGAAAGAATTGGGATTAAAGCAACCACCAACGAACAAATTGGCGCAATCGGTAGAATGGAAGGAATTGCGACTTTTGCAGTCTGCAGCCTGATTAAGAAATAGTTCTAAGCGACAATCTGGTCGGCTTCAAAAAAGCGATTGATTTCAGCCAATGCAGAATCAGGGCTGTCCGACGCATGAACTACATTCTTCATTCGGTCAGTACCAAGGTCTCCCCGAATGGTCCCTTTGGGAGCTGCGGTGGAATCAGTCGGACCAATAAGATCACGAACACCCTGGATTACATTTTCTCCTTCTAACACAAGTGCCATCACGGGGCATGAACTCATGAATTCAGCGATTTCCGGGAAAAATGGCAAATCAGCCACATGGGCATAATGCTCGTTTAACAAGGAATCATCCAACTGTACTAACTTACTGCCAATAATCGAGTAACCAGCACCTTCAAATCGGCTAATCACTTGGCCCACAATGGCTTTTTGTATACAGTCAGGTTTTAGGAGAATAAGGGATCTTTGCATAAGAATAAACTATGGTTTATGGAATACAAAACCAATTCGGTTCTGTGTGGTAATGAATTAAGAATCAGATTCTTTATCTTCTTCTTTGGAAGAAGGCGACACAGAAACTTTTTTATCCGTCTCATCCTGAGAAAAATACAAAGAGGGTTCTTCATCTTCGGTCAAGAGTACACGAATAGATTTATTCTTTCTAAGACTGCCCGAGAGTACTTCCTCAGCAAGGCTGTCTTCTAGATATTTCTCAACAGCACGCCTAAGTGGGCGAGCACCCAATTTACTATCGTATCCCTTCTCGATAAGAAATTCTTTTACATCGTCAGAAATATGGAGCTTGAGTTTCTTATCCTTTAGACGATCAGTAACTTTTTTGAGTTCCAAATCGACAATAGCACGCATACTTTCCTTAATCAATGGACGGAAGATGACAATCTCAGTTAATCGATTAAGGAACTCAGGCTTAAAAGATTTCTTCGCCTCGTCCTTAATTTTGTCTTTGATTTTATCAAAATCATCATCAGCGTTGCCGGCTGAAAAACCAAGAGAGCTATTTCGTTGTAGGATATGTGCACCTACATTTGAAGTCATGATGAGAATCGTGTTACGAAAATCAACTTTTCTCCCTAAACTATCAGTAAGTCTACCATCCTCTAAAATTTGAAGTAGAATTTGAACCACATCTGGATGTGCTTTTTCAATCTCATCAAAAAGTATAACGGCATAGGGCTTGCGTCGGATTGCTTCAGTTAACTGACCACCCTCTTCGTGCCCAACATAACCGGGGGGAGAACCAATCATGCGCGAGACTGCATGCTTCTCCATGTACTCGGACATATCGATTTGAATCAAGGAATCTTGATCGCCAAAAATTCGTTCCGCAAGGACCTTGGCAAGGTGGGTTTTTCCAACTCCTGTCGGCCCTAAAAACATAAAAGAACCAATTGGGCGCTTGGGATCTTTCAAGTCAGCTCGTGAACGTCGCAGCGCTTTTGACACCACTTCAGTAGCAAAATCCTGTCCAATAATTAACTTTCGAAGTTCTGATTCAAGTTTGAGGAGTTTCTTCGATTCCTTCGCTTCCATGCGATTCAATGGAATGCCTGTCCAATCTGCAATTACTTGAAGCATATCATCTTCATCAACAGAAGCGCGTTTTTCGTCCCGACTTTTTTTCCAACTTTCTAATACTCGTTCTCTTTTGGCACGAAGCTTTTTTTCTTTATCTCGAGCTTCTGCTGCTTCTTCGAAATTTTGGTCTGAAATTGCGGATTCTTTTGCCGCACAAATTTCTTTGATTTCATCGGATAAATTTTCAATCTCAGGGGGTCTCTTCAATGTCTCCATCCGAGAACGTGCACCCGCTTCATCAATTGCATCAATCGCTTTGTCAGGAAGAAATCGTCCAGTAACATAACGGTCTGTCAGCTTGGCGGCAGCGGCCAATGATTTATCAGTGAAATTTACATTGTGGTGTTCTTCATACTTGGGACGGATTCCCTTGAGTATAAGGATTGTATCTTCGACAGAAGGAGCCTCGACCTTAACAGACTGGAATCTACGATCTAATGCACTGTCTTTTTCGATATACTTACGATACTCAGCAAGAGTAGTTGCACCGATGCATTGCAATTCGCCACGACTGAGTGCAGGCTTAAAGATATTGGACGCATCCATCGCACCCTCCGCTGCACCAGCCCCTACAATTGTATGGAGTTCGTCAATAAAGATAATAATGTTTTTCGCCTTTCTAAGCTCATCCATTACTGCCTTGATCCGTTCCTCAAACTGGCCACGGTATTTGGTGCCCGCGACCATAAGAGCGAGGTCAAGAGTGACCACACGCTTATCTAAAAGATTCTCCGGCACCATGCCAGAAGCAATTTGTTGGGCCAGTCCTTCCACGATTGCGGTTTTTCCAACCCCCGCCTCACCGATCAATACAGGATTGTTTTTTGTTCGTCTGCAAAGAACCTGAGTCATCCGGCGAATTTCATTTTCGCGTCCAATCACAGGGTCCATTTCACCCTTCTTTGCAATTTCAGTAAGATCTCTTCCAAAAGCCTTTAGTGCAGGAGTTTTTTGATCTTTACCTTTTTCCTCGGGTGCACCAGCTCCAACTACTGAAGCTTCGGACTCATCAGAGGAAGAAAAATTAGGGTCAAGCTCGGACAAAATTTCATTCCTGCACCGCTCGACATCGATATCTAAAGACTTTAAAACTCTTGCAGCAACGCCTTCACCTTCACGAAGTAAACCAAGCAATATGTGTTCGGTACCGACATAGCTATGATTCAAAGACTTCGCTTCTTTACCTGCTAATGCTAAGACTTTCTTAACCCGTGGGGTGTAAGGAACATTACCGGAGGGTTTGGCTTCAGGTCCAAGGCCCACCTGTTCATCTACAGCCTGTCTAACCGTGTCAAGATCAAGCCCCATTTTTTGGAGAACATTGACCGCCACTCCCTGCCCAAGATTGATCAAACCTAAAAGAAGGTGCTCAGTACCAACATAATTGTGGTGAAAACGGTCTGCCTCTTTTCTGGCAAGAGCAAGTACTTGCTGTGCACGAGGCGTGAAATTACTCATCGGTTCAGACATAATAAATATTTATAACCTTCTATTTAACAAAGTCAACTATGGCTAGATAGATCCAGGAGGGGGGCTCGTAAAAATTGATTGCGTAAAAGCTCTGCCCGTAATTCATCGCGTTGATTTGGCTCAATTGCCTCTCCGGCAGATAATTGTACATGACCAGGTTGTACCTCGATGAACATTCGATCAGCCAAACCGCGAAATTTATCTGGCATCATTCCAAAATCAGTGGCCAAGCGAACGAGAGAAAGTAAGTCCATCGCTTCTGCACTTTGGATCAAATGACAGGTCTTCAAACTCCCAATCGCACGACTCATTTTATCAATTAATCGAGTACGATCATCCTGTAACAACTTGTCACGAGCAAAGTTTTCCTGGCGAACAAGGCTTTCCAAAGTACTGTTTAACCGGTCAATAATCGCAGATTCAGACTCCCCCAGGGTTTGCTGGTTAGAAATTTGAAAAATACTTCCATTCGCATCTGATCCCTCGCCAAATAAGCCCCGCACGGCAATGCCCAATTGATTAACTGCATTTATCACCTTGTCCATATTCTTGGACATTACCAAACCCGGAAGATGCATCATAACAGACGCTCTCATTCCGGTGCCTAAATTAGTGGGACAGGCAGTCAAAAAACCTAATTCTCCATCGTACGCATAGTTAATGGCCGATTCAATTCCGGAGTCAACCTCATCGGCATGTTTCCATACCGAACTAAAATCCAAACCGGGGCGCAGTACCTGAATTCGCAAATGATCTTCCTCATTAATCATTATACAACAGGAACGGTCTTGGGTTAAAACAATGCCCGAACCTTCTTCCACCTGAGAGAGCTCAGGGCTGATCAAGTGTTGCTCCACCAATATTTGGCGATCTAGTTCACTTAAATCGTCTACCTCAACCGAAATCGAGTTATTAAGACCCTTTATTCCGCTCATCGCGTCAATACACTTCGATAATACCGCACGTTTCTGAGCCACTTCAGCACGGCCGGGGAAAGGGAACTGCCTCAAGTTTCTTGCCAAACGAATCCTGGTGCTCAAAGTCACAGGAATTGCCTTGGGTTGTTTTTTACCTCCCGATTCTTTACTCAATATTTTGTGAAACATATAGAAAAAATTAAACCGTCGCCTTGGATTCGTTCTGTAAATCACGGAGTTGATCTCTTAATTCCGCCGCTTTTTCAAAATCTTCTTTCTCAACTGCTTCCTGCAATTTCTTTTTCAAAGAACCCATTGACTGTTCAAAGTGAATTCTGGACTCGGAACCAGCCGGTACTTTCCCTAAATGCTTAATTCCTGCATGCATGCCATCGAGCAAAGGATCTAGTACAGGACGAAATACATGATAACATGCTTCACAACCGAGACGCCCCCCTTTCTTAAACTCTTGATGGGTCGTGCCACAACTTTCGCACACCATTGATGTGTTAGCGGTATCGACCTCCATTTCTACCTTATCCATCAAATTGCTAATAGAAAGGTTCTCTGGATTGGTGACGCCTTTTGCCTGTGCACAAGTCTCGCACAAATCCATTTTGTGCATTTGTCCGTTCAAAATTTGTGTGAGATGAACGGTGGCTTGGTTATCGCAATGGTGACATTTCATTTGTAGTGATGATTGTTGGCTTGATTACATACTAGTAATTATAATTAAAAAACTCAACGCATATGATGCGCGAAGTTAATAATGTGTGGGACAGCTGTTTAATCTTGTTCATTCAAATGCACACCGTCAGACAGAACCATCTTCCGGAAAAGGTCAATTAATCGACGAGTCATAACACCAGGGGTGCCGTCTCCCACCTGTCGATGGTCCACTTCCACGCATGGGATAACTTCAGCTGCCGTACCGGTTAAAAAGCATTCGTCCGCAGTCCAAAGATCATATCGAGTTAGTGCCTGCTCGCGGCAAGGTAGTTCCAACTGGGCCGCTAAATCAATTGCCGCACCCCGTGTGATACCTCGCAAAGATCCGGCATCCAGGGGAGGGGTATAGAGAATGCCCTTTGCTATTATGAAAACATTATCCCCAGTACATTCGGCAATCTCTCCTTTATCATTGAGCATTAAGGCTTCCTGAAAGCCCACTTTCTTGGCCTCGATCTTGGCTAATATATTGTTAAGATAATTTAAACTTTTAATTGCTGGCGGGAGAGCAGAAGAATTAATCCGACGAGTGGGAACTGAAATAATTTTGAGACCTTTCTCATATAATTCCTCCGGATAAAGCTGTATATCGTCAGCAATGATAATTACATTTCCAGGACCGCAACCATCTGGAGTTAATCCGAGGTGGCCAGGACCACGAGTCACTACAAGTCGAACATATCCATTCTGCATGTCATTTATTCGACAGGTATCGCAAACGGCTTTTTTCATTTGCTCGCGATTCAATGGTAATTCAAGAAGAATTGCCTTGGCAGAATACTCCAACCGTTCGAGATGTTCATCTAGCTTAAAAACACAGCCGTCATATAACCGGATGCCTTCAAACACTCCGTCTCCATAAAGTAAACCATGATCAAAGACAGATATCTTAGCATCTTCCTTCGCTACAAAATCTCCATTCAAATAAATTTTCATTTCTATAATATTACATGAATGAAAATTTTGAAATTGGCGAGCGCCAAGAAAAAAGGTTATTCACCTATTCGCAATTAAGTGCTCCACCACACTTGGATCGGCCAAGGTTGACACATCTCCAATTTGATCGGTTTCATTCGTTGCAATTTTCCTTAAGACCCTTCTCATAATTTTCCCCGAACGAGTCTTGGGTAATGCAGGAGCCCAATGAATTTGATCGGGAGTGGCAATTGGACCAATTACGGTACGAACCTGCTTTTTTAATTCTGCTCTCAGTTCTTCCGAATACTCGACCCCTGAGTTTAAGGTGACAAAAGCGTAAATTCCTTCTCCCTTTACCTCATGAGGAAATCCAACCACTGCCGATTCAGCGACATCCTGATGAGCAACCAGGGCACTTTCCACCTCTGCCGTGCCCATCCGGTGTCCGGATACATTAATTACATCATCCACCCGACCAGTTATCCAGTAATAACCATCTTCATCCCGCCGGCAGCCATCACCCGTAAAATAATATCCTTTGTATTGTTGAAAATAGGTACTTTCAAAACGATCGTGGTCTCCATAAATAGTTCGCATTTGTCCCGGCCATGGCTCTTCTATGGCAAGTACTCCATTTACGCCATTCCCCTTTATTTCTTCTCCGGACTGAGGATCCAGTATAACCGGCTTGACGCCAAAGAAGGGAAATGTGGCAGAACCCGGCTTCAGGGGGGTTGCGCCGGGTAGAGGTGAGATAAGAATGCCCCCGGTCTCTGTCTGCCACCATGTGTCTACAATCGGGCATCTCTCTTTTCCCGCATTTCGGTGATACCAGCGCCAAGCTTCCGGGTTAATCGGTTCGCCCACGCTCCCCAAAATCCGTAAACTTTCCATTTTATACTTACTGGGCCAATCTTCTCCCGCAGCAGCAATTGCACGAATCGCGGTGGGTGCAGTATAAAATTGATTGATCCTCCACTTTTCAATTACCTGCCAATAACGATCAGGATTGGGATAAGTGGGAATACCCTCAAACATTGTAGTGGTCGCTCCATTTGCGAGCGGACCGTAGACAATGTAGGAATGCCCAGTAATCCAACCGATATCAGCGGCACAAAAATAAATATCATCTTCGTGGTAATCAAAAATATACTTGTGAGTGGTTGCAGTATATACCAAGTAACCGGCACTGGTATGCAGGACACCCTTGGGTTTCCCCGTAGATCCAGAAGTGTACAAAATAAATAACGGATCTTCCGCATCCATTTCTTCACATGGGCAATCAGCACTCGCATTTTGCATCTCTTCATCCCACCAAAGATCGCGCCCCTCTTTCATCTCGCACTCAATTCCAGATTCCTCCCCTACCCGCTTCACGACGATACAGGTTTCCACATTCTCTTCCATCTGTTCTGATGCCCGTGCCATTGCCGTGTCTGCATTTGGCTTCATCGGGATTGCTTTCGCACCACGAAAAGTCCCATTTGCGGTAATGAGCGTTTTGCAAGTCGAGTCCACGATTCGGTCGGCTAATGCCTCTGCTGAAAAACCACCAAATACAACCGAATGGATCGCACCAATTCGGGCACAGGCAAGCATTGCCACAGTAGCTTCAACCACCATTGGCATATAAATTGAAACTCGGTCGCCTTTTTTTACTCCCCTACTCTTAAGAACATTTGCAAATTTACTAACCTGTACATGCAGTTCTTTGTAACTTACCGTCTTATCTTCTCCCGGTTCATTCCCCTCCCAAATAATTGCAGTCTTGTTGGATCGATATTCGAGGTGCCTATCCACGCAATTATAACAAACATTTGTTTTTGCCCCCTCGTACCACTTAATATCGATCGGTGCATTCTCACTATTGTAGTTAAAAGACCGAACTTGATCCCATTTTTTATACCAATAAAAGTTTTCCGCCACTTCTGACCAAAAATCTTCAGGATCATTTATACTTCTTTCATATTGTTTGAAATATTCTTCCATGCTTCCCACATGGGCTTTCCTGGAAACTTTTTCGGGAGGATTAACTAAGTCAACTGGCTTATTTTCACTCATAATATCTATGGATTAAGGTTGTAAAGAAGTTTTAGGCGATTGCACTTCGCTTGTCGATGCGTTTTAAAGAGTGACTCATGCTCACGAAAGAATTGGAGTACCCCTTACCCAAAGAATTGATTGCTCAAACGCCAACCGATCAGCGCGACCAGTCTCGCCTGCTTGTATTTAACCGTTTATCCCAAGACCTCACCCATCACCACTTTCACGAGTTACCAAAGCTTCTTCCGCCTAATCTTTCTATTCTGCGCAATGATGTTTCGGTACTAAAAGCACGACTCGCCGGGAAAAGGCCCGGTGGTGGATCTGTGGAATGCCTTTTGCTTCGCCCAACCTCTCAACCCGAAACTACCTGGCGATGCCTTTTAAAACCAGGAAATAAAACCGCGAAAGCGGGGAGATTTGGACTGGAGAACGAATATTCTGCCGAAATTATTGAAAGTCTTCCTTCGGGAGAATATGTGGTCCGCTTCCAACTCCCCCAAGACAACGACCCAGCCTCCCTTGCCCAAAGAATCGGATCTCTTCCCTTGCCCCCCTATGTTCGTCGCCCTGCTGACCAGGCAGACGCGGAGCGCTATCAAACCGTTTATGCGAACCAAGGAAACCGTTCCGCGGTAGCGGCCCCCACCGCGGGACTGCATTTTACACCTGAATTACTCAAGAAACTTCAAGTAGAGGGACATACCATCCACGACCTTACTCTCTCAGTTGGATTGGGGACCTTCCGCCCGGTTGAAACCGAACGAATTGAAGATCACCCCATGCATGCAGAGAAATATTTTCTTTCCCCGTCTACTCAGGCCATCCTATGCGACTCTCAGAAAACCAAGCTTGCAATTGGCACAACCTGTGTCCGGGCGATCGAGCATTACCTAAGTAATGAAGAACGAAAAACGACCCAACCTATGGAATCTGAGGCCGAGCTATTCATCCGCCCCCCCTATCATTTTCTCGGAGTGGATCACCTGCTTACTAATTTCCACCTTCCTGGATCTACGCTCATGTGCTTGGTCGGTGCTTTTCTTTCCCCAGGCAAAAATAATGGAGTGACTAAGCTTAAGGAAATCTACAACGAAGCAGTTGAAAAAAAGTACCGCTTCTTTTCCTACGGAGATGCGATGCTTATTCTCTAGAAAGGCAAAGGTTGAATGAACAAACAAAATGATCGGAACCAGTAACCCCTATTGGGAATGTTCCATTTTCCTGGAGGATTGATTGAAAAATACCTTTTGTGGATGAGCTTCAACAATGTAATAGATCCATGTCCCGTCTCGGTTACGGAACAAGTGGGGATATACTCCTGGCCCAGTCCACATCCACTCTTGCGAGGAAGACCAAATCCAAAGCGAGGACGGTTGTTCTGTTGTGGTGTAAAGCCATCCAAGCTTTGCATGATGAACCCAATCGTTTCCTCCTTCATAGTAATTCCCAAACCAAGGGGAGCTTTTCCAACCTGCCTGGGGAAGATCAACGGAATCAGAAAAAACATTCTTCGGGGAATCAATCGGGTCTTGGGAGGGAGTGGAATCTGAAATATTATTTTTCAGGCGAATAAAAAATACTGCGGTCATACCTTCTGCGGTTGCTTTGATTGATACCCTCGAGTTGGCCGAGATATTTTTGGCCGTGGCGAAGTCATCCTTAATTAAAAGTTCTGTACTGGTACTTTCCCACTGGGTTGAACGGGTAGGCAGTTGGGTTATTGTGCCATCATCTAAAGAGATCGACGCCGTAAGCTTTGTAAATTCACCTGAGAGCAATGAACTTAATTCCGAACGAACATTCAATTTTGTGGGAACCGAAAACTCAGCATTGGGACCCACTTGATTTACGATTAAGCCAGAAGAATCAGCATTTACTCCGTAAAACGAATCACCGATGAAACCTTCGTTTTTAATGTTTGCGAAAGAAAAGTTAGTAAAACCAAATATAAAGAGAGCTAACTTAAGACAAAGAGTATGTGTGATTTTCATATTGAATTGTTACATTAAAATGATGCAATTTAAGTACCGGTCAAGTAAAATTTAACCCCTTAATGAGAAGACGAATCGACAAGCCAACTCCTTTTATCTACATTGGTGATTCGTGATGTTCATAAAGAAAATAGTAAAATTCTATCTTTGGTGCTTATTAATAATCGCCCATTTTGCTTTCGGTGTGACTGAGTTTGATCTCCAACCATTGGGAAAACTTAGCCAAATTGATGTCAGACTGCAAAAAGGTGCGCTATTTGGGGTTGGTCAAGTCAGAGGTTCTTTCGATAGAGTGAGGGGAAGAATCCAATTTTCAACAAAATCTCCTTCGAAAACAGTGGGTTCAGTCCACTTAGATGCAAGAGCACTTCATTTTGGATACCATAAAGTAGACGGGGATGCCCATCAACCCATATGGCTTAATTCAATGAAGTATCCTAAGATTGTCTTCAAACTAGAAGGATTACGGAATGCCCATTGGCAAGGTGATGCCCTGAACGCAGATGCTTTTGGTTCGCTACTACTGAAGAATAAAACCTCTCCTATTACCCTCCCGGTAACAATTAAATATCTTCGAAATGGCCGAAAAAAGTATGATCGAAAACCGGGGGATTTAATTATTCTTAAAGGACAATTATCACTGAGTAGGGAAAAATTTGGAATAAACCCTGGTTCTATGCTAGATGTAATTCAGGACGGAATAGTCGTGCATGTGACTCTAGTGGGGTGCTCCAGTGGAAAACGCCCTCTTTTGCCGTCCCGGTTGTTTATTTAATACTTCTTCTAGCCTGGGTGCCAAGTTAAAGCATGGCATAAAGCAAGTCCAAGGGCATCCGATTGGTCGTAAGGCAAAGGCTGGGGCAAATGTAGCATTTGTGCAAGTGTCTGCGACATTTGTTCCTTACTCGCCCTTCCAAAACCAACTACCGCCTGCTTGACCCGAAGAGGAGCATATTCAAAGACAGGAACATCCCGGATTGCCGATGCAGATAATGCCGCTCCCCGGGCGGCACCCATAATTTGAGCAGTCTTAAAATTCTGCACATAAATGGTTGCCTCGCAGGACAAATGATAAGGTTTCCAAAGATCAAGTAACCGTGAAACCGCCTGATGAATCATTCCTAGGCATGCAATAGAATCAATCTTAGGTTTTAATTCGAGAGTTTCTGAATAAAGTAGCTTAAAACTGCTTCCTTCACATTCTAATACCGCCAACCCAGTGCCACGAAGGCTGGGGTCAACTCCGAGGATTCTTCCTTTAAATGGGGTTTTTCGCAATAAAGTTTTGGTATCAACTTGTGTTGATCGGGTAGATCTTCCCGCCAGATGATCGGCCCATAATTTTCGAGAACTTTTACTCATATATTTCCTTTAACTAAAGAATCATCCGAATTCCCGCAAGTACGATGAAAAACCAAACCATTCGTTCAAATAAAGTTTGGTTGATATACTGTACAATCAACGGAGCAATTGCTGCTCCTATCATCGCGGGAATAAACATCCACCAACTCACGGACATTGAATCAAGAGTAATAATTTCGAGATCGATCATAAATGGAATCTTGATCACATTTACGATGAGAAATAACCAGGCGGATGTTCCAATAAAGGCATATTTTGGAAGGGCCATTGCTAAAAGATAAAGTTGAGCAATGGGTCCAGCGGCATTGGCTAACATAGTAGCAACCCCTCCAAGCAAGCCAAAAATAAGACCGAGCAGAATTGAACCTTTGGGTATTTCTCCTTGCTCTTTTTGCTTATTTCTTGTCATCCCTTTTCGAATTTTGACGAAAAAATGAAGTGCAGTCATACTCAGCAAGATACCTCCAATTACATACTTCAATTGCCTAACTCGATCATCTCCACCTTGAAAATAATCAAAGACCCACCAACCAATAATTGTACCAATAATAAAACAGGGGAGTAAGCGAATAATAAAATTCCAATCAGTATGCTTTCGATAAACCAGCGTGGCAGTGAGATCGGCCGATATGAGAACAGGAAGAAGCAATCCAACCGACAAAGGGACCCCGATTGGACCCAATGCGTCCTCTAATACCAGGGCATAGATTGCCACCGTTAGATTTCCAGCGCCGGGCAAGCCTCCTTTACTCATGCCCATAATGAGGGAGCCTAAACCTAACAGGGACCAATGGGTGATTGTAAGGACTTCCATAAATATTAATTCACTTTACGAAACATCAAACATTTAGGAAATCAAGAAAATGGAGTTTTTTTGGAAAAAACCTAGTTTTTTACAAATTTACCTGCATCTACTTGAAAAGATTCCCAGTTACTTTTCTCATCAGTAGTTGGAAAACTAGTACCGGTAGCAAAAACCTGTGTTTTGAGGGGAAGAAGGTCTTTAAAATTGGCCTTTCTCTTTTCATCTAATTCTCCAAGAACATCGTCGATTAATAAGATTGGTGTACGAGAAAGACTCTTTTTCAAATATTCAAACTCCGCAAACCGTAAGCCCAAGACCAAGCCACGTTGCTGGCCTTCAGAAGCAAAATTACGAGCATCTTTTCCATCCAAAAGGAATTCGAAGTCATCCCGGTGTGGTCCCCTGCGGGTCGTTCCAAATTGGCGGTCTTTCATTCGCTCATTCAGCAATCGATTTGAAAAATCTGCCAATGTAGAAAGTTCCAGATCCGGTCGATACAGTACACTCGCCTTTTCCAAGCCGTTTGAAAGAGATTCGTAGTAAAAAGACAGAGTTTCCGAAATAATCGGTAATGCTTGTAAACGAAATTGGTAAATTCGATAGGCATTTGGAATTAAACTTTGTTCAAAGGCATCTAATTCCCTATCTCCCCCGCCCTTCTTGAGCAAAGCATTACGTTCGCGTAATGATCGATGATAAATTTTTAAAGCCTCGAAATATTCAGCCGAGGAGGAGGATAAAAGTAAATCAAGCCATTTTCTCCGATCGGACGGGCCCTCTCGAACTAATCTAAAATCTCTCGAAGAAAAAGTAACTGCAGGAAATTCACCCAGGTAATCCGAAAAACGCTTAATTTTCTCTCCATCTACTTCAAGTTGCTTTTCACCTTTATCGTGAAATTGAAATAAGGTTTCTCGGTCCTCTTCTTTCTCATCTTTAAAGCGAAAGAAAAGCCTACTGGTTTTCGTTCCCACCCGAACCAAGCCATCCATACCAGATTTCCGGAAAGATCTTAAATTCGAGGAAATCCCAATTGCTTCTAACAAATTTGTTTTTCCCTGTCCATTTGCTCCAATAAAGAAAACATGATTTCCGGAAAAAGTTAAATTTGCAGATTCAATGTTCCGAAAATTTTCTAAATTTAAATCAAGAAGGCGCACTTACTATTTTAAAAAGAGATAACAGATGAATACGCCCCTTCCTGATGAAGTTCTTTACTCACTTGCTCAAAAGCAGAAAGCAGATTGACCCAATCACTTTCCCCGTGCTCCCAATACGAACTTACCCGAATTAACCTTCGAACTTCACTCGTCGACAAACCCATCGATTGAGCGATCCCTGAATGCCCAGCCTTACCGGTGGAACAGGCAGACCCCGTGGAAACTGAAAAACCTAGTTTATCTAATTTCCCGACCCAACTTAAATTTTCGAAATCGGGAAGTACAAACATTGAAGTATTCCAGAGGCGTGGACTATTTAAACCCAGAATTTTCACTGCCGGAATTAAATTGATTAAGCTCTTCTCAAATTGATCCCTCCATTCTGTCCGGTTGCCCGGAGAATTTAGCTGAAATCGAACCTCTTTCCACGCGGTAAGCATAGAGGTGATTGCCGGATAATTTTCTGTTCCTCCACGCTTTGACATTTCCTGCTCTCCTCCTAATTGCATACTGATTGGTTCTTTACTTGCAAACCATCCAACGCCCTTAGGACCTGAAAACTTGTGCGCACTGACAGAAAAAGAGGAGCATAGATCAAAATCATCACTGGGTAATTTACCAATCCATTGAGTCGCATCACAGTGAAAGAAAACACCTTTTGAAAAACAAATCTCTGCCAACTCTTTCCATGGTTGAAGGACGCCAGTTTCATTATTTGCTGCCATAAGAGAAACAAAACAAATATTATTTTCACTCAAAAGATTTTCAATATTTTCAAGCACCACCCTTCCCTCCTGATCAATGGGAAGGTATCTTATTTTGTCCTTAAACCAATACCTTGCAGGTTCAAGAATGCTGGGGTGTTCAAAAGGTGAAACGAGGCAGCATAAACCAGCATTCGCTTGGGTCGCAAAATGAGCAAACACTCCATTATTTGCCTCCGTTGCACCAGAGGTAAAAATAATTTCTTCTTTTTTTAATCCAAGATCTTTCGCCAATTCTTCCCGGTCTAATTCCATCCTCGCACGAATTCGGGCACTCGACCGGTAGGGAGAAGATGGATTATGCCAATCTTCCGCAAGTGCCCTGCGATAAACCTCTAAAGCATTTTCGCTAATCGAAGTGGTCGCGTTGTTATCAAAATACGCCATTTCAACACTCATTAACTAACGAGAAGGCGGAATTGAGGGAATTACTAAAACTTGGCCTAACTTTAAACTATCCTTACTCGGCAGAGATTTTCGATTGGCTTGAAATATTCGATCAATATGGGAGGAATCCCCGTAAAGTTTCCTACTAATTGCATATAAACTATCCCCTTGTTGTACGGTATAGGTTCGTGCTCGAACAGTGGGACTGGTCTTTGGCTTGGGAGGAAGTGCAATGGGTAGTCTGGGTGTAACATTTTCTGACTTGGTAGTACTAATCTGTCTCGAATTTAATGGAAGCCCTTGACTTGCCCGAAGGTCTGCGATCTCTCTTGTTAATCGATCATTTTCTTTTTTTAATGATAACGAATCGAGTAGGTCAGAATAAGGTTCGCCGGGAAGTTCTCGAATGATTTCATGCTCTGCAGTTACAATTAATTGCCTAACCTTTGGTGCTTCTCGTGACTCGTTTTCAAGTAAGAGAAATCTTCTAAAATGATAAATTGCAGCAATTGGATCTTTTCGGGAGTCAAGTGTTAGAAATAACCGGCCGGCCTCAAGGTGAGAATTGGGAGAATTCATCGCTCGACGGGTAACAGAGAGGAACTCGTCTAATGCCTCTTCCTCTTTTCCTACTTTTAAGAAGGAACGACCGCGTTGAAACGCTGCATCTTCTTCCTCATCCACTATTGGACCACTTTGACTGCATGCCCCCACAAGAAGTGTGAGTAAGATAATGTTTAAAAATTTACAAAAATAATCTCTCATTTATTCTCCAATATAACTAAAGATAAGCGTTCGTGAATGAGGGGCACTGCGATGTTCCCACAAAAAAAGCCCCTGCCAAGTACCGAGATCAAGCCTACCATTTGTAAATGGGATAGTTTCACTCGTTCGGGTTAAAGCCATCTTTACATGGGAAGGCATATCATCTGGACCTTCTAGTGTATGAACAAAGTCAGGATAATCTTCCGGCACAAGGTTCTCCATGAAATTTTCCAAATCCAATCGAGCAGTCGGGTCCGCATTCTCCATTAGTACAAGACTACAACTAGTGTGTCGGACAAAAACTGAAACGACGCCATCGGAAAGACCTGAATCATTTAACCCAAGTTCTACCTCTTCGGTAATTTCATATGTTCCTTTTCCTTTTGTTTTGTAGTTCCAATCTTTTTTATACACTGCCATTTTAAAAGAATACTTTCCCTTTTCTAGAAAAGGAAAATACTTTTGGCAAGGGTTGAGAGTGAAGAATGAGATAATGACTTACTTTAACTCTTTCTGCTCAACTTCAATAAACATTGAAAAGAGATTTTTTAAGCTTCATTGGCTTTACGATTAACAGCGAAGTTCCGTTTCTGAATTCAACCATGCACGCAACGAATGGATTAGGTTTAAAACTAACTCCTTTTTAGGGTCTTGTTTCGCTAATGAAGTAATCAACACAAAGGTTGCTAGTTCTTTTTCTTTCTGTTCAAGGTTTGCTAACCAATCTTGCTTGACTGGTAATCCTTCTAGCCTTCCAAACTGAAATAGTGTCTTAAGCCAAATTAAAGTCGGATCTAATCCTTTTTGCAATGCGGTAAGAGAACGAATAAAAAGGGTTCCAAAAGGCAAAGTGTCCTGAAGGTGAGAACCATTGTCCAAAAATAAACGAGCGAGGGAAGAGGCCACTTGAAAGCGAAAGTGATTGTGTGCGATTTCCGGCCTCTTGGATAAGATTTGGAAATCCTTTACAAATGGAAGTCCTTGACCATCGCTCGATTGCCTGGTGACCAATTCAACCTCATCAAAAAGGTCGGGGGGCGGTTGAGAAAGTACCTTTTTACTCAGCCGAAATAAGACGACTCGCAAGCCATACCGTCCAGAGAATAATGATATTCGAAGATGTGACTCGCCCGTTTCGACTCGGTCAAGTATCGTGCCCTCCATTGCTTGGACAGGAGACGGCATCGCAATTTAATCCTTAGAAACAGGAGGTTTCTTCGTGGTTTTGCGGGTTCCAGAACGAGGAGTATTTTTCTTCGACGGGCTACTCTTTTTGGACGGCGAAGGTTTTTGCTCTTCCTCCTCTTTTAATGCTTTGACGGTGGAGGGTGGGATAACAGCGCCTCCAGAAATTAACATCTTCATCCCATCACCCACTGAAATACTCAATCGGTAAATATCTTCGGGAGGAAGCATAAGTAGAAATCCACTTGTGGGGTTGGGAGTAGTGGGCACAAAAACATTAGTCAGTGGTTTCCCAATTACTTCAACAGTCTCCCCCGATGCATCGTTGGTTAAAAAACCGAGCACATAGCAGTCAGGTCTGGGATACTCAACCAGTACCACTTCTTTAAAAACGGCTCGATTTTCTTTCCCAAAAGTTTCCACGATCTGCTTAACCGAGTGGTAGACAGTATTAATAAAGGGTACTTTTCCCAGTACTTTTTCAGCCGATGAAATAAAAAACTTCCCTAATACATAATTAGATAAAAAACCAAGGATGGTTAATGATAACACCCCCACAATTAACCCCAACAATCCAAGTAAGGATTCAAGTCCAAAGAAAAAACTTTCCTCTCCTAAGCCCAACTGGCTAAACAATCGAGTAACCGGCTCCTTAAAAAGGTTTAATAAAAAATCGAGAACAAATATTGTTGTTCCCAGGGGTAAGAAAATAAGTAATCCAGTAAGAAATGCGTTCCGGAACTTTCTCGAGAATGGTGCGATTTTAGTTGTCACTTCTCTTCGCTAAACCTCAAAAGATTGGGGTGCGAGAAGAAAATTAGGCCAAAGCGAATCTTTCTCAACAATAGCCAATGCATTTGCCTCCTCAATACGCATATTTTTTCGATCGGTGTCATTCCGGTCATCAAACCCAACAAGGTGTAACCAACCGTGGATTAAATAAAGGCTGAGTTCTTTCTCTAGAGTCAGATCACGGCTTTCTGCCTCTTCTCTCGCTTGGTCCACTGACACACATATTTCACCCACCATTTCATTTTCAGGATCTGCGGGAAAAGTAATTACATCGGTAGGACGATAATCCTGAAGAAAATCACCGTGAAGCTTTGAATGTTCGGCTTTATTTAAAAAAGCTACTGAAAGCACGCCATTCGACATATTTTCGTGAATTAAAAAAATTCGTTGAAAAAACTTATTTAACTTATCCTCAGTATATGAAAGTGCAGGATGTAAATTGGTATACTCGATCGTGATCAAAATTTTATCATTTTTTTGATTGATCACTAAAAGGGGACGAACTATCACGACCCGGAGACTTTGCATTCTTTTCTTCCTCAGGATATTCAATTCGAGTATGAAGCATATTCAATGTGGTTTTGATAAAACTTTTTTTGATTTTAGCGACCTCCTCCAGGGTTAAAGGGCATTCATCTAATTGCCTGTCTTCCAACCGGTCATGGAAAATACTTTCTAGTAATTCTTCCACACTATGCTGAGTAACTTTAGGCAGACTTCTGGCAGCAGCCTCTACCGAATCAGCAAAGAAAATAATCGCGCTTTCCTTAAAGCGGGGCTTGGGGCCATCATAGCGATAAGTGGACTCATCGGGTTCTTCGGTATCAAGTTCCCCATAAGGCAGTTTTTCCTGTTTAATTTTTTGCTTCGCCTGGTGGTAAAAGTATTTCACCAGCGTGGTCCCGTGGTGTTGCCTAATCACATCTCTAAAAATCTTGGGCAGTCCACTTTCCCTTGCCATTTCAATCCCTTCTTTCACGTGGCTTTTTATGATTAAAGCACTCATGGCGGGATTCTGCCTATTGTGGGGGTTTCCGAATTCACCTTGATTCTCAGTAAAATAATGAGGCTGCGCCATCTTTCCGATATCATGAAATAGAGAACATGCTCTACATAAAATTGGATTTGCACCTACCGCAACAGCCGCATTTTCCGACAAATTAGCCACCATTAAGCTATGGTGATAGGTACCCGGGGCTTCGACCTGCATTTTACGAAGAAGCGGATGATTAAAATCAGTTAACTCAAATAAAGTAGCATCGGTCGCAACTTTAAAAACGTGCTCAATTAAGGGCATTGCAGTGAGCACAAGACCACCGGTGAGAACTCCCATTACTAATGATGCCAACGCATGATTAACCGAAGCTACCCCCCATCCTCCCGAGGCAAAGCCAATACCGAGTGCTAAAATCGCCCCCGTTAATCCCGCCATAGCTCCTGCCTTGAGAGCACTTCCCCGAAGCCTGATTTCCCGGCAGAAAAAAGCACCGACCAAACCCGCACTTAAAGAAATCGCCAAAGCTTCAATCCCTGCATTTTGCATCGTAGCGTGAAAGATACTCGTCATCAGGGCCGATAGTGCAGCCATTCTCGGTCCCACAGTAATCATCACGATCATCGGTGCAAAAGCAATCGGGATGAGGTAAGGAATTAAGCCGATCAATATAGTGTTTCCCCCAAACAGATCCGTGGATCCCAATTCTAATATTAGCCTGGACAAACATAAATTGGAAAGTATCGCCACTGCCACGATAGTAGAACGGATAGTATCTCTCCAAAAATTAGGCAGTACCAAACTGATGTAAAAAATGGCAATAAGGAAGGTTCCTGCAGTAATAAAGATTCTCTTGGGCAAGAGGTCTCGGTCTTCCACAGTGAGGGAAAGAAATTCTCCAAACTTTTCTAAGTCACTTTCGGTTAATTTACTCCCTTTCTTAAGTATGACATCGCCCTCCTGCACCATCACCACAGGTTGCTCCATCTCGGCGATGGCACGATTTTGTGCAGCTGTGGTTGCTTCACGATCGATATCTCGTAAGAAAAGACCTTTTTTGACAAATACCGAAAGATTACCCGCAAGTTCATTACGGAACTGTTGAGCGGAAAAAGAGGCATTTTCATCTACGCTCTCAATAAAGTCTTCCAGTAACAATCCGGTCTCTGGAAAGGGGCCATCATTGCTTAAATGTTCTTTTAATTTATTTAAATAAAGGGAAAGTTCGGGGAAATCAGGAGCCAAACTCTCTGCATCAAGATTAAATCGCAAACCGTTTTGTATGCCTTCGATCACAATAAGGTTATTGGATAGATTCACCATCGTATTATTGATTAAAAGAGTTGCATTCGCCTCGGAATGAAATTTCTGGTCGACAGAGGGAAACTTGACCACTCCAGTTAGATGAAGTTTACCGAGAAGCTCCTTAATAATCTCGAAAAACGAGGATGGATCAGAAAAGTTACGCCATAAAAAAAGACCATCCAGTTCAGCTTGACTCACATTGAGATTAAAATTGGCCTCTAATTCATCCCGCAAGGATTCTCGTGCGATAACCTGGCTTTCCAAATCCATTGAACTCAGTAAAACGAGCCCTTCCTCTAAACGAATCATCGCTTTTTTAAAACTTTCCTCGCCCGCAATATTCTGAGAAAACTCACGGGGAGTACTGCTACGAATCCATTCTTCCGCGTCCCTTCTTCTAATTTCACTCTGAAAAGAAAAAGCACGATCTGAATAAACATTCTCAGGTGCCACTTCCCCCAATGAGCGCAATCCAGGTGGATCTTGTCCAACGAAACAGATAAAAACAATGGAGGTGGCAAAAATCAGAGTAAAAAATACTTGCTTTCCCACATTCTCCCAAACTCCTCGAATCCCAGATGACAATTTTAAATCCTCGCTCCCCTCCTTCAGGCTTTTCCTTCTACGGGCGAGCTTGCGACCATTCTTTTTTCGTAAAGGTTTTTTTTCTTCCATTACAATTACAGGAATTTAGCATTCAGGCTTTTCATAAGCCGAGATTATTTTACTCACGAGCGGATGCCGAACTACATCTCGATGATCAAATTGATGAAAATATACTCCATCTACATTCGAAAGCGTTTTGTGGGCTTCCACTAATCCAGATTCCTGCTTGGATGGAAGGTCAATCTGAGTAACATCTCCAGTTACCACCATTTTACTGCCTTCCCCCAATCGAGTCAAAAACATCATCATTTGAGAACGAGTTGTGTTTTGAGCTTCGTCAAGGAGTGCAAAGCATTTCCCCAGTGTGCGTCCCCGCATGTAGGCAAGCGGAGCAATTTCAACCACTCCAGTTTCAATTAATTTACGAGCCTCAATGGGACCAAGTACTTCATCCATTGCGTCGTAGAGGGGTCTTAAGTAAGGTAACAATTTTTCCTCTAAGTCACCCGGTAAGAAACCGAGAGCTTCTCCCGCTTCTACAGCAGGTCGGGCAAGAACAATGCGCTGCACATCTCCTCTCAACAATGCATCTAGTGCTAATATCATAGCGAGGAAAGTCTTTCCGGTACCAGCGGGACCGATCCCAAAGACAAGGTCATGTTTAATAATCAAATCTAAAAAGTGTCTCTGACTAAGATTACGAGGAACAATCGAAGTTTTTCTTATCTTTAAAACCAATGGTTTTGAAAGTAATTCGCGAAGTTCCTTGGATTGACCAGTTGCAATTTTTTCTAGAAAACGAATAAAATCGGCCCCTCTCGGTATAAAACCCTGTTCTTGTCCGATTTGGAGAAGAGAAAATAACTCTTCGCATTGATTGACGCCCTGCTCATCACCACTTATCTGAAGCGAAGAACCTCGAGCAACTAAATGCACACTTAGACTCTTTTCAATGGATCTTAAGTTTTTCGGCTTTTCTTCGTAGAGCTTGTGAAAATCTCTTTCTGAATCAAATTCTAAGGTACTTTCAGCCATGAAAATTAGAGGACATAAAAATGATCAACTGAGATCATAAAGGATGCTTTTTCGGAACGATCAAAGACCAATTTAGCTCACGAGAAAAGCGAGAAAAAAAGTGACGAATGATTGTGGGGAAGAGAAATTCATGGAAATCGTAATTGAGAAATTACAATACATTACCTGCATAACCAATCGCAAGTCTTGAATAAAGAGTTAAAAACGATTCAAGTTGCCAATCAAACCAGTTACCTTTTGTGACATTGGATGAATATAATAAAAAATCATAAATGAATGTTCTTTTTGTTAGTCCCGAAGTGGGTCCATTAGTACGAGCGGGTGGACTAGGAGATGTAGTCGGGGCACTTCCACTTGCCCTTCGCCAATTGGGAGTGGATGTAAGAGTTCTCTGTCCATTGCACAGGGAATGCAAGCACTTGGATTCTAAGTTATTACCCACTACCATTACTCTTAAATTTGGATTCAAATCATATTTATTTCAATTTTTTGAAACAAGGCTTGGCGATTCAGATATTCCCGTCTATCTGCTCGAAAATAAATTTCTTTTTGACCGTCCAGGAATTTATGCCGATGAAAATGGCGATTATATTGACAACCCGCTCCGTTGTTTTGCCTTAAGTAAAGCGGCATTATCCATAGAAAAGGCGACCGGTTGGAGACCCGATATTTTTCACGCCCACGATTGGATGGCGGCGCCTTTACCTGCCTACTTAAATGCTCAATCATCCCCCAAAAGAAAGTCTCGATCGGTTCTCACCATTCATAATTTGGAACATCAGGGTTCATTTCCAGAAAAAACTTTTTCACTTTCAGGTCTTCCGAGCATATTTGGCGGAATTGAAGGTTTTAATCATTACAATGCAATGAACCTCTTAAAAGGAGGTATTCAGCATGCAGACAAGATCACCACGGTGAGTCCCAGTTATTCAGAAGAAATACGTACTCCACATTATGGTCAGGGCCTTGAAACTTCTTTGCAATACAGAGGTGCCGATCTGATCGGTATTTTAAACGGAATCGATGAAAATAGTTGGAATCCAGAGACTGACATTGCCCTAAAACATACGATCAATCCAGCCGAACCAGAAAAGGGGAAACGAGCCAACAAAATCGCCCTGCTTCAAGAAATGAATTTACAATTTGATGAGAAAACCTCTGTTTTTGGAGCAGTCTCTAGATTGTACCATCAAAAAGGCTTGGATTTATTAGTGGACTCTCTTCCCGATCTCTTCGCCACACACAGAAACTTTCAATTTATCTTACTCGGTAGTGGAGATAAAAATGAAGAAAACAGATTCAAAAAACTGGCCGAACAATTCCCGCAAAACATTAGTGTTTTTATTGGGTTTGATGATGGACTTGCCCGCAGAATATTTGCGGGTTCTGATTTCTTTTTAATGCCCAGTCGGTTCGAGCCCTGTGGACTAGCGCAACAGTATGCTATGAGATATGGCACCATCCCGGTCGCTCGCAAAACAGGAGGCCTTGCAGACACAATCGTAGACCTATCAAGTAACCAGTCTTCCACTCCCAATGGATTTCTTTTCGAAGAATGCACATCCGCATCACTCAGTGAAGTTATTAACAGAGCTTTAGTACTCTTTAACAATGCAAATTCTTTCCGGCAAATCCGAAAAAATGCAATTGAGAACCCTTGTTCATGGGATTTAGCGGCCAAAAAATACACCGAAGTATATGACTGGGCATTGCGCGAAGATTTGCATGGGTAAGTCTGTGTGTATAACTTTCTTCTAAAATCAAGGGTTTCCCCTTGCGAACTAACATCTAGAAAAATTAAAATGTAGCATTTATTTTGTAATTTCTCTCTCTATTTATGATCTCTAACGGCCCTGCACGAACATTCACCCGAAATGCGGTGGAAGCATGGCTATTTCGTCTCTCCGAATGTGATTGGGAAAAATTCATAAATAAAGATCATCTTAAAATCGGCCGATCCTTTTATCGAGAAGGCACTCTTTCCTCACTTGATATCCAAACAAGTCAAATCATTGTGACCCGCAAGGTGAATCGGGTAGAAACCTATTCCGTGATTGAATGGAACGAGCAAAGACCTGAAATTCGAACCTCTTCCCCCGACGATACACTCGGAATCGCCCTCGGAACCGCCGGCCTTTATGAAATTGAAGAATTGGTGGCCGAGATCCATGAGGAAGATCCTCTTCTTGAACAACTCACTCCCTCGGAGGTGGAGATACCGAAGGAACCAGAAGAACTCGAAGAAGAACCTGCTCCTAAACCCACCTCTACTAAGAAGCAGGCACCTACTCTTATTCCAATCACTGTCTTAATCGAGGTCTCAACTTCTAAAGGGTTAACGGCAACCCCACTATGGCAGATATCAAAAAAGAATCAACAGCGAGCCTATGGTTTGCCCATTACCTCGAAGCTTGAAAATACTGACCGCCCCACCCTAATGAACTTCGTTGCAGAAGCGGGGAGAAAAGGTTTTTTGTTTGAAAAAACCAAAGGCCTCTTTCGGCTAAAAGATTGGAAAAATGTAGCCTTATTTGCAGAAGAAGTCCTACCCCATTGGGAGAGAAGCTTTACTCTTCAATTTGAAGGGGATGCCAAATTACTTCGGCATGGGCAAAGAAAACTGAGCTGGGAAATTGAGGCACGGAGTAATAATGAGCAGGAAATGACTCTTCGAGAAAGCTTTCAGCTTGGCACTCTTCGCCTCGGAAGTGAACATACTAGGAAAATTGCAAGAGCTCGAAACGGAACGACATATATTAGAGGTCATGGATTGGTTCGTCTCGACCAAGACCAACTGGAAGACTTTGAATGGTGGCAAAGGAATCGGGGGGATAGCAGAAGAACAAACTGGCCTCGGTATATGCTATTTTCTCTCTTCGCCCGAAAATATTTAAATGCCCGACCAGATGGAAAATTAGCTGATTGGCAAACAGCGATAATGAACCCAGAGAAAAATGGGATTTCAAAAAAGTTTTCCTTTTTACGACCTTATCAAAAAGACGGAGTGGCTCACCTGAACACCTTGCACAAATTGGGATGCCATGGGTTACTTGCCGATGAGATGGGCTTGGGAAAAACCATTCAAACTCTCGCAATTCTTGCCGGAAACTCTCAACAAACTCTTTCCGACATTGTGATTTGCCCCGCTTCAGTCGTTCCAGTGTGGGTGAGGGAAGTAAAAGAACGCTTTTCACAAATTAAAGTTCAAATTTTAAATAAAGAAAATCACTTTGAAAAAAAGGAAGAGCCATGCCTTTGGGTGGCCAGTTATACCCAACTGAGAAGACATCGCAGTCTGCTTGATGAAAATAAATTTAGGTATGCGATTTTAGACGAAGCTCAATTAATTAAAAACCCGAAGGCAAAGGTTACTCAAGCATGCCTATCGATCGAAGCTGATCATAGACTAGCATTATCCGGAACTCCGATCGAAAATACTGCCCTTGATTTGTGGACAATTTTTCGCTTTCTCATGCCCGGATTATTAGGGGGAAGAAAAGAATTTGAAAATGAATTAATTGCAGATCCAGAAGCTACTGCAGTACTTCTTCGTAAACAAGTTACTCCCTTTGTATTACGAAGAATTAAAAGCGAAGTGGCTAAAGAATTGCCTCCAAAACTAGAAAATGAAATAAGCTGCGTTTTAAACGATGAACAGAGAAAAGAATATCGCAAACTAACTGAAGGTGCGATTGCAGAACATGGAGACAACTTAAAGCAAGCAATTAAGCACGCTCCCACTCATGTATTTTCCTTACTCACCCGACTCAGGCAAGTGTGCTGTGACCTTGCCTTGCTCCCATGGAGAGAAGGATTACCGCCTACTGGCTCAAAAGGTGAGATTTTGTTGGAAAAACTCAATGAACTTACCAGTTCAGGGACAAAAATAATCGTATTCAGCCAATTTACCTCCTTTCTCAAAATTTTAAAAAATTCGATTACTCAGCAAATTCCAGACCTGCAAATTTTAGAACTGACCGGCTCGACCCGAAATCGCACACTGCCCGTGGAAACCTTTGAAAACTCCTCCGGTCCAACTGTAATGTTAGCCTCTTTGAAAGCCGCCGGTCTTGGAGTTACCTTAAAATCGGCAGATTATGTATTCCTAATGGACCCGTGGTGGAATCCAGCAATAGAGGAACAAGCAATTGACCGGGCACACCGACTAGGCCGGACCAAGCCCACCTTTGTCTATCGGTTGGTGACTAAGGGAACTGTGGAGGAAAGAGTCCGGGCACTACAAATCTCAAAAAAGGAAACTTTTCAAAAAATTATCGGCGACATGGATCGTCCCAATGCGCTAACTGATCACTTTACAAACCTAAAAGATTTAGTCGAATTAACTGATAGCTA